>Ga0007882_10001422_pt1 | contig 13899 bp, 12 predicted proteins | sample CryBogCBH12Aug01_FD_71195 | JGI IMG/M metagenome (GOLD analysis project Ga0007882, IMG submission 71195) | Freshwater microbial communities from Crystal Bog, Wisconsin, USA - CBH12Aug09.1 | ecosystem: Environmental > Aquatic > Freshwater > Lake | place: Crystal Bog, Wisconsin, USA | collected... | reverse complement strand
TCAGTCTGAGGAAAATCGTCGCCCTTGTAGAAAAGCGGTACCCGTTCGTGCCGCGCACAGGCATATGCGAAACAATCTCCGAAATTCAGGGCCGCCGGATGGCGCGACCTGCCGTAACGGTCATAGGCGTCGATAGCAAGAATGCGGGTTTCGGCGGCGACGGCGACGACGGTGATTCCCATGAGTTTCAGATAATCCTCGACAGCAGAGCCGGCATCGCGCGCGGTCAAACCCAGAATGCGCATCACCGCGATAACCGTTTCCCAGACCACCAGAGGCGAGGTGATCCGTTTCGGGTAGTTTTGCATGCGCGAAAGCAGGGCCCGGGCATCGCTTTCATCGGTCAGCATCGCGGTAAGAGCGGAAGCGTCAACGAACATCACTCGTTCCCGTAAAGGCTGTCAATGAAGGTCTTGTCGGCCGGCATTCCGCTGGTGGGATTGGCGCGGGCTTGCAATGCCCGGCAAAAATCGACCCCCAGATCGACCAGGGACGGTGTGGCGCGTTCTCGCTCCAGCTCATGCAACAAGGCCTGGCGAACCACTTCGGTCTTGCTGACCTTCTTGATGGCCACAAGCCGGTTCGCCAATCGGTCGACTTCAGGATCCTTGACAAAGAGAGCCATTAAATATCTCCAATGCATATCCGAATATAACATAGGGATATCCCCTTGTCACGACATCTCAATCATCTCGGTTCGAATAATGGAAAATCCTTCGCCGACCTGGAGTGAGCCTGCCAGGGAAGGGGGCGAACATCCGGAATGCCAGGGGTGGTTTTGGCGAAACCGCACCCGGTTGGTGTGCGTCAGTGCGGTGGCGGAATGCTGAGAGGTGCCGATCTCACTTCGGATATGGGGTGAGCGGTTTGGATGGAACGAGGAAAATAGGTATAGAAATTGTTGCATTCCACCTCCCTCAGCCGCATATTTTTACCGATGGAATTTCAGTACGGCCCAGAGAAAAGTGCCGCCAATAAGGCCAAGCACGGAATTGATTTCGGCGCTGCGCAAGAGCTTTGGAATGATCCTTAGCGGCTTGAGATTCCCGCGAAACAGATGGACGAGCCTCGTTTCCTGATAATAGGCAGAATAGGCGAGACGTTCTGGTCTGCTGTTGTGACCTGTCGGGGTGAGAACGTTCGGCTGATTTCTGTTCGGCGTTCACGCATTGAGGAGGTGGAGTTCTATGAAAACCTCTGACTTTGATAAAAAATTTGATGAAGGCGAGGATGTCACAAGCCTTCTGGATCTGAGCCGTGCCCGTAGACCTGGATTGGACCAAAAGCGAGTGAATGTGGATTTTCCCGTTTGGATGGTGCAGTCCCTGGATCGGGAGGCTCATCGGCTTGGTGTTACTCGGCAAGCTCTCATCAAATTGTGGTTGGCCGATAAATTAGATCACCGTGGAGCCTAACGGGCATTGAGTTGGGCGACTTGCCACTCCTGCCTGAGATGGTGCCCGATCATCATGGCTCTCCAGGCGCAGCCATAATCTCAGCAACGGCAAACTCCGTTCATCCCGGGCCTTGCCTCCGAGGTCAGCGTTCTTTTCGGGGTGCGAAAAGATATTCGGGGGTAAGTGTGGGTTGTTCCAAAAGAGAAGGGGCAAAAACAGCAGAAAATCGCCATTTTTGCCCCTCTAGCTGGCTCCCAGGGAGGGATTCGAACCCCCGACCAAGCGGTTAACAGCCGCTTGCTCTACCGCTGAGCTACCTGGGAATAGATGGACACCCGTCGGGTGCCCATCGGTATTCCGTTTCCCATGACCGGGCGGTGTCCTAACCGCCGCCGCCGAACAGGGTCCGCCTTATAACAAGGTCGGGAAGTTTCGTGCAATCCCTTTTCGGGACTGCCCAAGACATCCCGCAAAACGGCGGAATTTGGAGGCCGAGGCCGGAATCGAACCGACGTACAAGGATTTGCAGTCCTCTGCATAGCCACTCTGCCACCCGGCCCCTGTCCGAACCGCGGAGGTATCGACACCGCCATCCGGTCATGAGGGGGCGTTTATAGACACTCCTCGGGCAGGGGTCAAGTCGTGCCCGGCGGTTTTACTTTGGAAGCGGGATTGCCTTTGAACAACCCGGTAGGTATAAATCGCTTGTGTTGCGACCCTGACGGATGGTGCGGGCACCATCCGTCAGGGTCGCAACATGTCGCAAACAGGTGGTGGGCCGATCCAGGATCGGACCACAAGGCAGGCCATGCGTCGCGTGGCTACGCCGCCGCGTTGGCGGTGTTTGGAAATACCAGGAGCCTGCAATAATGAATTTCGCCGCCGCCCGTCGTAACATGGTGAACTGTCAGATCCTCACCAATCGCGTTACCCATCCGCAGTTGATCGACGCCCTCGAACAGCTGCCGCGGGAACTGTTCGTGCCCAAGCAATGGCGCAGCACCGCCTATCTCGACGACGATGTCGATCTCGGTGCGGGGCGCTATCTGATGGAGCCGATGGTCTTCGCCCGCTTGCTGCAGGGCGCCGATATCCGGCCGACCGAAGTGGTTCTCGACGTCGGCTGCGCCACCGGCTATTCCTCGGCGGTGCTGGCCCGGTTGGCCGGCGCCGTGGTGGCTCTGGAAGCCGACTCCGATCTTGTCAGTCGTGCCGGCGCTGCCCTGGCCGAGCTTGGGGTGGACACCGTGGCGGTGGTCAAGGGCCCTCTGGCCAAAGGTGATGCCTCCCATGGGCCATATGACGTCATCATCCTTGAGGGCTCGGTGGAGCAGATCCCCGACAGCCTGACCAGGCAACTCGCCGATGGCGGCCGCCTGGTGGCGGTGGTCGGCGCCCCGGGTGAGGTCGGTCGGGCGACATTGCTGCTGCGGGTCGGCGAGGTGTTTTCCCAGCGCATCCTGTTCGATGCCTCCATCGCCCCATTGCCGGGCTTCGAGTCGGCGCCGCGGTTCGTCCTGTGACGGGGAGGCGGTGCCGCCGGGTGGCGCCGCCTATGCCCCTGTCTTATGTCCAGGGGGCGCTCTTCGATCTCAAGGAATCGCTCAAAGTACTTGATATTTCTATGTAAGCGGCTATCGTGTCCCTAGGTGTCAGAGGAGGGACGCCAGGGGCTTTGGCCGATTCTATCTTTGATCAGGAGATCTATGCGTAAGACTTCATGCCTGACGGCCATGTATATCATGGCGGGCCTTACCGTTCCCGGATCCGCCGGAGCGGAAACTATGCAGGAAGCCCTGGTCTCCGCCTATAACAGCAATCCCACCTTGTTGGCGCAGCGGGCGCGGCTGCGGGTCGCCGACGAGGGGGTGCCGCAGGCCTTGGCCAACTGGCGCCCCAGCATCAAATTGTCGGGCGACTACGGCAAGAACCAGACGACCACCAACCAGAGCCGTGTGTCGCAAGCCGGCACCTTCACCTCGACCCCCAAGGATGCCGGACTGACGGTAACCCAGGCGCTGTATCGCGGCGGCCGCACCACCGCCCAGACCCGACAGGCGGAGGCGACGGTCGAGGCGGAGCGGGCGGGGTTGGCGGCGACCGAGCAGACGGTGCTGCTCAATGTCATCACCGCCTATATGGACGTCGTGCAGTTCCGCGCCGTGGTCGAACTCAGCCGCAATAACGAACAGGTTCTGCAGCGCCAGCTGGATGCCACCAATGACCGCTTCCGGGTCGGCGAAGTGACGCGGACCGACGTCGCGCAGGCCGAATCCCGTTTGTCGGCGGCGCATGCCGACCGCCGCCAGGCCGAAGGCAATCTGGCGGCGGCGACCGCCACCTACAGCAAGACCGTCGGTCACCCGCCGGATACCCTGTTCGTCCCCGGGCCGACCGAGAAACTGCCGGCCTCGGTCGACGCCGCCAGGACCGCCGCCGAGCACGACAACCCCAACATCATCAACGCCCAATACAATTACGTCGCCGCGACCCATGGCATCGATCTGGTCGCCGGCGAGCTGCTGCCTTCGGTGACCCTGACCGGGAACGCCGCCAAGAACTTCGATTACCAGGGCGAGGGGCCGGTAGAGCGGGTGCTTCAGGCAACCGTCAATCTGACTGTGCCGATTTATCAGCAAGGGCAGGAATACGCCCGTCTGCGGGCGCAGAAGCATAGCGCCGGACAGGCCAGGCTGACCGTCGACGTCACCCGCCGCGACGCCATGGAATCGGTGACCAAGGCCTGGGAAGGGCTGCAGACCGCGCGGGCGCGGATCAGCTCCTACAGTGATCAGATCCGCGCCGCCGAAGTGGCGTTGGAGGGAGTCACCCGTGAATCCCAAGTCGGTTCTCGCACCGTGCTGGACGTACTCAATGCCGAACAGGAATTGCTGACCGCCAAGGTCAATCTGGTCCAGGCGCAGCATGACGAGACTTTGGCCAGCTATCAATTGCGCTCGACGGTCGGACAATTGACGGCGCGGGCCCTCGATCTGCCGGTGCAATACTACGATCCGGTGATACATTACGAAGATGTCAGGGACCAATGGTTCGGCGCAGCCATTTCGCCGGCCTATTCGGATGAGGTTAAATGATCGGGGACGGGGGGAATTTGGCTACACTTTCCTTCCGGCGGCAACGCCCAGCGGGGATTGGTTGAGCCATGAGTGACGACAAGGCCCAGCAAGAACCTTCAATGGAGGACATTCTCGCCTCCATTCGAAGAATTCTTTCCGAAGATGACGCCGAAGAGGCGACCAAGGCAGCGGCGCCGGCGCCGAAGCCCGAGCCGCCCAAGGCACCGCCTCCGCCCGAGCCCGAGCCCGAGCCCGAGCCGGAGCCCGAGCCCGAGCCGGAACCCGAGCCGGAACCGGAGCCGGAGCCCGAGATGGCCTTCGAGCCCGAACCGGAACCCGAGCCGGAACCGGAGCCGGAGCCCGAGCCGGAACCCGAAGTCGTGTTTGAGCCGGAACCGGAACCCGAGGAAGATGTCTTCGAACTGACCGAGGACATGGTGGCCGAAGACGAACCCGAGGAGCCCGAGCCCTTTGTCTTCGACCCCGATCCGGGGCCGCGCTTCATGCCCATGCCGGAGGAACTCCACGAAAGTATTCTGGCGCCGCCGGTGCAGGCCGCCTCGACCTCGGCGCTGGCCGAACTGGCCCGTGCCGTCGCCCGCGAGCGCGGGGTCGGTCTCGGCAATGGCGGGATCACGCTGGAGGATATCGTCCGCGAGATCCTGAAGACGCTGATCAAGGACTGGCTGGATCAGAACCTGCCCTACATGATCGAGCGGATCGTCAAGAAAGAGATCGAAAAGATGGTCAACAGGGCGGAAAAGCTCTAAAACCTCCATCGTCGTTTCTCCCCGGATGATCCAAGTCCGGGGGACGCCCCCTGTCACTGTTTGCGGAGTCGCGTCAGGCGATGCTCGAGAAGACCTATCGACCCGCCGAGGTCGAAGCCAGGCATTATGGACAATGGGAGTTGGCCGGCGCCTTTGCCGCCGACGAGGCCTCGGGGTTCGCCCCCTACTGCATCATGATGCCGCCGCCCAACGTCACCGGCAGCCTGCATATGGGTCATGCCCTGACCTTTACCCTGCAGGACATTCTGGTCCGCTACCAGCGCATGCAGGGGCGTGACGCCCTGTGGCAACCGGGCACCGATCACGCCGGCATCGCCACCCAGATGGTGGTCGAACGGCAGATGGCCGAGGAGAAGCTGACCCGTCATGACCTCGGCCGCGAGCGATTCATCGAACGGGTCTGGCAATGGAAGGCGCAATCGGGCGGCACCATCACCGGCCAGTTGCGGCGCCTCGGCGCCTCGCCCGATTGGGCGCGCGAACGCTTCACCATGGACGACGGTCTGAGCCTGGCGGTACGCAAGGTCTTCGTCGACCTCTACGGGGCCGGGTTGATCTATCGCGACAAGCGCCTGGTCAACTGGGATCCCAAGCTGCACACCGCCATTTCCGACCTCGAGGTGGAGCAGCGCGAGATCCAGGGCCATATGTGGTACCTCAACTATCCCATCGACGGCCTGCCGGGACGTTTCATCACCGTTGCCACCACGCGGCCGGAAACCATGCTGGGCGACACCGCCGTCGCCGTGCACCCCGATGATCCACGTTTCGCCGATTTGGTCGGGCGCCATGTCCTGCTGCCGCTGGTCGGCCGGCGCATCCCGGTGGTGGCCGACGAATATTCCGATCCGGAAAAGGGCACTGGCGCCGTCAAGATCACGCCGGCCCATGATTTCAACGATTTCGAGGTTGGGCGGCGGCACAATCTGGAGATGGTCAACGTGCTTGACCGCGATGCCCGCATCAACGACAACGCGCCGGCTGCCTATCAGGGTCTTGATCGCTACGAGGCCCGCAAGAAAGTGGTCGAGGAATTCGAGGCGCTGGGCCTGCTGGTCAAGATCGAACCGCATGTGCTGATGATGCCCTATGGCGACCGCTCCGGGGTGGTCATCGAGCCCTGGCTGACCGACCAGTGGTTCGTCGACGCCGCCACCCTGGCCAAGCCGGCCATCGCCGCCGTCGAAGAGGGGCGCACCCGTTTCGTCCCCAGGCATTGGGAAAACACCTATTTCGAATGGATGCGCAACATCCAGCCATGGTGCATCTCGCGACAAATCTGGTGGGGTCATCAGGTGCCGGCCTGGTACGGTCCCGACGGCAAATATTTCGTCGCCATGGACGAGGCCGAGGCGGTGCGCCAGGCGGCGGCGCATTACGGCTCCGCGGTGTCGTTGCGGCGCGACGAGGACGTGCTCGACACCTGGTTCTCCTCGGCATTGTGGCCGTTTTCCACCCTCGGCTGGCCGGACAAGACGCCGGCGCTGGCGCGCTATTACCCCACCGACGTGCTGGTTACCGGCTTCGACATCATCTTTTTCTGGGTCGCCAGGATGATGATGATGGGCATCCATTTCATGGGCGAGGTGCCGTTCCGCGACATCTACATCCATGCCCTGGTGCGTGACGAGCGCGGCCAGAAGATGTCGAAGTCGAAGGGCAATATCATCGACCCCCTGGTGCTGATCGAGTCCTATGGCTGCGATGCGCTGCGCTTCACCCTGGCGGCTCTGGCCGCCCAGGGACGCGACATCAAGCTGGCGGAGAGCCGGGTCGAGGGCTATCGCAACTTCGCCACCAAGCTGTGGAACGCGGCGCGGTTCTGCCAGATGAACGACTGCCGGCCGGTGCCCGGTTTCAATCCGGCCACCGCCGAATTGCGCGTCAATCGCTGGATCGTCGGCAAGCTTGACGAGGCGGCCGCCAAGGTCGCCCAGGGCATCGAGGGTTACCGCTTCAACGACGCCGCCAATGCCGCCTATCAGTTCGTCTGGAACAGCTTCTGCGACTGGTATGTGGAATTGTCCAAGCCGGTGCTGCAGGGCAGCGACGAGGCGGCCAAGGCGGAGACCCGCGCCACCGCCGCCTGGGTGCTGGGCGGCATCCTGCATATCCTGCATCCCTTCATGCCCTTCATCACCGAGGAATTGTGGGAGCAGATGGGCGACGGCAGCGGCCGCCTGATCGGCGCCGCCTGGCCGCGGCCAGGCTTCCAGGACGAGGCGGCGGCGGCCGAGATGGACTGGCTGGTGCGCTTCATATCGGCCATCCGCGCGGTGCGTGCCGAAATGAACGTGCCGCCGGGAGCCCGGGTCGCCCTGCTGGTCAAGGGGGCGTCCGCCGACACGGCGCGCCGCCTGGCGGTGCACCGCGATATCATCCTCATGCTGGCGCGGGCGGCCAGCCTCGAGGCGACCGAACAGACGCCGCTGAAGGATGCGGTGCAGGTGGTGGTGGACGAGGCGACGGTGGTCATTCCCCTGGCCGAGGTCATCGACCTGGCGCAGGAAAAGGCCCGCCTAGCCAAGGAAATCGCCCGCCTGGCCGGCGAGATCGACAAGGTCGACAAGCGCCTGGCCAATGAGGGCTTCGTCGCCAAGGCGCCGCCCGAGGTGGTGGACGAACAGCGCGAGAGGCGGGCCGAATGGGCCGTCGCCCGCGACCGCCTGAGCGAGGCGCTGGAGCGGTTGGGGTCGGCATGACGGCGGTGCATTTCTGGTACGAGTTCGCCAGCACCTATTCCTATCTGGCGGCCATGCGCATCGAGGCCGCCGCCGCCGGCCGCGAGGTCGTCTGGCGCCCCTTTCTGCTGGGGCCGATTTTCGCCGCCCAGGGCATGAGTGATTCGCCGTTCAACATCTATCCGGTCAAGGGCGCCTATATGTGGCGCGATATGGAACGGCTCTGCGCCGCGGCGGCGCTGCCCTGGCGTCGGCCCAGCCAATTCCCGCGCAATGGAGTGCTGGCCTCGCGCCTGGTGCTGGCCTTGCCCGAGGCGAGCCAGCGGGCGGCCTTCAGCAAGGCGGTCTATACGGCCAATTTCGTCGACGACCTGGACATCGCCCAAGCCGAGGTGCTGGGCGATCTGCTGCAGGCGCTGGGACTGCCGGCCACGGCGTTGATGGAAAAGGCGCAAAGCCCGGAAATCCGCCAGGACCTGCGCAACCAGACCGAGGAGGCCGGGCGGCTCGGCATTTTCGGCGCCCCCAGCTTCACCGTCGACGGCGAATTATTCTGGGGTCAGGACCGTTTGCAGCAGGCTCTGGCCTGGTAACTGCGGTTAGCCCCCAACCCTGGCACTTTCCGCGGCGGCGGCGGCGGACAGCTGCGACAGCGCCTTGTCGGCGGCCACCCGTGCCTTGGCATTGGCCAGCCAGGGGGCGGCCAGACGGCCGGCTTCACCGTCCAGCGCCGAGATTTCGCTCGCCGTTTTGGCGAGGTCGCCGTCTTTGGCCTGGCTTTCCGCCCGCGCCACCACCGCCTGCGCATCCGATCCCTTGCCGTCGATACGCCTGAGGCGGAACAGGCCGGCCAGCTGGTTCAGGCTGCGCTGCCAGAGGTCGCCTTCCGGCGGCGCCACCGAGGCCCGCAGGCAGTCGGCGGCCAGGGTCGGCACCAGCGCCAGCAGGACGTCCCGCCGGGGGATGCCGTTGGCGGCGAAAGCCGCCAGGGCATCGAGATCGGCGCTGTCTTCGGCGGCGGCCAGACGGCGCGCCGCGCGCAGTTCGATTTCGTAGGAGTCGCCGCGGTTGACGGCGTCGCGCAATTGCCCGACCACCAGCAGCAGCGCCTGGGAGGAGCGATTGCGTTCGGACAGCTGGCGGGCCTCGCGCTGCGCCTGCTCGGCCTTGTCAGCCAGACGGAGGATGGCGCCCTCGGGCGGCAGGGAGCGCTTGACGGCCTCCAACTCGGCGTTGAGGCGGGAGATCTCGGCGGCCAGGCGCGTATCGGCGCCGGCGCCGGCGCCGGGGGTTGCCTGGCTTTCCACCGCCGCCAGGCGCTGGGTCAGGTTTTGCAGCAATGTCCCATTAGCGTTGCGCGACTCGGCCTGTTCGATGGCGGCCATGCGGGCGTGAACGTCGTCGGTGGCCCGTTCCACCAGGGACAGGCGGCGGTCCATATCGCCCAGCAGGCGAGCCGACAGCGTCGGCCAGGCGACCGCGGCGGCGGCCAGGATGCCGGCGGTGACCAGGACGCCGCCGGCCAGGCCGGCCAGGAAGGCATTGCCGGAGGACTTGGCAGCGGGAGCGGGCGGCGGCGTTTCCGCCTGGGGTTGTTCTGTCATTCGCGGACTATAGCAAAGGCCGGTGCCGGGGAAGAGGGGAAATCTAAAGAAAGCCGCGCACCAGTTCGACGAAGCGTTCGGTCTGGTCGGCATGCGGCCAATGGCCGGACTGGCCGATTTCGGTCAGGCGTGAGGCCGGGAACAGGCGGTGGATCAGCGGTTCGTCGCGCGGCCGGATATAATCGGAATGCTCGCCGGCGAGAAACAGGGTCGGTCCGTCGAAACTGCCGTGGACGGCGGGAAAGGCGATCAGTTCCGGCAGATCGGCGGCGATGCCGGCGAGATTGACCCGCCAGGACAGCCGGCCATGGTCGATCAGCAGATTCTGCATGAGAAAGGCCCGCAGCCTGGGATCGGTGATGACGGGGGCGATCTCGGCCTCGACGGCGGCGCGGCTTCCCGCCTTGGCGAGATCGACCCGGCGCATGGCGCGGATATAGTCGGGCATGATTTCCCGGGTATAGCTGACCGGGGCGATGTCGACGACGATCAGGCGCTCCACCAGTTCCGGCCGCTTCAGCGCCAGAATCATCGCCGTCTTGCCGCCCATGGAATGGCCGAGCAGGTCGGCCGGCATCAGGCCGCGGCGCTGCATATAGTCGGCGACGTCCTCGGCCATGCGCTCATACCCCATGTCGTCATGCCAGGGCGAGGCACCGTGATTGCGCAGGTCCAGGGCATGCACCTGGCGGATGTCGGCAAGCTGGCGGGCGATGGCGTTCCAGTTGCGGGCCGAGCCGAACAGGCCGTGCAGGATGATCAGAGGGTCGCCTTCGCCGGTGACCAGGGCATTGAGTTCGACGGTCGTCATTCAGTAATCTACCAGTCAGATGGAGAATGCTTGACGCTTACAACAAGCCTGTGTGATAGTTTGCCTGAAATTTACGAAAACTAACTGTTGTTATCGGGATACGCTGATGTTCTGGCGCCTGTTTTTGCTCTTTCTGGCTCTGTCGGCGGTGACGCCGGCCCAGGCGGAGACCGCCTTGCTGAATGTTTCCTACGACCCGACGCGCGAGCTGTACCAGGACGTCAATCAGGCCTTTGCCCGGGTCTGGAAGGACAAGACCGGCGAAACGGTCAGGATCAATCAGTCCCATGGCGGCTCCGGCAAGCAGGCCCGCTCGGTGATCGATGGATTGGAGGCCGATGTGGTGACATTGGCCCTGGCCTATGACATCGATGCCATCGCCGACAAATCCGGACTTCTGGCCCGCGATTGGCAACGCAGATTACCCGAAAACGCTACACCCTACACCTCGACCATCGTCTTCCTGGTCCGCAAAGGCAATCCCAAACATATCAGGGATTGGGACGACCTGGTGCAGCCGGATGTGCAGATCATCACCCCCAATCCGAAGACCTCCGGCGGCGCGCGCTGGAATTACCTGGCGGCCTGGGGCCATGCCCTGGCCAAATCCGGCAATGACGAAGGCAAGGCGCGGGATTTCCTGACCAGGCTGTACCGCAATGTGCCGGTCCTCGACTCCGGTGCCCGCGGCGCCACCACCACCTTTGTCCAAAGAGGCATCGGCGACGTCCTGCTGGCCTGGGAGAACGAGGCGATCCTGGCCGTCGAGGAACTGGGCAAGGACCAGTTCGACCTGGTGGTGCCGTCGCTGTCGATCCTGGCCGAGCCGCCGGTGGCGCTGGTCGACAAGGTGGTCGACAAGCATGGCACCCGCGCCGTCGCCGAAGCCTATCTGCGCTTCCTGTTCAGCCCCGAGGGGCAGGAACTGGGGGCCCGCCACCATTATCGTCCACGCGATGCCGCCGTTGCCGCCCGCCATGGCGGTCAGTTTCCCGCCGTCAGGCTGGTGACCATCGATCAATTGGGTGGCTGGCAGAAAATTCAGCAGATACATTTCAGCGATGGTGGCGTATTCGATCAGATCGCCGGTTCGATGAAGCAATAGATGGCAGCAACCAAATCATCCGTCGTGCCGGGCTTCGGCCCGACCCTCGGATTTACCCTTTTCGCGCTGGGCCTGATCGTCCTGATGCCGCTGGCCGCTCTGTTCCTCAGGGCCTCGGGCATGGGCTGGCAGCAATTTGTCCAGGCGGCGTTTTCGCCTCGCGTGATGTCCGCCTATGCCCTGAGTTTCGGCGGTGCCCTGGCGGCGGCGGCGTTCAACGCGGTGGCCGGGCTGTTGCTGGCCTGGGTGCTGGTGCGCTACCGGTTTCCCGGGAGGCGCCTGATGGATGCCATGGTCGATCTTCCCTTCGCCCTGCCGACGGCGGTGGCGGGCATCGCCTTGACCACCCTCTATGCCCCGAAAGGCATGCTCGGCGGTCTGTTGGCCGGGTTGGGGGTCAAGGTGGCGTTCACCCCGCTGGGGGTGATGGTGGCGATGGTGTTCATCGGGCTGCCCTTCGTCGTGCGCACCGTCGAACCGGTGCTGCAGGATATCGACGCCGACTGGGAGGAAGCGGCGCTCAGTCTCGGGGCCAATCGTCTGCAGGTGTTCCTGCGGATCATCCTGCCGTCCATCCTGCCGGCCCTGGTCACCGGCTTCGCCCTGGCCTTCGCCCGGGCGTTGGGCGAATACGGCTCGGTGATCTTCATCGCCGGCAATATCCCCGGCGTCTCGGAAATCGCCCCGCTGCTGATCGTCACCAAGCTCGAGCAGTACGACTATGCCGGCGCCACCGCCATCGCCGCGGTGATGCTGGTGGTTTCCTTCATTTTGCTGCTGATTATCAACACGGTGCAGAAATGGCAGCGGAGGCTCTACCAATGAAGCCGTCGCTGACCGAGGCGCCCTGGGCGCGTTACGCGCTGACCGCCGCCGCCCTGGCGATCGTCCTGCTGTTCCTGGCGCTGCCGCTGTTCGTCGTGTTCAGCGAAGCCCTGGCCAAGGGGGTCGCGGTTTATGGCCGCGCCCTCTCCGATCCCGACACCCTCTCGGCCATCCGGCTGACCCTGACGGTGGCCGCCATCGCCGTGCCCTTCAATCTGGTGTTCGGCGTCGCCGCCGCCTGGTGCGTGGCGAAATTCGACTTTCCCGGCAAAAGCATCCTGGTGTCGCTGATCGACCTGCCGTTCTCGGTGTCGCCGGTGGTCTCCGGCCTGGTCTATGTACTGTTGTTCGGCGCCCAGGGCTGGTTCGGCCCGTGGCTGGCGGCGCATCACCTGCAGGTCATCTTCGCCGTGCCCGGCATCGTGCTGGCCACCGTTTTCGTCACCTTTCCCTTTGTCGCCCGCGAGCTGATCCCGCTGATGGAGGAGCAGGGCACCGACGAGGAGGAGGCGGCGGTGGTGCTCGGCGCCGGCCCCTGGCAGGTCTTCTTCCGGGTCACTCTGCCCAATATCAAATGGGGCCTGCTGTATGGCGTGCTGCTGTGCAACGCCCGGGCGATGGGTGAATTCGGCGCCGTCTCGGTGGTCTCCGGCCATATCCGCGGGCTGACCGTCACCACGCCGCTGCAGGTCGAGATCCTCTACAACGAATATAATTTCACCGCGGCTTTCGCCGTCGCTTCGCTGCTGGCCCTGCTGGGCCTGGTCACCCTGGTCGCCAAATCCGTGGTGGAATGGCGGTTCGGTGGGGAACTCGCAGCCAACCGCCGTCATTAGGACTGTGATGATACAGCTCGACCAGGTGTTTAAATCCTTCGGCGGCTTCGCCGCGCTTGACGGGGTCAGCCTGAGCATCGCCGAGGGCGAACTGGTGGCTCTGCTCGGGCCCTCGGGTTCGGGCAAGACGACCTTGCTGCGCATTATCGCCGGGCTGGAGTTTCCCGATACCGGCAGCGTGCTGTTCGACGGCGGCGATCTGACCCGGGCCACCGCCCGCGACCGCCGTGTCGGCTTCGTGTTCCAGCATTACGCCCTGTTCCGCCATATGACGGTGTTCGACAATGTCGCCTTCGGCCTGACGGTCCGCAGCCGCGCCACCCGACCGGGCAAGGCCGAGATCGCCGAACGGGTCCATCGCCTGCTGCATCTGGTGCAGCTGGACGGTCTTGCCTATCGCTATCCGTCGCAGCTGTCGGGCGGCCAGCGCCAGCGGGTGGCGCTGGCCCGGGCCCTGGCCATCGAACCCAGGATGCTGCTGCTGGACGAACCGTTCGGCGCTCTCGACGCCCGCGTCCGCAAGGAGTTGCGGCGCTGGCTGCGGCGTCTGCATGACGATCTGAAGATCACCGGGGTGTTCGTCACCCATGACCAGGAAGAGGCGCTGGAAGTGGCCGATCGGGTGGTGGTGATGAACCGCGGACGCGTTGAACAGGTGGGAACGCCCTCGGAGATCTACGACCAGCCGGCGACGCCGTTCGTCTATCAGTTCCTCGGCAACGTCAACGCCATCAACTGCCGCATCACCGGCGGTGTCGCCCGTGCCGGCGAA
>Ga0007882_10001421_pt1 | contig 13902 bp, 12 predicted proteins | sample CryBogCBH12Aug01_FD_71195 | JGI IMG/M metagenome (GOLD analysis project Ga0007882, IMG submission 71195) | Freshwater microbial communities from Crystal Bog, Wisconsin, USA - CBH12Aug09.1 | ecosystem: Environmental > Aquatic > Freshwater > Lake | place: Crystal Bog, Wisconsin, USA | collected... | reverse complement strand
CCGCCACCCCAAGGACCGCCACAGCCTCAAAAACCGGCGCAAGCTGGCCTGCTTGAACTCCGACTATCTGGAAAGTCTCATTCGGAACCAGCCGCCGTTAACCTGAAGCGATTCCCCTGAACATAGGGACCCTGAGATGGGCGTTATCCGTCGACGAAGCCGCCGAACTGCGTTTAAAGTTTTGTCGGGCAACGGAGGAGGGGACGATGAACAGCGCCGCGACGATCCCGGGAGTGAAGCTCTATGTCTGGAATTTGGCGCCCAACCCGCGCCGGGTCACCATGTTTCTGGCCGAAAAAGGCCTGTCGATGGAGATGATCGAGGTCGGGCAGCCGGACCTGACCCTGGCCGCCTGGTATCGGGAGAAATATCCGCATGCCCTGGTCCCGATGCTGGAACTGGCCGACGGCACCTGTATCGGCGAGGCCATGGCGATCTGCCGATATATCGAGGACCTGTACCCTGAGCCGCGGCTGTTCGGTGCCGACCCCAGGGAACGTGCGTTGGTCGGCATGTGGGAAAGCATCGCCTACAGCGAGGGGCTGATCGCCGTTGCCGAGGTTTTTCGCAACACCCATCCGGCTTTTGCCGGTCGCGGGGTTCCCGGCACCAGCCAGGCGGTACCGCAAATCCCGCAATTGGCCGAGCGCGGCCGCGCCCGGAGCGAGCTGTTTTTCCGCAAGCTGGATGGACAGTTGACAGCCAACGCGTTTATTGCCGGCGCGAATTTCTCAGTCGCCGACATCACCGCCTTTTGCACCATCGACTTCGCCCGCACCGGCAAGATCGGCATCCCCGAGGACTGCGGCAATCTGCGGCGCTGGTATGGCGACATAAAGCAAAGGCCTTGCGCCGCTGTGCGATAGTTCTCGTTGTGATTGTCGCAATCGACCGCTAAGCTTCGCTACAGACGTCCTTTCCGGGGAAGGACGCCGCCGGATTGGCAAAAAATAATCCCGGATGGGAGGCGCCGAATGGCGTCGGAATCCAAGAACCAGGCCGGGGGGGTGGCTGTCGCCCGCCTCCTTGAGGAGGTGGCGGGCCGTCTTGACCCGCAGGCCTCGCCGGCGATGCTGCTTGAACTGGTTCAGGCCGTGGTGGAAGACCGCACCGGCGTGAATTGTCATGCGACCTGCCGCCATACTGGGCGGGTGGAAAACGCGCTGCATATCCTGCAGACCATCATCGATTATCTGCCCAGCGGCATCACCCTGTTCGGCCCCGATCTGGAGATGATCGCCTGTAATGAGCGCTTCAAGAGCCTGCTGTCCTTTCCGGACGAGATGTTCGCCTCCGGCCTGCCCAGCTTCCATGCCCTGATCCTGTTCAACGCAAAGCGGGGCGAATATGGTCCGGGCGACCCCGAACAGCTGGCGGCGGCGGCCGTCAAGCGGGCGAGGACGATGAAGCCGCATGTTCTCGAGCGCGTCAGGCCCGACGGTACGGTGCTGGAAATCCGCGGGCAGCCGTTACCCGATGGCGGATTCGTGACGATTTACACCGATATCACCGAGCGCAAACGGGTTGAAGAGGAAGCCCGGCGTCTGGCCATCTATTTGCGCAATGTCCTCGATCATTTGCCGCAAGGGGTCAGTGTCGTCGATGAAAATCTGTCCCTGGTGCTGTGGAATCCGGCGATGGTCGATGTCCTCGAATTGCCGCCGGATTTCCTGCGCGAAGGCGTTCCCCTGGCCGAGATGATGCGGATCGCCGCCGAACGCGGTGATTTCGGTCCGGGCGATACCGAAGACCTGATCCGCCAACGGGTTGACCAGGCCCTCGATCTGTCGGTGTTGCGCGAGACGCGCCAGCGGGCATCGGGCAAGACCCTGGACGTCTCCCGCCGCCCGATGATGAAGGACGGCCAGGTGGCCGGTTTCGTCACCACCTATGCCGATGTCACGGAGTTGACCCGGGCGCGTGAGGCGCTGGAGCATATGGCGCTGCATGACCAGCTCACCGGCCTCGCCAACCGACATAAATTCCTTGAACGCTTCGCCATCGAGGAGGAGCGCCGCCGGCGCATCGCCGAACCGCTGTCGCTGCTGCTGCTCGATATCGACAATTTCAAATCGTTCAATGACCGCTTCGGTCATCTGGTGGGCGACTCCTGTCTGCGCTTCATTGCCGGCATTCTGCGGCAAAGCGTGCGCGCCTCCGATCTGGTCGGTCGCTTCGGCGGCGAGGAGTTCGTCATCCTGATGCCCGATACCGCCCTCGACGGTGCGCTCAGCGCCGCCCGTCATCTCTGTCGCAAGGTCGGCCGCAACCGGTTCATGGTCGCCGAGGAGGCGGTTCCGGTGACCGTCAGCATCGGCGTGGCGACCATCACTGAACCGGGGGCGACGGATTTCGACGTCCTGCTGAACCGGGCCGACCAGGCGGTTTATCGGGCCAAGCGGGACGGCCGCAACCGGGTGCGCGGCTGGCGACGGTAAGTTTGAAATTGTTCGCTAAAGCCCTTAGGATCCGATCCTCATTGCGGAGGTTCTGATGATCGACCTTTATTACTGGCCGACCCCCAACGGGCACAAGATCACCATGTTTCTTGAAGAGGCGGGGGTGGACTTCCGCATCGTGCCGGTGGACATCAGCGCCGGCGAGCAATTCAAGCCGGAATTTCTGGCGATTTCTCCCAATAACCGCATGCCGGCGATCATCGACCATCAGCCGGCTGACGGCGGCGAGGCGATCCCAGTCTTCGAATCCGGCGCCATCCTGGTCTATCTCGCCGAGAAGATCGGGCGTTTCCTGCCTGCTGATCTTCGTGGCCGCAAGACGGTACTCGAATGGCTGTTCTGGCAGGTCGGCGGCCTGGGGCCGATGGCCGGGCAAAATCACCATTTCGCCGTCTATGCGCCGGAGAAGCTGCCCTACGCCATCGACCGCTATGTCAAGGAAACCAATCGACTTTATGGGGTTCTCGACCGCCGTCTGAAAGGCCGCGCCTTCATCGGTGGCGCGGACTATTCGATCGCCGATATGGCCTGCTATCCCTGGGTGGTGCCATATCGTCGGCAGGGACAGGATCTGGACGACTTTCCCGAGCTCAAGCGTTGGTTCGAGGCGGTGCGGGACCGCCCGGCGACGGTGCGGGCCTATGAACTGGCCAAGCCGTGGAGCGATCGCCAGACGGTGACCGAGGAAAGCAAGAAGATCCTGTTCGGGCAGACGGCGGCCAGCCTGAGGCAGGGGTCCTAAGACGTGAAGCGTTTTATGGCAGGCTGGTTTTGCCGCTCAGCGGGGGGATGACCGTCACGCGGTTGCGGCCGGCCGATTTGGCGTCGTAGAGAGCCTGGTCCGCCCGCCGCATGGCGATGGTCCATCCGGTGTCGTCGGCGCAGAATTCGGTGACGCCGATGCTGACGGTGAAGGTCAGCACCCCCTGCGGCGACGGAAGGGCGATGGCTGAGGCGGCTTCGCGAATGCGCTCGGCGGTTTCGGCGGCTCCCAGGGCGTTGGTGCCTGCCAGCAGGACGACGAATTCCTCGCCGCCGAAGCGCGCCGCAAGGTCGGTGCCGCGGGCCGAGGTCTCGAGAATCCTCGCCAGGGAGGTGAGCGCGGTGTCGCCGAGTTCATGGCCATGGGTGTCGTTGACCACCTTGAAATGATCAACGTCGATCATCAACAGCGCCGCCGCCGTGGCGAAGCGCTTGAAACGCAGGAACTCCACCTCCGCCACTTCCGCGAAGACCCGGCGGTTGGCCAGGCCGGTCAGCGGGTCGGTACGGGCCAACTGGCGCAATTCGGTGGTCAGGCGGACGGTTTCGGTGATGTCGCGGACCAGGACCAGCGAAGAATCGTCACCCAGCGTGACTACGGCCATGGAGACCGGAAAGAAGAAACCGTTGCGAACCGCCGTGCCGTCGCCGCGCGCCTCGACCGACGTCAGGCTGGCGTCAAGCAGCGCCGGGGCATCCGGCAGGAAGCCGTCAAGATGCAGGCCGATCATGGCCGCCGGGCTGTCGCAACCGAACATCCGGGCGGCCGCCGGATTGGCCGAGGAGACAACCCTCTGGGCCGAGGCGACAATGATGGCGTCGGGCGCCAGATTGACCAGTTTGCGGTGCGCCGATTCCGATTCGAGGATGCGCTGTTCCAGTCTCTGGCGGACAATCGCATGGCGGATCGCCCGTCTTAAGGCCTGGTCCTCGAAGGTGCCCTTGACCAGATAATCCTGGGCCCCGGCCTGAACGATGGCATCCTCGGTGGCCACGTCGTCGAGTCCGGTGAGGACGACGATCGGCACCGTCGGATAGGCGGCGCGAATGGCCGTCACGGTGGAATCGCCATGGGAGTCCGGCAGTGACAGATCCAGCAGGATGACGTCGAATCCCTTGCTCCGCTGTATCGGGGAAACGGCGTCCGCCAGACAGGTGACATGGGTCAGGCGCGGCGGCGGTTGCGATGCCAGGGCGACCTGGACCAGGACGGCATCGCCGGGATCGTCCTCGACCAAAAGAATGCGCATGGCGTGACTATGGGCGGCATCGGCATGAAGAGCACCGTCGCCCTTGCCTTTTAGGTTGATTGCCGCACTGCGAAGTTCTCCTGCGCCTTGCAGGGACGAGGTCATTTCTTGCTCGCCACGGGGGAGGCCGGCGGCCCGCCACCCTGTCGCGGGCGGCGGACGGTGTCGAACCAGTAGTTTTCCACCGCGTGAATCGCCTGAAACAGAATTTCCATTTCCACCGATTTGGTGATGTAGCCGGCGGCGCCGAGTTTATAGGCGGCGGCGACATCGCGTTCGACATCGGAGGTGCTGAGGACGACCACCGGTATGCCTGACAGCTCGGGGTCCTTTTTCATTTCGCCAAGGACTTCCAGGCCACTCATGCGCGGCATATTGAGGTCCAGAAAGACCAGATCGGGTATCAGCCGGCCGGCACTGTCGGAGCCCGTGCGACGCAGGGCCGACATCGCTTCGACCCCGTCCTTGGCGACGATGACCTGGCAGGAAAAGCCGCTTTCGGCCAACGCAAGGCGCGTCAACTCGATATCGCCTTCCTCGTCATCGACCAGGAGGACCTGATAGGACTGGTTTTTCGCCGGTGACATAATCGACATTGTACCTATGGTGCCCAACGGTTCATCAAACCATCAGTCAAAGTGAAATTGTAGCATGGCGAGTGTTGTCCGTGTTGCGAAATGAAATGCCTTGCCCTCATTTTGCAAGCTGAAGTGCCCCCGGGCAAAATTTTTCATACGGAAAACAGCCAATCGCCACTGGTCTTGGCAATGTTCTCGGTGCTTTCGGCGAATCCTACAAGCACCATTTCCTTGGTATAGCCATTATTCATGGCTGTGGTCCAGGCGGCAAGGCCGGCAGTGTCCGGCGCGCGGCTGAAAACGTTATTATACAATCGCGTCAGGAAGCCCTGGTTGTCGAGGCCGCTATAGGCGTTCTGGAATTCACTCGAGGAGGTGAAGCCCTGGGCGATGGTGATACTGCCCGGGGCAATGGGCGTCTGGGCGAGGGCGACGACTGTATTGAGCGCCTTCACCGAGGCGGGGATCGACGCAGAATAGACATCGAGCCAGGCATTGAGGCCGCCGATGTCGGGAGCGCGGTCGAAAGCAGCCTGGTAAAGGCGGGCGACATTCGCCTGATCGGCAGTGGCGACGACCATGGTTTTGTCGGTGAAGGTCAGATACTGGACGCCGGTGGCGGTGACGGTGCCGTCGCGGCTGGCCGTGGAGTCGGTGACGGTGACCACACCGTTGGCGGCGCTCAGCGAATAGGCGCTTCTCGCGCTCTGGAACGTCACGCTGTCATGGCCGCCGCCGCCGGTAATGGTGGCGGTGCCGGCGTGAGCGATGAAACTGTCGTTGCCGGGGCTGCCGAGTTCCACCAGGTTGATGGCGCCGGCGATGGCGCGCAGCGCATGCAGGTCGGCGACGGCGGTGGCCGCGCCGATGGTCATCGTCGGGGTGGAGGCATCCGTCAGGGCAATGGTCGACAGGTTCCCCGCCGCCGCCAAAGTCTCCAGGCTGCCCAGATTGGCGAGAACATTGGCGGCACTGTCGGACACCGTCACCATCCCCGGCGAGGCGCCCAGCGCGGCGGCGGCAGCAGCGGAAAGTCTGGTCGCCGATTGCAGGGAGCTGACGGCGATGGTGGTATCGGTGAATTGCAGTTGGGAGACATTGGTGGCCGTCACCGTGCCGTCCGCCTGATTGCCGCCGGTTTCGATGACGGTGACGGTGCCGCCGGTCAGGCTGATGGCGTACTGGCTTTTCGGGCCGCTGAACTGCACCAGGTCGTTGACCCCCGAGCTGGTGCCGTCGATCGCCGTGGTTCCGCCGCCCGGAATGAAGATGTAATGGCCGCCGCCGCCGGTCAGATGATCGCCGGCGGCATTGCCGACGATGGTGCCGCCGCCGGAGCCGCCGACGGCGTTCTGAATGGTAACGCCATAGGCGATGGAGACGTTGTTGGCGTTCGGTTTGGTCTGACTGAATGTGCCGGCGTTCAGGTTGATATAGACCTGAGAATAGCAGGCCGAGAAGTCAAAGGTGTTTGTGCCGCCGGCGTCCCATACGCAGGTCGGAATGGTGCTTTGATTAAATGAGTAGGTGTCGTTTCCGACGTGGTAAGTGGTGTTTGCGCCATATATGTATTGTATGGCCTGGATATCATAGAGCTGCGGGCTATTGGCAAACGTATAGTTGCTGCTTTTATAGTTCTGCGAAAGTGTTCCGTTGTTGTAGGACATGACTGTATAGTCATTGCTGTCAGTCGTCGACGGCAGATATGGGCCCGCTGTGCCGCCGCCCCCGGCATTATAATTTCCGGGGTGTTTGAACCCCAGAGCATGGCCGATCTCGTGAACCAGTGTCAGGGTGGCGTAGGAGCCGGAAGTGAAGTCGTAATTGCCCTGGTACTTGCCGCTGTTATTGTAATACGAGTCGTTATTGACAAGGACATAAGCGTGGTCGAGTTTGCCGTTCACCGTCCACGGGCTGGTCAGGGCGGCGCTGCTGGTATTCTGGTCATTCTGGCCGAAACGGATCTGTCCGCCGGAATTGTCGCCGGTATCGGCAACCTGGACGAAACGGACATTGGCCACCGCCGACCAGGTGGCCAGGGCGTTCGCCACCGCGGTTTTCTGGGCCGTGGTCATCTGGGTGAGGCCCTGGCGTTCCGAGCTTGTCAGGTCGGAGGGCGTGTAGGCCATGAAGCTGTAGGTGACGGTAACCGGCGTGCCGGGGACTGAAGTCCAGGCCGGACCGGACAGCAGTGCGTCTATGGCATTTTTGCCGCTCGCCGGAACAGACAAGATTTTTCCCCAGGATCATTCCTCTTCCGGGGGGGATCATATACGAAAAGGTATTAGGGACAGATCGGCAAAGTTTGCCTGAGCGAGTTGCGTTTACAGAAGAGCGGCTTATCAGACCCGGCGGAATACCAGGACCTGCCCCGAATGCTGTTGAAGATCCAGCGCGAAGCCGGCCCTGATCAGCCGTTCGACGATCTCCGTCACCTTGGCCAGGCCGATGATATGCGGGTGAAATTCGATGCACAGCTTGGCCACCCCGGCCAGCGGCAGATGCTCCAGCAGTTCGTATTCGGCGCCTTCGATGTCGATGATCAGGCAATTAAATTTGAACCGTTCGAACAGCGGGCCTATGGCATGGCGCCGAACCGTCAGGCGGCCGCTGTGTTCATCGGTGCGGTGGACGGAACTGCCGATGAAATGGTCGCCGAAGAAGAAGTCCTCCTCGCCGTCATCGGGTCCGACGATGCCGCTCAGGACCTCCACCCCGGTGACACCGTTGTTCGCGAGGTTGCGGCCGATCAGGGGAACCATGCGGGGGTTGGCTTCGACGCAGACCAGTTGTCGCGGACGGCGTTGTCCGATGACCGAGGAAATGAAGCCGAGCCCGGAGCCGAGTTCGAGGACCACATCGCCGGGATCCACCAGGGCGCCGACCAGGTGTTTCTCGGCGGCTTCGTAATGTTCGGTGTAGATCTGCTCGACGATCGCGGCGGAGACCAGGTCCGGAGTGAATTCGATGACGATGCCGTCAATGCTCACCACCCGCGGGCGCAACAGCTTGCGCAACAGGTAGCGAACAAGTCTTCGCCTGGTGAGAAACCGCCACGGCGCCGTCAAAAAATTCTGCAATCCCACTGGGCCCGCCGTAGGTTACCTTGAAGCGGTCATCGTAAACCTGAATGAGCCGGCCATGTCCAGTCCGAGTAATCTTTTTTTGCGCTTCCGTCAGACGTTTGCCGGACGGGCCGACAGCATCTGCCTGACCACCGACCGCGGTCGCGACATTCCCTTCGCCGAAATCGACGATGTCACGGCCCGGCTGGCGCGTCGGCTGAGGGAGCATGGGGTGGTTCCCGGTGACCGGGTGACCGTCCAGGTCGACAAATCACCGGAGGCGCTGTTTCTTTACCTCGCCTGCCTGCGGGCGGGCGCCGTCTACATGCCGCTCAATGCCGGCTACACCCTGGACGAGCTGGATTATTTCCTTGGCGATGCCGAGCCGCGGGTGGTGGTCTGTTCGCCGTCGGCGGCGGCGGACATCACCGGTCTGGCCGCCAAGGTCGGTTGCCGGTCGGTGCTGACCCTCGACGCCGACGGCGGCGGCAGCCTGACCAGGGGGCTGGCGGCGGTAACGGCGGACCCGGCGGTGGTTGAAGCCGCCGCCGACGATGTCGCCGCCATGCTTTATACCTCGGGTACCACCGGGCGGTCGAAGGGGGCCTTGCTGACCCATCGCGGGCTGTTGTCCAATGCCGAGGTGCTGACCCGGGAATGGGGCTTCACCGCCGCCGATGTGCTGGTGCACGCGCTGCCGATCTTTCATGTGCATGGCCTGTTCGTCGCCTGTGGCTGCGCCTTCCTGTCAGGGGCTCGTATCCTGTTTCACAGCGGCTTCGACGCCGGCAGGGTGGTGGCGGATTTCGCCCGGGCCAGCGTCTTCATGGGCGTACCGACCCATTATACCCGCCTTCTGGCTGATCCCGGCCTGACCCGCCAGGCGACCGCCGGTATGCGCCTGTTCGTATCGGGGTCGGCGCCGTTGCAGCCCGATACCTTCCACGACTTTCACCACCGCACCGGCCATGTCATCCTGGAACGCTACGGGATGACCGAAACCGGCATGAACACCTCCAATCCGCTGTCCGGCGAGCGCCGCGTCGGCACCGTCGGTTTCGCCCTGCCGGGCATCGAGCTGCGGATCGCCGACGATGCCGGCAAACCGGTGCCGTTGGGCGAGGTCGGGGTGATCGAGGTCAGGGGGCCCAATCTGCTGAAGGGCTATTGGCGCAACCCCGGAAAAACCCGGGAGGCTTTCCGCGGCGATGGCTTCTTCATCACCGGCGACCTCGCCGAAGAGGATGCCGACGGTTACATCCGCATCGTCGGCCGGGTCAGCGACATGATCATTTCCGGCGGCTACAACGTCTATCCGAAGGAAATCGAAACCATTATCGACGACCTCGAGGGTGTTGCCGAATCGGCGGTGATCGGCGTTCCGCATCCCGATTTCGGCGAGGGCGTGGTGGCGGTGGTGCGCCCGCGCCAGGGCCATGCCCCGCCGACCGCGGACGACATCGCCGCTCTGTTGCGGGGGCGCCTCGCCGCCTTTAAGGTTCCAAAGAAAATCCTGTTTGTCGACGATCTGCCGCGCAACGCCATGGGCAAAGTCGTCAAAGCTGAATTGCGCAAACGTTACGGCACACTATTTAAATCTTAATAATAAAATCTTGCGGAGGAGCATCCATGATTATTTCCCGCCGTTCTCTTTGCGCCGGCGCCCTGGCCATGCCGGCGATCATCGCCGGCTCACGCCTGGCCGGCGCCGCCGATCCGCTGAAGCTGAAGCTGTCCCACCAATTTCCCGGCGGCACCCTCGACCAGGGTGACTTTCGCGACCGGCTGTGCCGGCGCTTCGCCCGTGAGGTCGAGGAGCGCAGCAAAGGCCGGCTGTCCTTCGACATTTACCCCGGTTCGTCGCTGATGAAGACCAATGCGCAGTTCGGCGCCTTGCGCAAGGGGGCGCTGGATCTGTCGCTGCTGCCGCTGCCCTATGCCGGCGGCGAGATGGCCGAACTGAATATTGCCCTGATGCCTGGACTGGTGACCGGCTACGACCAGGGGGCAGCCTGGAAGACGGCGCCGGTGGGGATCGAGCTGACCCGCCTGCTGGAGGAAAAAGGCATCAAGGTCCTGGCCTGGGTATGGCAGGGCGGCGGTGTCGCCTCCCGCGGCGCGCCGGTGGTGGCGCCGGCCGACGTCAAGGGGTTGAAGGTACGCGGCGGCAGCCGGGAAATGGACCTGGTGCTGAAAAGCGCCGGTGCGGCGGTGGTCAGCATGCCGTCGGATGAAATCTACGCCGCCATGCAGACCGGCGCCGTCGATGCCGCGCTGACCTCGTCGACCAGCCTGATCTCTTTTCGCCTCGAGGAATTGAGCAAGAGTTTGACCACCGCGCGGGACCGCACCTATTGGTTCATGCTGGAGCCGCTGCTGATGTCAAAGGCGGTGTTCGACAGCCTGCCCCCCGACCTGCGCATGCTGGTGCAGACGGTGGGCGTCGAAATGGAATCCTTCGGCCTGGCCGGGGCGCGCGCCGACGACGACGCGGTGGCGCAGATCTACGCCAAAGGCGGCGCCAAGGTGGTGGATATGGGCAAGTCGGTGGTCGAGCAATGGCGGGAGATCGCCCGCGAAACCGCCTGGAAGGATTACGCGGCGCGAAGTCCCTCCTGCGCCAAGCTGCTCGAACTCGCCTTGGCGGTGTAATGCTGGTTACCCTGCAGCGGGGATTGGACCGGCTTAACCGGCCGATCGTCTTCGCCGCCTCGCTGGCCCTGGTGCTGGCGTCGCTGACGATGAGCTATAGCGTGGTGGTGCGCTATTTCTTCAAGATGGCCACCGACTGGCAGGACGAGGTCAGTATTTTCCTGCTGGTCGGCGCCACCTTTCTGTCGGCGGCGCATGTCCAGGCGCGCCGCGGTCATGTCGCCATCGAGGCGATCCGGGACATCCTGCCCCCTGCCGTCGAGCGGCTGCGGCGTTTCCTGGCGGAGGCCCTGTCCGCCGCGTTCTGCGCCTTTTTCAGCTGGAAAAGCTGGACGCTGCTGGCTGAGGCCTGGGTCGAGGGGCAGGTGACCAATTCCAGTTGGGGGCCGCCGCTGTGGATCCCCTATCTGCTGATGGCGGCCGGCATGAGCCTGCTGACCCTGCAACTGGCCCTGCACAGCGCCGCCTCCGCCTCCGTCCTGGTCCGCCGCTGATGGACAGCCTGAGCCTTGGACTGGCCTATGGCGGCGCCACCCTGGCGGCGCTGTTCCTCGGCCTTCCCATCGCCTTCGCGCTGGGTGGCGTGGCCACCGCCTTCATGGTCTTCTTCATGCCGGCGGCGTCACTCGACACCATCACCCAGAATGTCTATGAGGAGATGGCCAGCATCACCTTGCTGACCATTCCCCTGTTCATTCTCAAAGGTGCCGCCATCGGCCGCTCGCGGGCCGGCGCCGATCTCTATTCCGCCCTGCATGCCTGGTTCGGCCGGGTACCGGGGGGGCTGGGGGTGGCCAATGTCTTCGCCTGCGCCCTGTTCGCCGCCATGGCCGGTTCCAGCCCGGCCACCTGCGCCGCCATCGGCAGTGCCGGTATTCCGGAAATGCGCGATCGCGGCTATTCGCCGGGATTCGCCGCCGGCCTGATCGCCGCCGGCGGCACGCTGGGGATCCTGCTGCCGCCGTCGATCACCATGATCCTGTACGCGGTGGCGTCGGAACAGTCCCTGGGCCGGCTGTTCATGGCCGGCATCGGTCCCGGGTTGTTGCTGGTGGCGCTGTTTTCCGGCTATGCGGTGTTGCGCTTCCGCCGCGAACGCCGCCGCGCCGCCGCCGGTCATCCGATCCTTGCCGTCGAGTCCTTCACCTGGCGCCAGAAACTGTCGGCACTGCCGCGGGTGCTGCCGTTCCTGCTGCTGCTGGGCGGCGTTATGCTGGCGCTCTACGGCGGCCTGGCCACGCCTTCGGAAACCGCCGGCCTGGGCGGGTTGCTGGCCCTGGCGCTGGTGGCGGTGGTCTATCGGGTGGTCACCCTGGAAACCCTGACCCCGATCATGACCAGCACCATCCGCGAATCCACCATGCTGATGTTCATCATCGGCATGTCCCTGCTCTATTCCTATGTCATGAGCTATCTCCATATCAGCCAGAGCGCCGCCCAGGGGATCGTCGCCCTGGGGCTCGGCCGCTGGCTGCTGCTGGCGGCGATCCTCGGCATGGTGGTGGTGCTGGGGTTTTTCCTGCCGCCGGTCAGCATCATCCTGATGACCGCGCCGATCATCCTGCCGCCGCTCAGGGCCGCCGGTTTTGACCTGGTATGGTTCGGCGTCGTCATGACCGTGGTGATGGAAATGGGGCTGATTCATCCGCCGGTCGGCCTTAACCTGTTCGTCATCAAGAACATCGCTCCCGACATCTCGCTGAGGGAGGTGATTTTCGGGGTGCTGCCGTTCGTTGCCCTGATGGCCGCCGCGGTGCTGCTGTTGTGCCTGTTTCCCGGGATTGCCACCTGGCTGCCGAAAACCCTCTATGCCGGCCACTGATTAAGCGTCTATCATTGTTGCGGCGCAGTAAGAGGACGGGCCATCCGATGATGGCATGGAGTGATCGTTAGCCAGATGGCTGGAACCGGCCGCGACATCCGACTCGATTTCTTTCGCGGCATCGCCCTGCTGTTCATTTTTCTCGACCACATTCCGGACAACAACGTCAACTGGCTGACTATCCGGAATTTCGGCTTTTCCGACGCCTCGGAGATCTTCGTGTTCATCTCCGGCTATTCGGCGGCGCTGGCCTACGGCCGGTATCTTGAGCGGCCGGGGCTGGTCTACACCGCGGCGCGTATCCTCAAACGCTGCTGGCAGATTTACATCGCCCAACTGCTGCTGTTCATGGCCTTTACGGCGCAGGTTGCCTATACGGCGTCGCATTTCAGCAATCCGATGTTCAGCGAGGAAATGAACATCGTGAATTTCCTCAACGAGCCGCATATCACCGTGTTGCAGGCTTTGCTGCTGCGCTTCCGGCCGGCCAATATGGACATCCTGCCGCTTTATATCGTCCTGCTGGTCATTTTCCCGCTGATCCTCTGGGCGCTCTCCAAGCGGCCCTGGCTGGTCATCGGCCTGTCGGCACTGCTGTATCTGGCGGCGGGCCTCGGCCATTGGAACCTCGATGCCTGGCCGGATGGAAAATGGCTTTTCAATCCGTTCACCTGGCAATTCCTGTTCGTCATCGGCGCCGCCCTGGGGGTCAGTCCGGGGCGCGGCCAATGGATGGACCGCTACCGGCGCTGGCTGGTGCCGCCCGCCGCCGTCTATCTGCTGATGGCTCTGTTCATTGCCCTGGCCTGGCGGTTCCCGGTGCTGGAGCCGTGGATTCCCGATGTCGTCGAGGCGGTGATCTATCCCATCGACAAGACCAATCTCGATATCCTGCGGCTGCTGCATTTCATGGCCTTGGCTTATCTGGTCAAGGTGACGGTTTCACCGCAGAGCAAACTATTGACCTGGCGGCTGTTGCGCCCCCTGGCGCTTTGCGGACAGCATTCCCTTGAGGTGTTTTGCCTGGGAATATTCCTGTCGTTCTTCGCTCATTTATGGTTGGTGGAAGTCAACGATTCGCTACTATCGCAAATAGCGGTCAGCGTTGTTGGTTTCGGCATCATGACGGGATTTGCGTTTTACCTGCGTTGGTTTCGCAATCTCGAACGGGGCGGGCGGATGGCGTCGGGGGCATCTTCATGAAACGGCTGGCCTTGATCGGATTGGCGGCCTGGTTTGCCTATGCCGGAAGCGCCCAGGCCGGTGTCGGCGGCCGCAACGCGCCGTCGGACTCCACGGAGGCCTGTGCCGTCT
>Ga0007882_10001420_pt1 | contig 13904 bp, 13 predicted proteins | sample CryBogCBH12Aug01_FD_71195 | JGI IMG/M metagenome (GOLD analysis project Ga0007882, IMG submission 71195) | Freshwater microbial communities from Crystal Bog, Wisconsin, USA - CBH12Aug09.1 | ecosystem: Environmental > Aquatic > Freshwater > Lake | place: Crystal Bog, Wisconsin, USA | collected... | reverse complement strand
GCCGCTGGTTTCCATGGCGATGGCCAGCTGGCCAAAGCGGTCTGCCGCCTCGCGCTCCAGCTGAATGGCATGAGCGAGAAATTCTTCCACGGTTTGCATGGGCGATCCTTTAGGCACTGGGACTCTGGAAACGGAAAATGGCCTTGCCCCTCGTGGATCCACAGAGGCTGCGGGGCGCGAGGGGCAAGGCTTCCGGTGCCGGGTCAGGCGGTTGCTTCGGGCTCGGGGTTGCGGCTGGTCCATTCCTCGCGGGTGATCCAGGCTTCGAGGATTTTTACGTGCTCGGCCTCTTCGCGCACAAACACCCGCGCCATATCCCTGATCTCGGGAAGCTTGGTCTTGGCGGCCACGGCGAGGTAAAACTCGTAGCCTCGCTTTTCGCCCTGCAGCGCGGCCTTCAGCGCATCCAGCCGGGTGAGGGCCGGATCGCCCGCCATCAGCGAGGTGCGCTCGGGCGTGACCTGATCGGGCCAGACATAATCGGGCGGAACCTGCAGATCATCGGCGATGGAGCCCGCGCGCGCCTGCGCCTCGGCCAGATGCAGCCGCGAGAAGGTGGCCAGCTGACGGAACAGTTTGGTCACCTCGACATTGCCACACTCGGCCATCTTTTCGGCGAGGCCATCGAAATGGAGCGCGGCGTCCTCCTCGACCTTGACGGCATAGCCGAGGAACTCCTCCACCGTGGCGATCTCGATGCCGCCGGTGAAGCGTTGGGCGGCATGGGTGATGTGCGGGGTTTGCACGGGCAGGGTCTCGTCGCCCTCGAAGCGCACGAGAATATCCTCGTCGCGCACGAAGCACTGGCAGGCCAGCCGAAAGCGCGGCGGCAGATCGTTGACCTCGGCCTCGAACAGCTCGTCCTTGGTGATCTTGCCCAGCTGCTTCAGCGCCTCCTTCTCCTTCTCGGTGAGGGAGATGCCGTATTTGCTGTATTTGGTGGTGGCATCGAGGTGCGAGACCTCGACCAGACACGAGCCGCACTCGCCATCCTGACAATCGAAGGGGATGGGGATCTTGTGCTGCTTGGCAACGGCGAGGATGGTGCCCCGGTCTCCGGCAACGGCATAGACGATTACATCGTTGGACATGCGGGGAGAGGAAAAAGTTATATTTGCCATGGTGGCCTCCTGAATCTGTGTCGCGAAATCGACATTTTTCTCCCCACAGGGGCCTCTTTCACCCCACGGGACGAGTCTCAGCAAAAGCCATGCCAGCTGCCCGATCTGATCGGCGCTCTTGGGCGTATCAGGCCTAGTCGGAGGTGATCATCACCTCGGGGTGTTCATCGGGATCGGGGATATCGAGGCCGTCCTCGTCGGTCAGCGGCACGCCGGTGATGCAGATGTCACCATCGTCGATGATGAGGGCGATGGGGGTCAGTCGCTCGCCCTGACAGGGGCCGATGAAGCAATGGCCGGTGTCGATATCGAACAGCGCCCCGTGCTTGCCGCAGGCGATGAAATTGGCCTCTTCGTCCATGAATTGGCCGGGCACGGTATCGAGCCTGGTGCCGCCATGCGGGCAGGCATTCTCGAAGCCGTAAAAGCGCCCTCCCTTGCGGGCGATCAGGATTGGCCATGGCTGGGTGCCGCTCTCGGTTGCCCGCGCGAGGGTGAAGCCGCGCACTTCCTCTTCCTGCACATCGCGCACATCGCAAATCACGAAAAGTTCATCCATGGCCTGTCTCCCCGCCGGGTGAAGCTTTTAGCGAAGCAAGGCCCATGCCATGCGGCCCACCGCGCGGTTTGCACGGTTCTTGCGTTACACCTCTGCAATGGAGGAGACGCGCGGTGTTTGATGTAGCGATAGCGGGTGGCGGGCTGTGTGGCCTCGCTCTGGCCGAGGCGCTGAGCGGGCAGGGTCTGGCCGTGGTGCTGATCGAGGCGCGCGAGCGGCTGGGTGGGCGCATCCTCACCGGCACCAGCGAGAGCTCGGGTCTTGCGGTGGATCTGGGGGCGGGCTGGTTTTGGCCGCAGGCCCAGCCTTTGCTGCGCGATCTGGTGAAACAGCACGGTCTGCGGGCGTTTCCGCAGTATGATCAGGGTGTGGTGCTCAGCCTCGGCGATCCCGATCAGGGGCCCCAACAGGTCGGAGCAGACCCGGTGCATGGCGGGGCCTACCGCATCGCCGGGGGTGCCGGTGCGCTCGTCGCCGCGCTGGCCGAGCGGATTGAGGCCATGGTGCGAACCGGCGTTTCGCTGGAGCAGTTGCACGATGCCGGGGATCACATCAGCCTGAGCCTGCGGAGCGCCACGGGCAGCGAGGAGATCCTCGCACGGCAGGTGGTGCTGGCGCTGCCGCCCCGGCTGGCGGCGCATAATGTCTCGTTCTCGCCACCCTTGCCGGGGGAAATCCTGTCGGCAATGCAACAAACGCCCACCTGGATGGCGGCCAGCGCCAAGGCGGTGCAGGCTTATCAGGCGGGCGGCTGGCGCGTGGCGGGCTTGTCGGGCTCGGCTTTCGTGCACAATGCCCAAGCGGTGCTGGCCGAGGTGTTCGACGCCTGCGATGCCGGGGGGGAACACACCGCGCTGGGCGGGTTCCTCGCCCTCACCCCCGATCTGCGCGCGCGGTTTGCCTTGGGGCTGCCGATGCTGATCGCCAACCAGTTCGCGCAATTGTTCGGGCCGGAATACGAACTGGGCGAATTGCTCTATCACGATTGGGCGGGCGAACCGCTGACCTGCGCGCCCGCCGATCGCGCCGAGCTTGCGCGCGAGCATCCAGCCCCCGCCGATCCGCTGCTGCGCCAGCCGCATTGGGGGGGCAAGCTGCACTTTGGCGGCTCCGAGACCGCCGCGCGCGAGCCGGGATATATGGAAGGCGCGCTGGATGCGGCGGGGCGGCTGGCCATCGCGCTGCGCGAGACCCTCGCCCTGTCGGCGGTGGCGAGCGCGCCCGCCAACCGCCTCGCCATCGCCCGTTTCACCGGCTGGGTGGAGGGGCAGCACGCGCCGGCGATGGCACTGTATGAGCGGCGCATCACCCAGCGCCTTGCCAGCCAGCAGCGCGGTCAGCTGACCCAGCTCGCCCTGCTGGAAACGCTGGAGGCGGTGTTCGCCGCCGCGCTCGACCAGCTGGCGGGGTATGGTTTCGAGACCGGGGATGTGCCGGTGGAGCAGGGGCGTTCGGCGCTGACCCCGCTGGTTCAGGCCCCGTTTCGCGGGCTGCTGGCCGGGCTGATCGAGGATGTCATGCGCTTCAACGCCGGATCCTGCGCGCTCTCGAACTTCCCCGGCGAGCACCGGCCCTCGAAGGAATATACCGAGGTCATCCTGCGCGATATCGCCGCCGCCTGGGTGGAGTTTTCGCAAGCGGCCAATGCGCTGCTGATCAGAGGAGCACGCTAATGGCCCCTATGCGCCTCTATATGGCCCCGGGATCGTGCTCCACCGCGATCCATATCATTCTGGAGGAGCTGGAAGAACTCTTCGAGGTGGCCATCGTCAATTTGCCCGCGGGCGAGAACCGCCGCCCGGAATATCTGGCGATCAATCCGCGCGGCACCATCCCCAGCCTGCGCCTTGGCGATGGCAGCGTGCTGACGGAGCTGGTTCAAATCGCCGAGTGGCTGGGGCGCAATTGCCGTGGCGGTGCCCTATGGCCCTCCGATCCCCTGCTGCAGGCGCGGGCCTTCTCCATCATGAGCCATGTGACGCTGGTGATCCATGGCGAGGGTTTTGCCCGGGTGTTTGTGGCCGGGGCCTTCCGTGCTCAGGGGCCCGAGAGTCAGATCGTGCGTCAGGGCAAGGCCTTTGCGGCCGAGGGGTTGGAGGAAGTCTGCGGGATGATGACCCGCGAAGGCTATGCCCTCGGCACATTTAGCGTGGTGGATGCGGTGCTGTTCTACGTCTGCTTCTGGGCCGACAAGACGCAAGTGCCCCTGCCGCCCCGATTGATGGAACATTACCGGCTGATGCTGGCCCGCCCCGCGGTGCACCGGGTGCTGCGCGAGGAGGGCTATAATCCGGCTACACTGGGGCTTTAGGGGGGGGCTTTAGGGGGGGCTTTAGGCCGGGTTAGGGGCCAGCGGGGCAACCGCCTCCACCGCGTCAAACAATTCCAGCTTCGGCGGCCCGGCATAGAGCCCCCGCGTGCCGCCCGCATTGGCATGGGCCTGGCGGAAGGCTTCGGATTTGGTCCAGGCCTCGAAATCCTCGCGGCTTTGCCACACGGTGTGCGAGGCGAAGAGGGTGGATTCCTCGCCGCTGGCCCCGCGCAACAGGTGGAAGGTGACGAAGCCGGGCACCGCCTCCAGATAGGAATTGCGGCCGCTCCACACGGCCTCGAAGGCTTGTTCCTGCCCGCGCAGCACCGAAAAGCGGTTCATGGCGATAAACATGGTGCATTCTCCAATTGGGCGGCTGGGGTAAGATCCATGCCGCGAAAGATCGAGCAGCGCTGAAACGCCTCCAGCGAGGGGGGCAGCTGTTTCTGGCCGCAATATTTGGCGGTGAGCTTGGCCAGACCCTTGATATCGCGTCCGGTGGCATTGGGAAACAAATCCGCGAGGGAATCGATCAGATCATCGCTCACCGCCAAGCCAAACTGCCCGGCCATTACCTGCCAGATGCGGCAGCGGGCCTCGCGGTTTGGCGGGTGGTATTTGATGAGGGCGATGCAGCGCGAGACGATGGCCTCGTCGATGTCGTCCACCCGGTTGGTGGTGAGGAACAACAGCCCGTTGAAATATTCGAGCACCCGCAGGAATACGCCGACCACCGCGTTCATCGCCATGTCGTTGTCGCGGCGCTTGATATAGACATCGGCCTCGTCGATCAGCATCACCGCGCCCCAGCGCTGGGCGCGGGTCAGCACATCCTTCAGCGCCGCCTCCATCTGCGCCACATTGAGGCCGAGCTGGCCCGAATGCACCCGATAGAGCGGCCGCCCGATGATCTCGGCATAGACCTCCGCCGTCAGCGTCTTGCCCACCCCCGGCGGCCCGGCGCACAGCACGGTGGTGCCGCCGGATTTGCCCTCGATGATATCGTCCATCAGCACATCCATTTCGGCGGTGAGGATATCGATGAGGTCGGTCTGCTCAGGCGGGAGCACCAGCTTGCCCTTCAGCTCGGGCGCATAGGCATAGGGGGCCATGTCATCCACATGCACCCACACGTAATGGTGCAGATCGAGGTGGAACAGCAGCATATAGGCGTGGACGGGCACCTGCGTGAAAAGGGTGGGCGGGATACGCTCGGCCAGGGCGCGGGCGGCATCCTCGCAATCATACTGGTTGCTCTTGGCGGCGCGGCGCAGATAGGCGGCGAGGATCTCGCCGGGCATATCGAGGGTGAGCGCGCGGTCGGTCAGCACGCCCTCGTCGTTTACCAGCCGCGCCGCGCCGCCGCTGGCCGAGAGCACCACCACATCCTTGCGGCTCCAGTCGGTGTCGCGGCGGGGCGAGGAGGGGTCTTCGGCGTAGAAGGCGCGGCCGTGGGCGGAAAATTGCTCGCCATAGCGCCCGCGCCACTCGAAATAGCGCGTCGCCGAGGCATCGTAGGCGGCGAGCAGCTCGGGGGTTTCGGTGAGGAAACCCTTGCCCACCAGCACCTCGCCCAGCGTGCGCTCCTCGATATCGCCAGCGGTGATGCGGAACAGATTGGTGACGAGGGTGCCCTTGGCGTTGGCCTTCAGCTCGACAAAGACCTTGCCGCTCTCCTCGTTGTTGGTGGGGGTATAATCCACGCGGGTGACGACATAAGGCAGCGGGCGGCGGCTGATATCGGCGGAGAACAGCCAGCCGCGCCGCTCGCCCCCGGTCTCCGAATCATTGGCCACCAGCGTGCCGACGAGATCGATCAGGCACTGCTCCAGATCACCGGCGGCATAGCGCCTGCCGCCCCCCACCAGCGCCCCGCGCAGGGTGGCGAGCTGGGCGGCGCGGGTTTGCAGCTCGGGCCCACCGGCGCGATAGAGATCGCCAAGCGCGGCGCATTGCGCGTCCGAAAGGCTGGCGACGGGCACTTCCACCTTGTCGCCAAAGCGCAATTGCGCGCGCAGCGGTGCCATCTCGGGAAAGCGCACCAGCAGGGTGTCGAGGTGGTCGCGTTCGATGATGAGTTTCATGCCCGTTCTCCTTCGCTCAGGCATCCTTCGAGAAGATCGGCCACCACCGGCCAGCCAACTTCGCCGCGCGGATCGAGGCGTTGCAGTGCCCCCAGCATGGCGCGCGCATCCTGATGCCGGTCGTCGCGCAGGGCGATGAAGCTGAGCGCCTTCAGCGTGTAGAGCGCGAAGCGACCGGGATCCGAAGGGCCGGTGGGTTGGCTTGGCCACAGCTGCCAATCGGCGCTCCAGCCCGCTTGGCCCGCGCTTTCGGCCAGCCCCGCCTCGGCAATGGCGCGGGCTTCTGCCAATCGCCCGGCATAGGTGTGGATCTTGGTGAGGCAGAAATAGCTGGGCAGCGCCGTGGGATCGAGCGCCAGCGCCTGCCGGAACAACGCGTCCGCTGCCGCCTTGTCGCTGCGGTGGGCGAAAACGCCTTGCTGTAGCAGGGTGTTCACCGGCTCTGGCAGCTCGCCGAAATTGATGCCCTCGAAGGGTGTGTCGCTCAGCATGGCGGTCTCCTTGCCGCAGGGAGAAGCAAGGTTCGCACCAAAATCGCGCGGGCATGGCGCGGGGATATTTTACCGGCATTTCAGAGGGGGTTGAGACCGCAAACAGCCCGATGTGGGCGATCGCGCAGGTCTGATCGGCGACAAACCCTGTGTCCTATCCGACAAGCATCGCGCCATCCCGTGGCTTCGCGCCACCCCACATGGCGCGGGAGCAGGCGCCCCTTTACGCGGCGGCCGCTTTGCCCTTAAGCACGCCCATCAAGCAATTCTGGCGATACAGACAAAGGATCACCCACTTCCCATGCGAAAGCTGAAAGCCGCCCTCGCGCCGCTGGCCCTGATGGCCCTGCTGACAAAGGCTCCGGTCTCCAGCGCGGAAACCACCGCCAAAGCGGAAACCACCGCCAAAGCGGAAACCACCGCCAAAGCGGAAACCACCGCCAAAGCGGAAACCCACGCCATGGAGGAAGCGGCCCCGCCCAGCGGCAAGGTCGCGCTCACTTTCGACGATCTGCCCGGCCTCACCATCTTTGCCGATCAGCCGTGGGTGGATTATTTGAACACCAAGCTGCTGCTCGGGCTGAAGCGCCACCATCTGCCCGCAATCGGCTTCGTCAACGAGGGCAAGTTCGACGAGATTGTGCGCGACCATCAGATCGCCAATGTCCAGAAGTGGCTGGATGCCGGGAACAACCTTGGCAACCACACTTTCAGCCACGAATCGCCCAACGATCTGGGCGCGGCGGGCTATATCGCCGATATCGCCAAGGGCGAGCCGGTGACGCGCGCCATGCTGGCCGCCAAGCACAAGCCGCTATCGTGGTTTCGCCACCCCTATCTCGAAACCGGCTTTCCCGAGGCGGAGAAGAAGCAGATCGACGACTGGCTCTCCGCGCATGGCTATCGTGTGGCCCCCGTCACCATCGATGCCGACGACTGGGAATTCGCCGAACCTTACGAATACGCCCTCGCCCACCACGAACCGGAAAAGGTGGAGCGCGTGCGCCATGAGTATCTCGCCTATACCGAGCGCACCATCGCCTGGTATCAGCGGGCCAGTCAGGCGCTGTTTGGAAGGCAAATCGCCTTTGTCATCCTGCTGCACGACACCCGCCTTAACGCCGACAATATCGACGAGCTGGCCGCCATCCTCAAACGGCGCAACCTGAAGGCGGTGAGCCTGGAAACGGCGATGAAAGACCCCGCCTATCGTAACGGCGACCCCTATGTGGGCCGCGACGGTATCGACTGGATCGAGCGCTGGAGCGACCTGCTGCACAAGAATCTGCCGTGGGATAGCTGGCAGGATGTGCCCAAGGCGATCGAGGAAGAATATGATCGCAACAACAAGGATCGCCATTAAAGGGGAAATCGCAGGGGTGTTACACCCCTGCACCCCATTACTGTCTGCGTTGGCGTATCGGTTCAGCCTAAGAGCAACGTCGCAGCGCCGCAGGCTTTAAGGCCGCTGCGCGGCGGGGGTGTCGGTCACAACGGTGCCCTTGGCGCGACCTCTCGTCGGGAGACGTTCCGGGGGTCTGGGGGTGTAACACCCCCAGGACTTCCCCTTGTTCAAGCCGCTTCCTGCAGCCCTTGCTCCGCCGGCAGCCGGATCAGATAATCAAACGCGCTGAGCGCCGCCGTTGCGCCATTGCCCATCGAGATGATGATCTGCTTGTAGGGCGCGGTGGTCACGTCGCCCGCGGCGAATACGCCAGGCAGCGAGGTGCTGCCGCGCGCATCCACCTCGATCTCGCCGCGCGGGGATAGCGCGAGGGTGCCCTGCAGCCACTCGCTGTTGGGCACGAGGCCGATCTGGACGAAGATGCCCTCGAGCTCGACCTTGTGCGTCTCGCCACTCTCGCGATCCTCGTAGGAGAGGGCGGAGACCTTTTCGCCATCGCCAAGCACTTGCGCCGTGCGCGCCGAGGTGATTACCCGCACATTGGGCAGCGAGTTGAGCCTTGCCTGCAGCACCGCATCAGCGCGCAACTGCGCGTCGAATTCGAGCACGGTGACGTGCGCCACAATACCGGCCAGATCGATCGCCGCCTCGATGCCGGAATTGCCGCCGCCGATCACCGCCACGCGCTTGCCCTTGAACAGCGGGCCATCGCAGTGCGGGCAATAGGCCACGCCCTTGTTGCGGTATTCCTCTTCGCCGGGCACGCCCATCTGCCGCCAGCGCGCGCCGGTGGAGAGGATCAGCGTGCGGGCCTTCAGCGAGGCGCCATTGGCCAGCACCACCTCGTGATAGCCGCCGGGGGTGGCGGCCGGGATCAGCTTTTCGGCGCGCTGGAGGTTCATCACGTCCACCTCATAGTCGCGGACATGCGCTTCAAGGCTGGCGGCGAACTTTGGCCCCTCGGTGTGGCTGACCGAGATGAAATTGTCGATGCCCATGGTGTCGAGCACCTGCCCGCCGAAGCGCTCGGCCAGCACGCCGGTGCGGATGCCCTTGCGCGCGGTGTAGATGGCGGCCGCCGCGCCCGCCGGGCCGCCGCCCACGATCAGCACGTCGAAAGGCTCTTTACCAGCGATGCTGGCCGCCGCGCGGGCCTCTGCTCCGCTATCCAGCTTGGCGACGATCTCCTCCAGCTCCATCCGGCCCGAGCCCCAGAACTCGCCATTGAGGAACACGGCGGGCACGGCCATCACCTTGCGCTCGTCGACCTCGGCCTGAAACAGCGCGCCATCGATGGCGGTGTGGGTAATGCCGGGGTTGAGAATCGCCATGAGATTGAGCGACTGCACCACCTCGGGGCAGCTCTGGCAGGACAGCGAGAAATAGGTTTCGAAATGGAGCGGGCCGGGAATGGCGCGGATCGCGGCGATGGTTTCGTCGCTCACCTTGGGCGGATGCCCGCCCGCCCACAGCAGCGCCAGCACCAGCGAGGTGAACTCGTGCCCCAGCGGTATCCCGGCAAAGCGCACTTCGGCGTTTGCGTCGCTAACGCGGCGGATGGCGAAGCTCGGCACGCGGGGATTGCCATCGCGGGCAAGGGTGATCTTGTCGGAGAGGGCAACAATTTCCCCCAGCAGCTCTTTCAGCTCGCGCGATTTAGCATCCTCGCCAAGGCTGGCGACAAGCTCTACGGACTCGCGGATATTGGCGAGATAGGCCGAGAGCTGGGCGGTGAGCGGGGCATCGAGCATGACTAAATCCTTGGGGGAGGAGGTAAAAGGCCCGGGGCGGGGAGGGGGGAGCCCCGGGCCTTGCCTGCCCTGCCAGCGCCCGGTCACGGCCGGGGCGGCAAGGTGGTCAGTGCGGCCAGATCAGATCTTGCCGACGAGGTCGATCGAGGGGGCCAGCGTGGTGTCGCCCGCTTCCCACTTGGCCGGGCACACCTGGCCGGGATGCTCGCGCCAGAACTTGGCGGCGGTGATCTTGCGAACCAGCTCGGCGGCGTTGCGGCCCACGCCCTCGGGGGTGATCTCGACCAGCTGCACCACGCCATCGGGATCCACCACGAAGGTGCCGCGATCGGCCAGGCCCACGCCTTCGCGCAGGATGTCGAAGTTGTTCGAGATGGTGTGGTTCTGGTCGCCCAGCATATGATACTTCACCTTGCCGATGGCCGGCGAGCTATCGTGCCAGGCCTTGTGGCTGAAGTGGGTGTCGGTGGAGACGGCATAGACCTCGACGCCCAGCGCCTGCAGCTCGGCGTATTTGTCGGCGAGGTCTTCCAGCTCGGTGGGGCACACGAAGGTGAAGTCGGCGGGGTAGAAGAAGAATACGCCCCACTTGCCCAGCACGTCCTTGTCGGAAACGTCGAGGAACTTGCCCTCTTTATACGAGGTGGCGGCGAAAGGCTTGAGCTGCTTACCGATGATCGACATGAGATGCTCCGTGTGGTTTGGGCCGTGAGGATTGGCCCGGTTGAATAGGGGGTCTTGCCAGACAGGCTCTAGGCCTGCCCGTGGCGCATGGATAACCGGCAATCCCGATTTTCACGATTGGATAAATCAATAAGTCGGGATTTATCGCGCGGAGGGGGCTTAAGCTTAAGCGGCCTGTGCGCCCAGCATCAGCGCCGGATCAAGCCGCGCCTCGCGCCAGCGCAGGCCCCAATGCAGATGCGGCCCGGTGGCGCGGCCGGTCATGCCGATATGGCCGATGGGCTGGCCTTGGGTTATCTTGTCGCCCTCGGCCACCAGCAGCGCGGAGCTGTGGAGGAAGGCGCTGGATAGGCCCATGCCGTGGTCGATCATCAGGAGGTTGCCCTCCAGCGTGAAGGGCCCTCCCGTGGCAGGCGTGGCGGCCAGCACCACCACCCCATCAGCCGGGGCCACATAGGGCGTGCCACTCTCGCCGGTGGCGATATCGAGGCCGGGATGATAGCTGCCCGCCGTGCCGCGATAGACCCGCTGCGCGCCAAAGCGGCCGGAGATGCGCCCCTTCACCGGCCAGATAAAATCCTGCCGCCAGCCCTGCGCGCCGGTGTCGTGGCTGCGGGCGGCGGTGATGCGGGCGAGTTCCCCGGCGCGGATGCGGGCAAAATCGGCATCGGGCAGGGTGGGCGGGTGGAAGGGGGCGTCGATGTTCTCGATCTGCCATTGGCCGGGGGCGATATCCAATGGGATGTAGTGCTCGCCAGTGTCGTGGAGAATCGTCAGTCTGACGGAGGGGCCGCAATCGCGATCAAAGCCAAGGAAGAATCGGCCCTCGTGATCGAAAGGCACTGGCTTGTCGTCCAGCTTCAGGCTCACCGCACCGGCCAGCACGTTGCCGCGAACCCAGCCCCCTTGCCTTTGCCAGCCCGCCTCGATCTCACGCGGGGCTGGTGGCACCTCCAGCGCCCCGGCCCGCCCGACGATAAGCCCCCCTGCCAGCACCACCCCACCTTGGGCCAGCGCGGCGCGGCGGGTGATCATTGCCCCAGCAGGCGCTTGGTGGCGAGATCGCAGCTGGCATAGGCCTCCTGATGCTCGACGCTCCAGTAGCGGAGCAGTTCGAGCGGGATGGCCTGCGCGCTCACCGCGCAGATCACATGGGCACCCGGACTGATCACGCGAAAACCATTGGGTTCGTAGCGCAAAATGGCGGGGCGATCGGTGGCGGACATCAGCATGGGTCGATCCTTAGCGCGCCGGAGGGCTCAAAGCAATTTTCCCTGCTCGGGCGCGGCTGGCCGTGGCTTGGGTTCGGCCCTGCGTGGGGCTTGTGGAGGTGCGGACGGCCCCGCACCCAGCGGCACCACCCCCAGCGCGCCATCGCGGAAATGCAGGGTGAGGCGCGATTCCGCCCCGGCTTGTGCCGCCGAGACCAGTGTGCGTCCATCCGCCCCGGTCACGCGGGCATAGCCCTTTTGCAAAATCGCGTCGGGGTTGAGCGATTGCAGCACCCGCGCGAGGCCATCAAGCAGGGTGCGATCACGCGCCAGCCGGGCGGAGAGCAGGCCGGGGGCAAGGCGCTGCCCCGCGAGGCTTTGCCGCGCCGAGCCCAGCCGCGCGCGCAGCAGCGGCAGCGACAGCCTGCCCGCCAGAGCCTGACAATCGCGGCCCGCCCGCAGCACCCGGTCGGCAAGGCCGCGCCGCAAACGCTCGCCCGCTTCATCCAGCGCCTGCGCCGGGCGGGCGAGCAGATCCTGCAGCGAGGGCAGGCGACGCGCGCGGGCCTCCAGTCGCTCGGTGCCCAGCGCGGTGGCGCGGCCTATCGCCCGTCCGCTCCGCAGCGCCAGTTCGGCGATCCCGGCGGCGAGATCGGCGCGCACAGGCACGGCGCGCTCGGCGGCGGCGGTGGGGGTGGGGGCGCGCCAGTCGGCGGCGAAATCGGCCAGCGTGGTGTCGGTCTCATGGCCCACGGCGCTGATAATGGGGATGGAGCAATCGGCGATGGCGCGCACCACTTCTTCCTCGTTGAACGCCCAGAGATCCTCGATTGATCCGCCGCCCCGCGCCACGATCACCAGATCGGGCCGGGGCACTACACCGCCCGCCTCCAGCACCGAAAACCCACGCACCGCCGCCGCGATCTGCCCCGCCGCGCCCTGCCCCTGCACCAGCACCGGCCACACCAGCACATGACAGGGAAAGCGATCCGCCAGCCGGTGGAGGATATCGCGAATCACCGCGCCGGTGGGGCTGGTCACCACCCCGATCACGCGCGGCAGAAAAGGGATGGCGCGTTTGCGTAGCGGATCGAACAGCCCTTCGGCCTCCAGCCGCGACTTGGTTTTCGCCAGCAAGGCCAGCAGCGCGCCCTCGCCGGCGATCTCCATCCGGTCGATCACCAGCTGATAGTTCGAACGCCCCGGATAGGTGGTGAGCTTGCCCGAGGCGACCACCTCCACCCCATCCTCCGGCGCGAAGGACAGGCGGCCAACATTGCCCTTCCACATCACCCCATCCAGCCGCGCGCCCTCGTCCTTCAGCGCGCAATAGAGATGCCCCGAAGCCGCCCGCTTCACCCCCGAAAGCTCGCCGCGCACCCGCACAAAGCCGAAGCGATCCTCCACCACCCGCTTCAGGCTGAGCGAAATCTCGGTGATGGTGAGCGGCTCGGCGTTGTCGCCGGGGGCGATGCGCGCTACCAGCCCCGCTTCATCGAGTTCATTGGAAAAAGGTGGTGACGCGGCCATGAATATCCTGCTGCTTGGTTCGGGCGGGCGCGAAGATGCGCTGGCGTGGAAGCTGGCGCAATCCCGGCTGCTCGCCAGCGGTGGAAAGCTTTACGCCGCGCCCGGCAATCCGGGGGTGGCGCGCCATGCCGAGCTGGTGGCGCTGGATGCCACTGATCATGCCGCGGTGATAGGCTTTTGCGAAGCGCAAGCCATTGGCCTGGTGGTGATCGGGCCCGAGGCGCCCTTGGTGGATGGCCTTGCTGATTCGCTGCGCGGGGCGGGCGTGGCGGTGTTTGGGCCTTCAAAGGCTGCCGCCCAGCTGGAGGGCTCGAAGGGCTTTACCAAGGATCTGTGCGAACGGGCGGGCATCCCCACGGCGGGTTATGCGCGGGTTTCCTCGCAGGCCGAGGCGCTGGCCGCGCTTAAGGACTTTGGCGCGCCGGTGGTGGTGAAGGCCGATGGGCTGGCGGCGGGCAAGGGCGTCACCGTGGCGATGAGCATGGCCGAGGCCGAGGAAGCCGTGCGCGAAATCTTCTCGGGCCGCTTTGGCGAGGCCGGGGCCCCAGATGGCTTTGGGGAGGCGGTGATCGAGGAGTTCATGGAGGGCGAGGAGGCGAGCTTCTTCGCGCTCACCGATGGAGCCTCCATCCTCGCCTTCGCATCCGCGCAGGATCACAAGCGCGTGGGTGATGGCGATACTGGGCCCAACACCGGCGGCATGGGGGCCTATTCCCCCGCCAGCGTGCTCACCCCGGCGCTGGAAGGCGAGGTGATG
>Ga0007882_10001418_pt1 | contig 13915 bp, 10 predicted proteins | sample CryBogCBH12Aug01_FD_71195 | JGI IMG/M metagenome (GOLD analysis project Ga0007882, IMG submission 71195) | Freshwater microbial communities from Crystal Bog, Wisconsin, USA - CBH12Aug09.1 | ecosystem: Environmental > Aquatic > Freshwater > Lake | place: Crystal Bog, Wisconsin, USA | collected... | reverse complement strand
ACACCGCCGCGCCGGGCGGCAGCGCAAAGGCCTTTTGCGTGCCCGCCAGCAGCACGTCAATGCCCAGCGCATCAAATTCAATCTTCGTGGCAGAGAGCGAGCTGACCGCGTCCACAATGAACATCACGTCCGGATATTTTTTCTTGAGGGCGGCGATTTCCGCCAGCGGACTCATCACGCCGGTGGAAGTTTCGTTGTGAATGAGCGTGAGCGCATCGAACTGGCCGGTCGCCAGTTTCGCGTCAATCTGCTCGGCGCGGATGGGCGAACCCCACGGCACCTGCAGTGCTTCGGCGTCCTTGCCGCACTTCTTGGACACGTCGAACCATTTGTCGGAGAACGCCCCGCACATGCAGTTCAGCACCTTTTTGTGCACCAGATTGCGGATGGCACCCTCCATGACGCCCCAAGCGGAAGAGGTGGAGAAATACACCAACTGCTTGGTGTAGAGCAACTGCTGGAGCTGGGGTTGGATGGCGGCGTAGAGGTCTTTGAAACCCTGGCCGCGATGACCAATCATCGGGCGGCAAAAAGCCTTGAAGGTTTTTTCGCTGACCTCGACCGGACCGGGAATGTGGAGTTTGACGTGTGCCATATTTGTTTGTGAAATTTTTCACAATCCCGGTCAAAAAGCAAGGGAAGTTTTTGGGCAAGAGTCGGCAATGGGCACGATCCCCCCTGAGTTGTCCGCCCGCAACGCCAACGGTCGAGAACTGGTGAGCGAGCCGCTAAAACCCGAAACGATGCAATTCAGCCACGGATGAACACGGATGGACACGGATAAATACCGGGGGCAGCGGCGATTTTAGGGCGCTGGGCATGGGGCACTCTTTGGTTAGGCACGAATGCCTGTTCGGAATGGCCTTCCCATCCGTGTATATCCGTGTCCATCCGTGGCAAAGAAGGGTTTGCAACTGCATGGTTAAGGCTTAAGCCGGGCAAGTCCGCGCCGCAAAATCGCGAAACATAATTCCGCGCGCTTCCGTCTCTCATACCGGTGGCGGTTTAGTCGCCCGCAAACGCCGGATGCGCATAACCAAATTTGCCGTTCCAACCGCTGGCTTCGGGTTAAAAAACACCCGGGGCACAAGCTATTATATTGCCCGCCCTGCGGCCTTTTTTTAGACTTAATTATTTGTGAAATTAGATACTTACAACGCCTCGGTCCTGTTGCTGGATCAACATGGCCACTTCAGCCAGCAAGTGGCGATTTGCCTGGGCCAGGCTCGCCAGCTAAGGCTGCACGTGCTTTCCGACATCCCTTGGCCGGCGGTTCGCGGCTCGCGCTTCGTCCGCAGCTTTCACCAATTTTCCAGGCAGAAAGATGCCGCCGCGCAGCTCGTTCAGGCCTGCCGGGCCACCCGGGCCGAAGTGGTGCTGCCCGTGGGCGAATTTGGCTACGACCTGCTCCACCGCTGCCAGGCCGCGTTGCCTCCGGGCGTCCGCATTCCCCCGCTGACGACCCCATCCATGCTGGCTGCGGTCACCAACAAATATTTTCTGGCGCAAAATCTGGCCCGGCTGGGGTTTCCCTCGCCAGTCACCCTGCTGTTTACCACTCTAGCGGCGGCCCGGGCAGAACTCGATAAACTGACGTTCCCGGTACTCATTAAACCCATTTTCGGCGGGGCCGGCGTGGGTATTGTCCGGTTTGAGACCCCGGACACGTTGCTGCGCGCCCTGGAATCTATCGCCCCCGGCTCCTACATCATTCAATCTCTCCTGCCCGGGCGGGACGTGGATTGCAGCGTCCTCTGCCGGGATGGCAAAATTCTCGCCCACACCATCCAGACCAGCTACCTGCCCCGGCGCAATCCGTATGCCGTGGATACCGCCATACGTTTTCTGCCTCATCCAGCCTTGCTGGCCACGGCGGAGAAGTTTGTGGCCGCCCTCGGGTGGAATGGGGTGATTCATTTGGACACCCGGGAAGATCCGCACGACGGGCGGATTCACATCATCGACGTCTCCGCCCGCTTCTGGGAAACCCTGACCGCTTCACTGGCGGCCGGCGTCAATTTTCCCCTGCTCTCCTGCTTGGCGGCCCAGAAGATTCCCTTTGACCCGCCCGAGGTTGCCCCCATCACTTTTTTTGCCGCCAAAACCCCGCTTTGGCAAATGGCCGCGCACTGGTCGCCGGGCTGTAAATCCGGGCTGGCCTTCGCTCTTGGCGACCCCGTTCCCCGCCTGGTTAACCTCGCCAAGCGCATTCGTCGGGCGGCCAAAAGACCGGCAACGCAGACGCCGGAAGCCGAACGTTGCTAACCCAAAAGGCTGGCCGGTTCACCAGGCCAAGATTTGCCATCTCGCCATTTGAAAAATATTTTTAAACCACCGGCCCCAATTGTGTTATGTTATGCCATTGTTAAGCGAAACTCCATGCGACCAACGACCCGGCGGCGACAAACCTTGCGAAACTTAATTCCGCGCTCCGCCGTCTCTCCTGCAGGTGGCGGCCCGACCCCCACCCCATTATGACCGGCCCATTCCGAAAATCTGCCTGGCTCATCCCGCTGCTCATCGCGGGCCTCGTGGCTTTGCTCGGTTGGTGGGGCAACGCCCGGCTGCACCGGATTATTGCCGACGAGCTGAAGTCCAACCTCACCGGCACCTTGGACGCCAACGTGACCGCGCTGGAAATCTGGGCCACCAACCAAATGCGGATGGCCACCGCCCTGACCGAGGAACCCACTGTTCGCAGCCAGGCCGCCCAAATCCTGAATCACCCGGAGACCGCCGCGAAAGAGGCTGACTTGCTCGGCTATTTTCTCCGCCCACGGCTGACCCGCATGGGCTATGAAATCGCCCAGCTCGTGAATACGAACTTCGTGGTCGCCGCCGTTTCGAGTCGTAAAGGCCTGGGGACTGGCCTGCCGGTGTCGGAAGCCCAAACCAACAAATTTGCCGAACTCTTCGCCTCCGGTGCCCCGGTAATCATCACTCCCTACAAGCCCGAATATCCCGGCATTCGCCGCCCGCCGCTCCGGGGCGGCAACTTCGGCCGCACCAATTACCTGTCCTTTCTCACACGCGGCCACCAACGGCGGGGTGATGTCATGCTCATGCAGGTGGCCGCCCCGGTGCGCGACCACACGGATGTCATCCGGGGTGCTCTGGCTCTGGTCATTGATCCCACGAATGAATTCTCCCGCATCCTGTCCGTCGCCCGCCAAGGGGATTCCGGGGAAACTTTTGCCTTTGACCAGACCGGCCTGCTCATTTCCCAGAGCCGTCATGACGCCCAACTCAAGCAAGTTGGCCTGCTCACCAATGACAGCTCCGCCCTGAACCTGCGCCTGCATGATCCCGGCACGGATTTAACCCGGACGCCTCTGCCGGTCGGCACCTCCCTAGCCGGGGAACCGCTCACGCGCATCGTCGCCAGCGCCGTGGCCGGGGAAGATGGCGTGGATGTGATTCCCTCGCGCGACTATCGCGGCGTCTTGGTGGTCGGAGCCTGGCGCTGGCTGCCGGAGTTCGGCATCGGTGTGGCCACGGAAGTGGAGGCCGCCGAGGCCTTCTGGCTGCTGCATGTGCTGCAATTTGTCTTCATTCTGCTGTTCCTGCTGCTCGTCCTGTGCGCGGCCGTGCTGTTTGTTTATTCCTACGCCAACCTCGCGTGGCAGGATCGGTTGCAGGCCGCCGAATTGAAATTGAAGCAACTCGGCCAATACAACCTCGAGGAAAAAATCGGGGCCGGCAGCATGGGCGTGGTTTACCGCGCCCATCATGCCCTGATGCGCCGCAAGACCGCCGTGAAGCTCCTCTCGCCCGAGCAGGCGGATGCCGCCGCCGTGCAGCGCTTCGAGCGCGAAGTCCGCCTGACCTGCCAGCTCGCCCATCCCAACACCATCCAGATTTACGATTACGGCCACACGCCCGCCGGCGTCTTTTATTATGCCATGGAACTGCTGGACGGCCTGAACCTGCGCGAACTCGTGGAAAAGTTTGGCCCCCAGCCCGAGGGCCGCGTCATCAACATCCTCACCCAAATTTGCAACTCGCTCGCCGAGGCCCACGCCCGCGGGCTGGTCCACCGGGACATCAAGCCTTCCAACGTCATCCTGAGCGACCGCGGCGGCGTACCGGATTATGTGAAGGTGCTCGACTTCGGGCTGGTGCGTGATTCCCGCGCCCTTAGCGAAGACCCAGACAAGGATGCGCTTGCGGGCACGCCCTGGTTCATGGCTCCGGAAATGATCCAAAACCCTGCCGCCGCCGACGCCCGCAGCGACCTCTACGCCATGGGCGGACTGGCCTACTTCCTCCTGACGGGTAAATACATTTTTGAAAATGAAGCCGTGGACGAAGTCTTGCAGAAGCAACTGACGGAAACCCCGGTACCGCCCTCCCAGGTGACGGACAATCCCATCAGTCCTGTGATGGAAAAAATCATCCTCGATTGCCTGGAAAAAGATCCCGCCGCGCGCCCGCAATCCGCCCTCGAACTCGCCGCGCGCCTGGCCGAAAGCCCCACGGCCCACGATTCCACCCCCGCCGCCCGCGCCGCCTGGTGGGAAACCTTCCGCCAACAAAAAAACTGACGCGCTGGGCCGGTGCCCGTGGCTGCGGCGCCCTCGCCGCAAAAGGTAGCTGCGACGCCCCCGTCGCAGAAGGTGGCTGCGGCGCCCCGCCGCAGAAAGGGTGGTGGCGGCGCCCCCGCCGCCATCCCCTACTCCCCGCCCTTCCCCCTACCGCCGGGCCGCCGCCATTCCGTCTTCGGTGGCTCCGGCAATCCCTGCGCCCGCAGCGCCGTGCGGAAATGCACCTTGGCCACCCGCGCCAGTTCGTCCGCCCCGCGTGATTCCACGAACTGCTTTGCCGCCGCGTCCACCGCCGCCGAGGCCCCCTTGGGCAGCTTCATTTCATATTGTTTTTCCAGGGCCGCCAGCCGTTTCACAAATTCATCGCGGGCCAGGATGGAGGCCGCCGCTACCGCCAAATCCGCTTCCGCCTTGTGCCGCTGTACCAGTTCAATCTCCCGCCCGCCGGCCATGAGCGCCTTTTCAATCACACTCTTGCTGGCCGCGAACTGGTCGCTGATTGCCTTCACCGGCGGCGGATTCATTCGGTAGCGCAGGCCCATCAAATTCTCGATTACCCGCGCATGGCCCCAGGCGAGCAGCGAGTTCACCGAGTGCAGCTTGTGGTAAAGCCGGTTGTAGGCTTCGTTGCCCACGCACACCACATCCACCACGCACCCCGGCGTGCGGCGGATGGTTTCGGCCAGGTCGGAAATTTTTTTGTCGCTGGAAATGTTCTTGGAATCGCGCACCCCGGCATCCTGCCACGCCTGGATTACGGATTCGTTTACATACACGCCCGCGATGCAGAGCGGGCCGAAGAAGTCGCCCTTGCCGCTTTCATCCACGCCAATGCGCGGCAGCAGCAACTCCGGATTCAGCACCGCCTCGTAGCCCAGCTTCGCCTGCTTCAGAATCTCCGGCTCCAGCAGAAACTCGATGAATTCCTGCGTACCCTTGCCCTGCACCACCAGCTTGCCGCTCTCGTAAAAGACCACGTTGGTCTTCTCGGACTCATACGCAAACCGCGCATAGGGCACCGTGCGCGGCTTCCAGGAACGCGTCCGCAGGGCGGCATCCAGGGCCGCCGCCTGGGCGTCGTCCAGCTTGCAAGTGTGTGCGGTCAGCGGTTTCACAGCCAAAAGACTAACGCCAAAGCCCGCCGGTGACACCAAGATTTTGTTGGACCATCCCGCCCCCGGAGCGCGGCTGTGCTGAAAGCCAGCCGCAGCAACGTTCCCCCCTTCCAACTGCCAACGCCCCGGCTAAGTCTCCCGGTTAGCCACGTGCTGCGGCTGGTCTTCGACACAGCTGCTCTCCGCGAATTTCAAATTGGGAAACCACCGCCAATTCTCCGCACTTGCTTTTTGCCCGTTTCTGGCGCAACTTGCCAACAGCATTTTTTGACCGGAAAAAAACAACAAACGCAAAACTATGGCACACGAACTCCCCGCCCTCCCCTACCCCAAGGACGCCTTGGAACCGCACTTTGACGCCCTCACGATGGAAATCCATCACGATCGGCATCACAAGGCCTACGTGGACAACCTCAACAAGGCCATCGCCGGCAACGCCGCGCTGGAAGCCAAGACCCTCGAACAAATCCTGAAGGATTTGAGCGTGGTACCCGATGCCGTGCGCGGCCCCATCCGCAACAACGGCGGCGGCCACTGGAACCATTCGTTTTTCTGGACCATTCTCGCCCCCAACGCCGGCGGCGCCCCGACGGGCCGCCTCGCGGACGACATCAAGGCCGCCTTCGGTGGTTTTGAAGAATTCAAGGCCAAGTTTGAAGCCGCCGGTCTCGGCCGCTTCGGCAGCGGCTGGGTCTGGCTCGTCGCCAACGGCGGCAAGCTGGAAATCGTCTCCACCGCCAACCAAGACAACCCGCTCATGGGCAAGGCTGTCTCCGGCGTGGAAGGCAAGGCCCTCCTGGGCGTGGACGTGTGGGAACACGCCTACTATCTGAAATATCAGAACAAACGCGCCGACTACCTCAAGGCCTTCTGGAACGTGGTCAACTGGAACGCCGTCGCCGCCAACTACTGATTCCCCTTCGCTTTATTCAGCCCGCCGGTCTCTGACCGGCGGGTTTTTTGTTTTTTGCGACAGCATTTTGCACGGCAACACCGATTCCACGCTTGGTTTCTTTCCTTGGATGTTGGGCGTTCGATGCCTGTCCGCCGTAGCCTTGGCGCAGGTGGATTGGTTGTTGGATGTTTCGGGTCAGCGCGGCGAGGAAATCCAAGTCACCGTCTCCCCTGGCGGCAGTCCCACCAGCAAATCCAGCACGGATTGACTCTGCCGCGGCAGCACCAGTTCCGGGGCAATCTCCGCCAGTGGCTGCAAGACAAACCGCCGCTCATGGGCGCGCGGATGCGGCAGGGTCAGTTCCGGCCGGGTGCAGGTGTCGGTTCCAAACGCGATGAGATCCAAATCCAGCGGGCGGGCTTCATTCAAGACCTGTTTGGGTTGGCGGCCAAACTCCTTTTCCAGTGACTGCAATTTTGCCAGCAAAGATTCCGGAGTCTCGCCGGCCACCGGCAGCAAGCCGACGGCGGCGTTCAAAAAGGCGGGCGAATTCGGTGGACAATCCACCGGGGTCGTCTGCCAAAGCGAGGATTTCAAAACCGGAGCGGCGGCGAGCTGCTGCAACCGCTCCATGGCATGGATGATGAGCTGCCGCGAATCACCCTGGTTGGAACCCAGGGCCACATAAGCCATGACTGCCGCTGCGGGTGTTGAGGTTTTCATGGTCACTCACCTCGGGATGATTTCGCTATTTCAGTCCCAACACATCCTGCATGTCATAAAGGCCAGGCGCACGACCCGCCACCCATTGCGCGGCGCGCAGCGCGCCGTTGGCAAAGGTTTCCCGGCTGGACGCCTTGTGCGTCAACTCCACCCGTTCACCGTTATTTGCAAAAATCACCGTGTGGTCGCCCACCACATCGCCGCCCCGAATGGAATGCACGCCAATCTCCCCGCGCGTGCGCTCGCCGACAATGCCCTCGCGGCCATGCCGGGCCGCCTCGCGGTATTGCAGGCCGCGCACGTCTGCCAGAATCTCCGCGAGCGACTTCGCCGTGCCGCTGGGCGCATCCTTTTTCAACCGGTGATGCATTTCCACCACCTCCAAATCAAAGTCCGGGCCGAGTATCTCAGCTGCCTTGCGTGTGAGCCAGAACAGCGTGTTCACGCCCATGGAATAATTGGAGGCCAGCACGATGGGAATTTGCGCGGAAAACTTGCGAATCTCCGCCAATTCCGCCTCGCTGTGACCGGTGGTGCCAATGACCAACCCCTTGTTCCGAGCCGCGCACAACGCCGCCAGCGGGCCGGTGACCGTATGCGCACTGAAATCAATGGCCACCGCCGCCGCGCCCACGGCCGCCGCCAGATCATCGCCCTGATCCACGGCCCCGACCAGTTCCAACCCGTCATGCTGCGGCGCGCAATGGATCAACGCCTGCCCCATGCGGCCCCGGCTGCCAACGATGATGATTTTGGTAGACATATTCAGATCTCGAAAAAGCCGTGTTTTCTGTAGCGGCGGTCTGTGACCGCCGTTCTTAGTTTTCATTTCTGTAGCGGCGGTCTGTGACCGCCGTCCGCCGTTCTTGTCGGATATTCCGCGCCGCTGAGTCGGCGGTCATAGACCGCCGCTACAGTCTCGTTGGCGGTCATAGACCGCCGCTACAGTGCTTACAAAATGCCGGCGGCCGTCAGCGTCGCCTTGAGCTTGGCGCGGTTGGCCGTGCCCAAGCGCACCAGCGGCAGGCGGTATTCCTCATCGAGCACGCCCAGCATGGCCAGCGCGGCTTTCACCGGCACCGGATTCGTTTCCACGAACAGATCCTTGAAAACCGGATAATACTTCGCGTGCAACTGCTGCGCCTTCCGCAGGTCGCCGCTGGCAAACGCCCGGACCATGGCGGACACCTCGCGCGGAATCACGTTGGAGGCCACGCTGATGACGCCCTGTGCGCCCACCGCCATGAACGGCAGCGTCAGCGAATCGTCGCCCGACAAAATCATGAATTTCGGCCCCAGCGCCACGCGCAATTGGGACACCCGGTCGCAACTGCCGCCGGCTTCCTTGATGCCGACGATATTCTTGCAACTGGCCGCCAGCCGCTTCACCGTGTCCACGCCAATCTCAATCCCGCACCGGCCCGGAATGCTATACAGCACAATGGGCAGCTTGGTTTCATTGGCAATGGCCCGGAAATGTTGATACAGGCCCTCCGGTGTGGGCTTGTTGTAATACGGTGCAACCTGCAGCGAACCGTCCGCGCCGACGTGCTCGGCTGCCTTGGTCAGAAAAATAGCCTCGGTGGTGGAATTCGCACCCGTGCCCGCCAGCACCTTGATTTTGCCAGCGGCAAATTGCACGGCCAGTTCGATGATGCGCACGTGCTCGTCGTAGTCCACCGTGGGCGATTCGCCCGTGGTGCCGACCGGCACAATGCCATCCACGCCACCCTTGATTTGGTTTTTGACCAAGCGGGCCAGCGCAGGTTCGTCCAGTTTCCCGTTTTTAAACGGCGTGACAATGGCGGTATAAGTTCCAGTAAACATGAATCGTATCGTGCATTCATGCTGCCACACGCTGGCCCGGTTGGCGAGCCGGATTTTACGCGGCAGTAACGGCGGGCGCATCTGCCACAGTGGCGGCGGGCATCTTGCCCGCCGTGGAGCCGTGGCTTCCAGCCCGGCGGCAATGGCTCCGCCAGCACCTGCGGCGGGTTATTCGCCGGCGACTGGACGGTTTCACGGTTCGGTCCGGGCGGCAAGCTGCCGCCCTCCACGGCAGGCAGAGATGCCCGCCGCCACACTTCAAGGACAGTGGCCAGCCGCATCGCCCCAAAACTTCCATCCGATTTTAATTTGCCCGCCGCCGATTCCCGCTTATTTTCTAGGCGATATATTCAAGCAATGACTGACATGTGCGACATTCCCTCCATCCCCGCCGGGGTGAGGCTGACCACGCTCGACAACGGGCTGACCCTGATCGTGCGCGAAGACCACAGCGCGCCGGTGGTTTCCGTCCAGGCTTGGTGTGGCGCGGGCAGCATCCATGAAGGTGCCTGGCTCGGTGCCGGGCTGTCCCATGTGCTGGAGCACATGCTCTTCAAGGGCACCACCACCCGCCCCGGCAGCCGCATTGACCAGGAGGTGCAGGAGGCCGGCGGCTACATGAACGCCTACACCAGCTTTGACCGCACCGTCTATCACATTGATGTCCCGAACACCGGAGCCGCCAAGGCCGTGGACATCCTCTGCGACATCATGCAGAACGCCACCCTGCCGCCAGATGAGTTGGCGAAGGAGATGGACGTCATCCGCCGCGAGATGGACATGTGCTTCGACGACCCCGGTCGCCGCGCCAGCCGCCGCCTCTTCGAGACCGCCTACACCAAAAGCCCCTACCGCTACACCATCATCGGCTACCCGGACATTTTCAACGAAGTGAAGCCGGCGGACATCCGCAATTATTACACGGAAAAATACGCGCCAAACAATGTCTTCTTCGTCGTGGTCGGCGATGTGAACCACGCCGAAATCGTGGCGCAGATCAAGGCCGCCTACGCCAAAACCAAGTCCCGCGCCATGCCCCCGATGGTGCTGCCCGCCGAACCCCGGCAGACCGCCGCGCGCGAGATCATCGAGGAATCGCCCATCGAGCTGGGCCATGTCCATTTCGCCTGGCACATCCCCGAATTGCGCCATGCGGACATTCCCATTCTGGATGTGTTGGCCGTGCTGCTTGGCAGCGGGCGCAGCTCGCGACTCTTCCAGCAGGTGCGCGAAAAGTCCGGCCTCGTCCATCATGTGGATGCCTGGACCTACAGCCCCGGCCTGCCCGGCCTCTTTGGCGTCAGCGCCGTGGTGGATGGCGACCAGTTTGAACCTGCCCGCGCCGCCCTGCTGGCCGAAGTCGAGAAAGTGAAGACAAATTTGGTCTCCGGCGAGGAATTGCAAAAGGCGGTCAAACAGTTCATTTCCGCCACCTTGGCGGCGCGCAAAACCATGGAGGGCCAGGCTCAGAGCCTCGGCGGCAACTGGCTTTCCGCCAACGACCTCAATTTCTCCGAACGCTACCTGGCCGCCGTTAAGCGCGTCACCGCCGCCGAAATCCAGCGCGTCGCCCGCCAGTATCTCACCCCGGAAAACCGCACCCTCTACGCCCTGCTGCCGGACGGTTTTGCACCCAAACCCGGGGTGGATCCGTCCGCCCAGGCCGACCAACCCATCCAGAAATTCACTCTGCCCAACGGCCTGCGCCTGCTCGTGAAGGAGGATCACCGGTTGCCGTTCGTGGAATTCCGCGCCGTCTTCCAGGGCGGGGTGCTGGCGGAGACCGCCACCGACAACGGCACCACCATGCTGCTCGCCAAACTCCTGCTCAAGGGCACGCCCACGCGCACCGCCGAGCAGATCGCCATCGAAATCGAATCCGTCGGCGGCCAGATTGACAGCTACGGCGGCAACAACAGCTTCGGCGTGAACCTCGAAATTCTCAGCAGCGACCTGGCCCTGGGCCTGAACCTGCTGGCCGACGTGGTGCTCCACCCCGTCTTCCCCGCCGAGGAACTCGACCGCGAACGCGAAATCCAGGTTGCTGGCATCCGCGCCCGCAAGGATGAACTGCTCAAGAGCGCCAGCCTCGCCATGCGGCGTGGCCTGTTCGGCCAGGCGGGTTATGGCCTCGACTCCCTCGGTACCGAGGAAACCGTGGAAAAGGTGACCGTCAGCGGCGTGAAAGCTTTTCATCAGCGGCTGGCGGTGCCAAACAACTGCGTGCTCGCCATCTACGGGGATGTGAATCCCGCCGCCATCCGCGCGGCCGTGGAGTCGGCCTTTGGCTCTTGGTCGGCCCGCCCCGGTGCCCTGCTGCCGCTGGCGGACTTCGCCATTCAGCCCGGTGCCACCACCCGGCGCGTGGAGGAGACCCGCGACAAAAAACAGGCCGTGCTGGTCATTGGCTTTCCCGGCACCGCCATGGATAGCGAGGACAAATACGCCCTCGACCTGCTTCAGGAATGTTGCAGCGACCTCGGCTCGCGCCTGTTCCTGCGCATCCGCGAACAGCTCGGCCTCGCCTACTATGTGGGCGCGCAAAACTTCGCCGGCCTCGTGCCCGGCTATTTCGCCTTTTACACCGGCACGGAACCCGCCAAGGTTGCACAGGTGGAAGCCGAACTGCTCAAGGAGGCTGAACTGCTCCGCACCGAGGGATTGACCGCCGAAGAACTGAAGCGCGCCAAGGCCAAGATCATCGGCCAGAAAAAAATCGCGCGCGCCGACCTGGGCAACCTCGCCTCCAGCACCGCGTTGGACGAACTCTACGGCCTGGGCTGGCAGCGGGCCGATTTGGACGACGCGAAATACGAGGCCGTGACGCTGGAACAAACCCTAGCCGTCGCGCAAAAATATCTGCGCCCCGAGGCCGCCGTCATCGCCGTGGTGAAACCATAGTGGCTGCGACGCCCCGTCGCAGTCAGGGTGAAGGCGACGCCCCCGTCGCCCAACCGCCCCCAAATGGTAGCCAACGTGTGGAGGCTATAACTAAATGAAGGTTGGCAAAGATATTTGAGCCTCCTCACGTCGGCTGCTACCGCAGAAGCCGCCACCGGCCTCACCCGCCGAACGCCGAATACTTTTTGATGCCCTGCCGCCACATGATGCGGGCGAAGCCATAGGCGGCCACCACCCAGAGAAATTGCACCAGCAGCCCCGACCACAATTCCGCCCCCGCCACCTTACCCATGTAAACGCTGATGGGGAAATAAAGCTGATACGGAAACGGCGTCAGATATAGCAGGTGCTGAATGCCCGGCGGCAGGAGGGCCAGCGGGAACAGATGGCCGCTCGCCAGGTATTCAAACGCGAACAGGATGAAGATGAAGGTCGAAATCTCCAGCAGCCAGAACGCCAGCATCGCCATCGCGTAGGAGATGAAAAACTGGAGCAGCGCCGTCAGCAGCAGCGAGACCAGGAACACGCCCAAGGCTGTTCCATCCGCCGGCCCCACAAAGTAGCCGCGAAAGCAAAAGATAAAACCCGCCAGCGGCAGCGCCGCCATGGCCACAAAGGCGATGCGCCCGGCAAAAAACAGGCTCAGGCGATACCAGAGATAATCCACCGGCTTGAGCAGAAACTGGCTGATGTTCCCCTCGCGAATGTCGGCGGCAATCTGCCAGTCGTCCTCGTTCACCGCCGTCAATACATCCACCACCGCCACCAGCAGGTAATAAAACACCATCTGCGCCTGGGAAAAACCCGAATGCCCGGCCACCCCGGGATTGTGGGCATAGATGGTGCGCCAGAGCGAGAGCATGGCGAACAGCGGGATGAAACTGAACAGCGTCCGCGTCAAATAATTGAAACGGTAGGCCAGGTTGCTCTGCAACCCAATGTTGATGACGTGCAGGTATTTCTTCATCCGTGCCCGTTCAGGATAACCGGCGGCGGCGGAAAGGGCCAGCCGCTTTGGTAGCGACTGGAATGGCTCGGTGCGCATGCCCGATATTGCCCCTGAGATTGAATTATATAAGCGGCTCCTTTTGGGCGAGGAGAGGGAGAAGAGTTGACGTTCGACCAGTGGGTAATAGTGACACGGCTCAGGATGGGTGTCAGGGTACATCCGGGGTAAAGCTGCGCTCCAACTCCAAATTGACTTTGAAACGGCGCTGCGACACTCTAAACAGATGGCAAAACCTGCATTGGGACGTGGTCTGGGCGCTTTGTTGGGCGGAAATCCGCCACTGAACCGCCCCGCTCCCGCCCAACCCTCCGCGCTGACCACTCCGGCGGCGACCATCGCCGCGCCCGAATCGGGCGAACGCGTTCAGCGCGTGGCGCTTGACCGCGTCCGTCCCTCCGCCCTCCAGCCACGCAAGGAATTCTCGGCCGAGGCATTGCAGGAACTGGCCGATTCCATCCGCGAACAGGGCATCGTCCAGCCGCTGATCGTACGCGAGCGCGGCGGCTACTTCGAACTCATCGCCGGCGAGCGCCGCTGGCGGGCCTCCCAACTGCTGAATTTGCCGGAAGTCCCCGTCATTGTTCGCGAGGCGGATGACCGTACGGTGCTCGAATTGGCGCTCATTGAAAATTTGCAGCGCGAAAACCTGAACGCCATCGAGGAGGCACTGGGCTATTCGCAACTGGCGGAGCAGTTTCGCCTCACGCAGGAGGAAATCGCGGTCAAGGTCGGCAAAAGCCGTGCCGCCGTGGCCAATGCCACCCGCCTGCTCAAGTTGCCCGCCACGGTGCAAGGCCTGGTGCGCACTGGCCGACTGTCCGTGGGCCATGCCAAGGTGATTCTTGGCCTGGCCACCGAAAAGGAACAGACCCACACCGCCGAACGCATTCTCAAGGACGGC
>Ga0007882_10001416_pt1 | contig 13925 bp, 14 predicted proteins | sample CryBogCBH12Aug01_FD_71195 | JGI IMG/M metagenome (GOLD analysis project Ga0007882, IMG submission 71195) | Freshwater microbial communities from Crystal Bog, Wisconsin, USA - CBH12Aug09.1 | ecosystem: Environmental > Aquatic > Freshwater > Lake | place: Crystal Bog, Wisconsin, USA | collected... | reverse complement strand
CGGCATTCACCGTCCTTGGTCTGGATTTCTTGGGGTGTTAGGTTCCACTGTTTAGCAGCTTGTGATTTAAGTGCCTCGCGAGCAGTTGCACAAGCCTGTCTAATTTGCATTCCACCTATTTGAATGGATAAGCTACCGAAGGTTGGACCTTGGTCGGGAGTGAGTAAGGTATCTCCTTGTATTACGTTAATTTTTGCGAGTGGAACATCAAGTTCCTCTGCAGCGATTTGACTCATAGCAGTACGTACGCCCGTACCAAGATCTACTTTGCCTGAAAAAATAGTTACAGTCCCATCGGAATTAACAGCTACAAAGCCCTCAACCTCATCAAGAGCTACTGATTTGGGTTTGCCTAGGCCGGCGGTGTTTTGAGCAACTGCACTCTCAATGAAGGGTGAGAACGTGAAGCTAACTACTAATGAGCTTACGCCGCGCAAAATATTGCGTCGCGAAACCGATGTCTCAGAAACTGAAGACAAAGTGGATTTGGTGCTTGTAATAATATTCATTTTTAACTCCCTTAGACCAGTTGAGCTGACGCTCTTTGCACTGCACGAACAATCCGTTGATGCGTTCCGCATCGGCACAAATTGTTTCCTAGGGCCTCTTTGATTTGACTCTCTGTGGGTTTTTTATTTTTATTTAAAAGCGCTTTAGCCTGCATAACCATACCGTTAATGCAGTATCCACACTGAGCGGCTTGCTCATCTATGAAGGCTTGTTGGATTACATCTGGCTTTGACGAGTTCCCCAGACCCTCTAGAGTAGTGATTGTTGTACCCTTCGCTGCGGATACCGGGAAAACACAGGAGCGCACAGTCTCTCCGTTGACGTGCACTGTGCAGCTTCCGCACTGTCCAAGTCCACAACCAAATCGCGGGCCCTTCAAGTTGAGTTCATTGCGAAGTGCGTAAAGAAGAGGCATTTCGGGATCGCTAAAAGAGATGGATACCTCAGCGCCGTTAACCTTTAATTTGATTGATTGAGCCATAATTAATTTTCCATAAACTGGGAGTTGATAATGCGGATTGAAAAAAGCCCCAAAACTATTTCAGTCCAGGGGCTTTTGTTCAGGTGTACTTTAGATCAGGAGTGAACAGCTTCAGCTTTTGTGGTTTGTTTTGGGGTGATACGCTCAACAGCCTGCTCAAATAAGCGAACAGTTCTGTCTACGTGTTGAAGCTTCTCTAAACCAAAAAGTCCAAGTCTAAAGCTCATAAAGTCACTGCCCTCATCACATTGAAGGGGAACTCCAGCGGCCGTTTGCAGACCTTCTGCTAAGAATTTTTTACTAGACTGAATCTCTGGATCTGTTGTGTAGCTTACAACTACACCAGGAGCTTGAAACTCTTTGCTGGCAACACTTTTGAAGCCATGTTTTTCAAGTGTTGCACGAATCTTAAGTCCCATTTCAATTTGCGCGTCTTTGAGTTTCTTGAAGCCAAGCGCCTGAGACTCTTCCATCACTGCGCAAAGGCGAACAAGTGCATCAGTTGGCATGGTGCTGTGATAAGCGTGAGCACCGGATTCATAAGTCTCCATGATTTGGAGCCATTTCTTTAGATCACAGGCAAAGCTGGTACTGGTAGTTTGATCGATTGCCTTTCTTGCGTGCTCACTGAGCACAATCATTGCACAGCAAGGCGAGCTGCTCCAGCCTTTTTGTGGAGCGGAGATTAGAACATCAACGCCTGTTTCTTTGGTATCAACCCACATGGCACCTGAGGCGATACAGTCAAGAACGAATAGGCCTCCGTAGCTGTGAACAGCTTGCGTTAATTCTTTGATGTAGTCGTCAGGAAGAATCATCCCGCAAGATGTCTCCACATGAGGAGCAAAAACGACATCAGGTTTTTCGCTAAGAATCGTTTTCACGGCCTCAGCGACAGGCACTGGACTAAAAGGTTCTTGAGAGCCGGGTTTGTTTCTGCGGGCTTTAAGTACAGTGCATGAAGCTGGGATGTTGCCCATTTCGAATATTTGAGTCCAACGGTAGCTGAACCATCCGTTGCGAATTACCAAGCAACGCTTGTTGGTTGCAAATTGTCTCGCAACGGCTTCCATTCCAAAGGTCCCACTTCCGGGGACTAGTACGCTGGAGTGAGCGTTGTAGACAGTTTTGAGGATTTGAGAAATTTTCTTCATTACCCCTTGAAAGCTCTTGGACATGTGGTTCAATGAGCGGTCCGTATAAACTACGGAATATTCCAGTAATCCATCTGGGTCAACTTGTGGCAGTAATCCTGGCATGCGAGGCTCCAATAAAATAGGGTGTTCGATTGCCCTAGCGGAATTGACTTTTTTATGGACAAAACTTAGGACAGGTCATTTTCTGATTACAGATGCAGGGCTTCAAGCACGGGACCCTACTACGACCTTTGATTATCCCACTTTAGTGAATAATTTGTGTCAAAAATCAGAGTAATCCTTTACCAGCAAGGGTAATCATGTGTGTCTATTCAGGAAATTGCGAATTAAACAGATTACAAGTAATGATTTATTTATACTAAAATAGTATTAATATTCTGCAAGTGCATTCTGAATTTTTCTTGCAAAGTCTTTTGCTACAGCGAAAATTCTAAGTTCTTGGCTCGCCGTTTCTTTCTGTTTAAAGCCTCAATTGAGAGCGCAATTTCCGGGCAATCACTGTTGATTGGTGCTCAAAATGCTTAAAGTCATAAATCTTTCATTGTTACCTACGACAATCTTCGGATGAGATTATTTGTATTCGTCTTCCTGCAAGCATTTTTAGCGCTAAACCTATTTGCGCAATCTGTAGAGGACATTCAGGACACGGAGAATGTGTCCGCTAAATACCAAATAACATTGAACCGGCAGGAACACTCCGGTTTTAATTCTCTTCAGCCAAGTGGAGTGAATAGCTTAACTTCTGGTCGCGATGTCTTGTATACAACTAGTGCTACTGCGCATTGGGGGTATAGGCCTTGGGAGGGAGGAGAGCTCTATTTTGACCCTGAAGTTGTGACCGGAGTCCCTTTTACAGGAGCTTTGGTAGGGCTGGGTGCCTTCACTAACGGGGAGATCACTAGAGCGGCCGGTACTGCCCCTAGTTTTTACAGGCAACGCCTTTTCCTAAGGGAGACTTGGGGGCAGGGCGGTGAAAAAGAGCGCGTTGACAGCGATTTTAATCAGATGGCTGGATTTGTTGATCACAACAGAGTGGTCCTAACTGCGGGTAACTTCTCTACTCTAGATGTATTTGATAATAACTCGTACGCGAAAGATCCAAGAACTCAGTTTCAGAACTGGGGTAACTGGACTTACGCTTCTTATGATTATGCGGCGGATGCCCGCGGTTACGGTTGGGGTTTTGCTGCCGAGTGGTATAGGGATGACTGGGTATACCGCATCGGAAGAATGTCAACCCCCGTTACGCCTAACGTTGAAGCAGTTGATCTCAAGCTCCTAAAGCATTACGGTGACCAATTTGAAATTGAGCATTCATACAGACTTGCCGATAAAAACGGTGTGTTTCGCGTTTTGCTCTATCACGATAGGGCGGTAATGGCGAGCTTCAACGACGCTACAAATTATTTGGCTGCTAACAATTATCCGATCCAAACGGGTCCAGACGCATTAATTAAGGTCAGGGGATCAGAGAAGGACAAATACGGAATCGGCGTAAACGTTGAGCAATCATTAGATCCCAGTGTGGGATTTTTCCTCCGAGCCATGAAGTCTGACGGCAGAACTGAGACACTAGCTTTCACTGAAGCTGACTCATCTCTATCCACTGGATTACTTATAAACGGTACGAAATGGCAAAGAGCTGACGACACAGTCGGTATGTCTTTAATGATTGACTGGATCTCTGCCGAGCGGCTTAGATTCTTGCAGGCAGGAGGGGTATCATTTTTTATAGGTGATGGTTATAAAAATTTCAGATCTGCACCAGAGCAAATTTTAGAAACTTTTTATAGCTATAGCTTTGCCAGAAACAATTGGTTAACGCTTGATTGGCAATTTATTCAAAACCCTGCCTACAATGCTCAAAGGGGGCCACTCAATGTTTTTGGCGCAAGATATCACGTCGAGTTCTAATCTTTCTGTTTAAAGCGGTGGGTTCTAAGTTGGCTGCTTTGAAAAGGATTTGTAGTTATGATTTCGCGGGTGTTTGCGTTATTTATTTTGATACTGTTTGTTAACTTTTCGTTTGCACTAGAACCAATTGATACAGATGGTCCAGATTTCGTAGAGTCCTCAGAGGTAGTGCCCTTAGGCTACTTTCAATATGAATTTGATGTGGGCTCAAACAAAAGTTCACGCAGTGGTTCAACCCTAGCGGAGTTCAACTCACCCCTATTAATTAGGTACGGCTTTTCTGAAAATTGGGAACTTCGGATTGCAAGCGATGGATATATCCACCGTGATAAAGAAGACGGTTTTGGAAATACTTCATTTGGATTAAAGTATCACAGTCTTGATAAAGACCCAAACAGAGCCTTGCCCTCAATTTCATGGATTGCGCATTTTCAAACCCCGATTGCATCACCTGCTTTTAAAAATAACGCAATCTTGCCCTCATTTCGTTCAGTTTTAACTTGGGAGTTACCTAGCGATTTGGCTCTGGGTCTAATGCCGGGAATTGCATCACAAATTAACGAAGCTAACCAGATCTATACAGCCGGTATATTTGGTGCAGTTTTAAACAAAAGACTCTCTTCAAACGCTAGAGTTTTTGTTGAACTATCTATTCCGACCCTATCCAAGTCAAGTGAAAATGGAGTAGTTCAAAGTGCAGATATAGGATCTGCATATTTGGTTAATAATGATTTGCAGGCTGGGTTTAGAGCTGGTTATGGGTTGAACTCCAATTCCCCTAAAAATTATTTTTTATTTGAAATTGACCAAAGATTTAATTGATTTTTTAAATTTTTAAATTTATTGAGTTTTGAAATCTAACCTACACTAATCCCTGTTCTAAATTCCGTTTTCTTTCCAATGCAATGAGATTTTTTACGCATTTTTAAAATCTTTTATAGCATTAACACTTTTCAAATTAACACATCATGGCATTGCGCTCCACTATTTACAAAGTAGATCTTCATATCTCCGATACAGAAAGAAATTACTACAACAGCCATGCCTTAACCGTCGCACAACACCCATCTGAAACCGCTGAGAGGATGATGGTTCGCTTAGTATTGTTTGCGCTCTACGCCGAGGAGGATCTAGTCTTTACAAAAGGACTTTCTGATATCGATGAGCCAGATATTTGGGTTAAAGATTTAACCGGTCAAATCAAATTGTGGCTAGAAGTTGGACAACCCGATGAGAAGCGAATTTTGAAAGCTTCATCCAAAAGCGAGCAAGTCGTTATTTGTGCCTACTCGGGCCAGGCTTCAAAATTATGGTGGAGCGGCATTCAAAACAAAGTTGAGCGAGCAAAGAACGTACGTGTGATTTGCTTGCCACAGCAAGCTTCAAAGGCGCTTGGAGGTTGGGTAGAGCGCGGTATGCAACTTCACGTCAATCTTCAAGAGGGGGAAGTCTTGGTATCTTGCGACAAGGGTCAAGAAAGCTTCAGCGTAGAGGAATTTAGGGCAAGTCGAACTTATTAACCGGCGCGTCATCTAAGTTACCCCAAAAGTACTATTATTAATTTTTTTAATAAAGTTTGCTTTGTAAAGCTGTTTGCATATTTAAATGCAGACAGTAATGGATTTTCGCTAGTGAGAATATGTAAATTTAGTGGTTTAATTCCACCTACTTAGAGTATGAGTGGTCTGACAGATTAAGTTTAGGGGCAGGGTGCAGATTTGCTTTATTGAATTTACTAACTCGAATTTTTATAAAACGATTTCTTTTTTTGAGGTTAAAAAATGATTGAACTGAATATTAATGGTCAAAATCAAATGGTCGATGTAGAGCCCGATATGCCTTTGCTATGGGTTTTACGTGATGCTCTTGGAATGACCGGGACTAAATTTGGATGTGGTATTGCTCAGTGCGGAGCATGTACAGTTCATTTAAACGGACAGCCTGTACGTTCATGCTCTTATCCCGTGTCTGCAGCGGTCGGTCAAAAGATCGTTACGATCGAGGGACTATCAACTGACTCTACTCACCCTGTGCAAGAGGCTTGGCTTGAGTTGGACGTTCCCCAGTGTGGTTACTGCCAGTCGGGTCAAATAATGGCTGCTTCAGCCTTACTGGCAAAAATTCCAAAACCCACTGATAAAGATATTGATGAAGCTATGACTAATATTTGTCGCTGTGGAACATACCAGCGCATTAGAGCAGCGATTCATCACGCAGCTGAAACGGGTAAAGGAATCGGATCAGTTATCCATTACATGGCCGATGGTGTTGACTCTAAAAGTGTTGACTCTGAAATGATTTCAAACGCTTAATGGGAGAAAAGCAATGACCACAATTACAAAATCTCATTTAGAACAAAACTCACAGCCGATTTCCTTGGAAAAATCTATCAAGCTGTCACGGCGCTCCTTCGTAGTTGGCACTGCAGCAGTTGCCGGTGGTGGACTCTCCGTGGGGTTTCACGTTCCTGCCTTAGCCCAGACCGCGCAAGCCGCTTTAATGCAAGAGGTAAACGCTTGGGTCCTCATTAAATCTGATGACTCTGTCGTGATTCGTGTTGTCCGCGCCGAAATGGGGCAAGGTACTCACACGGGGCTGGCTCAACTCGTAGCTGAGGAACTTGACTGTGACTGGGCACGTGTTAGCGTCCAGCAAATGACTGCAGGTCAAAACTTAGCAAGAAACAGAGTTTGGAAAAATATGGCAACGGGGGGAAGTCGTGGTATTCGTGAGTCTCAAGAGTATGTGAGACAAGGCGGTGCGGCTGCAAAGATTCTTTTGGTGCAAGCCGCTGGTAATCAACTTGGTGTCCCAGTCGGTGAGTTAGTCGTAACCAAGGGTGTCATTCAACACGGTGCAACGGGTCGTCAACTCTCCTACGGACAAGTGGCTGATCAAGCAGCAAAACTGCCCGCCCCAGATGTAAAAACCATTGTTCTAAAGTCTCCCAAGGATTGGAAACTTGCTGGAAAGCCTCTCAAGCGACTTGACACTGCTTTAAAGGTAAACGGGCGTTTGAAATATGCTGTCGATGTGAAATTGCCCGGGATGGTTTACGCCGCAATCAAGGCTTGCCCTGTGTTTGAGGGTAAATTGAAGAGCTTTGATGATTCTGCTGTTAAATCAATGCGCGGCGTAAAGGCGGTGTTGCGGGTAGACGATAACGCAGTGGCAGTAGTCGCTGATAACTGGTGGCGCGCCAAACAGGCCTTGAATGCACTCCCTATCGTTTGGGATGAAGGCGTTCATGCAAAAGTCTCCAGCGATACTATTAGAGCGACTTTGGAGGAGGGTCTAACCTCAACTCAAAACGTATTTGCTGATACCAACTTGGGTGATGCTGATTCTGCAATCGCTCAAGCCTACACCAAGGTTGAGGCCACTTACATCACCCCTTTTGTAAGCCACGCTTGTATGGAGCCTATGAACTGTACAGCCTTAATTACAGCTGATAAAGCAGAGGTTTGGGTGCCTTCACAAAACGCTGAGGCTGCGTTAGCAGAATTGGCCAAATCGACAGGATTGGACATCACAAAATGTGAGGTTTACAACATGTCCCTAGGTACTGGTTTTGGACGCCGAGGAGGTTTCCAAGATTACGTGAGACAAGCGGCTTTGCTAGGTAAGCAAATGCTTGGTACTCCCGTTAAACTTTTATGGAGTAGAGAAGAAGATATTGGTCACGATTTTTACCGACCCATAGGGCATTGCAAAATGTCTGCTGGCTTGGATAAGGCCGGTAACTTGGTTGGGATGCATGTGCGCGTGTCGGGTCATTCAATTAATGCCTACGCCGCGCCATACAACATTATTGATGGCAAAGACCGTCGTCAACTTCAAGGCTTTTGGCCAGAGCCACATGATGCACAGTTTGGGTACACCATTCCAAATTTGAAGATCGAGTACGCAATGCGAAATTCACACGTGCCAGTTGGTCCGTGGAGAGGGGTCAATACAAATCAAAACGGAGTTTACAGCGAATGCTTTATGGAGGAGATCGTACATGCGGCTGGACGCGACTCTTTAGAGTTTAGACGCGCTCTGTTAAAAGACCACCCTAAACATTTGGGTGTCTTAAACGCAGTCGCCGAAAAAGCTGGATGGAGCAAACCCGCAGCTCCGGGAAGGTTCAAGGGAATAGCACAGTTTATGGGTTACGGTAGTTACACAGCAGCAGTTGCTGAGGTAAGCGTTAAGGGCAATGAGGTACGCATCCACAAACTAGTGCTCGCAACTAACTGTGGTCACGCTGTGAATCAACGCATGATTGCAGCTCAAGTCGAGGGCTCAGTGGCGTATGCTTTAGATACTTTGCAAAGTGAGGTAACGATTAAGAATGGTCGTGTTGAGCAGGGCAACTTTGATACCTATCCGATTGCCCGTTTAAGACAAATGCCGCAGATTGAGACAGTAATCGCTCCGACCTTTGATTTCTGGGGCGGAGTGGGTGAGCCAACAATTTGTGTTGTAGCACCTGCGATTTTGAACGCTATTTATAAAGCTCGTGGAAAGCCAATTAGAACTTTGCCTTTGAAATACTCTGGACTTAAGATTGTTTAAGTTTGGAGATTGATCAAAATTTTTAAGTAACTTTAACAAGTCTTAAAACATAGATAACAGGTGTTTTAAATGGGCACCTTAGGGGGCAGCATATAGGCCTTTAGATGACTCGCTCAAATTGAGCGAGTCATGTTTTCTCCTTTGATTTCAAAGCGTATTCTTGAATATTTAAGTGCGGTGTATTGATGATCAATATCTTGCGAAGTTTTTTGGAGTTTTTAAGCGCTGGATTTTATGCTTTAGTATTTTCTTGCGTTTATTTGATGACTACTGTAAGTTACGCTCAAAGCGTAACTAAAGTATCTGAAAAATCAGAAGTAAGCACTCCTCTAATATCTTTCGAGGTAGTCGGGGATTCAGTTCCTAATCCACTTGGAGGTCGTGTAGGGGTTGCACAGCGGGGTGAGAAAATTATTCAAACCCGAGACGGTCAATGTACTCTTTGTCACGCTATTCCCGGTTTTAAAGGTCAAGTCGGTAATTTAGGCCCATTACTAGAGGGTGTCGGTACCAGACTAACAAGTGAGCAAATTAGGTTAAGGATCATCAACTCCTCACTTCTCAATACGCAGACCATCATGCCGAGTTATTACAAAGTACAGGGACTCGAAAATGTTGATCCCAAATGGCGTGGGATACCGTTAATGAATGAACAACAAATTGAAGATGTCGTCACTTATTTAATGTCGTTAAAAGAGACTCAGAAATGAATCTCGTAAATAAACAATTAAGGGGCAATGTACTTTGTTTAAATTAAAGGCTAAACGCAATACTTTGCGAGGATTTGGCTTGGGTGCGCTGCGTGTATTCTTAAATCCCCTAAAGCTAAATTTAGGTTTAAGTTCCTTTGTTGCACTCGGGGCTGCGAAGGCGCAAACCACTGGCGATGCATTTTCCGTTTTGTATAAAGAAATTACAGGGGGTATAAAACCTCGCCTAGGAGGTATCGTGCTTGAGACGCCAAGACTTGCTGATAATGGTCATTCTGCTGCATTTAGGGTCTATGTTGATAGTCCAATGACCTCAACAAATTTTGTAAAAAGTATTTTTATCTTGTCGGACCGAAATCCAAGACCCTTTATCGCACGGTTTGATCTGACCCCCCTGAATGCAAGAGCCGAAATATCTACTCGTGTCAGGCTAAACGGCTCACAAAATGTTCACGCTCTTGCTGTGACCTCAAAGGGTGAATGGTTAAGCGCTCAAGTTCCAGTTGAAGTCACTGAGTCTGCTTGTTTGGACGCTTCGTAATCATGGCTGCAAGAATTATTATTCCTCCTAATATAAAAAGTGGAGAGCCTTTTGAGATTCGGATACTTATTCAACACCCCATGGAGACAGGTTACCGTTTAGACATGATGGGAACCCTTATTGTAAAGAACGTCATTAAAAATATGAGAGTGACTCTCGGGCAGGATCTTATATTTAACGCATCATTAGGCACTGGGGTCGCCGCTAACCCAAGTTTACAGTTTTGGATGAAGGCGACTCAAACTGGACTTCTTAAGCTTTGGTGGGAAGATGATTTAGGTGCTGTGGGGCAGGCCGAGAAGCTCATAGAAGTTATCTAATAAAACAATGGAAAGATTGCTAAGAACTTTAATATTGATCCAACTTTGTTGGTCAATGGCTATGTCTTATGCTAATGATTTCGAACGCGTTGTGCCCAAAGAAGCGCTGCGCTCTGGTGCGACCTTTGTGAGTGAGGATCTTCGCACTTTGCAAAAAAGTGATGATTTAAATCCCGCATTCTTATGGGTCATACAAGGCGAAGCTTTATGGAAAAAAACTGAGGCTCTTCCCTCCGGGGTCCCGAGCGAATCTTGTGCGAGTTGTCACGGTCAGAGTAACCTCTCTATGAGGGGGGTATCAACGCACTATCCTCAGATAGACAAAATATCGGGCGAACTTATCAACTTAGAAGGACGCATTAATCTTTGCAGAACACGCCATCAGCATCTCCCGCCTTTGGTCCTAGAGTCCGATGAAATGCTGGGAATAACGGCCTATGTGGCAATGGCTTCAAGGGGGCTACCTATGAACGTCCAAATCGATTCAACCAATTTAGAGCATTTCCGCAAAGGTCGAAACCTATACTACACAAGGATGGGTCAAATCAATTTGGCGTGCACCCATTGTCACGAACAAAACTGGGGGAGAAAACTTCAAGGCGAGACGATCAGTCAAGGTCACATCAACGATTTCCCGGCTTATCGATTGGAGTGGCAACGTATGGGCTCTTTGCACCGTAGGCTTAGAGCTTGTTTGAGCGGGGTGAGGGCTTATATGTTCCCTCTTGGGTCAAGCGAACTAACGGATCTCGAACTTTTTCTCGCGTGGCGCTCAACTGATTCCAAAATCACAGTCGAGAGTCCTGGGGTAAGACGCTAGTCCAATCCTGCTTAAATAAGAGCAAAATCGGATAGAGCTTTATTAACCAGGCCGTTTGAAAAATTCAAATGTTTATTGCAACTACTCGGATCAATATAAATTTTTAAACTTCGTAAGGAGATTTTTATGTTCGCAAATTCAAACCCACATTTCTTCAAACGCACCGCAATTTGTGCATTTTTACTGGGTTGTTCAACCATTGCACTTTCCCAGCAAGCTAAGCTGGTTAGAGTTCCTCTTCAAACTCACGATCTATCTACACCGGATAAAGTTGTAGTGCAAGCGAGAGCGGAGTTTCCTGAGACCGCTGCTGCGGGGCGACATACGCATCCGGGTGAGGAGATTGGCTACATCTTAGAAGGGCAACTCGAGCTTAGAGTGGACGGACAACCCCCTCGGATTTTAAAGGCCGGAGATGTCTTTTTTATTCCCCCAGGCGTCATTCATGACGGTATCAATACTGGATCGGGCACAACTAAGGTCTTGGCGACCTATGTTGTTGAAAAAGGCAAACCCGTAGCTACTTTAGTTCCTAACTGAGGCCTCCATGATGCAAGCTGCTTGGTATACAAAAAATGGTCCAGCTAAGGACACTTTAATAGTCGGCGAAATCGCTACACCTACGCCTGGACCTGGTCAGGTGAGGGTAAAACTCAAAACCTCTGGAGTTAATCCCTCTGACGTCAAGTCTCGAATCTCCAGGCCCTTAAATGCCCCCTTCATCATCCCTCATAGTGATGGGGCTGGAATAATTGATGAAGTTGGGGAGGGTGTTAATAAAAACCGTAAGGGCGAGCGAGTTTGGATCTGGAATGCGCAGTGGGCTCGTCCCCACGGTACAGCATGTGAATTCATTGTCCTTGATCAGAGTCAGGCTTGTCCCTTACCTGAGAGTACGACCTTTGCTGAGGGGGCGTGTTTGGGTATTCCAGCGCTGACTGCGTTGCAGGCTCTTAATTTGTGTGGAAACTTAAAGGGTAAGACCGTTTTGATCACTGGGGCTGCTTCGAGTGTGGGGCACTACGCTGCTCAGATGTGTATTCTTGCCGGTGCTAAAGTAATTGGAACTGTTGGTAATGCTGAGAAAGCTAAACATGCCAAAAATATTGGTGTCAGTGATTGCATTTTTTACAAAACCGAATCAGTTCCAGATCGAGTTAAAGCGCTCACAAATGGAGCAGGTGTGAACGCAATCATTGATATGGATTTCTCCACATCTAGTCAATGGCTATCACAGGGCGTACTTGCGCCGCACGGTGTGTTTACGTGCTATGGATCCAACAACCCAGGGGACGTTACAGTTTCCTTTAGACCTTTACTTTTCCAATCAATCTCATTTAAGTTTTTTCTTGTCTACGATTTAACTGCTGAGGACCGCAGAATAACGCTTGCTCAGATGCACCAAATGCTAGTCAATGGGAGTCTTAAGCATACTGTTGCCAAAGCGTATGGGTTGAAAGATATTGCACAGGCACACTTAGCGGTTGAGGAGGGGCGGTTTATGGGTAACGTAGTTTTAGAGCTTTAAACTTTAATGAGTCAAAAGCAATGAATACTAGGGTTATCACTAAAATTCAAAATTAACTTCGGTTCAATTTTGGTAAATAATCGATTGTTTGGCTTACTTGCCTTAAAACTCGCATCAGTTGAAATTATCAACGGATGCGTTTTGAGTCATGAGTCATATTCTTTAACACTAACTATTTTTTAATCATGCGTTTTTTAAGTTTTGATAGCAAAGGCACTTCAACGGTTGGAGTCGTTTTAGACCCCAAGTCTGATCAGTTTGTTGATCTCTCTATGCTAGGAAGCTCTCTTCCTCACGAACTCGGTGCCCTAATTGCCACTCCAAATGGGTTGCAAAGTGCCTTCGTCGCAGCAAAGTCCGCCCCAGCAAGCGCAATAAAGTCGATTAAAAGTGTGCATTTATTGCCTCTAATTGCCAACCCCAGCAAAATCGTATGTATGGGACTTAACTACGCAGATCACGCCAAAGAAGGTGGTAATGCGAGACCAGAATTTCCAAGTTTTTTCTTACGTGGTCCGTCCTCAATGGTTGGACATAACCAACCCATCATCAGGCCTAAAGCATCAAGTAAGCTCGACTATGAGGCAGAACTAGCCTTGGTAATTGGCTCAAAGGCTCATCATTTGACGCCTGAGAACGCACTTTCTTGTATTGCTGGATATTCTTGTTTTAACGACGGAAGTGTTCGCGACTTTCAAAGAAAATCTTCACAATGGACACTCGGTAAAAACTTTGATCAGACTGGTGGCTTTGGTCCTTGGCTTGTGACTCCGGATGAGCTCCCTAGCGCTGCAGATGGTCTGAGAATTCAGTCGCGTTTGAACGGTCAGATCATGCAAGACGGCAATACTAAAGATTTCTTGTGGGGAGTTATCGAGTCACTCTGCATTATTTCTGAATGCATGACCTTAGTTCCCGGTGATGTGATCATTACGGGCACACCGGCGGGAGTGGGTTATGCTCGCACGCCCCCGGTTTGGATGGCGCCAGGCGATGTTTGCGAAATCGACATCGAGGGCGTTGGTGTTTTGGTCAACACGATTGCAGACGAGAAATAATGGGGCTCCTTCCTGGCCTTGCGGTTGTGGGGTCAGGGGGACAGTAACTGTTACTGCTTACACAATAGTTTGAACAGCAATCATAAAATCGCCGCTTATTTTTAACTCCAAACATACTCTAACTTGTTCACTCTCTAGTTCGTTGAATATCTAACAAAAGGACTTAATATGCAAAACCCAAGTCGTCGTGATCATTTAAAAACGTTAGGTGGTATGTTTGCAGGCGGGCTCGCGTCCTCTGTTTCTTTAGACTCTGGTGCTCAGGCACCAACTGCAGTCATTCCTCCAGAGGGCATTGGTTACAAAATAAATCACATATCTTATTC
>Ga0007882_10001415_pt1 | contig 13927 bp, 13 predicted proteins | sample CryBogCBH12Aug01_FD_71195 | JGI IMG/M metagenome (GOLD analysis project Ga0007882, IMG submission 71195) | Freshwater microbial communities from Crystal Bog, Wisconsin, USA - CBH12Aug09.1 | ecosystem: Environmental > Aquatic > Freshwater > Lake | place: Crystal Bog, Wisconsin, USA | collected... | reverse complement strand
CGCGCAGCATGCATGCCCAGGCCCGCGAATTTGCGCGCCGCGGTTGGGCGGTGGTGGCGTTCATGCGGCGCGGCTACGGCGGGTCCGGGGGGGAATATTCGGAAAGCTCCGGCAAATGCGCCGATCCCGACTACGAATTGTCCGGACGCCGCTCCGCCGCCGATCTGCGGGCGGTCATCGAAGCCATGCGGAACAAGCCCTATGTCGATGGCTCGAGGATCATCAGCGTCGGGCGTTCCGCCGGCGGCTTTGCCACTGTGGCGCTGACCGCCGAGCCACCGCCCGGCCTGATCGCCGCCATCAGTTTTGCCGGCGGTCGCGGTTCCCTCAAGCCGGATGAGGTCTGCGCCCCCGACCGATTGGTGCGTGCCTTCGCCACCTTCGGCAAGACTTCGCATGTTCCCATGCTGTGGGTTTACGCCGAGAACGATCACTTCTTCGATCCGGCCCTGGCCAGGCGGTTTCATTCCGCCTTTGTCGGTGCCGGCGGCCAGGCGGAGTTCATTGCCGCGCCGGCCTTCGGAGCGGACGGTCACGCGCTGTTTTCGGGCAAAGGGGTGACGATCTGGAGCCGGTATGTGGACGACTTTCTGGCTCGGCATAAGCTTGTGCTGGTGGATCACCCGGTTCCCAGCCAGATTGATGCCCCGATTCCTTATCCTCGAGGGCTCGGCGCGCAGGGCCGGGAGGCTTTCCTGAAATACCTGGATGGACCTGACCATAAGGCTTTTGTCATGTCCGCCGACGGCCATTTCGGCTGGCGGACAGGCCGCAGGACGGCCAAGGACGCGGTGGACGAGGCGACGGCCTATTGCCGCGAGCACAGCGCGACGGCTTGTTACGCGGTGATGATCGATGAGGATGCGGTGGAATAGGACGGCATTCCCGGTAGGATATAATTTAAGCTATGATCGTTTTCGAGGGGCCTCCTGACATCTGGGGGCGGGGGTTCATTTTACAGGGTGGAGAACAGTTTCATGTCGGGAAATGCGCTAGAGCACGCGGAACACATCGCCCATGCAGGCCACGGCGACCATGGGAAGCCGGATCGGTTCGGCTTGTTCGTCGGCCTGACCATGGCAATACTTGGTGTGTTGTTGGCCTTCAGTTCGGCGATGGTCGGATCCGAGCGGACCTCCCTGGTCCAGAAATTGGTTGAGGAAGAACATGCCCATGCCAAGTATCAGGCCCAGGACGTCAAGCATCGGATGGCCTTTCTTGCCCTGACGCAGGTCCACGCCACCGCCTTCGGCAGCGCCAATCCGACGGCGAACAAGGCGGACATGCTGGTGATGGCGGAAACCGTCAATCGCTATCTCGAGGAATCGAAGCTGGCCAGGGCTTACACCTACGCTTTCCCGCCGGTGATCGAAGTCCATATGGAAGCGCAGGAGGAATATGAGCGCGGGCTGCTGCTGGCGGAAATCGGTGTCGTGGTGGCGTCCATCGCGCTCATGATGAAGCGGCGGGAGCCGTGGTTCCTGTCGATCCTGCTCGGGGTCGGCTGTGTTTTCATTGTCGCCACCACCATGGTGCATGTGAAGCACAAGGTCGAAGCGGCGGAACATGACATCAAGGCCGCCGAGGAGAAGTACGAAGAGGCGAGGACCGCCCACAAGACCACGGCGTCGGAGGAGGAATTGGTAAAGTCGATCATTTTGTGGGCTGGCGGCAAGGCCGACTGAGCCTCACTTGGACGCGGTGTCGGGCGGCATGAGGAGGGCCTCATGCCGCCCGATGTCGTATCAGGATCGAGGCGGCGCTTTCGACTGCAGGAGCCGTTCGACCTCGCCCTCGGCCCAGCCGCGCCGCCAGGAGAACAGCTTGATCCGCTCGACAGGGGCGTAGGGGCAGATCTTGCGTCCGATCAGGGCGGCGATCCTGCCGGCGCGGAACGCGGTTTCATCAACTGTCTGGTCCTGGCCCATCGGCGAATTCCCCCATAAAGCCGATCCATCCGGCGGCCTCCGGGATGAAACTTAAGCGGTTGCGTGCTGCCGCACCATCGCCATTTGAGGATGGCAGAGCCGTATTTTACGAAAAATGCTGCACCGCAACATAATGCTTGTTTTTATCATGAAAAAGCGTATCTTGCCGCCATGTTGCTTTGCAGCAATTGCCGCGACACCCTGACTTCCCGAGGAGACTCCAGATGCCCACGACCGCCATCGAACAAGTTACCACCGCCACCAAAGCCAATGCCGACGCGCTGATCAAGGGCGGCAATGCCGCCATTTCCGGCTTCCAGCAGCTGGCCAAGGCCTATCAGGACCTGGCCACCAAGAACGCCGAGAAGCTGACCGCTTCGATCCAGGCGCTCGCCTCCGTCAAGTCGCCGACCGAGTTTGTCGAACTGCAGCAGAAGCTGATCAAGGAAGGCGTCGAGGCCGCCATCGCCGAGAGCAAGAAGATCGCCGATCTGACCACCTCGGTTTTCACTGCCGCTTTCGAGCCGGTGAAGCAGCAGGTTGAAGCCATTCAGAAGATCGCCAAGAAGTAAGCCTGGCGAATTTCCAAGACTTTGTTGAAGGCTGAGCCGCACTCCGTCGCCGGGGTGCGGCTCATTCGTTTTGACGCCCTGGCGAGATTATTTTCCGACTGCTTATTATCGGTGGAAAAAATTTGCCGCCGGACGACGCCTGAGGCGTGAAATCCGGAATCGGCGAAACCACATAATCCTCTGGCATGGGCCGCGTCTGGTGGGCTCAATTCCCCGGAGGATAAAGAAATGCCGCAAAACCGAGATGAAAACCTGCCATTGCTGACCCGTCGCCGGGCGCTCGGCTGCATGGCCTGGGCCGGCGGCGGAGTCATCTGGTCGCTGGTCGGCGGTATTCCGCGCTCGCTCCTGCTGGGCGAGGCCGCGGCGGCGGTGACGTCCGGCAGCTTCAATTTCGCCCAGATCAGCGACAATCATTTCGGCTTCAATAAGGACGCCAATCCCGATGTTGTCGCTACCGCACGGGAAAGCATCGCCAGGATCAACGGCCTGCCCGGACCGGTCGCCTTCGTCCTGCATACCGGCGATATCACCCATCTGTCGAAGCCGGCGGAATTCGATCTGGCGCGCCAGGTGTTGAGCGAGATCAAGGCGCCGCTTCACTACACTCCCGGCGAGCACGACGTTTTGGATGAAACCCCCGGAGCCCTCTATCGCCAGGCTTTTCCGCAAAAGGCGGCGGGTGACGGCTGGTACAGTTTCGACGCCGGCGGGGCGCATTTCATTGCCCTGATCAACGTTCTCGATTTCGCCACCAGCGGATTGGGGGCGCTTGGCGCCGCGCAACTGGAATGGCTGGCGAAGGATGTCAAGGCGATCGCCGCCAGCACGCCGATCGTCGTCTTCTCCCATATCCCTCTGTGGTCGGTTTACCGGGAATGGGGATGGGGTACCGGCGATGCGGAACAGGCTTTTTCCGTCCTCAAGCGCTTTGGCTCGGTGACGGTGCTGAACGGACACATTCATCAGGTGATTCAGAAAGTCGAGGGCAATCTGTCTTTCCATACCGCCATGTCGACCGCCTATCCCCAGCCCCGACCGGGCGAAGGACCCAGCCCCGGCCCGCTCAAGGTCCCGGCCGAGAAGCTGCGCACGGTGCTGGGGGTGCGCGCCATCGATCTGGTGCCGGGCCGCGGCCAATTGGCCGTCGTCGATAAACCTTTGGCGCAATCCTGAGCAGGAGCGGTCATGAGCCGATTGATCTTTGCCCTGACGACGGCGATCGCCGTCTCCGTATTGTCCGTTGTCGCCATCGCCGAAAGCGGCGGCGCCGGCGTCACCATCCAGAATTACACCTTCAATCCGCAAACCATTACCGTGGCCAAGGGAACCAAGGTGACCTGGGTCAATCGCGACGACACGCCCCATACCGTCGTCGCGGTGGATAAGAAATTCCGCTCTCAGGCGATGGATACGGGCGAAAGCTTTGCCAAGGTCTTTGACGAGGTCGGCACGTTTTCATATGTCTGCGGATTGCATCCGCAAATGATGGGGACGGTGGTGGTCACACCCTCAAACTGAACCCGTGGCCGGATCGGGACAGGCCGCGGAGCCGGGGGCCTGGACTTTTCGGCAGGTCTGCAGGTCCTGCGACAGGTCGGCGGTGGCGGTCAGGCCGAGCCTGGCCTCGACCTCCGGAAGGTCAAAACCGACCATGCGACCTTCCGCCCATTCCATCAGCGGGCGGCGGATCAACAGCGGGTCCTTCAGCATCCGGGCGAGGGCCTCTGCCTCGTCAAGACTTAGCGGCACCACCGCGCCGGATTTGACGGCCGGTGCGGCGGGGTTGATCCATTGCGCCACCGGACGGCCGCCGAAGAATGATTTCAGCCTTTCACCGGTCCAGGCTTCGGTCAGCAGATTGCGCACCGTCACCTCATGGCCGGCCGCCCGCAGCATCGCCGTTTGGCGGGCGTTATTGGCGCAGCCTGGTTTTTCCCAGAAGGTAATGGCCGCCATGGAGTGAGCCTTTCATGAATCGATGGCCTGGGCCGACTTGGCCTGCTGGCGAAGGATGAATTTCTGGATCTTGCCGGTGGAGGTCTTGGGCAGGTCGCCGAAGACGATCTGTTTCGGCACCTTGAAATGTGCCAGATGCTGGCGGGCATAGGCGATCATCTCGGCTTCGGTGATTTTTGCGCCTTCCTTCAACTCGATGAAGGCGCAAGGGACCTCGCCCCATTTTCCGTCGGGCAGGGCGACAACGGCGGCGGCGATGACCGCCGGATGGCGATAGAGGACATCCTCGACTTCGAGCGAGGAAATGTTTTCACCACCGGAAATGATAATGTCCTTCGACCGGTCCTTGATCTTGACATAGCCGTCGCTGTGCACGACCGCCAGATCACCGGTATGGAACCAGCCGCCGGCAAAGGATTCGACGGTCGCGGCGGGATTCTTCAGATAGCCCTTCATGGTCAGATTGCCGCGGAACATGATCTCGCCCATGGTTTCGCCGTCCCACGGCACCGGCTGCATGGTCAGCGGGTCAAGCACGGTTATGCCTTCCTGCATGTGGTAGCGCACGCCCTGCCGGCCGTTTTTCTCGGTGCGCTCTTCAATGGACAGGGAATCCCATTCCGGATGCTTGGCGCAGACCGAGGCCGGCCCATAGGTTTCGGTCAGGCCATAGACATGGGTGATGTTCAGCCCGATCCGCTCGGCTCCCTCGATGATGGCGGCCGGCGGCGGAGCGCCGGCGATCAGGCCGTTGACCTGATGGGCGATGCCGGCCCGCAGTTCGGCCGGGGCATTGATCATCATGCCGTAAATGATCGGCGCGCCGCACATATGCGTGACCTGATGCTGGCGGATCAGCGAGAAGATCGCCCCCACCTCGACCTTGCGCAGGCAGATGCTGGTTCCCGCATTGGCCGCCATTGTCCACACGAAGCACCAGCCATTGGCATGGAACATCGGCAGGGTCCACAGATACACGGCGTGCGGCAGCATGCCCCAGGAGATGATGTTGCTGGCGCTGTTGAGATAGGCGCCGCGGTGGTGATAGACGACGCCCTTGGGATTTCCCGTCGTGCCTGAGGTGTAATTGAGGCTGATGGCATCCCATTCGTCGGCCGGCAGCGACCAGGCGAAGTCGGGATCGCCACCGGCCAGCAGGTCCTCATAGGTGGTGTCGCCAAGCCGGTCGCCGCCGGTTTCATCGGGATCCAGGCTGTCGATGACGATCGGCTTGTTGCCGTCCATCAGCTTCAGGGCGCCGCCGACGATCCTGGAGAATTCCGGATCGGTGATCAGCACCTTGGCTTCGCCATGCTGCAGCATGAAGGCGATGGCCTCGGCGTCAAGCCGGGTGTTCAAGGTATTTAAAACCGCGCCGGCCATCGGTACGCCGAAATGGACTTCGAACATCGATGCCGTATTGGGCAGCATGACCGCGACGGTGTCGTTCTTGCCGACGCCGAGGCGGGTCAGGGCGGAGGCCAGCCGACGGCATCGCGTATAGGTTTCGGCCCAGCGAAAGGTCCGGCTGCCCTGGACGATAGAGATGCGATCAGGATAAACGAAAGCCGATCGTTCAAGGAAGCTAAGCGGGCTCAGGGGAACATAATTGGCCGGATTGCGGTCCAGTCCAGTCAGATATGGATTCTGAGTGACCAAGGGAACCTCCCAAAACAAAGATGAACGGCAGGAAATCTGTCTCGATATAGTCTATTGCCGCAGCGGATAATTTCCGAGCGGTTGATAGAGCCTTCGACGACGTCCTGCAATTACAATTTCTCAATGTTTCAGGGATGGCTGTCCCGCAAAAATCAGGCTGATCGTACCGTGCTAAGGAACTTGTTCACTTCACTTTGCAAGTTGTCGGAATGTTTTGCCAGTTCACCGGCCGAGGACAGCACATGTCCGGCGGCTGATCCGGTCAGTTTGGCCGCCTGGGTCACCCCACCGATATTGCTGGAGACTTCCTGGGTGCCGCGCGCTGCCTGTTGGACATTCTCGGCGATTCCCCTGGTCGCCGCGCCTTGTTGCTCTACCGCCGAGGCGATGCCCGAGGAAATCTGACGGACCTTCTCGATGACCTGGCCGATATTGCCGATGGCGGTGACGGCGCGGCGGGTTTCCTCCTGGACGCCGGAGATCTGGGTGCTGATTTCGCTGGTGGCCCGCCCCGTCTGGTTGGCGAGAGTCTTGACCTCGTTGGCGACGACGGCGAACCCTTTGCCGGCTTCGCCGGCGCGGGCCGCCTCGATGGTGGCGTTGAGCGCCAGAAGATTGGTCTGGCTGGCGATGTCGTTGATCAGGTTGACCACTTCGCCGATCTTGTCGGCCGCCTTGGCCAGGGACTGGACCATAGCGTTGGTGCGGGCGGTCTCCTCCGAGGCTTCATTGGCTATGCGGGCGGCTTCGCTGACTTGCCGGCTGATCTCGCCGATGGACGCCGAAAGTTCCTCGGCCGCCGCGGCGACGGTCTGCACATTGGCCGAGGCCTGGTCCGAGGCCGCAGCCACGGTGGTGGCCTGGGAACTGGCCTGTTCGGCGGTGGCGGACAGGGAATTGGCGGTTTTCTGCATTTCGCCGGCCGAGTTGGAGACCGCCTTGACCACGCCCATGACGCGGGCTTCGAAATCGTCCGCCATCCGGGTCATCGTCTGCTTGCGTTCGGCGGCGGATCTTTCAGCGGCTTCCTCCTGTTGGCGGCGCAAGGACTCGACCTGGACGGCGTTATCCTTGAACACCTGCACGGCCTTGGCCATTTCAGCGATCTCGTCGGCATTGGCGGTGGTGGGGATGGCGGTGTCGAGTTTGCCGGTCGCCAAGGCGGCCATGGCCTCGGTCATCGCCTGCACCGGGGTGGCGATGGCGCGGGAAATGGCCAGTGCGACGCCAAAGCCGATCAGAATGGCAATGACGACGGCACCGGCGGCGAGCTTTTGCGAGGCCTGGACCTGTTCGTTGGCCTCCACGGCGGCCTTGCTGGAAGCCTCATCCTCATAGGCGGCGGCCTTGTCGTTGGTCGAGGCGTAATTTTTCGCCGCGGTATTGAATTCGGCGATCAGGGCGATGAATTCCGGCGCATCGATGGCTACGCCCTTCGCCTTCAGCGTCGCCATGGCCTGTGATTTGGCGATGAAGGCGGTTACCGCCTCATGGTAGTCGTTGATCAACTGGCGGCCGGTCGGACTGACGACATGCGAGAGCGTATCGCGGTATTGCGCCTCGAATCTGGTGAAGGCATCGTCGCGGGCCTTCAAAACGCTGTCATTGCCGGTGGCCACATATTCCCAAGTGAGGACGCGACCCTGGCGGACGCTCAGCAGAGCGTCCTTCAGGCCGACGACGACCGTATTGGTCCGCTCGGTTTCCGACACCGAGGAAATGGTGCGGTTGCCCGACAGAATCACCCATCCGGCAATGGCGACGAGTAGCGCCACCATGACCCCAAAGCCCAGGAACAGACGCCCACGGATCTTTATATTGCGCAACATGTCAGGCCACCCGCTCAGATCCAACACTTGATACGTTGGTAATTAGCGAGCTCTGTTCCCAGGCCTGTCGGACGGCTGGCCTTGTTAGGCCAAAAGGCAGGCTGCCCTATGGCCAGATACAGCTGCCATTAGGTCGAAGACTGATAAAACAGCATCCAAATTTGTGATGCGCAAAGCATCATTGTCGCTGTTGGGGCCTGAAATTCAGGCGTGGACGCCGGGGATTTCTGCGGAACCGGAGCTTTAATGATGCTTGGAGAACAAATCGATGGCTTTGCAGACCAATTCCCCGATCGGCCGCGGCTTGGGCGGCGATAGTCGGTTGGCCAGAAAGTCGGCGATCGCCTTGGCGGGATCCGGCTCGGCCGTCAGCACCGCCATGGTGCCTCTCTTTTTCATCTTGTTGAGAAAGCCTTCGCCCGCCGAATGGCTGATGATGGCATCGACGCCCTGCAGGGGATGGGGGCTGGCGCCCTCGAAATAATGGAAAACCTCGTCGGAGGATAATTCAACCCGTTGCGGCTGGGCGGCGCTGTCGGTATCGAAAACCAACCAGCGGCGGGCCCGCCCGGCATGGCCGGTTACCCTGGTGAAGTCGGCGGTGCAGGAGACGGCGATAAGCATTGGATTAATCTTCCGTTCCGAAACAGTCATCGAAGTCCACGCAGACATCGCAGACCGGCGACTTGCAAACATAGACGCCTTCAGCCTGGCACATCTCGCGATAAAAGAATTTTTTCCATTTCATTCCTCGGGTATTGCGCTCGGCGACGGCCGGGAAATGACGGTGCAGCATGTCGGAAAGTTCCCGGCGGTTTCTTAAGCCCAGGCTGTGCCACAGATGTCCGCGGCAGAGCGAGCGCCGGACGATGATGCGGGCCAGCCATTCTTCGATGTCACCTCCGTGCCGCCGGCCGTCCAGCAGCAGGGTGCGGAAGTCCTCTTCCTCGATGGCGTCGTCGCCGGCGGTGGCGTCGCCGGCGACCAGGTCGTCGACAGCGAGGGCGTCCGGGAAGGCTTCATTCAAAAGCCTGGCCAGGGTTGGACAGTCAAGGCCAAGGGCTTCGGTCAAGGGACGCTCCGCTTCCGTCATGGCGACGGCGATGGCCGAGGCCAGCACATGGCGATCCGAAGCATCGGCAGCGCCCTCGGCGGCCATCAACCGGCGGTAAATGTCGGACGTCGGGGCCATTTTCTCAGTCATCGGCAACCGCCTCCGGCGCAATCCCGGCGCGGCGGTAATCGGCAATGTCTTCGCGGGCGATGGTCACCGCCTTCAACAAGGCGTAGGCCTGCATTCCCGGCGTCAGGCCGAGATGGGATTGCGCCAGGGAGGTGATCTGCGACCACAGCACGGTGCCGCCGCAATCCAGCTTCACATCGATCATGTGGTTGGAGGACGGGGAGAGCGACGTCACCGTCACCGGCAGGACATTGCGGATGCTTAACTTTCGGGGCGGTTCGAGGGCGAGAGAGACGTCGCGCGAGCGGATGCGCAGGCGCACCGAGGCGCCGCAGCCGAGATCGAGCCTGGACACCAGCAGGGTGCCGCCGGAGAATCCGAGCGCGGTGACGCCGTGGTCGTCGTCATGGTGCCTGACCGTGGCCCGCAATACCGCGCCGGCGTCGCGATGTCCGGAAAAATCCTTGAGGTCGGGGCGCGCGACCACTTCTTCCACCGGGCCGTCGGCGATGACCCGGCCGTTCTCCATCAGCACCAGGGTATCGGCAAGCCCCAGAACCTCGTCCATGGCATGGCTGACATAGAGGATGGGGATGGCAAACTGGCTCGCCAGATTGACGATGAAGGGCAGTAATTCGGCTTTGCGGCCGGCATCGAGCGAGGCCAGCGGTTCGTCCATCAAGAGAATCCGGGGGCTCGCCAGCAGGGCGCGGCCGATGGCGACGCGGCTTTTTTCTCCCCCCGACAGTCCGGCCGGATGGCGTTTCAGCAGATGGCCGATGCCCAGCACGTCGACGACATCGGCAAATTGAACCGATCGCTGGTGCGCCGGCATGCGTTGCCAGCCGAAGGTCAGGTTGCCTTTCACCGACAGATGCGGGAACAGCCTCCCCTCCTGGAAGACATAGCCGAGGTGCCGGTGTTCCGGCGGCACGTCGATGCCGGACTGCGACTCGAAGAGGACCCGATCGTCAACGACGATGCGGCCATGATCGGGACGGGACAGGCCGGCGACCATGTTGATCAGCGAAGTCTTGCCGGATCCCGACGGGCCGAACAGGGCGGTAATCCCCGGTCCCGCCTTCAGCGTCACGTCGAGTTGGAAATTTCCCTGTCGGCGGCGCACCGAGAGATCCAGCATGGTCTTATCCGCGAAGCCGGGTCTGGACCCGGCGGGCGAGAATTTCGGCCGCCAGCAGGGCAATGAACGCCACCGCCACGGATATCACGCAAAGACGCATCGCCGCCGCGTCGCCGCCGGGGACCTGGGTCAGGGCATAGAGGGCGATGGGAAGCGTCCGGGTCTCGCCGGGAATGTTGGAGACGAAGGTAATGGTCGCCCCGAACTCGCTCAAGGATCGGGCGAAGCCAAGGATGGTTCCGGTCAGCAGTCCGGGGGACACCAGGGGCAGGGTCACCGTGAAAAAGGTTCGCACCGGCCCGCAGCCCAATGTTCGGGCCGCCTGCTCGAGTCCGCGGTCGACCGATTCGAGGGACAGGCGGATGGCCCGGACCATCAGCGGAAAGGCGATGACCGCCGAGGCAATGGCGGCGCCCTTCCAGGTGAAGCCAAGGGTAATGCCGAACCAGTCGAGCAACAGCGAGCCGACGGGACCGCGTCTGCCCAGGACGACCAGAAGAAAATAGCCGACCACCACCGGCGGCAGCACCAGAGGCAGATGGATCAGCCCATCCACCAGGACCTTGCCCGGAAAGTCGCGACGGGCCAGGACCCAGGCGCAAAGGATGCCCAGCGGCAGGCTGCCGGCCACCGCGACCCCGGAAACCAGCAGAGACAGCCGCAGTGCTTCGATTTCCAGCGGGGTCAGGCTGAACATCGCGGTTTGGGGTCAGTTCACTTTGAAGCCGTATCTGACCCACACCGCCTTAGCGTCGTTGGTGCTCAGATAGGCGAGAAGGCCCTTGGCCGCGGCGCTGTCCTTTCCTGTTACCAGTGCAAACGGATAAACGATGAAATCATGCATGGATTCGGGAAAGACGCCAACGACCTTGACCTTCCTGCTGATCGCCGCATCGGTGGCATAGACGACCCCCAGGGGGGCTTCGCCCCGCTCGACCTGGGCCAGCGCGGCGCGGACGGAATCGGCCCGCGCCAGTTTGGGCTCGATGGCCGCCCATTGGCCGGACCGTTCCATGGCCTGTCGGAAATAGAGCCCCACCGGAACGGAGTCCGGGTCGCCGGTGGAAATCCGCCCATTGCCGGCCAGGGCGGCGATGTCGGTTTTCGGGGTGATCTCCATTTTGTCCAGCTTGCTGTCGGCTGGGGCGACCAGTACCAGACGGTTGCCAAGGAGATTGATCCGGCTGTCGGCGACGACCAGCTTCTTTTCCACTAGGTAATCCATCCATTTCAGATCGGCCGAGGCGAAGATCTGGGCCGGCGCCCCTTGCTCGATCTGTTTGGCCAGGGCCGAGGAGGCGGCGTAGGAGGCCGACATATGGGTGCCGGTCTTGGCCGAAAACTGCTCGGCGATGTCATTCAAGGCGTTGGTCAGCGAGGCGGCGGCGAACACCATGACATCTTCGGCGTGGCAGGGGCCGCCTGCGGCGAAGCACAGGACAAGGCCGGCCAACAAAGACCGAAGATATGGCGACGACATGGAAAACCTCCGTGCGCAGTAATGTGGCCAGGATCGCATGGGAAGCCTTGAACGAGCCGCGGGCCAGGACGATTTGACCAGGGCCATGGCGGCGGAAATACGGCCCGGTTTTTCCTTGAGCCGGCCACCCGGCGGCGGGTCAATAGACCCCCTTCTTGTTGAGGAATTTCGAGAATTTGCGGTCATCCATCAGGATGTGGTTGACGATCCAGCCGGTGAGAAATTCCTTCAGTTCGGCGGGCTTCGGAGGATCGTCCCCGGCGATCCGCTCGGACAGTTCGCGGACCTGTTCGAGCAGACGGCGGTGCCGGGCCGCATGGACGACGCGATCGGGAAAACCATAGCGTTCGAGAAGTGCTTCCTCTTCGGCGAAATGATACATCGTATAGTCCACCAGCATCTCCAGGGCCTCGCCCAGCGAGCCGGCTCCGTCACCTTTTCTGATGGCGTCGAATAGATTGGTGGCGATGGCGAACAGCCGGCGATGCTGATGGTCGATCTCCAGAATATTGACGCCGTATTCCTCTTCCCAGCGCAGTGAATGGGCGGGATCGTCCAATCCGACCTGGTGACGGGAACGCCGCTCGAAGGTTTCGAACAGTTTCCAGCGGACATTGGGAATGCCGTTCAGCAGCTTTGACGAAATGCCGTAGACCTCGGTGGCTTCCAAGGCCGTCAACCGGCTGAACGCCGGCACCTGGAAGACCGCTTCCTCTTCGCCGAAAAAATCACCGACGCCCAGGGTCTCCACAGGTTTGTCGCCGACCAGCCGGGAAACGGTGCCGGAAACCACCATGCCCAGGGTCTTTCCGCTCAATTTGACCTCCTGGCCGGGGTCGAAGCGGTGAACCGCGAGATCCCTGGCAATGGCATTGAGCGTCCGCGTCGACATAATGCCGCCGAACAACCAGGTCTTGCGCAGGAATTCGCAGTTCTCCATCAGCCGCGAGATGTCCTTGAACAGGTCGTGGCGCTTGACGAAGGCGGCATAAAGGCGGCAGGGAATTTCCAGCGTCTGGACGAAGCTGAGTGCCCGATAGGTCTCGGTCGGCGGCAAGTCGTGCAGGCTGCTCATTTCGCCGAGCAGGGCGCCGGCCGACAGAATGCTGCGGAAAGAGGATTCCGTGTCGAGCATCTCGACCTGGCCGGTGAGCAGAAGATAAATATTCGGCGACGGAACCCCTTCTTTCAGGATGATGGATTCGGGATTGAAGGAAACCATCGGACTGTTGAGCAGGGTTGTGACCTGGTCGGATGACGCCGCACGCAAATAATCGGCCATGTAAGTATAGGCGTTGCGCCAGATGAAATCCCGATGGGTGGGAATCAGCACATCGACCGCGCCGAACGAGGCGCCGGACCCGACCCGCCGCTGTTCGGCGTTCAAGGTGCCGGCGAAATGGGCGAGGATCACCTTTTGCGATTTGTCATGGCGGAAATCCTCCACCTCGCCATGGATCAGGCCGCCGCCGACATCCACTTTCTTGACATCGGCCGGGGTCAGATACTCCTCCAGCACCTGGTCGCACCACTGGCGCGAGATTCCCGGGGCATCGGGATCGTCGGTGACCATGCCGTTCAACACCTTGTGGGAGGCGATGTCCGCCAGATGGGCGAAGGTCTTGTAGCCGTCTCCGCCCAGGGCACGGAAAAACATGATGGTGGTTTCGACCGGATGCGGCGACAACACCGGGCGAACTTCCAGCCCTTTGACGTCATTCCACACTTCCGGCACCAGATCGTGGATGTCAAAATAATCGCCGAAATCCTCCTCATCGATGGAGAGGAGGGCGGCCAGCTTCTTGGTGACCGAGGCGCGGACCAAAGGCGTCGCATAATATTTGATGCGCCGATCCGCCTGGATCAGCGAGGTCAGCCCGGCGAAGTGATCGTCATGGGAATGGGTATGGAAAATGCCCTCGATTTCGTTGACCCCGATGCCCAGAGCCTGCAGGACGTGCAAAAGGGCCGGGCCGGCATCGACAAGGTAGATGTGGCCCTGGAAGACGACGACGGCGCCCAATGTCGGGCGGCGGATGTCCCAACCGTCGCCCTCGCCCGAATGGACGACGGCGAAATATTCCCGGCGGAACTGGAAGGCCCCCAGAGAGAACGGGCATTCATGGCTGTCATAAGGCCCCAGATTGAGGTCAACCGTCTGGTGATGGTCGTCATG
>Ga0007882_10001411_pt1 | contig 13948 bp, 13 predicted proteins | sample CryBogCBH12Aug01_FD_71195 | JGI IMG/M metagenome (GOLD analysis project Ga0007882, IMG submission 71195) | Freshwater microbial communities from Crystal Bog, Wisconsin, USA - CBH12Aug09.1 | ecosystem: Environmental > Aquatic > Freshwater > Lake | place: Crystal Bog, Wisconsin, USA | collected... | reverse complement strand
GTCTTGCAAGGCTGAAATCATTTTGGGGTCTGTTATCATGTCGCTCATTTTTTCCTCCTTTAGTGCCATATTTTATGGCATTCAAAAATAAGCGGTTACACGGTTTTATTTACACCCTCTCGTAGCAAAGTAATCGGAATGCCGTATTTCACCTCCACTGCTTCAAATGCTCGATTTTTATCATCGATAACATCAATATCGCCGATACGTCCACTGCTTTTGTCAGAGGACGTATGGCTTTCAATCGCCAAAAGTTTTTTGTCACCAAATCGTTTTGTTTCTTTTATTAGGCACTGGTACGCTGCATAGATAGCAAGCACTGGGAGTCTTGACGCGCCTTCAGCTTGATAAACACCATCAAAATGATTTTCCAGTAAATGCAAGATGGCATCAATAGACAATGCTGTTGGTCTTGCCAAGTTAATGGCTTGCAGATTGCGCTTGATAATTAAGCCTTGAATAATAAAACCTAAATAAGCTTCACATGAAACGCCCTGCTCAATATTGTCGAGAATCTCAAGAAAAACGGGCTTTAAATTTTTTGGGGAAATAGCACCAGAATAATTTTTGTCATACGGTACTTTTTGTTCTAAGGCACGGGTCAACCAGCCACTATCAGACATTGCCGGAAACTTGCAGGCTTTCATGAAAGGAGTGATATATTTGCTATCAAATGATCTCCCCGAATACCCGTCAGCAATGCTGACCTGATGCTTGCGGATATCTTGTGTTGGATTGAATATTTTGTAAACCAAGCTGGTAATCAATACCGTCAGCACGGCTTTAGCTTGTTCCGAGTAACGCAGTACGGTATTCAATAGCACCTGTTCGTTTTCGGTTAAATGCGATGTTATCGTATCCTTAGATCCAACTAAGGACATAGCTTGATCATAATGGGACTTTAAAAATTCTGCTGGCGTTTGTTCAGTCATTGGATAGCAGCTGGGTTTTGATGGCTTTGGCGATTTCCTGAATCATCGGCACACAAACAGAATTGCCGACTTGCCTGTAAAGTTCGGTGCTATTGCCCTTTATCTTAAATTCATTAGGGAAGCCCATGATTTTATAACATTCTTTAATGGTGAGCTTCCTGACCTCGCCTTGGTGGTAAATCCAAAACCTTCCCGATGTTTCCTGTGACGGCAAAGCAGGATGCAGCCCTTCGGTGGAATAAATCCTATTGGGTTGCTTATGGACGCGTGACAAGTTTTCCGTGCCAGGTCGCACCCCTGCTTTTCTAATGGATTTGTTACGGTAGCCAATAAAAATCAGGCCGCTGTCTTGCACCTTATAATCGGTCAGCAAGGTGTACGGTTCATTAAGAAACTCAAACTCGGCATCTTTTTCCAGAAAAGCCTTTAGCGTCGGTTTGGGCTGGGTTTGTAATTGCGAAAAATCAAATTTTTTCGACGGATGACCAATAATAATGATCCGTTCCCGATTTTGTGGCACACCAAAGTCAGAGGCGTTCAACACTTTTGCGGACACCACATACCCCAAGTGTTCCAAGTCCCGAGTGATGGTTTTTAATGTGTTGCCATTGTCATGATGCAGCAAATGTTTGACGTTTTCCAGAAACACCACTTTGGGTTTTCTTAAGTCAATAATTTGGAAAACATTGTAAATCAGCGTGCCTCGGGTATCTTCAAAGCCCTTCATTTTTCCGGAAATGCTGAACGGCTGGCAGGGAAATCCAGCAGTCAACACATCGTGTTCAGGCACTAAATTTAAATCCAAAGTGGTGATGTCACCCTGCGGCTGATCGCCAAAATTTAGTTGGTAGGCTTTCTGGGCATGGGGATTTATCTCGCAAGTGAACACGCATTGACCATTAATGGCTTGCAGCGGAATTCTGAAGCCACCAATCCCGGCAAATAAATCAATGAATGAAAACTCCGGTTTTATTGGTGCTGGGAAAGGGACGCAAAATTCCGTCAGCAGGGAAAACTGTTGCGGACTACCGCCTTCAACGGGCCTAATTTCTCTAAGCATCAATAGTGGCTGGGCTGCTGTCAACCAATCAGTCTGCTTGCCCATCCGCCCTAGCGGCGGTCAGCACAGGCAAATACACCAGGACGAACAAGGCAAATGCTGCTAGCCATGCCAAGCTAGCCAGATAGACAAGCACGTTATAGCCGTCCGGCAAGGCCATAGGCGACAGTACGCGCAGCACGGCAGAGAGGTTGATCAAGACAAAAGCAATGGCGATGGTATTGGAGATTTGCAACGCCCGGCCGGTATGACCCAACGATACCCGCGCCATCATCCCTAAAGTCAGTACGGCAATGCCGCCCACCGTAAAAGCATGTAATGCCAACACCGGCACAACCCAAGTAAAGGCGGCAAGCGCGGTCAGTGCAAAACCAAGGATAAGCCATGTATAGCCAAGGTAGAGTATCCATAACAGCGGCACATACCAAATTCTAGGCACATACCAAGACACCAACCGCGCACCATTGGCCAATAGTGCCAACACTGCCGCCAGCATCAGCACCATGCCTGACTGGTTGAACAGTTGCAAAAGGAACATGACCGCCGCGCTGCCAATGGCAAGCGCATCCAATAGCGGGTGGCGCATTATCAACGTGCCTTTGATGCCCCGTTCGACAAAAAAGGGCAACACTTTTCCAGCAATCACTAGAATTAAGGTGACTATAGTGCCGACAATCAGTTGTAATCCTGCCCCCGCCAAGTTATCAGCCAAGCCTAATCTTTCCACATGGATGAGGGCATTGCCTAAGGCAATCAACAGCAACAATCCGACAAAAATCAAATGCTGCGGTTGTTTGGCAGCCATAATCGGGCGGCTGGCTTGCCAGGCCAATAGCGGGATGAAAGACAAGTCAACCACAGCAATCAGCACATCCGGCAACAAGCCGCTATAAAATGGCAAGATGCGCCCATAAAGCCAAATCATGGCAAGCCCGCCCAAGGCTTTGCCGGTGATGGTGGGTTGCCCAGTCCAATTTTTGACGGCGGTCAATAAAAAACCGGCAATCACTGCCACCGTATAGCCCAATAACATTTCGTGGGCATGCCAGACGGTTGGGCTGAAGTAATTGGCGTGTATCGCCCCGTCTTTAAAAATGGCATTCCACACCAACATCAAGAATAGCGCGGACAATCCCGCAAGGGCAAAAAAAGTCCTGAAGCCTGAAGTAACCAGCGGATAAGCAAAATTTTTCTGTGTGTTCATGTTGACGATTCCAACCAATCCAGCTCAGCCTGTGAGAAGCCTGCAATTATACGCATTTCCCGGTTAAACGGGCCTTTTGGCTTGCCGCCTTTGTAATATTGGGTGATCAGTTGTTGGTATTCGCCTTCCGATTGCAGGCCACGTTGCCCACACAACCATTTAAACCACGTTGAACCGATGGCGACATGCCCGACTTCATCGGTCAATATGCGGGTTAGAATCGCCACACTAGGCTGGTCGTCCAGTTGCCTAAATTTTTCAATCAGGCTGGGGGTGACATCAAGGCCACGGGCTTCCATGCAACGCGGCACCAACGCCAAACGCGCCAACAGGTCATCGGCGGTGTCGGTGGCACGTTCCCATAAACCGGCATGGGCGGGCAACTCACCATAGCCACTACCCATTGTCTGTAAGTGTTCGTTGAGTAGGGTAAAATGCTGGGCTTCTTCGTCGGCGACTTGCAGCCAATCGCGGTAAAAGGCTTCTGGCAAGCCCCGGAAACGGTAAATGATGTCCCATGCCAAATACACCGCCATAAATTCAACATGGGCAATGGCGTGGAAAAACGCCACCGTGCCGTGGGCAGAATTGAGCCTGCGCCTAGGCATATCGCGGGGGGCTTTTAACAGCGGGCGAAGCGGAAATTGCACTTGCCCAATCGGCAACACTGGCGTGGTGTCGGCAAAGCTTAGCAGTCCCCCTTGCAGCAATTGCCAAGCCTGATGGGTCAATGCCAGTTTTTGGTCATTATTAGTCCGATACAAGCAGGCTTCGGCTAATTCGAATAGGTTGGCTGGTTTCACATGTTTTGGATAGTGGCAATTAAATCGGAAAAATAAGTGGTAACTGATGTTACGCGGCACGTTGGCTGAGCGTAGCCGAAGTCCTGTCTACGGCTTGTTTTTGCCGACTGGTCTGGTTGCGCCCCCTTCGACTACGTTCTGGGAACGTACAGCTTTATCCTGAGCTTCTGGTGTGGCAGTGGGTTGCGGGCATGACCATGCCTCTACAAGCAGATAGCTGTTTGCGTAACATCAGTTTATAACCGATGTCACGCATTTAAACCATAGTTTTAGGCCGATAGTCCTGTATATTCTTCTTTAAACCCTGTTATTTTAACACCATAGCATTTTTGCCGTTGGCGGATATCAACAGCCCAGCGTTGGTGGGTGGCTACTTCGCACATGGCGCCGTGCATTTTGAACACGGCGGGCGCATCTTTAGCGCACAGGCTGGCCGCCATTTGGGCATCGTTGCTATCGACCGCGTAGGCCGTTTCAATAAACGGAACTTGGCTGGGGTGAATGGCGGTTTTGCCGGTCAGCCCGTAGGCCAAATCTTGACGGATTTCTCTATGTAGGGTGGCAGTGTCGTCCAAGTATTCAAACACGGGTGCCGCTAAGGCGAAGCCATAGGGTCTGAATATTGCCAACAGTTGCGCGATCACCGGCCCCAGGGGGGTTTCATATAAAGTCATACCGCGCGGTCTTCTAATGCCTAACAGGTTCATCAGGTCATTACCGCCAATGCGTAGTAGGGTGATGTGCGGCAAAATGCTGGCTTGCAAAAATGCCCCGCGCAATTCACACATTGCTCCGTAATCAAACACTTCTTGGGTTTCTAAGGTGGGCATAATTTTAAACGGGGTGTCGCTTAACTGGTCAAAATAGGCGTTAAAATTGGCCAAGGTCAATTTTGGCAACACAAAGCCATCAATGTTGCCGATGGCTGGTTTAGCCAACAAACGCGCTAGAATGTCGGGGTTGCGGGCGCGGATAAAACGGTATTTGCCGGAGACGGGTCGAAAATTTTGCATACATAAGTCCAAATGCCGCAAACTGCTGTCCACTTCGTCATGGCTGACTGCATCCTCGGTGCAAAAAATCATCGACCGCAAAAACGGCAATTTGTCGCCATTGGCGCAGTCAATCAGGTCAAGGCGATGGGCTGGCATGTACAGCGGCGCGCCCAGTTGCCACGGCGAAAAATCCGCAGTTGGCATAGCGGGAAAAAGGGTCATAAGGGAATCTCTTTAATTAAGGCGACCGCCCGATAAGGCAAGTCACTGATAATGGTTATTGGTATGGCTTTTGCCTCTGCCAACCAGCGCAAGTGTCGGGTGGCTTCGGCATTGGCATCTTGCAACAGCAGTAGTCGTGCTTCGCGGCGCAACAGCACACGGGTCGATTCACCAATGCCGGGCTTTATGTAATGGGGATGTTTGACACGGTAACGGGTAATAAGGGTGTCCAGCCATTTTTCTGAGATGTCCTTCAATTGGGCGGCAGGCAGGTGATGGGCTTCCGCTGTTGGGTGTTGCCAAGCTTGCTCGATGTGTGCCAGCAAGGCATCAATAAAATAACGGGACAAGTCGTAGGGTGCCAAATGCCCATAAAAAACGCAACCGTGAAAATCACCAGCGTGGGCATGGGCTTTATTATAGACCGAACGGCTAACCAAGCCAGACACGGTGGCATTTAAAATGCACGATGGTATCAGGTAATCGTCATTGGATGCAGCCACCTTGGCGCTACCGGATAAATCTGTCAATACATACAGTTCGGCAGGAATGGCAACATTGTCCGAATCCGCAAATGCCGCCAAACTGCTTGCCAATTGCCGTGCTATCACCCCTTTGCCCGTCCAACCATCCACAAACACCAAGGTTTCAGGGCGGTGCTGTTGCAATATATAACGCAATGCGTTCTGATCCAGCCCCACATCACGGACAATGGACACGGAATAGTGCCGGACATGCTGTTGAAAATAGCGTTTCAATACATGTTTGAGCAACACGCCTACCGGTGTGCCTGCCCGCGCCAAAGAGACTAGGGTAATCCCTTGCGGGCGGGTGGCAACAATCTGTGCCGCCAACGCCAACACATGCCCGGCCATACATGGGCCGTTCGCCACCAATGCTTGGTGGAACAAAGCAGTATACGCTTCAGCTGGCGCCTGTTCATGGGTCAATAATTGTGAATAGTGGCTCTGTCCGGATTGGATCAGGATTTCCTTGTCTGTAATGGACGTGTCTGGCAACTGCAACGGGGTTAATAAAAAATCCACCTCATTGGCGGCGTAACTGCCGTTGAACGCAGTTCTTGTGGTCATTGGCGGGTCACCAAACGTTGGTGCAATTGGGTGTTTTTAGGGATTAATGCGTAGTCGCACAACGCCATAAACGGCGCGTCGGTATGGCTGTCGCCCGCTGCAAAAGTGAACAGTTCGGGGTGTTGTTGCCGGTAACGTGCCAATAAGTGGCCCACGGCCCGTTCCTTATTGATAATTGCTGGCAGCACGGCAAGGTTATTGCCGTTCAGATGCCAATACAGGCTACCATCTTGCAGGTGCGGATGGTGTTTGATAAGCTTGTCCAGCACTATCCGCAAAGCGTCTTCTTTGCCTTCGCTGTGTTTGATCACCCCGTACCAAGTGATTCCAAACTCATTGACCAAGCGCGGGTTATAACCTTGGTCGCGCAGGGCGGGAGTGTCAATGGTTTGCCAAACCGCCAATAGTTTTTGCTGGTAGTCGGGCAGCTCCGCTTGCATTTGCGCCATCCACTGGGGGTCTGCTTGGCCGTGTTGGTCTAAAATGACGGCACCGTGGATAATGATGGCTTCTTCCGCAAAGGGCAGTTGCACCCGTGCAAATTCACCGGCATCCCGTCCAGTCACCGGGACGATTTTAAAGTCTTGGGCAAACCAATCCCACAGCCATTGTTGCTGGTAGGTGGCGTAAGAGTTGGCGGAGCCGTCCGCCAGCATGGCCCGGGCTTGTAACCGTGGGTCATTGGCATCGGGGCATTTCCTTAAGGTTTGGAACAGGGTGTCATCAAGGTCTAAAAAAATGTAGCGTTGCATGGTGAGTGTCTTGGCAAAGTTCAAATTTCGCGCTAATCGCCTGCCAGTCGTGTAACAGTGACAAGAGTGGCGGGCATAGCGGCGTTTCGTGGCAAATGATAATTTGGCGGTATTGTTCTGGCACCAAGTTATAAATAAAGTTGGCGATACCATCCTCGTAATTGTCTTCAAATTGGCATACCGAAGCGATATCATTGCCGATATGTATGGGCGAGCGCGTGGTGCTTTGCACTTTTACATTAACGCCGTGTTTTGTCAAAATTCCACCCAACAAGAAAGCAGGGGCGTTACATTCGCCCGTACCCAACACCATGACCGGGCGCGGGTCTGGGTTGTCCAAAGCCGCTTTGTCCAAGCTTGGGCAGATATGGCTTAGCTGGGTCAACACATCTTGGTTTAAGGTAATTGGTAAGCAGATACCTAACCGTCCAGGCCAAGCGAGCAAATGCCTTTTGCAGGCATTGTTACTGGAAACATTGACGGTGATATTATCCAAAGCGGTGTTTTCGGCGCTGTCAAAAGCCAACCCGCCTTCCCTTAGGCAAACCCATTCCACGGCTATGTTGGCGCCTTGTTGTACGCGTTGGCGGTCATCGGCACTGGCAAAATTGACCAAGCTGACAATCAGCACCCGTTGTAAATGCGGGTTAACGGCTTGGTAGGCATTGATCAAGCGCAAAAAAGTCCGTCCCGTACTGATCTCATCATCAATCAAGACCAAGGTTTGCGCGCTTAAAAAAGTTAGCCGTTCTGGCTCATGCTCAGGATAATACAGAAAAAAGTCAGTCGCGTGACTATGGGCTTCATCAAATGCCAGCCGTTGCAAGCCCGCCAGATGGTAGCGTGTGGTTTGCATGAACAGGCCATTGTTCAAGCCTTCACCATAGGCGGCGGCAAACACGCCATAACCTAGGCCGGTCGCTGTCTCCGCCATGCCTATCCACAGCGAGGGACTGCTGATGCTGCACTGTAAGGCTTGCCGCGCCAATGCCCGGTAAGACCAGGCCATTAGCTTGGGGGACACAGGATAATGCTTGCCCAGCACTTTGCTGACCAATAAAAATTTGCGTTTGCTGCTGATACGGGCAGCAAAGCCCAACAACCGGCGCAGCGGGATTTTGCCCGGTTTTAGATTGATGTGCAGCTTACCGGTGGCTAGGGTGATAGTATGTGCTTGGGGCATAATAATTGCATGACGCGTAGGGGTTGAAAGGGAAACGCCAGGAAGGCAGGCCATCCGCTTGCGGCAGCGAGGGCTTGCCAAGTTGCTTAACATCGGTCTGTTAAGCTGATAGACGGCATTGGCCCAAAATACCCCGGACACCTGTAAGGCTTAAGCTTGCCGTCCGGTATGTCAGGGCGGGCGGCACGACAAACAGGCCGATTGCGCCTAATATACCCAAGTCGGCTTGTTTACAACACCCAAACATCCGTTATATTGAGGGCTAGGTTTGCTGAAAAGCTATTTTATAGTGTGTAATTGCCCAATCAAATGAATATTTCTTATTCTCAGGATAGACAATGGCAAATGGGGCAAAGCCCGTTGATCGGGACTTGCAGCTAACTGTCCTGCCTTCCCAATGGCTAATCGGCGTCACTTTGTCGGCCCATCTGCTGGCGTTGCTGGCCTGTGTAGCCAACGCATTGCCATGGACGGTTAAGTTAACGCTGCTGGTCGCCGTTGTCGGCCTAGGTTGGGTTGTGGTCAAACGCCTACAAGCCCAACAGCTCGCCATCTCACATAACACGCGTTCCGGTTGGGCCATCAATGGACAGGCAGTGACCGTGTTGGCAACCACTACGCTAAGCCAACTTGGCATTTTTTTGCAGTTTGTAGTACAAAATAATAAACGTGCCGCCCGTCAATCTGCCATTATTTGCTTCGACGCGCTAGACGGGGATGATTTCCGGCAATTGCTGGCCCGCTTAAAAACCACTTTCGCTGAGCCACCCGCCGGATAACAGCGGGGACACTGGGATTACCCGGGGCCAATCGGCAAATCTGCTTTCTTTTCGTAGATAATCATTTGTATTGGCTTGTAATTGCAGTTATCTTAAGCAACAATTTAAAAAAAATAATATTCAAGGAGAAATAGGATGTCAAAAGGCCAAAATTTGCAGGACAATTTTCTAAATTCACTTAGAAAAGAACATACCCCTGTGTCCATCTTTCTTGTCAACGGCATTAAGCTACAAGGTAAAGTCGATTCATTCGACCAATATGTGATCATGCTTAAAAATACCGTAAGCCAGATGGTTTATAAGCACGCCATTTCCACTATTGTGCCTAGCAAAGCCGTTAAAATAACCCGTGATGAAGAGGCTGGCATTGAAGAGTAAATTACACCGTACACCACTGTTTGCCATCTGTCCCTATCGCCTGGTAGCCCAGCCGGAAGGCTGTTTATTGGCGTGGAGGCAGAACATTGTTTGACCGTCCCGGCTCCACCGGCGAACGTGCCGTATTGGTGCATATCACCTTCCGCCACGACCAAGAAGACCTTGCCGAACTCAAGGAGTTGGCCAAATCCGCCGGCACCGATCCTTTAGAAGTCGTCACCGGAAGCCGAAAAGCCCCGGACTCCAAATATTTCATCGGCACCGGCAAGCTGGATGAGTTAAAGGCAGCCGTGGTTCGCCTGTCTGCCGATGTGGTGCTGTTCAACCACTCGCTAAGCCCCAGCCAAGAGCGCAACTTGGAGACCTTTCTCGGGGTGCGCGTGGTTGACCGCAACGGGCTGATTTTGGATATATTTGCCCAACGCGCCCAGTCTTTTGAGGGCAAATTGCAAGTCGAGCTGGCACAGTTGAAACACCTATCAACCCGTTTGGTACGCGGCTGGACACATTTGGAAAGGCAAAAAGGCGGCATTGGCTTGCGCGGCCCAGGCGAAACCCAGTTGGAAACAGACCGGCGATTGCTGGCATTACGCATCAAACAAATCCAGCAGCGCTTGGCCAAAGTGGACAAGCAACGCCACCAAAGCCGTAGCAAACGCAAAAAAGCGGACATTGCCACCGTGTCCTTAGTGGGCTATACCAACGCAGGAAAATCGACACTGTTCAACCAGCTGACCGGTGCGGATATCTATACCGCCGACCAATTGTTCGCCACCTTAGATCCCACCTTACGCAATTGCCAGCTTTCTGAAAACAATGATATTGTGTTGGCGGACACAGTGGGCTTTATCCGCCATTTGCCGCATGAGCTGGTGGCGGCGTTCAAATCCACCTTGCAAGAGGCCAGCGACGCAGATTTATTGCTGCACGTGGTGGATGCCCATAGTGATGAGCGGGACGAGATTATGGTGCAAGTCAATCATGTGCTGGATGATATCGATGCCGGTCAAATCCGGCAAATCGAGGTGTTCAATAAGATCGACCTGCTCGATAACATTCCTGCACACATCGACCGTGACGACCAAGGCAACCCCGTCCGTGTCTGGCTGTCCGCCGTCAGCGGCGAAGGCATAGGGCTACTCAAGCAAGCATTGGCAGAATTGTTCGCCACCAGCTCCAAAGTGAAAAAACAGTGTTATTTGTCTGCCAGCCAAGCGGATATCCGCGCCAAATTATTTTCTTGCGCAAAAATTATAGACGAGCATATTGACGACCAAGGTGGCTGCAAGTTGCTCATTGAAATAGATGTCAAGCATTTAGGGCTGTTAAAGGCGGTCATAACCGAAGAGGCTGCTTGAACGGCTGCTTTGTTGCGGGCGTTTTGGCAGGCGGCAATGGCCTGTTGCCAGTCGATTGCGCCTGTTTTCCCGCAAACTTCATAGAATCTTTTTTATTTACGATAGAATAGCGGCAATAACCAAGTTGGCGGCACACTTTACAGCCGGCCCAACGCTGTCCCGTCAGGGAAACTAACAACCATCCAATTATCCAATACGGAGAGCAATTATGTCGTGGAACGAGCCGGGCGGCGATAAGAAAGACCCTTGGAGCGGGCGCGGAGACCAAGATGGGCCTCCTGACCTTGATGAAGCCATTAAATCATTACAGGAAAAATTCAATAAATTGTTCGGCGGGGGGGCTGGCGACAACAATAATGGTGAAGACCGGCCAACATTTGGCAATCCTATAGCGGGGTTGGGCTATATTGCCGCAGGTGCCTTGGCAATATGGGGCTTTAGTGGCTTTTATATTGTCGACGAAGGCAATAATGGCGTTGAAACCCGCTTTGGCGCTTATATCAACACCACCCAATCGGGGCTGAATTGGCATTTGCCCGCCCCGATAGAAAGCGTGGAAGTGGTCAACGTGAAACAAAACCGATCCATTGAAGTGGGCTACCGCACTGGCAGTGAACAAGCCATAGGCTCGGTGCTGAATGAAGCCTTAATGCTCACTAAAGACGAAAATTATGTTGACATCCGTTTGGCGGTGCAATATGAGGTGAAAGATGCCCGCCAATTTCTGTTTAACATCGCCAATCCAGCCGCCACCTTGAAACAAGTGACCGAAAGTGTGCAACGCGGGGTAATTGGCGGCAACACTATGGATTACGTGCTGACCGAAGGCCGTGGTGAAATTGTCGCGCAAATAAAGAAAGAAATACAAGAAGTGATGGATAGCTACCAGTCTGGCATTAATATCTCCAGCGTCAATTTGCAAGATGCCCAACCCCCCGAACAGGTGCAAAATGCTTTTGCTGATGCTGTTAAAGCCCGCGAAGACCAACAACGGCTCATCAACGAAGCGGAGGCCTATTCCAACGATGTAGTGCCTAAGGCACGCGGTGCGGCGGCCAGAAAAATCCAAGAAGCCGAAGGTTACAAAGAGCAAGTGATTGCCCAAGCTGAAGGTGAAACCAGCCGCTTCAGCAAATTACTGGCTGAATACAGCAAAGCCCCTGCCGTAACCCGCAAACGGATTTATATTGAAGCCATGGAATCGGTGTTGTCAGATGCCAATACCCTGATGATTGACGTAAAAAGCGGCAACAATTTATTGTATCTGCCTTTGGATAAAATGATGCAGCCCACCAACCCAGCCCCCATGCCGTCATTGGGCGGCACTGCGACCGGCGGCAGCACCGAGCCACAAACCACCACCCAGCCACCGCCACAAAATACCACGCAACGGTTTATTGCGGAAGATCATGTGGACCATTCCACCAACCGTGGGCGCGATGCAAGGGGACGCCAATAATGTCAATCATGCAAAATAAAACTCTACTGGCCATCAGTTTTTTGGTACTGTTGCTGTTAGGCAAAATGTCTGTTTTTACGGTGCAGCAAACCGAAAAAGCCATCAAGTTCCGTTTCGGCGAAATAGTCAAATCAGATTACGCCCCCGGGCTGCATTTTAAGTGGCCGTTCATCAATAACGTGTTGCCGTTCGATGCCCGGATACAAACCATGTCCTCGAAGCCAGAGCGGTTTCTGACGGCGGAAAAGAAAAATGTGATGGTTGATTCGTTCGTCAAATGGCGGATAGGCGATGTCACCAAATTTTATACCGTGGTGTCGGGTTCTATCGACCAAGCCAATATGCGTCTGGACCAGATCATTAAAGACGCATTCCGTGGCGAATTCAGCAAACGCACCATCACTCAACTGGTTTCCACCGATCGGAGCGTGATTCGGGAAATATTAATCAAAAATTCCAAGATTGTCGCCGCCGAACTGGGCATGGAAATCGTTGACGTACAGGTGATGCGTATCGATCTGACTGATGAAGTCAGCAGCTCGGTGTTCCGCAGAATGGAAGCCGAACGTGAAAAAATAGCCCGTGAATTACGCTCGCAAGGTGCCGAAGCGGCAGAGCGTATCCGTGCCGATGCCGACCGCCAGCGTGTTATCACTTTAGCCAATGCTTACCGCGATGCCGAAATCATGCGTGGTGAAGGTGATGCCAAGGCTGCTGACATTTATGCCCAAGCTTATGGGCAAGATACTGAGTTTTTTACCTTTTACCGTAGCCTGAACGCGTATAAAAAGACCTTCTCAAACGGTAATACACTGGTGCTTGATCCGCAGTCGGACTTTTTTCAATATTTTAAGAAACAGACCCCGTAAATTAAGGTATTATTTAGCACTTTATAACCCTGCAAAACGCTCCATTCTGGGGCGTTTTGTTTGAGTGGGACTCTGTTAAACATGCAACAAACAAACGCTTGGCTTTTACCAGACGGCATTGAAGAAATATTACCCGCGCCCACCCGGCATTTGGAAGGCTTACGCAGCCGGTTGCTAACGCTTTTTTCCTGTTGGGGCTATGACTTGGTCATCCCCCCGTTTATCGACTACTTGGATTCCTTATTGACTGGTTCAGGCCATGACTTGGCTCTGCAAACCTTCACCCTCACCGACCAGGTCACCGGCAAGTTACTTGGGGTCAGGGCGGACATGACCCCACAAGTCGCCCGTATCGACGCACACACCCTTAAATCCGATTGCCCCAACCGCCTGTGCTATGTCGGCACTATCCTGCATACCCGTGGCGATGCCTTGGAAAAAACCCGCAGCCCCATGCAGATTGGCGCGGAGCTGTATGGCCATGCTGGGCAAGAAAGCGATATTGAAGTCATCCGGTTGATGTTGGAAATGCTTGCCACAACCGGCCTGATTGATGTGCATTTGGATTTGGGCCATGTCGGCATCTACCGCGCACTATGCCAACAGGCAGGCTTGACCCGTCCGCAAGAAACCCAGTTGTTCGATGTGCTGCAACGCAAGGCGCGTCCCGAATTGACCGAATTGATAGCTAGCCTGGCGATAGACGACGCACCCAAAAATATTTTGCTCAAACTGCCTGAATTGAATGGCGGCTTGGACACCCTGGACAAAGCCAAAGCACTGTTTGCCGATGCCAACGGTGATGCCCGGCAAGCGTTGCACGACTTACAAGCCATTGCAGAAAACCTGACCCGCCGTTATCC
>Ga0007882_10001408_pt1 | contig 13978 bp, 14 predicted proteins | sample CryBogCBH12Aug01_FD_71195 | JGI IMG/M metagenome (GOLD analysis project Ga0007882, IMG submission 71195) | Freshwater microbial communities from Crystal Bog, Wisconsin, USA - CBH12Aug09.1 | ecosystem: Environmental > Aquatic > Freshwater > Lake | place: Crystal Bog, Wisconsin, USA | collected... | reverse complement strand
GCCCACGGCATCCTGACCCTGCCGGCCGCCCCGGTCTTCCTCGAGCCGGAGGAGCTGCCGCTGGCCCCGGGCCCGGGCGCCAGCCTCCGGTGGCGCTATCCGCGGGCCCGGACGGCCCCGGTCACCGTGACCTGGGATCCCGCGGAGCTGGTGTTCCCGGAACCGCGCCTCAGCGCGCGCCGCCTGGGCCTGCTGACCAGCCTGGAGCCGGAGCACGACGCCGCCCGCCGGGCCAGCCTGCGCCTCGCACCCGGCATCCTGCCCACGCCCCGGCTGGCCCAGACCCTGGAAGCGGCCCTGCGGGGCTTCCGCTACACCCTGGAGAACCCCTCCGGCACGGCGGCGAATCCCCTAGAGGACTTCCTCGAGCGCAGCCAGGCCGGCCACTGCGAATACTTCGCCTCGGCCCTGGCCCTCATGCTCCGGGCCCGGGGGGTGCCGGCCCGGGTGGTGAGCGGCTACCGCCTGGGGCCCTGGATCGCCGAGGGGGGCTACTTCCGGGTGAGCCAGAACGAGGCCCACAGCTGGGTGGAGTACTGGCACGAGGGCCACTGGTGGACGGCGGATCCGACCCCCGCGGGGTCTGTCGGCGCCGCGGGCGAGACCCAGGCCTTCGGGGTCCTGGACCGCTGGCTCGATACCCTGCGCTACCGCTGGGAGCGCTATGTGGTGCGCTTCTCGGACCAGGACCAGCTGAGCGGGCTGGCCTGGCTCCAGAGCCGCGGCCAGGGCTGGGACTGGCGCTGGCGGGACCCCTCCCGCGGCCTGGTCGCCGCCCTGGGGCTGCTGGCCCTGGCCTGGACGGTCTGGCGCACGCACCCCCTCTGGCGGCCGGTGCCGGCGGGGCCGGGCCGCATCCGGGCCCTGGCCCCGCTGCTGGCCCGCACCCGGCGGGTGGCGCCGCCCCGGCCGGGCGACACGGCCCGGGTCTGGCTGCTGCGCCTGGGCGAGCTGCGCCCGGAGCGCGCGGCGGCCCTGGCCGCCCTGGCCGAGGCCGTGGAGGCCGAGACCTACGGCGGGACCGGCCAGGCCGCCGCCCAGGCCCGGGCCGAGGCCCGCGCCTGGCGCGGCTGGCAGCCCCCGGCGCCTACTTCCCGGTGAGCTTCTCGAAGGCCTTCATGAGCTCCATGGGCAGCGGGAAGACGATGGTGCTGTTCTTCTCCACCGCGATCTCCGTGAGGGTCTGCAGGTAGCGCATCTGGATGGCCGTGGGGTTCTGGCTGATCTTGTTGGCGGCCTCCAGCAGCTGCTCGGAGGCCAGCAGCTCGCCCTCGGCTGCGATGACCTTGGCCCGCTTCTCGCGCTCGGCCTCGGCCTGCTTGCCCATGGCGCGCTGGATCTGCTCGGGCAGGTCCACGCTCTTGAGCTCGACGCTGCTCACCTCGACGCCCCAGGGCTCCGTGGAGCGGTCGATGATCTCCCGCAGGCGGGCGCTGAGCTTCTCCCGGTCCGCCAGCAGCTCGTCGAGGCTCACCTCGCCCAGGATGGAGCGCAGCGTGGTCTGCGCGATCTGGCTGGTGGCGTAGTAGTAGTTCTCCACGCCGATGATGGCCTGCTTGGGGTCCAGCACCCGGGAGTAGACCACGGCACTGACCTTCAGGCTGACGTTGTCGCGGGTGATGACGTCCTGGCTCGGCACCTCCAGCACCGTGGTGCGGAGGCTGACGGTCATGGAGGTCTGGAAGGGCCGCCAGACGAAGCAGAGGCCCGGGCCCTTGGGGTGGTCCGAGACCTTGCCCAGGGTGAAGATCACCAGCCGCTCGTACTCGTTCACCACCTTGAGGCAGCTGAACAGGTAGACCATCGCGAAGAGGGCCGCGGGGCCGAAGCAGCCGAGGGATGCGAACAAAGTGTCCATGGCGGACCTCCGGGAGAGACGGCCTCAGTCTACGCCCCTCCGGGCCTTCTGAACGGACCTCAGAGTTTGACGAAGGGGTTCGACCTGGCCTCTTCGCCGATAGTGGTCGCAGGACCGTGCCCCGGGATCACCAGCGTCGCGCCATTGAGCACGTAGAGCTCCCGACGGATGCTCTGCTCCAGCAGGTCCCAGCTGCCGCCCCAGAGGTCCGTGCGACCCACGCCGCCCCGGAAGAGCGTGTCCCCCGCCAGCACTACCTGCCCCTTCTCGAAGGCGCCGTGGAAGCAGCAGGAGCCCGGGGTGTGCCCGGGGGTGTGCAGGGTGGTGAGGTCCAGGTGCTGATCGTCGGCGTTCAGCTCCGCCATGTCAGGCTGGGGGATGGCGGGCATCCCGAACATGGCCGTCTGCTGGGGCAGGGCCTGGATCAGGAACCCGTCATCTCCGTGCAGGTGGGCCGGGCACTGCCACAGGTCCTGCAGCTCCCGCGTGGCGCCCACGTGGTCAAAGTGGGCGTGGGTGTGCAGCAGGGCCGTGACCTTGAAGCCCAGGGCCTCCACCCGCTTGCGGATCTTCGCGCCGTCCCCGCCCGGATCCACGACCACCCCGAGGCCCGTGGCGGGCTCCCAGACCAGGGTGCAGTTGCAGCCCAGGGGGCCGACCGGGAAGGACTCGAGGCGCAGCATCCTACCAGCGTAGATCAAACACGCAGGCCCGGGCGCCCAGACGACGGCACGCCGGCCCCGGCCGGTGGCTGACCTGGGCGAGGGGTCCGCCATGCTGCTCCGCCAGGCGCTCGAGGATCCCCCGGTCCAGGTCACAGGGGTAGGGATTCTCGCAGACCAGCTCGGCCCGTCCCGGCAGATGCAGGCTGCAGTAGTAGCCGCCGATCCCCGTGCCCCGGTGGTTCACCTGGTAGGCGACGTCCAGCACCCGGAGCGCGCGGTCGAGGGTGTCCATGTCCGGTGCGAAGCGGGCGGTGTCCGGAATCGCCCGGCCCATGGCCCGCACCGCCTCCCGGCCGTGGCCCTGCTCCACGGCCGCGTGGAAGGCCAGGTTCTTCTCGAGGGAGTACCAGGCCTCGGCCCGGGGCAGCTCGATGCCCACCTGCTCCAGCAGGTGCACGACATCCCGCCAGGGGACGCCCGAGGCCGCCAGGGCATTGGCCACACCGAGCACGGCGCCGCCCCAGACTTCCGCATGGGGCACTGGTAGGGAGGGTTGGCTCACAGGAGAGTTCCAAGGAAAAAAGGCTTAGGTTTCAGGAAACTATACAAGCGAAGCCCCGCCCACTGGCAAGACCTTACCGAGCGGGATTGACCTCCGAAACCACCGGACTGGATACCCTGGGGACATGCCGCCGATCGAACCCCCGCGCAGCCGCTGGTTCTCCCGCTGGGACCTGCTCCCCCTGGGGGCGGCGCTCGTCCTGTGGTTCCTCCTGCCCACCCTGACCAGGGGCCTGCCGGACCCCCTGCCCACCCACTTCGATGGCCATGGCCGGGCCAACGGCTGGACCTCCCTCCGGGCCCTCCCCTACGTCATGTTCGGCATCCCGCTCTTCGCCTGGGCGGTGCTGCTCCTCTCGGGCAATGCCTTCTCGGGCACAGAGCAGGATCCGGACGGCCGGAAGGGCGCGGCCATGGCACCCCTGCGGGGACTCCTGACCACCGGCATGGAGCTCCTGATGCTGTCGCCGCTGGCCATCATCCGGGTCGGCATGGGGGCCCTGTGGGCGCTCCTCGCGGTGTTCTTCCTGCTCATGGCCCTAGGGGTGGGCCTCATGATCCGGGACATGAAGCGGAACGGCGGGGGCCTGCTCGACACCCGCCACTACCGGTGGGGCCTGTTCTACGTGAACCCGGACGATCCCGCCATCTGGGTGCCCAAGCAGCTTGGCCTCGGCTGGACCCTCAATTTCGCCCACGGCGCCAGTTGGCTCATCATGGTGCTGCTGCTCCTGCCGGTCCTGTTCCTGGCGCTCCTGCCCCGTCTCCGCTGAAGGTCCGCTCCATGCCTGATGGCCTCGTCCTTGCGCTCATGCTCCTCGGCCCCGTGGCCGTCTTCGCCTTCGTCTTCCTGAAGAAGGACAGGAAGCCCGGCCAGCCCTCCTGAGGCCGCGCCATGGCCGCGATCCGCACCAACCTGGAGAAGTCCCCCTTCCTGAAGCGGAAGCTCGCGGACCTGCCCCAGCGGCCCGGCTGCTACCTCTACCGGGACGAGGGCGGCAACCTGCTCTACGTGGGCAAGGCCAAGGTGCTGCGGAACCGAGTGAAGTCCTACTTCCAGAACAAGTCGCTGGACGCCAAGACCCGCCGGCTGGTGGCCCGGATCTGGGACCTCGAGCTCATCGTCTGCGAGACGGAGCTGGAGGCCCTGGTTCTCGAGAACAACCTGATCAAGGAGCACTTCCCGCCCTTCAACATCCTGCTGCGGGATGACAAGAGCTACCCCTACGTGAAGCTCACCTGGAAGGAGGCCTTCCCCAAGGTCTACGTCACCCGCAAGCTCCGCAAGGACGGCAGCCTCTACTTCGGGCCCTTCTTCCCCGCCAGCACCGCCTACCGCACGGCGGAGCTGGTCACCCGGTTCTTCCAGATCCGCGACTGCGACATCGAGATCGACGGCAGGCGGGGCCGGGCCTGCCTCAAGTACCAGCTGCACCACTGCACCGCCCCCTGCATCGCCGCCGTGAGCCAGGACGCCTACCGCGAGCAGGCCCGGGAGGCCCGCCTCTTCCTGGAGGGCAAGCGCGAGGAGCTGAAGGCCCGCCTGGAGGCCGCCATGTGGAAGGCCGCCGAGGCCGCCGCCTTCGAGCAGGCGGCCCAGCACCGGGACGCGCTGCAGCAGGTGGACGCCTGGTTCACGCGGCAGAAGGCCGCCAGCGCCGACCTCGACGACATGGACATCTTCGGCAGCGCCGTGCTGGACGGCCAGGGCTGTGTCCACCGGCTGCTCATGCGGGAGGGCCGCATGGTGGGCCGCCAGGAGTACCTGCTCGACGACGTGGAGACCTTCGATGCCAAGGTGCTCGCTGGCGTGCTGCAGCGGGTCTACAGCGCCGACGCCCCGCCCGCCCGGATCCTCGCGGAGGTGGAGCCCGAGGCCTCGGAGCTGCTCTGCGAGTGGCTCTCGGGCCTGCGCGGCACCAAGGTCCGCCTCCACGTGCCCCAGAAGGGCGAGAAGGTGGACCTGCTGAGCATGGCCCAGGAGAACGCCCGCCTGGCCCTGGAGCGCAAGTTCGAGCCGGCCCGCCTCAACGAGGCCGTCCTCGAGGGGCTCCAGGCCTTCCTGGGCCTCAGCCACCTGCCCCGCCGCCTGGAGTGCTTCGACATCAGCCACGGCCAGGGCCGCGAGGTGGTGGCCAGCTGCGTGGTGTTCAGCGACGGCCGCCCCGACAAGGCGCGCTACCGCCGCTTCAAGATGACCAACGAGCAGAACGACGACTTCGCCAACATGCAGGAGGCCGTGACCCGCCGCTACAGGCGCATGAAGGAGCGTGAAGCAGGAGCGGAGCGCCACGGTCCGAAGGACCGCCCGCCGGGCGAGGCCCGGGAGGGGCCGAGTGACGAAGGCCAGGACTTCCCGGACCTGGTCCTCATCGACGGCGGCCTGGGCCAGCTGCACGCGGCCGAGGCGGCGCTGCAGGAGCTGGGCCTGGAGCAGCTGGAGTTGGCCAGCCTCGCCAAGAAGGAGGAGCTGGTCTTCCGCCCCGGCAGCAGCGCGCCACTGAAGATCCCCAAGTCCTCGCCGGTGCTGCAGCTGCTCCAGCGCATCCGGGACGAGGCCCACCGCTTCGCCATCACCTACCACCGGGCCCTGCGCGCCAAGCGCACGCTCCAGACGGAGCTGACCCAGATCCCGGGCATCGGCCCCGCCACCGCCAGGAAGCTGCTGCTGGCCTTCGGCAGCGTCACCCAGGTGCGCGAGGCTGAGGAAGCGGCCCTGGTCGCCGCCGTGGGCCCGGCCGCCACAGCCAAGATCCTGGCCTGGCGGTCAGGCCCGGCTGGAGAGGCTACTGCCCGCCCTGCTCCAGCGTCTTGAGCTCCGCCTTGGCGGCTTCGCTGCCGTGGTCGGCGGCCTTGTGGAGCCAGGCCAGGCCCTTCGCCCGGTCCCGGGGCACATCCAGGCCCTGGAGATACCGGGTGCCGAGCATGTGCATGGCCTTGGCGTCACCCGCCTCGGCCTTGTCCAGGTAGGGCCTGAGCGCCGCCGGGACAGGCTCCTCCGGGCGCGCGGCTGCGGGGATGGGCGTGGCGGGGGCTGATGTGGGGGCAGAGGTGGTGGGCGGAGGCGCCGTCGTCAGGACCGGAGCTGCGGGCCTGCGGAAGAACAGCCCGTAGACCACGGCGCCGATTACCAGCAGCGCGCCCAGGGCCGCCGGCACCTTCCAGGGCAGGACGCTCCGGCGCTGGTCCGGGCCCGGGGGGGCCGGGGTCGGGCTCAGCACCGGCGGGATCCCGGGCCTGGGCAGGGTCAGCTTCTGGGTCTGGTCCGCGGGCTCCAGGGGCGGCAGGGTGAGCCGCACGGTGCGGTCGGCCTCCGGCTGGAGGGGGAGCACCAGCCGCTGGGTGCTGCCGGAATCGACGGGCTCCCCGGCGGGCAACCGCTGGGTGCTCTGGGCCGACGGAGCCAGCGGCTCGCCGGCGGGCAGCTGCACCGTGGCCTCCGGTGCCGGGGCCTCAGGCCCCCCGGCCCGCAGCTGCTGGGTGGTCGCCGCGGAGGGCGGCGCAGGTTCCCCGGCCGTCAGCCGCACCGTGGCGTCCAGGGGGGTTCCGGGCCTGCCAGGACCCGTCGGCTCAGGATCTCGCATGCAGCCTCCAAGGCCGTGGGGAGCCCCAAGCATACCTTGGTCGCCACTTCAGCCTGCCAGGGCCTTCCGCCAGCGCCCTTCCCGGGGGACCAGGGCCAGGAAGAGGGCCGGGGTCAGCAGCACGAAGCCCCAGGCATGGCGGCCGGCGTGGCTGCCCACCAGGGCCCAGTAGAGCAGGCCGCAGAGGCTGCTGAGGTCCAGGACCGCGGCGTAGAGCAGGCACTCCCGGAGGACCACCAGGGGGCGCTGGGCCTCGGCCACGGTCCCGAACCCGCGCAGCACCTGGCCCGACCGCCACAGGACCCAGGCCGCCGACAGGAAGACCAGGCCCGTGAAGAGGTAGCCCACCTGCTGGGGGAGACCTTCCGGGGGCTGGGTCCCCGGGGGAATCACTCCGCTCAGCAGGAGCAGCGCGACCACGGCCGGCGTCCCGCCGCAGAGGGCCAGCCCCAGGAAGTAGGCCCGGCGGTGGGCGGTCCGGAGGGGATCAGGGAGGCCGGTCACGCGGCCTCGGCGGCCTTCACCCGGATCTCGCCGAAGGTCTCGCCCTGCACCAGGGCGATGCGGCCCGTGCGGACCAGCTCCAGCAGGGCCAGGAAGGTGAGCACCAGCTCCTCCCGGGTACGGGCCTGGCCCAGCAGGCCCTGGAAGGGCTTCCAGAGGCCGTCCTGGAGGTCCCGCAGCACCTCGGCCACGCGCTGCTCGAGGCTCTTGGGCTGCGTGCGGACCTCCACCGGCGGGGGCGGCAGCAGCTTCTTCAGGGCCTCCCGGTAGGCGCCCAGGAGGTCGAAGAGGGTGGCCCGGATGGGCTCCTCCTCCACCCGCTTGTGGTCCTCCAGGTCGATGCCCGGGGCGAACGCGATCTTCTGCCAGTCGGACTCACGCGCCGAGAGGGCCTGGGCCGCGACCTTGACCTGCTGGTAGTCCAGCAGCCGCTGCACCAGGGACTCGCGGGGATCCTCCTCGCCGCAGGCCTCCGGCGGCCGGGGCAGCATCAGGCGGGACTTGATCTGCAGCAGCTGGGCGGCCATGGCCACGTATTCGGCGGCGATCTCCAGGTTCAGCTCTTCCATGAGCCGCAGGAACTCCATGTACTGCTGGGTCACCTCGGCCATGGGCAGGTTCAGGAGATCCAGCTTCTGTTCCTGGATGAGGTGCAGCAGCAGGTCCAGGGGGCCGTCGAAGGCCGCCAGGTGCAGGGCCAGGCCGCGGAACTTCGTCTCGAAGCCCTTGGGGGACTCGAACACGGTCGGGGCCGCGGCGGCCGGGACCGGGTCGGCGGGGCTGGCGGGGACTTCCTGGGGGCTGTCGGACATGCCCCCATTCTACCCGGGGGCTTCCCTCCGGCTGAAAAGGGAAATCCGTCACACCTGGGGGCCGACCGACCCTGGCGGGGTGACCCCGCCCCCACCCCAAGGCACAATGGACGGCTATGGTCAGACCACCCGTCCTCCCCAGCGCGCGCCCCGATTGGCTCAAGATCCGGCTGCCGGACCAGGCAGGGGTGGCCGAGGTCGAGGCCCTGCTGCGGGACCAGAAGCTGGTGACCGTCTGCGAGGAGGCCCGCTGTCCCAACCTGCAGGAGTGCTGGGGGGTGCACCGCACGGCCACCTTCATGCTCATGGGGGACGTCTGCACCCGGCACTGCGGCTTCTGCAACATCGGCAAGGGGCGCCCCGGGGAGCTGGACGGCGGCGAGCCCCAGCGGGTGGCCGAGGCGGTGGTGCGCATGGGCCTGAAGTTCGCGGTGGTCACCTCCGTCAACCGCGACGACCTGGCGGATGGGGGCTCGGTCCACTTCGCCGAGACCATCCGCTGGATCCACACCCTGGCACCGAAGAGCGGCGTGGAGGTCCTCATCCCGGACTTCGGGGGCAGCGCCACGGCTCTGCTCACGGTGCTGGAGGCCGGTCCGGACGTGCTCAACCACAACGTGGAGACGGTGCCCCACCTCTACCGCCGGGTGCGGCCGGACGCGGACTACGCCCAGAGCCAGGAGCTGCTCCGGCGCGCGGCGGACTGGCGGGACGACAACGCCCCCGCCCTGCGCGTGAAGAGCGGCATCATGGTCGGCCTCGGCGAGACCCCGGACCAGGTCCTCGAGCTCATGGCCGACTGGCGGCGCAGCGGCGTGGACATCGCCACCCTGGGCCAGTACCTGCCGCCGTCACCACTCCACCTGCCGCTGGAGCGCTTCGTGGAGCCGGCCGAGTTCGAGATGTACCGGCTCAAGGGCCTGGAGATGGGCTTCCAGCGGGTGCAGTCCGCGCCCCTGGTGCGCTCCAGCTATCACGCAGGCGAAGGGTTCGGCGGCTGAGTCAGCGCCGAACCCTTCGGGTGTCGCGTGGGCCTGGTGCCTAGGCGTTGAGGTTCAGGAACTTCTGCTGGAAGGCGGACCAGTCCAGGTTGCCGCCGGCCAGGGGGCCGCTCTCGCCGCGCAGGAGGGCGATCTCGTCCTGGTACCAGTCGATGACGGGCTTGCCGATCTTCAGGGAGGCCAGCTCCGTGGCGAGGTCGCTGGGGGTCATCAGGCACACCCAGCCGCGGTCATAGGGGCTCTGGATGAGCTCGCCCGGGTCCGACTTCAGGCCGGCGTTGTCATGCTCCACCTTGCCGGTCATGGGCGCGGCGACGGTGACGGAGCCCAGGTTGCTCTTGAGGGTGAAGAGGGGATCCCCCTGGCGGACGGTCTTGCCCCGCTCGGGAAGGACCACTTCCTTCACTTCGCCGAGGGCCTTGCGCAGGAAGTCATCGATGCCGACCCGGATCTGTCCCTCGGGCTCGAGACGCACCCAGGCGTGGCCGGGGGAGATGAAGGCGCCGCCGGGCACGCAGAACTCGGAGGCGGGGATGACCTCGGCCATCTCGGGAGTGACCACGCGGACGCTGGGCCGCTGGGCAGCGGCGATGCGGGCCTGCCGCTTGATGAGCAGGTTCTTCGCGAACTCGCCCAGTTCGTCGGCGGTGAAGGGCTTCTGGACGTATTCGCAGGCCCCGTGCTGCAGGGTCTGGACCGCGGTCTCGATGCTGCCGTAGCCGGTGACGACGACCACGTCCACGTCAGGCCGCAGGTGCTTGACGGACTTCACCACTTCCACGCCATCCATGTCCGGCATCTTGAGGTCGGTGAACACGAAGTCGTAGTCGTTGCGCTGGACCAGGCCCAGGGCCTCGGGGCCGTGCTCCACGGTGTCGACGCTGAAGCCCTCCAGCACCAGGATGCGGCGGAAGGAGTCGAGCACCACGCCCTCGTCGTCCACGGCGAGGATGCGCGCCTTGGGGTTGGGCACCTCCACCCGCTTCAGGCTCTTGGCCTCGTGGGTGAAGTCCAGATTGATGGACGTGTTCAGCACCTTCTCGCGGGCCTCGCGCTCCCTGGCATCCCGCATCTTGTGGAGGCTGGTGCGGACCAGGAAGTCGATGCCCACGAAGGCCACGAACATGAAAATGATCAGGATTGCGGCCATGAAGACCTCCTAGGTGTGGGTTGCAAGAGGGGGCTCGCCGCCATCGGGCTCGGCGGACAGGGGCAGGTTAAGAGTAAAACAGGTGCCCTTGCCGGGCTCGCTCTGAACGGTCAGGGCGCCGCCATGAGCTTCGACGATGCCCCAGCTGACGGCCAGACCCAGTCCTGTGCCATGGTTGCCCTTGGTGGTGAAGAAGGGCTCGAAGATGCGGGGCAGGTCCTCGGCGGGGATGCCCTTGCCGGTGTCCTCCAGCAGCACCTCGAGGGTGCCCGGGGCGCCCAGGCGCGTGGTGGCGCGGATGGTGCCACCCTCGGCGCCGATGGCGTCCGCCGCGTTCAGGATGAGGTTCACCACGACCTGCTGGATCTGGTTCGCGTCCGCGAGCACCTGGGGCAGCTCGGGGGCGAGGTGGAGGGAGAGGTCCACCTGGTTCATGCTGAGCTGGGTCATGACCACCGAGACGGACCGGCGGATCACCTCGTTGAGGTCCATGAGCTTCCGGGCCGGGGCCGTGGGCCGGGCGAAGTCGAGCAGACCCCGGATGATGCCGCGGCAGCGCACGGTCTCCCGCACGATGACGTCCAGGTCCTCACAGGCCTCGGTGTCCTCGGCCAGGCGCTTGCGGAGCAGGGAGGCGTAGCTGAGCACACCGGTGAGCGGGTTGTTGATCTCGTGGGCGATTCCCGCGGCCAGGCGCCCCACGGAGGCCAGCTTGTCGGCCTGGGCCAGCTGCCCCTGAGTGTCCGCGAGGTTCTTGGTCATCTCGTTGAAGGACTTGGCCAGGTTGCCGAGCTCGTGCCGCCCCAGGTAGGGGATGGACGTGCTCAGGTCACCGGCGCTGACCCGCTCGGTCCCGGCGATCAGGGCGGCCACCGGGCGCACCACCAGGCGGCGGTTGAGCCACCAGAGCATCAGGCTGCCCGCCAGGATGGCCGCGACGGCCGACATGGCGATCACGGTCCGGCTGCGGTCGATCTCCTTGTCCACCTGGGTGAGGGAGACGTTCACGTCCAGGACTCCCAGCAGCCGCTGCTTGGCGCTGTGGGCGTGGCAGTCGGCGGTGGAGCAGGAGGGGTCGTTGGGGATGGGGTTGATCACGCCCAGCACCTTGGTGCCGTCCGGAGCCCGGAAGGTGCGGGCCCGGGCCTGGATGTCCAGGTGCTCCAGCGGCTTGCCCTCCGCGTGGCAGACGTAGCAGGCCTCCCCGCGGATATCTAGGCTGGTGCCGATCTCCCCCGCCACGGAGGAGAACATGATGCGCCCCTCCTTGTTGAACACCCGCACCAGCCGGATGCCCTGCTCCTGGAGGCCGCCCACCGACTGGATCTGCCGATGGAGGTTGTCCCGGCGGTTCTCGAGCATGTCGTAGTGCGTGGCGCTCTTGATCGTCTCGCTGAGCTGATCGGCGCTGCGGGTGCGTTCCGCCATGAGCTGGGCGGAGTGGGTGCGGAGCACCGACACCGACATGCCGCCGATCGCCAGGGCCGTCGCGAGGCCAGCGCCGAGGATCAGACGGGTGCCGATGCGGGTGCGCATGGTTCAGGCTCCCGGCTTCGGGTCCGGAGCCCCGCCGACGGGGCCCCCGGGGAAGATGCTGAAGTTCCGCACCGCGAAGGCGAAGACCGCCATGCCGGTGGCCACTAGGCCGACCGAGACGATGATCTCCATGGCCGACGGCATGTACCTCGTGCCGGAAGCGGCCTCCATGCCCGTGATGCTGACGTTGAGCCGGTTCATCACGAAGCCGAGCACCGCCAGGAAGGCGCTGCCGACCAGCCAGTTCGGATCCGAGCGCAGGCGGCGGAAGGACATCAGCGCCACCGGAAGGAGCACTCCCAGCGTGAACTCCACGAGGAACATGCGCCCCTCATAGCCGAACTCCAGGATGGAGCCGAAGGCGTGGTTCCGATGGATGGCCTGCATGCGCATGAGGCCGTAGATCCCGAGGGCGACCACCATGCCTCGGGCCAGGGGCTCCAGCAGGTCCATCTCCAGGTGGCGGTGGAAGGCCCGCTTGCTGAGGTAGGACTCGAGGACCACCATGCCGATGCCCGCGCCGATGGCCGAGACATAGAAGTGGACCGGCAGCATGGGCGAGTACCAGAGCGGATGCAGCTTGCTGGGGACGATCAGGTAGAGGGTCCCCAGGGAGGACTGGTGCAGGGTCGAGAGCATCACGCCCAGGATGACCAGGGGCGTGATGAGCCGGTGGATGAGCCGCGCCGGCGCGTTGAACCCGAAGCGCTCCAGGACCACGGGCGCGAACTCCACGGCCAGCACGGTGGTGTAGAGCATCACGCACCAGGCCACCTCGAACATGACGGAGTGGGGGTTCCAGTAGATGATGGCGTGCCAGATGCGCCAGGGCTGCCCGAGGTCCAGCAGCAGGGCCACGATCACGAAGGAGTAGCCCAGGAAGCCCGTCAGGATGGTCGGGCGGACGATGGGCTCGAACTTGTGGAGGTTGAAGAGGTGGACCACCGCCGTCAGCGTGAAGGCGCCGGCGGCCAGACCCACGCCGCAGAGGAGGTCGAAGCCGATCCAGAGGCCCCAGGGGAACTTGTCGCTCAGGTTGGTGACCGCGCCCAGGCCCTTGGAGAACCGGATCACGGTGACCACCAGGAAGGCGAGGAAGAGGATGCCGGCGACGAAGGTCCAGAAGCCGGGACGGAAGCGGCGGGAGTCGAGCGTAGCGGATGCGTTCATGACCGGTTCTCCGAGCCGCTGTTCTTGGCTTCAGCATGGGCGACTTCCCCGCGCCGGGCGGTGATCCAGTGGATCCCGTAGAGCAGGACGCCCCAGACGGCCACGAAGTCGGGGATGTTGGACAGCACCTGCCAGGTGCGCATGGCCGGCGGTTCGCCGGGCAGCTTGGTCTTCAGGCCCAGCTTGTCGAAGGGCACGCTGGAGATCGCCATCACCGAGGTGCCGCCGGCTTCGGTGAGGCCGTAGATGTGGTTGACGTATTCACCCGGCTTCTGGCGCAGGCGGGTGCGGGCCTCCCAGACCAGGTCCTCCTTCTTGCCGAAGACGGTGGCCTCGTAGGCGCAGGCCTCGGCGCAGGCGGTCTGCTTGCCCTCCTTGAGCCGGCCAGCGCAGAGGATGCACTTGCCGACGATCGGGACGGGGCGGTCCCACTGGTACTTCGGGATCTCGAAGGGGCAGGCCATCATGCAGTAGCGGCAGCCCATGCAGCGCTTGGCGTCATAGACCACGGGGCCATCGGGGGTCTTGGTCAGCGCCGCCACCGGGCACACCGAGGCGCAGGTGGGCACCTCGCAGTGCATGCACATGCGCCGGACGTTCAGCCCCTCCCGCGGCTGGACCGTCGTCCACGTATAGGCGGTCAGCACCTCTTCCACCGGCCCCGGGAGCTTGTTCTGCTCCTTGCAGGCGGAACTGCAGGCACCGCAACCTACGCAGCGCGTGGCGTCGAAGAGAAGGCCCATACCCATGGGTTCTCCTGTCAATCAATCACCCACGGGAGGAATTCCCGGGGTACTTGTTTGGTAGCATGCGCGCGGCTTTCGGCATAGTCAACCCTCTGGTAGCAATTAAAAAATGCCTCTGGTGCCACACTTAACGAAGGCATCCCGCAGCTGCAGGACACATATTGGACGGCCAGGGTGTTTGTTGTATTCGAGCCTGCTCGGCGTGGGTGCGATCAGGCTTTTTGCAATCGCCCTGCTCATCTCACACCTGCTTGCCGCCTTGCGGGACCTGGCCCGGATGCGCTCCGGGAGAGCGTCCGTGGCCCGATTATCCAGCCGCCCTACCGGAAAAGGATCACAACCGGACCGCCCTGCGTGGCTCGGTCTGGCCTGTGATCTGGACAAAAAAAAG
>Ga0007882_10001407_pt1 | contig 13982 bp, 14 predicted proteins | sample CryBogCBH12Aug01_FD_71195 | JGI IMG/M metagenome (GOLD analysis project Ga0007882, IMG submission 71195) | Freshwater microbial communities from Crystal Bog, Wisconsin, USA - CBH12Aug09.1 | ecosystem: Environmental > Aquatic > Freshwater > Lake | place: Crystal Bog, Wisconsin, USA | collected... | reverse complement strand
CGATGCGGCTATCGCGCAGCAGTTGCTTGCGGGCCGGTGTCCAACGCGAGGCAAAAATGGCCTCCCCCGCCAAATTAATGACGGCATCAAAGCAGTCTGACGGGGTGATTTGCGCCAAACTGTCCAGCGTAGTTATTGACGGCCCTAATTTTGCTTGTGTGCTTGCCCCATTACGGGTTAAAACGGTTAGATTGTGTCCTTGCGCTATAAGGCGTTTGCCCAGTGCCAGCCCCAAAAAGCCGCTGCCGCCAGTAATCAGTATGTTCATAACAATCTGCCCAACAAAATTATCCGCTAAATTAGCCTATACCGACCACTATAACAATAATCTGTCAGTAATCAATGGTGCGGGGCCAACCGACCACCAGTCACCGGCAATTATGGCGTAGTAGGCGCACTGTACAAGCTTTGTTCAGCTATGTGTTGACAATGCCCTATTCGGCGGGTAAGTTCATTTTAACCAGATTGATTAATTCTTTTTCAAATGGTTTCAGACCTCATCATACTTTGTGGAAGTGTCTTGGCTATACGGATGTGCCAAGAAATACAGTCCTCCTCTATAGATCCCTCTCGCGCTTTACTAGGAGGGATTTTTTTTATTTTTGGACAGATACTTTAAAAATGAAAAACGCTGCCTTAAAAATTATGCCCGGTGTCACATACATCATCGTGGCAAACTTTTATATTGCCGTCATTGTGCTGATAGGCGGTTGTTTGTTGTCTGTCACCGGTGCTTCTATTTTTGAATTTAACCAAGAACTATATGGTGCGCTCGACAATAACCTACAGATGATGATGATTTATTTGGCAATGACAGAAGCCGTGGTGGTCGGCTACAGCCTGTCTACCAAAAACCACCAGCTGATGGTGGCGGTTGGTTTTTTCCTGATCCTAATAGTCGGTTCATTGGAGTTTTATGGCGAAGTCAACAGCATTGCCATTGACACCCAGCTATACCCGTTTTTTCTTTATACCGGCCTATCGCATAGCATGTTTGGCTTTTTTGTGCCTGCCAAGCCATTGCAATCGGTCAAAACGCCTTCTGGCAATGCACACACTTAAGCGACGCGAAAGATTGTGAATTTTGGCAAAAATTATAAACTGATAGCCACTTGGCTAAGCATCGGCGCACTATTAACCGCTTGTGCCTATAAAGCACCGGAAGGGGTGAATGTGGTGGATGGTTTTGATGCCAAGCGTTATGCTGGCACTTGGTATGAAATAGCCCGCTTGGACAACCGCTTTGAGCAAGGGCTGGAGAAAGTTTCCGCAACTTACACCTTAAACAAGGATGGTGGCCTTGATGTGCTTAATCAAGGCTGGTCGCCTGCTTCCGACGAATGGGAAAAAGCGGAAGGCCATGCCCTTTTTGTTAGTACACCGGACAAGGGCAGTTTAAAAGTGTCATTTTTTGGGCCTTTTTATGGCGGATACCATATCATAGCCTTAGACAAGCAAAATTACCGTTACGCCATGCTGACAGGCTCTGACAAAAGCTATTTCTGGATACTTTCGCGCAGCAAAACCTTGCCCAAAGATATTTTGGATAGCTTGCTGGCGCAAGCCCAACAGCAAGGTTTCGCTACTGATAAACTGATATTTGTCAAGCAATATTAGCAGCTTAATCTTTTGGCGGCACGTAACCTTCAGGCATCACATCATTGCCTTCAAACAAAAACTTATGCCTCTCTTCCGCTAAAAATGCCCGTGCCTTTGCGTCAAAGCTGGCTAACTTATACTCATTAATCAACATCGTTTGCCTACCTAACCAGTTTTGCCAAGCCTGTTTGGAGACGTTTTCAAAGATTTTCACGCCTTTCTCGCCAGGAAACGGCGGCTCTTCCAAGCCTTCCGCAACTATCCCCAGTTTTACACAATTCACTTGCCTAGTCATGGTCATCCTCGTCATTAATTTGTTGTAACAGTTGTGTAATGGGTGCCGCCAAAGCCAGCCCTTCACCTAGCCCGATGTTATACCAGAGCATTTGCTGTGCATCCATCACATTATCTGTAAGGTTTTGCGCATCCACCAATAATGTATTGTAGTCCAAATGGAAATGCGAAAAGGTATGGCGCTTGCTAGGCAACAATCGCTGCTTGCCAACCATAATGCGCTGGCCCACGCACCACGCCATAGCCGCTTCGGTATCGGCAAATTCCGGCAAACTCCATAAGCCGCCCCAAATACCCACCGGCGGTCTTTTTTCCAAGAGCACTGCATTTAAAGAATTACGTAACATTAAAAAAGTAATCTGTCTGCTAGGAATGGCCTTGGCTGGCTTGGGTGCGGGGAAATCGTTGACCCGCCCTAACAACCACGCTTGGCAACTACCCTGCAACGGACACGCCGGACAGTTTGGCTTGCTCCGGGTGCATAGCGTAGCCCCCAAATCCATAATGGCCTGGGTGTAATCGGCGACACGCTTGGATGGGGTAAAGCAGGTGCTGACCGCCCATAATTGTTTGCTGGTTTGGCTGCTGCCAGGCCAACCGGCAATGGCCTGATGACGGCTTAGCACCCGTTTGACATTACCATCCAAAATAGGATGGCTGTTGTTGAAAGCAATGCTCAGGATAGCCCCCGCCGTTGACAAGCCAATGCCCGGCAAAGCTGTCAACGCCGCCAAGGAATCAGGAAAGCCACCTTGTGCCATCATCAGTTGCGCGGCTTTGTGCAAATTACGGGCGCGGGCGTAATAACCCAGCCCCGCCCAATATTGCAGTACTTCGTCAACAGGCGCTTGCGCCAGACTGGGCAGGTCAGGAAAGCGTGCCACGAAGGCGTTAAAATAAGGGATGACCGTTGTCACTTGGGTTTGCTGTAGCATAGTTTCCGACAGCCACACGCGATACGGCGTGACAGGGTTTTGCCATGGCAGGTTTTTTCTGCCATAGCGGTCAAACCAAGCCAGTAAATTATGTTGAAAATTGGTTGCGTCCATCGCTTTATGAGTCAGAAAACAGTGGCCAGGAATGCTGGCTTTTTTGCCAAAGAGAATGTGTTGGCACATGCGGACAAATAGCCCTTGTTATGAAGAATAGTGCCATTATGAACAATAAATTTAAAGAGCTTGAACAATTTGAAGCGGTGATTGAGCTGTTCGGTAGCCGCGCCCACACCCACATTATCGAACATATCCACTACAAAGGCTGCTCCTTCCCCATCCATTGCCTGACGCTGGGTTGCCAAGCCCCCGATGTGCCGGTGCTGGCCTTTATTGGTGGCGTGCATGGCTTGGAAAAAATCGGCTCGGAAGTCATTCTGTCTTACTTGCAAACACTGGCACATTTGTTGGACTGGGATGAAGAGCTGTCCGCCCGCCTAGAAAAATCCCGGCTGGTGTTCGTGCCGATAGTCAACCCTGTGGGTGTCTATCTAGGTACGCGCGCCAATGGCAATGGCGTTGATTTAATGCGTAACTCACCCGTGGAAGGGGAGGGGGCCACCAAACTGTATAGCGGGCAACGGATTAGCCAACATTTGCCGTGGTATCGTGGCAACCATAGCGAAATGGAAAAAGAATCGCAGGCACTATGCAAGCTGATTGAAGCACAGCTGTTCCCCGCTCCCGTCTCCATTGCCCTTGACCTGCATTCCGGCTTTGGCATCCGCGACCGCTTGTGGTTCCCTTATGCTTCCCGCAAAACCCCATGCCCGTATATTGCCGAAGCAATGGCCTTAAAACAGCGCTTCGACCGCTGTTACCGCTACCACGTTTACCGCATAGAACCTATGTGTCAAGAATACGTCATTAACGGCGATTTGTGGGATCATTTGCTCGATAACTTTACCGGACGCTTTGGCAATGAAAAAGTATTTTTGCCCCTGACACTGGAAATGGGTTCTTGGCTCTGGCTAAGAAAAAACCCCACCCACTTGTTTTCACGCTACGGCCTGTTCCACCCGCTATTGCCGCATCGCCAACAGCGCGTGTTCCGGCGGCATTTTATGCTGTTCGATTTTTTACACCGCAGCTTGTTATATCCTAAAGACTGGGCTAACTTAGACAGCCAACAAAAAGCGGTGCATCATCAGCAAGCGATGGGGTTATGGTATGGACAATAAGCTGACATTAGGGCGAAACTGGCTGTTATTGCGTGGACTGGCACGCGAACCGGCACACTGGGGCGATTTTACCGGCACATTACAGGCCGCATTCCCCCATGCGCGAATCACAACGGTAGCATTGCCCGGCACAGGCGAACATCACCAACAGGCCAGCCCTGCCAGCATTGGCGAGCTGTGCGAATTTGTCCGCCAGCAAGCATATAGGCAAGGCTTATTAGAACAGCCGGTGACATTTTTTGCCTTGTCGCTGGGCGCTATGGTGGCATGGGAATGGCTACAACGCTACCCACAAGATTGCAGCGGCGCGGCGCTGATCAGCACCAGCTTTGCCGGGCTCAGCCCGTTCTACCAGCGTTTACGCTGGCAAAGCTATGGGCAAATTGTCGCCATTTTACGGGAACGGGATATTTATCAACGCGAAAAGAAAATATTGCAACTGGTGAACAACAACCGCGAACGTGACGGCTTGATTGCCGAGCAATGGGTCGCCATCCACCAGCAACGGCCCATAAGCCCGCAAACCGCCTACCGGCAAATGCTGGCGGCAGCCAGTTACCGACCTAGCAACAACAAACCTGGCCTACCTGTATTGTTGATTAATGCCCAAGGCGACCGCTTGGTGTCACCACAATGTTCTGTTGCGATTGCCAAAAAATGGCAGCTACCCTTAAAAACCCACCCTTGGGCGGGGCATGATTTGACTGTGGATGATGGGCCGTGGGCGGTTGATGTTTTGCGGGAGTGGGTAGGGGGATTTTAAAAGTGTCTGCTGAGGTAGTTTTAAGCAAAAATGGCAGGATTAAGCTGTAATTTGCAATTGGTTTTTCCTCTATGGACTTTGTCACATCATCAATGGCTTTATCCTGCCCTGAAGTGCCAATGGAGCGTGAAGGCAGCATAGGTCTTTTGTTGCTTATAACGCTCCGTTTGCCACATGCCCCTCTAAAAACACCCCATCATCGCCACACCAATATCAGTCGGCGAGCTGACCACTTCTATCCCTGCTGCTTTTAATGCGGCAATTTTGCCCGCCGCTGTGCCTTTGCCGCCGGTGACAATTGCCCCGGCATGGCCCATGCGCTTACCGGCGGGTGCGGTTTGTCCGGCAATATAAGCAACCACGGGTTTGCTGACATGAGCCTTGATGTAATCGGCGGCATCTTCTTCTTCACCGCCGCCAATCTCGCCGACCATGACAATGCCCTTAGTTTGTTCGTCGGCCTCGAAGCGGCTTAACACATCCACAAAATTCATGCCGTGAATTGGGTCACCGCCAATGCCCACGCACGTGCTTTGGCCTAGCCCTTGGGCGGTGGTTTGGTGTACCGATTCGTAGGTTAATGTGCCAGAACGGGACACAATGCCAATACTGCCGGGCAAGTGGATTTTTGCTGGCATAATGCCAATCTTACATTCGCCTGGGGTGATGATGCCGGGGCAATTGGGGCCGATCAATAACGCCCCCGTGCTGGCCATTGCCGCTTTGACACGCATCATCTGCAAGGTAGGGATGCCTTCGGTGATGCAGACGATCAGTGTTATGCCTGCATCAATCGCTTCTAAAATGGCATCGGCGGCATAAAACGGTGGTACATAAATGACGCTGGCGGTGGCGCCGGTGCGGTCAACTGCGTCCTGTACGGTGTTGAACACGGGTAGCCCCAAGTGGTTTTCGCCGCCACGCTCCGGTGTGACCCCGCCCACCAATTGCGTGCCGTAATCGAGGGCTTGTTGCGAGTGGAAAGTGCCTTGTTTGCCGGTGAAGCCTTGGCAGATCACTTTAGTGTCTTTATTGATTAGGATGCTCATGTTATGCCTTTTAAAACCGTGAAGGGGTGGGTGTTGGACACCGTGTTGTTATGCCGGTTGTTATTGCGCCGCCAGAGCGACCACTTGTTCCGCCGCATGTGCCAAGTCATCGGCGGCATAGAGGTTCAATCCGGTATTGCTCAACAAGGCCCGGCCCTCTTCCACGTTAGTGCCTTCCAGCCGCACCACCACAGGTACGGTGACATGGATTTGCTGGATGGCTTCCAATATGCCTTGGGCGATCACGTCGCATTTGACAATGCCGCCAAATATGTTGACCAGCACGGCTTTGACCGTGCCATCGGCTAAAATCAGCTTGAACGCCTCGCACACTTTAGCGACGGTTGTGCCGCCACCGACATCCAAGAAGTTGGCAGGCAGGCCACCTTTCAATTTGACTAAATCCATTGTTGCCATAGCCAAGCCTGCGCCATTGACCATACAGCCGATATTGCCGTCCAAGGTGATGTAATTTAGCCCGAATTGCTGCGCCTCGTTTTCCCGCGCATCTTCTTGTGCGGGGTCTTGCAGGGCGAGGATATCAGGGTGCAAGGCCACCGCGTTGTCATCAAAGTTGATTTTGGCATCCAAGGCCAGCAACGCGCCGCTATCGGTTTCAATTAACGGATTAATTTCAATTTGGCTGGCATCTTTGGCCAAAAATAACTGGTACAAGCCGTGCATAATGCCGCTTAAAGCGGGCAGCTGGCTACCTTGCAAGCCCAACGCGTAGGCCACCCGTCGGCATTGGTAAGCTTGTAGCCCGGCGGCTGGGTGTATAGCCACGGTGATGATTTGTTCGGGGTTGCTATGGGCCACACTTTCTATGTCCATACCACCGGCTGCGGAGGCAATGAAAATAAGCCGCTCGCTGGCACGGTCCAGCACCAAGCTTAAATAAAGTTCGCGTTTGATAGGGTAGGTGGTTTCGACCAGCAAGCCATTGACAGGCAATCCAGCCGAATCGGTTTGCAACGTCACCAGCCGCGAACCCAGCAACTGTTGGCTAGCTTCGCGCACCTCAGCGACGCTGCGAACCAATTTGACCCCACCGGCCTTGCCCCGCCCCCCTGCATGGACTTGGGCTTTGACCACCCAACTGTCACCACCTAAGGCTTGGGCCGCCTGTCCGGCCTGTTCGGCGGACTCGGCATACTGTCCATCGGGTACAGGTATGGCAAACTGACGGAACAATTGTTTGGCTTGATACTCATGAATGTTCATTAACTGCTCCAGATAGTCCAGTAAGTCATACGGGATGGGGTTGGTGGGCAAAATAAGCGTTATGGCAACGCATAAAGAGGGTATAAAGTGCGGTTATTCTATCGAAGTTTAAGCAAAATACCATGCTAAATTATTGGCTGCCGATATGGCCTAGTGGTCGTCCGCCACTGCGCGTTCCCGAATCCCTTTTTACTTATGCCCGCAAAGTGGCGGCAGAGGAGCATGTGTCAATGAAGCAATTTTTCTTTATGGCCATTGCCGAAAAGGTTTCTGCATTAAAAACCGAAGCCTATTTCTGTGGGTGGCATTACCGAGGAAATACCGATGAATGGTGATGAGCTAATTTGAGCTGAACCGGCACTGATAAATTTTTCCGCCTATCAGCCCTGATATTTTTCCATGCTTGCCAATTGCGCCATGGCGGCTTTGATAACCGCTTCGGCTTCTGGATTAAGGTCTTTGTTTGTATAGACTTTGTCCAGTAATCCCTCAGCCACTAAGGCCTCTTTTATCCAACGCTTAGTGAAACGGTAATTGCTGGTTATGCTGGCCACTTCGCCCGATAACGGGTCGCGGACAGTGCCTTTGGCCAAGGCTTGCACCGCTAGGGCCGGAGACGGCGCAGGGACGGGGGTTTTGGCTTTTGCTTTTGTTGGGCTTGGTTTTTTTGCTTTAACAAAGGTGGCGGGTTGCTTAGGTTTTATTGGGGGGATCGCGGCGGCTAGGGGTGCGGACATTTGCCCTACGGGGTCGGCTGTTTCTGGTTTGGCTGTTGGGGAAGGTGATGACGCGTTATTTTGAGAACTGCTGTAAACAGAATGTGCCACATAAGCCACAAACATAATTGACATTACAAATAATATTTCAATCATCACTTCCCCTTGGTTTTTAAAACCTAATAATTTTTATTGGTGGCACAGTGTCATTCCATTAAGTTGCTTAATGATAACCCGAACTGAAGCGCTTGACGCAACAGTTTGTCAGCCGGTTGTGTAATAATGGCCGCCTACAATCAAGCTATCCGCCATTTTCTCCAAAAGATGCTCAGCTGACCAATATAACACCCTGATTCTAATTTATTTTAATTGATGTGCCAACACTTTTCCGGACACATTGCAAAACAAATGTGTTGTATAAAAATGGCTATTGATTGAGGCTTTTTTATGATGGCAAGTAATTTATGCGTCACCCGCCGCCAATAGGTTTGCCGTGATATTGGACTCGCCGGGCCTTGCTGAAGGCCTGTCTTTCGGCCACTGTCTTGCAGGGCGGTCTTGATTTTATATCAGCCGCTTAAGGGGGATTTGGCGCGCCCGAGAGGATTCGAACCTCTGACCTCAGCCTCCGGAGGGCTGCGCTCTATCCAGCTGAGCTACGGGCGCGTAGCCGGATATTATAGCAATGTTATTGGACAATTACGATAGCATTGTTTTTAAATGGGCCAGGCTGGCTTTGCCGCGTTCTTTCAGCACTTCGGGCGGCAATTGTTTTTTGTTGACCCATTCCAAGTCCTCTTCCGGCAGCTCGCTTAAAAAGCGGCTGGGTTCGCATTCGCTGATTTCGCCGTAGCGTTTGCGGTGCGTGCAATAGCTAAAGGTCAGGCTGCGTTGGGCGCGGGTGATGCCCACATAAGCAAGCCTACGCTCTTCTTCTATGTTGTCGGTTTCTATGCTGTTTTGGTGCGGCAACAGATTTTCTTCCATGCCAATCAGGAACACATGCGGAAATTCCAGGCCCTTGGCGGCGTGCAAAGTCATCAGGCTGACTTGGTCGCTGCTGTTGTCTTCTTCGGCGCGTTCTAAAATATCCATCAGCATGATCTTGGCGACCAGTTCATCTAACGGCATAGCTGTTCCGCCCTCTTTTTCGGCAATGCGTTTAAGCCAAGCAACCAAATCTGTGACATTTCTTAGTTTGCGTTCTGCCGATTCCTTGCTTTTGCTTTCTTCACGCAAATATTGCGGGTAGCCTATGTGGTCAATAACCTGCTCAATCACAGCAAACGTGTCGCCTTGTCCGATGCGTTGGGTGGTTTCCAGCACCCAGTCGTGGAATTTGTTAAGCCGCTGGCTGGCCTTTTCGGATAGCGTTTGTGTCAAACCTAGCTCATTGCTGGCGGCAAACAGGCTAATATGCCGCTTGTTGGCGTAAGCCCCCAGCTTTTCCAAGGTGGTCGGGCCGATTTCCCGGCGTGGTGTGTTGATGATGCGCAAATAAGCGGCATCATCATCAGGGTTTACAAACAGGCGCAGATAACCCAGCACGTCTTTAATTTCCGCCAAAGCAAAAAATGACGTGCTGCCGCTGATAAAATAAGGGATATTGTTTTCGCGCAGGCTTTTTTCAAACAACCGTGATTGGTGGTTGCCTCGGTACAGGATGGCGTAGTCTTGGTAATGGCTGGCGGTGCGGAATTTATGATGGATGATTTCCGAGACAATTTGCTGGGCTTCGGCGTTTTCGTCTTTGTGGCTTAACACCCTCAAGGCATCACCATAACCCAACTGGCTCCACAATTTTTTCTCGAAGGTGTGCGGGTTGTTGGCGATCAGTTGGTTGGCAACTTTTAGGATGCGTCCGGTCGAGCGGTAATTTTGTTCCAGCTTAATCACTTGCAAGCGGGTAAAGTCTTTTTGCAGTTGGGCAAGGTTTTCCGGTTGCGCCCCGCGCCAGGCATAAATGGACTGGTCATCGTCACCCACTACGGTGAATCGCCCTAAGTTTCCGGCAATCAGCTTGACCAATTGGTATTGGGTGGTGTTGGTGTCTTGGTATTCATCCACCAATAAATAACGGATTTTGTTCTGCCATTTTTCTAGTACCGCCGGGTGTTGTTGGAACAGCAACACCGGCAGCAGGATCAGGTCATCAAAATCCACCGCATTGTAAGCTTTCAAATTGCGGATATAGTCGGCATAAAGCTGGGCTATAGGGTATTGTTCGGCGTTGGCGTAAGCAGCGGCCTGTTCAGGCGTGATAAATGCGTTTTTCCATTGGCCGATTTGTTGCGCGTATTGGTCGATATTGTCGCTGTCACAACCTTTAGCCCCGTGGCTGACTAAGTTACGCAACAGCGTGGCTTTGTCTTGCTCATCAAACAGTGTTAGCCCAGATTTGTAGCCTAAGGTTTTGCTTTCGGCCTTTAAAATATCCAGCCCCAAAGAGTGGAAAGTGGACACCCGCAAGCCCCGGCTTTGTTGGCTATCCAGCAATTTGGACACGCGGTTTTTCATTTCCCGCGCCGCTTTGTTGGTGAAGGTGACGGCGGCAATATGCCGTGCCGGTGTGCCTTGCTTGACCAGCCAAGCTATTTTTTCGGTGATCACCCGGGTTTTGCCGCTGCCAGCCCCCGCCAGCACCAGCAAGGGATGGTCGATGGTTTTGACGGCGGCGAGTTGTTGGGGGTTGAGTTTGGACATGAATACAGGCTAAAACAAGCGGTTTAATGGGGTGGGCAGTTTGATACAAACTAGGCCATTTTGCTGCAATGACGCTTGCTGTTTTAGGGGGTGTCATTAGTTGGTTTTTTAGCACGTCCGGTCAAAAAAACCGCAGCCAGGCCTGTGATGGCAAGCCCAGCTATTGTGCCGCCCGCTTCAGGCTGCCCATGTACAGCCGCGTAAACACCACCGCCAATGCCAGATAAGCCAATCAGCCGTTCGATAAAAATGAACGTATTGCCCCGTTGGGTTTCTTTCCGGCGATATTCGGCTTCGGCTTGGGTTTGCTCAAATATCCAGTCTACACGGAAGTGATGGAATTGTTCGATTTGTTGGACGGGGATGATGGGGCTATCAGATTCATGCTGCTGGACGATCAGATCACCGTACCGGCTTTTAACGGATGCGTGGGTTGATTTTGCCATTTTTAGTCACGTTATTACGCAAGCCTTTGCCGACCTTAGCCGCATCGCTGCGTAATGAGGCGGTATCTTTAGAAAAATCGCCGCGCTGTGGAAGGTAATAATCTTGCTCTGGATATAGCACCAAGGCTTTTTTTATCCCATCTAACCAGTTTTGTAAATGCATATTCATAAGTTTAACGCTAAAAATTTTAAGCCAATATACCGAGTTGGCAGGCTATTATCAATATCACGCTTGGGGTTGAAAACGCTTCGCCCGTTTGGCCCAGTTAAGCCCGGCACTTACTCGCGCACCACCCGCCTAGGGTCAAAGGCATCTTGCACCACGTCGGCAAACAGGTTGGCTGCCAGCACCAAGGCGAACATGAACACAAATGCAGCGGATAACGACCACCACACCACAGGCTCTCGCGCCATTTCCAGCCGCGCACCGTTAATCATATTGCCCCAGCTATAAGTGGTTGGGTCAACACCAATATTGATATAGGACAACACCGCTTCTGCCAGCACCAAGGCGCTAAAATCCAACACCACCGAAATTAGCACAATATGCATCACATTGGGCAAGATGTGGCGGATTAATATTGTGCCTTGGCTGACCCCCAATGCTTGCGCGGCCTGCACATATTCCATTTCCCTAAGCTTCAGGGTTTCGGCCCGCAACAGCCGGCATAAGCCTGTCCAATTGGTCACGCCCAAAATCAGGCACAAAAACAACAGGCGTAAATCCGAGCGCATCACCACGCTGGTAAAGGCTGCTTCATGGTTCGCCATATAAATTTGCACCACCAAAATGGAGGCGGCAATCAACAACACACTGGGTATGGCGTTAAGCGTGGTGTACAGGTATTGGATGACATCATCCACCCAACCACGGAAAAAACCCGCCAAAATACCAAACACAATCGCCATAGGCAACATGATTAGTGTCGTTAGGGTGCCGATGACCATGCCGGTGCGGATGCTTTTGATGGTTTGGTAAAAAACATCTTCGCCCACTTTGTCGGTACCAAAAACATGATAGAAACCGGACAAATAAACCAAGGCATAAGCCAGCGTGACCAAACCGAACAGCACTAGGCATACCGTTCGGGCGGTAGGGTTGTCCAGTAAGGCGGGGTGCTTGAACTTGGCGAATCCCCAAGCCGCCAATAACAGCAAGCCGCCTAAAGTTGCCCCCTTAGCCAAGCCTTGCAAAGATTTTTGCAGCACATCGGCTACGTGCTGGTGTTCCGGGTCTTGTAAATGCCGGCCGCCAAACATTAGGCGGGGATAAGCCCATTGCACCGAGCCATCATTTTGCGTCACCATTTCTTTACCGTACAGGGAGAAGGCCAGCGGCGCCGAATAGGTTTTTTCGCTCTGCGTCCTGATCGGTGTTGCCCAGTCATCAATCAGGCTGATAATTTCATGGCCTTTGTCTTCGGTCGGTTTGAAATGGACTGAATCCAGCAAGGCAATCGCCACAAAAAAAACTAACACCACCAGTGACACCATAGCGGTTTTGCTCGCGGCAATAGCCCGCAAAGGCCGTTGCAAATGCGCTTTGCCGCGCAAATGGATGCCTAAGCCTAGCAAGGTAAAAAACAGCAGGAATAGCAGTGCATCAGTCCATAAGACAATCATGGTGTAACCTGGGTCAATGTTGCGGGATGACGTTGCATTTTAATAGAGATGGGTTTTAGGGTGGAAGTGCAAAAGTGCAGGTCAGTGGTGTTATACGCACAAAATGTCCGCCACAACAAAGCGGCATCCTGTTGGCGTTTGCCTTACAGTTTACGCAATTTGTTTGCTAATCGCCATTTATTGGACTAAATTACAAGCTATTAGAGTACGTTGCTCCACCAGGTAACTTTTAGCAATAACAAGCTGTGGCAAAGCTAAGGATTTTGATATGAAATATATTACAAATAAAGTCAAAAAAACTTGCCTGTTGGTTAGCCTGCTGTTTTTCGCGGCCTTATACACGTCGCTATCGGTCGCTGACACGGTCATCATCAGCAAGGGCGCGATTGCGGCGGGGTGGGCAAATTGGTCATGGAACACCAGCTATCAAACCAGTGCCACCACCCAATATAATGGCAATCCCACCTTGTCCATCAGCTATAACGCGGGGTGGGCGGGGTTTTCCTTGGACAACAGCACGCCGGTCAATACGGCAACCTACCAATCACTGCAAATAGCCGTTTACGGTTCGACCGGATTGGGCAGCAATAAAACCGTTTTGGCGTTAACCACCCAAGATAACGCGGGCAATGCCAGCACGGCTTATTATTTTACCCCGATGGCCAATACTTGGTCGGTCATCACCGTGCCATTGACGGCATTAGGCAGTCCTGCACAAATTGCACGGATAAACATTCAAGATAATACCGGCGCCACGCTTCCTCCCTATTATATCGGCGCTTTAACGTTGGTGGCGGCCCCCGTGGCTAAGCTGAGTTTGACTGTTGATGCAACTGCGGCACGTCATGCCATTAGTCCGCTTATTTACGGCATTAATGACATCAATGCCACTGATGCCAGTTTATGGCAGACTTTGGGCATAACGGTCAACCGTTGGGGGGGCAACGAAACCAGCCGTTATAATTGGCAGCTCGACACCTACAATCATGCCAATGATTGGTTTTTTGAGAATGACCGCATGGGCAGTTCCAGCACCGTCAATGCCTTCATCACCGCCAACAAAAAGGCTGGGGCAAAAAGTTTGGTGACAGTGCCTATGATAGGTTATGTCGCAAAAGACGGCAATTTATCCACCTGTGGTTTCAGCGTGGCCAAATACGGCCCACAAAAATCAACCGATCCCTATCGGCCGGATTGTGGTAATGGTGCCAAAACCAATGGCTCTCTAGTGACCGGCAATAATCCGACCGATACCAGCCTTGCCGTCAACACGCCTTTTATCACCAGTTGGCTTAATTATCTAGTCCAGCAATATGGCAATGCCAATAATGGCGGCGTGGCTTTTTACAACTTGGATAACGAACCCGATATTTGGTTTTCCACCCATCAGGA
>Ga0007882_10001406_pt1 | contig 14000 bp, 10 predicted proteins | sample CryBogCBH12Aug01_FD_71195 | JGI IMG/M metagenome (GOLD analysis project Ga0007882, IMG submission 71195) | Freshwater microbial communities from Crystal Bog, Wisconsin, USA - CBH12Aug09.1 | ecosystem: Environmental > Aquatic > Freshwater > Lake | place: Crystal Bog, Wisconsin, USA | collected... | reverse complement strand
TTTGATAAATATCTTTATAACTAAAACCCTGCCATTGTGAAGGAATCTCATAGCTAGAATCCTGTACAGCAAAACTAATATCACCATCTCCTTCTTTAGTATTAAGAATGCTTCTATCTTTTATTTTTCCAAAATAAACTACCGAGCCATTAGTTGTATTGTAAACTATGGGATCCGTTGCTTTTAAATCATTGTCTAAATTTTTTAATTGAACGGACATTAATGATGGGTCTTTATAATTCCAAATGTCTAAACCAGCTCTTTCAAATTCTGGAGCACTGGTATCTTTCGCAGGCAAAATGGGTTGCACACCAAATTCAATCTTAGTTCCTGACTTACTAAATTTAATTTTCTTATCTCCACCAATGGTGTAATTGATAGGCATTGATTTATGCATTCTGCTCACTACTATTTTTGCTGAATCATCTTTGCTTGAGTAAACTGCCAATTCGTAATTTTTTTGTAAAGCTTTATCGGTGCTATCAGGCTCCACTAAATAAGCCAAAGTACTGCCTTGCTCATTCCAATTGAATCCAGTTGCTGTATAAAAATTATTACTAATTGATTTTACAATGGTATCTGCGCTATTTGCTAATAAAATTTTACTAGGATTAGTCTTTGTCTTCACTTGATACATAGCAAGAGACAATCCTTGTGGCTGAATTTGATATTGAGCAATATTTGTAAATGATCTTGATGCATTTGTTGACAAATCCTTCCAAACTAATTCAGACCCTTCTTTATTAATATCTCCTTTTTTATCTTTTAAATAAACCAATTGGTTATTTCCATGTTCAGGTAATTGAAAAGATTTAACCGATGCAATACGCTCAATGGCGCCATTAGAAAGATTCACGATCACCAAACTATCCTTTGGCATATCGTCTGCTTTTTTCTTATCAATTTTCGCTTTTCTTGTTTCTGAAAATAAAGGCTTGATTTTCGCAACCAAATATTGACCATTTTCACTAAAAACAGCTTGTGCACCTCTTTGAATTTTGATATCAGTATTATTTACCCGATCGTTAATGACCAATACAGCATCTCCTTCCTGAGGAGCAATTACATAACTAATAAATTTACCCTGAGGTTGATATACCACTTCCCTAATACTTTGCCAGCTATCATATACAGAATGGTCTAGTACTTTTTTTTGACCAAATGAAGTGATAGCAAGGGTTAAACCTAAAATGGAAAATAATTTCTTCATATTATAATTAAATTTAATAACATTACAACCTTTTATTGTAATATTTGTTATGAATATATAAAATAGTTTGTTTTTATGAGAATTTTTTATTCAATCGGTTTAATCATTTTATTCCCATTTTTTGTGAATGCACAAAGCTTTGGCAATTTGGCTGGAGAAGTTATTGACAAGGGTACTCAAAAACCAATTACTGGTGCAAAAATACAATTGGTTAATACCAAATTTGTAACCACAACAGACAGTACTGGTAAATACTATTTTAAAAGAATTCCCACTGGCCAATACCATATATTGATCGAATCATTAGGTAATCTCCCAGTTAATCTATATAACGTAATTGTCACATCCGGGAATTTGAGTTATTCTACATCAGAATTAGAACCAGAGGCAGTTACCTTGAAAGAGGTTACTGTAGGAAATATTAAAAAGACAGTTCGGGCTGCAACATTAGAAACCCCATTAAGTATTCAAAAATTAACAGCTGAGGAAATTAAATCTAGTCCCGGTAGTAATTTTGATATTTCTAAAGTAGTTCAATCCTTACCAGGGGTAACTGGTTCGGCTAGTACAGGACTTGGTTTTAGAAATGATATAATTGTTAGAGGCGGTGCCCCAAATGAAAATGTATTTTATTTAGATGGAATTGAAATCCCCGTAATCAATCACTTTACGACTCAAGGAAGTGCAGGTGGCCCACAAGGTATTTTAAACGTATCATTTATTGATGAGGTAAAACTTTCTACTTCAGCTTTTGATGCTAAATATGATAATGCACTGTCCTCCGTATTTGAATTCAAACAAAAAAGAGGTAATTCAGAAAAAACACAAGGCAATGTAAGATTAGGCGCTACCGAAATTGCTTCTACCCTTGATGGTCCACTTTCAAAAGATGGTAAAACAACTTATTTACTTTCAGCTCGTAGAAGCTATTTGCAATTCCTTTTTAAAGTATTGGATTTACCCATTAGACCCAATTTTTGGGATTTTCAATTTAAGGTTACCCATGTTATTGATCCAAAAACTACTTTAACATTATTAGGTGTTGGTGCCATTGATGAATTTGCTTTTGCTGCTCCTAAAAATGCAACTCCTGAAAAAATATTTGCTTTAAATGCAGGGCCTTCTATTAATCAATGGAGTTATACAGTGGGTGCTTCTTTAAAAAAATTAATCAATAAAGGATATTGGAATTTAAGCGTTAGTGAAAATCATTTAAATAACGTAAATGAAAAATACCAAAATAATTTAGGCCCGGATAAAGGCGAGAAAACTTTAGACTATGTCTCCAATGAGTCAGGTGAAAATATAAGATGGGATATCACAAAAAACTTTATAGGCATTAAATGGACAACCGGTGTGAACTTCCAAAATGTAAATTATGATAATTCCACTAACCAATTATTGAGATACAATTCTTTAAGTACTATTGGAAATAATATTCAGATTGGCGCTCCTGTTATATTAAAATATGCCACTAGTTTACAATACCAAAAGTATGGTGCATTTTTTCAAATGGGAAAAAGAGCATTTAATAATAGATTAGGAATTAGTGCAGGTGTCCGCAATGATGGCAATAATTTTACAACAGATGGCAATCAAATTACCAAAAGAATCTCACCTAGATTTAGCATTAGTTATGTGTTAACTGATAAGATAAATTTAAATGCATCGGTTGGAAAGTATTATAAAATAGAACCCAATACTGTTTTAGGATTTAGAGATGCCAATAACAATTATACCAACAGATCAACCGCTTATATTTCAAGCACCCATTATGTTACAGGCATTGAATACATCCCTTCTGAATCTACCAGATTTACAGGCGAGGTATTTTATAAAAGATATAATAATGTTGCGATTAGTGTAAACAAGGGAATTAGTTTAAGTAATTTAGGTGCTGACTTTAATATACTTGGTAACGAACCCGTAATTAGTGATGGATTAGGAAGAAGCTATGGATTTGAACTATTTGCACAGAAAAAATTAACGGATAAATTTTCTGGAATTATTTCCTATAGTTTTTTCAAAAGTGAATATACCAATGTCAACAATGATTTTATCCCAAGTGCTTGGCAAAATACCCATTTGATTTCAGTTACAGGAGGCTATAAATTTAAAAATAACTGGGAATTGGGAATCAAATTTAGATATCAAGGAGGAACACCTTACACACCTTATGATATGAACCTAAGTAAAATTAATTTTGCTACTTTAGGCGTAGGCGTATTTGATTACTCAAAAATTAATAGCTTAACGAATAAACCATTCCACTCAAGTGACTTAAGAGTTGACAAAAAATATAACTACAAAAAAACCACACTTGACTTTTTCATAGATATTACCAATTGGTATGGAGCTAAATCAGTAGCACCTCCATTTTATGTTTTCTCTGCTAACCCAGATGGTACTTTTAAAACAACCGACGGAGCTCCTCTAAAGAAAGATGGATCCAATGCAATACCTAAGTTATTTGATAACAACCAAGTATTTGTAACGCCAACCTTTGGATTTATTTGGGAATTTTAAAAAAGAAACAACGATATTAAAATTAGCTTAGAACGAAAATAATTTATTAAAAATATTCGTTCTAGGCGTTCTTTATTTGTTTTAAAAATTTACCAGTAACATATTGCCATTGCATATTAAAAACGCCTAAAATGGCTTCTTTAATAATGCCTTTGGTCATTTTACTTACTCCAATTTTTCTATCAACAAATTTAATGGGCACTTCTTTTATTTTGAAACCTAGTCTCCAAGATGCAAATTTCATTTCAATCTGAAAAGCATAACCGATAAACTTGATATTGTCAAGGTTCATGGAAGACAACACCTTATTTCTATAGCAAACAAAACCTGCTGTTGGATCCTTTACAGGCATTCCAGTTATGATCCTAGTATATGCCGAACCCCCTTGTGAATATATTTTTCTATCTAAAGGCCAGTTTTCGGTACTGCCTCCTTTTACATATCTACTTCCTACCGCTACATCAGCACCTTCATCAATTGCTGCACATAATCTATCAAGATCGTTTGGATTATGAGAAAAATCTGCATCCATTTCGATAATGTAATCGTAATTATTTTTCAACGCCCATTTAAATCCGTGAATATATGCAGTTCCCAATCCTAATTTACCTGATCTGCATTCAATAAAAACTCTTCCTTCATTTTCTGCAATAATAGCTCTTACAATATCAGCCGTTCCATCGGGAGAACCATCATCAATAACCAAAACATGGTAATTCGACTCAAAAGCTAATACAGTATTAATGATAGCCGATATATTTTCTTTCTCGTTATAAGTAGGTATTAAAACAATTTTTTTCACTAGCATATATTGGGGGATATATAATTACTTATTTAAAATAGATTTATTTAAAATTTCAGTCAATTTTTGTTTTGTATGCAAAGCAAAATCACCTTTCATCATCCAATCATAATACTGAGGCTCTTCTTTTAAAACTTGAACTACCGACTTTCCCTTATGTTTTCCAAAATTAAAAACAATAACCCCATTTTCATAAATTAGTCGACGTGCAAAATCTACAATTTCTTCTTCACCTGTAAATTTAACAATCGATTCAACGGTGTTTCCAATTTGAGGATATCTTTCAATTTGAGCCTCTAAAACCTCCCAGGTTGCAGTTGCATCCGCTTCGGCAGTATGTGCATCCTCTAATGTTTTATGGCAATAAAACTGATAAGCCGCAGACAAAGTTCTTTGTTCCATTTTATGAAACACTTTTTGAACATCCAATAACTTTCTACTTTCAATATCTGCACTAATGCCAGCTCTTAAAAACTCTTCATTTAACATTGGCACATCAAATCGATTGCTATTATAGCCACCGATATCGGCACCTTCCATAAATTGCTTTATTTCATTGGCCAATGCCTTGAAAGTAGGTGCATCTTTTACCATTTCATCCGTAATACCATGCACTTCAGAACTATCTTTAGGAATGGGCATTTCGGGATTTACTAGTCTTCTTTTTACTTGCTTTGTGCCGTCAACGCCAATTTTCACGATGGCAATTTCCACAATTCTATCCGTACTCACATTGATACCTGTGGTTTCTAAATCAATAAAACAAATTGGGCGGCTTAGGCTTAATGGCATAACAAAAATTATTTCCGAAGTTAATCATTATTTAGCAACTAATTTGAGTCAATTTTAACCCCAACAACACTAATATTTTCTTAATTTTGAGACATAATTGAAAATATGAACTGGATAGCCTTAAATACTGATAATCAAATAGAATTAATACGAGAAGCCTCATTTGTAAAGCCTCAATTAATTTTTAAACATAGTACTACTTGCAGTATTTCTAAAATGGCATTTTCAAGATTTGAACGTGCTGAAGCTCCCGATTCAATTGACTTTTATTATCTAGATTTATTAAGTTTTAGACAAATTTCTACGGCCGTAGCAGAAGCTTTTCAAGTACATCATGAATCTCCTCAAATTTTATTAATTAAAAACGGAGCATGTATTTTTGATGAAAGCCATTATGGAATTATGATGGACGAAGTAATAGAACAAGCAGGTGTTTAATAAATAAGAATGGTTGTTAGTTTATATTAACATTTTTCAATAACTATAGCGCTTGCACCTCCTCCGCCATTACAAATAGCGGCTGCACCATATTTACCATTGTTTTGTAATAAAACATTCATTAAGGTAACTACAATTCTAGCACCGCTACAACCCAATGGATGACCTAATGATACGGCACCTCCATTTACATTTACTTTATTCGGATCCAATTTCAGTAACTGTGTATTTACAATTCCAACGACTGAAAATGCTTCATTAAATTCGAAGAAATCAATTTGATCTTTAGTAAGATTTGCTTTTGCTAATGCTTTTGGAATCGCTAAAGCAGGTGTGGTGGTAAACCATTTAGGATCCTGCTCTGCATCCGCATAACTTATGATTTTTGCAAGAGGCTTAATTCCTAGTTCTTTTACTTTCTCTCCACTCATTAAGATCAAAGCCGCTGCTCCATCATTCATCGTACTCGCATTTGCTGCAGTTACAGTACCCTCTTTACTAAATGCAGGATTCAATTGTGCTACCTTATCAAACTTAACATTAAATGGCTCTTCGTCTTTTGTAATTACAATTGAATCTCCTTTTTTTTGTGGTATACTCACTGGAATAATCTCTGATGCAAATAATCCTTTTTCTGTGGCAGCTTGAGATTTCTGATAACTCGCAACTGCAAATGCATCTTGATCTGCTCTTGAAATATTATTTTCCTTAGCACATAAGTCTGCAAAATTACCCATCGCTACTTTATCATAAGCATCCACCAAACCATCTTTTGCCAATCCATCCTGCATGGAGATATCACCATATTTATTCCCCCATCTTTGTGTGGAATTATAAAAAGGCACATTGCTCATACTTTCCATTCCACCTGCAATAACAATATCTGCATCTCCTAATAATATATTTTGAGTCGCCACAGCAATGGCTTTCATTCCACTTGCGCAAACCTTGTTCACCGTTGTTGCTATTACTTTATCAGGCAAGCCAGCTCCTTTGCTAGCCTGTCTTGCAGGGGCTTGACCTAAACCAGCTTGTATCACTGAGCCCATGATAACTTCATCTACTAATTGTGGCTGTAAATTAATTTTATCCAATGCACCTTTAATCGCAATGGATCCTAATTGAGTAGCAGATAAACTGCTTAAACATCCACCAAAAGAGCCAATGGGTGTTCTTACTGCAGCAACAATGTAAACTTCCTTAGACATAATGGGCAATTTAATTTTTATGCATCAGGTGCAGGAGACGCTGGGGCTTCTGCTAATCTAATTCCATTGTCCTCAATGGTAATTAATTTAGACTTATACAAAATACCTACATTCATTTTAAATGCTTTTTTACTCATAGCAAAAAATGCATAAATATCTTCAGGACTAGACTTATCATGGTAAGGCAAAAATCCTTTATGCAATTTCAATAATTTAATAATAGTTTGTTGATCACTATCTAATTTTTCAACGCCTTGTTTACCAATACCAATATCTAATTTATTATCTTCTCTAATTTTCTTTACATAAGCTTCGTCAATAAATTGACCAATATGTAAATGCGTAAATACTTCGTTTTTATAAACTAGTCCCTGATGAACTTGATTTACAATAACTACATATCCAATTTCAGACTCACGATAAACTTGCACTTTCACTTTCTCTCCTTCCTTAACAGTTAAGAAATCATTACTAATTTGATTGTCAATTTTTTCAGTAGCAGCAACTCTTCCAGTTTGTTTATCAATATATAATTTCACTAAATATTTACCACCCAAACGCATGGTAGATAATTGTTGAGACGCAGGAACAAACACATCTTTCATTAACCCCCAATCCATAAAAGCACCTTGACGCGTTACTTCCACCACTTTTAATGCAGCAATATCACCCACGACTGCATATGGCTCTTGTGTCGTAGCAATTAAACGATTATCAGAATCATGGTATACAAATACACTAATCGTATCACCCACTTGTAATCCTGATGGTACAAAACGCTTAGGTAACAAGATACCTTCTCCACCATCGTCCATATAAAAACCAAAGTCTACCTTTCGGTCTACACGCAATAAATTAAATTGACCTACATTAACAGTTGACATGGCTTTTTCTTTTGGTTTTTGAAACCTTTATATAAATTTAGAACAATTCTGGTTGTTCGTCGTTAGGATCTTTTATGACTACTTTAGTTTCCCATTCCATTTCGATGGTTTTATTAAAGTCAGTTAGTTTAGTACCTACCGCTTTCCAACCCATAATATCTACAATCTTGCTCACTTTAAATTTGGCTTTTCTTATTTGAGTACCTTTTCCAGTATTCACCACTAAGATTGGCTCAATGGCAGTTGAAACAGCAGCTAAATAATTACCATCCCCTTCTTTAATACAACAGAAAGGTGACCTTAAAGTAGTTGTTTCAATTTTAAAGCGCTTAATATTAAATTGTAATTTATCCTTATCTAAATAAACGGCAGTAACTACTTTTTCTGGATTGAACTTTTCAATACTTAATAATTTTTCAGGATCAAAACGCTGAGAAGTTTCAGTATCCATTACTTCATAATATCCGTCCTTTGTAAATACCAATAATTTCTCATCCTCAAATGTGCCTAAATAAATTCCTTTTTCTTCGTTGTTTAAACGACCAAACTTGTCATCAAACCAAAGCTTGCGACCCACCAAAGTGCTCTTGCCAGCTTCTTTTAAACGAACGGTTTTTATTGGATATTTAGTTACTTGATTTCCAACACTGCTTCTTCCTTTTACTTCTAATGTTTCAAAATAAAAGTCAAACTCTTTTATTCTAGCCGTGCAATTTGGACTTAAAATAATTTTCACAGACTCTGCTTCCCCGTTGGCATTCACAGACATATAATGCACTTTAGATTTCTCTACACTCTTAGCCAATGGATATTCTTTATCACGAGTAACCCCAGTTACATTAAAACGTTTTGCATAACTAATGCCACTTGCTCCATCTACATATACCATATTGTAGGTAGTACGTTCATCGTTCTTTTGGAACACTGCCGCATGTATAATATCCTTTCCAATAAATACCTTATCGGAAACTTTCACCACTTTCATAATACCCGACTTGGTGAAGGCAATAATATCATCATAATCCGTACAGTCGCAAAGGAATTCATCCTTCTTTAAACTAGTTCCAATAAAACCTTCGGCTTTGTTGATATATAATTTAGTGTTAGCAATAGCAACTTGCTTCACTTGAATAGTATCAAATTCTTTAATCTCCGTTTTACGCTCCTTCCCTTTACCATACTTCTTTTGCAAGCCTTCATAATAAGCAACAGCATAATCAACCAAATTATCTAAATGATGTTTGGTTTCTTTAATTTCTGCTTCAATATTTTTAATTTGCTGAATTAGGTCTTCAATATCTAATTTATAGATTCTGCGAACAGGCTTATCAGTTAATTTTAAAAGATCTTCACGCTCAATTGGCTTTTTAAATTTCTTTTTGAAAGGTTCAAATGCTTTATCAATAGCATCAATAACTTTCTCCCAGTTTAAATGCTTTTTCTCTAATTCTTGGTAGATTTTTTCTTCAAAGAATATTTTTTCCAAGCTAGTGAAATGCCATTTGCTCTCTAATTCTTTTAATTGAATTTCTAATTCTGCTTTTAATAAACTCTTAGTATGTTCAACTGAATATTTTAATAAATCACTTGCTCCTAAAAATTGTGGACGATTATCAACAATCACACAAGCATTTGGAGAAAGACTTATCTCACAATCCGTGAAAGCATATAAAGCATCAATCGTAATATCTGGTGAGATACCCGTTGCTAAATCAATCTGAATTTCCACTTCGGCAGCCGTAACATCGGTTACTTTTTTAATTTTGATTTTACCCTGATCATTTGCCTTGGTAATACTCTCCATTAATTGCGTTGTAGTCACACTATATGGAACGTCCTTAATTAATAATGTTTTTTTATCAAGCTCTTCAATATGCGCGCGCACTCTTACTTTACCACCTCTTCTACCATCATTATAATTAGAGGCATCAATCATTCCACCTGTTTGAAAATCAGGTAATAATTCAAATTTACGGCCTCTTAAATGTTTGATACTTGCCTCCAACAATTCATTAAAATTGTGTGGTAAAATTTTAGTAGAAAGACCTACCGCAATACCATCAGCCCCTTGAGCCAACAATAAAGGAAACTTCATTGGCAATGTTACTGGCTCGTTTTTACGACCATCATAACTTAAAGCCCATTCAGTGGTTTTTGCATTAAAGGCAACCTCTAAAGCAAACTTGCTTAAACGTGCTTCAATATATCTTGAAGCCGCAGCTGAATCTCCAGTTCGCACGTCACCCCAGTTACCTTGGGTTTCTACTAATAAATTCTTTTGTCCAATATTTACTAAAGCGTCTCCAATACTTGCATCACCATGAGGATGATACTGCATACTTTGACCAATGATATTTGCCACCTTATTGAATCTTCCATCATCCATTTCTTTCATGGCATGTAAGATTCTTCTTTGTACTGGCTTTAAACCATCTTCAATAGCAGGAACTGCTCTTTCTAAAATTACATATGAGGCATAGTCCAAAAACCAGTTTTTATACTGACCCTGAACACCAGATTCATTTTCCGTTACTCTTCCTAAATTTTTCTCTTTTGCCATAACTATTCTTAATTCGAACTTTATTCAAGTTCATTAAAGTCGGTAAGTGTCTTCACTACCTTCTACTAAACTATTTAATTCCACAAAAACAATATCCGTGATTGCCGTTAATTCATGCCAAACATTCGCCTGAATTAAAACCCTTGTTGGTGCAACCAGTTCAAATGTTTCTTCTTCATTAGTATTCAAATCCTTGCAGTGTAAACTTGCAGTTCCTTGTACCAATAACATATCTTCTGGATTTTTTCCAGCCGAATTCCCTTTGTGATAATGTTGTCCACTTACGCTTCCCGCTTTTCGATACACTAATAAAAATTCACCAGTTCTATCCGTACTAAAATAATGCAAAGCCCCACGCTCATCAGACGCTTTTAAATCAATAGGGCTAATTGTTACACGCATTATTAAAGTATTAATCTTATTCTTTTTATAAATTATTCCGCTTCGGTTTCAACAACTACCCCTGTACCTCCTGGCATTTGTACCACCATATCTTTCCAGCCTTTTTCCCAATCACCCACAAATACCAATTTACCAGCTTCTTCCAATGCTTTTAATCTGTATACAATAAAAGCATCTCCTAATTTCACTTTTAACTTAGCCATGATATTAGTTAAAGCGCTAGGCAATTTTTGAGCATTCTTAGTGAGCAATGTCAAAATATCTCGATCGTAAAAATTAATAGCTAGACTAATTAATTTTTTACCTCCTTCTAAAAAACGCACACCTTCGTTTTCATCACATAATTTTTTCCATTCATCAGGATCTAATTCAAACTCACTTAAAGTAATCGGTCTTGCTAATTTTTTAGCTTTTAAAAATTCTTTAGCTTGGATTTGACTTAAATAAGTTGGATAAAATAATTGACCTTTTTCATTTAAGAAAGGAAGGTTATTTAAATACAAAACCTGAATACGACCTTGATACTCTTTCACCTGACTCATAAACCAATAATAACCTGCCACATCATGTGCATTTTGTCCCATCCAAATCCAGATCATTTCATTTTCATCATGATTCAATGCATTGATTAGCTGATGTACGGTTAATTTATCATCCACTATATCCAATTGATCAGTATAAGGTGAATGTGCCAACACATTTTGCCACCAATCGCGACGCGCTTGATAACCTTCTGTTTCATATATATTTAATAATGGTCCAACTGCATAATCGTCTTTAATTTCAACAATTTTACCAGATAGACTCTCATCCAATTCAATGGCAGCTTCTAATGCAGCAATATCTGCAGTGTTAAATACTAAGTGTATCATGCGCTTTATCTAATTCTACTTTTAAATTATTGATAATAAAATCTTGTCTTTCTTGTGAGTTCTTACCCATATAATATTCCAACAAATGTTGAATATGATCCCCTTGTTCTAAAATAACTGGTGCTAATTTGATATCTGTATTAATAAACTTTCCAAACTCCTCGGGGCTTATTTCACCCAATCCTTTAAAACGAGTAATTTCTGGCTTGCTACCTAGTTCACTAATTGCTTTCTGCTTTTCATTTTCATCGTAGCAATAAATAGTTTTTTGTTTATTACGCACACGGAATAATGGAGTTTCTAAAACAAATACATGACCACGTTTTACCAAATCCGGGAAGAATTGTAAAAAGAAAGTAAGCATTAATAAACGAATGTGCATACCATCCACATCGGCATCGGTTGCAATAACGATATTGTTATAACGCAATCCCTCTAAACCATCTTCAATATTTAATGCATGTTGCAATAAATTAAATTCCTCGTTTTCGTAAACCACTTTTTTAGTTAAACCAAAAGCATTGAGTGGCTTACCTCTTAAACTAAATACTGCTTGAGTATCTACATTACGAGACTTAGTGATACTTCCACTTGCCGAATCACCCTCGGTAATAAATAAAGTACTTGCTTGTTGCGTAGCAATAAACATTTCTTTATTCTTAGAAGGCAATTCGTCATTTAAGTGCACACGACAATCTCTTAATTTTTTATTATGCAAATTGGCTTTCTTAGCACGCTCATTGGCCAATTTTTTAATACCTGCTAATTCTTTTCTTTCTCTTTCATTTTGTTCAATACGTTTTTTAAGCGCATCAGCCACAGCAGCATTACGGTGTAAGAAATTATCTAACTCTTTAGCTAAAAACTCGGTAACAAAGTTTTTCATGCTTGGTCCACCATCTGCTACATTTTGAGAACCTAATTTAGTTTTGGTCTGACTTTCAAATACAGGTTCTTGCACACGAACCGAAACAGCCGCAACAATACTGGTTCTTATATCTGAAGCCTCATAATCTTTTTTATAAAAATCACGAATCACTTTTACATAGGCTTCTCTAAATGCTTGTTGGTGCGTACCTCCTTGTGTAGTATACTGACCATTTACAAAAGAAAAAATGTCTTCACCGTAATCGTTATTATGCGAAACTGCTACTTCGATATCCTCTCCTTTTAAGTGCATGATTGGATATCTTAATTCATCAGGATTTGTTTTACGCTCTAATAAATCCAACAAACCATTCTTACTCACAAACTTTTTATCGTTAAAATGAATGACTAATCCAGCATTCAAATAACAATAATTCCAAAGTTGACTTTCAATGTATTCGTAAATAAAATGATAGTTCTTAAACACAGTCGCATCAGGAGTGAAACTCACTAATGTACCATTAGATTCGGTAGTTTTAGTTTCTTTTGTTTCCTCAATCAATTGTCCTTTTTGAAAAGTAGCAGATCGAGATTTCCCTTCTCTAAATGCAGTTACTGTAAAATCCTCACTCAATGCATTCACCGCTTTCGTACCCACACCATTCAAACCAACTGATTTTTGGAAAGCCTTACTATCGTATTTCGCTCCCGTATTAATCTTACTAACTACATCTACAATTTTACCCAATGGAATTCCACGACCGTAATCGCGAATAGTTACTGTTTTATCTTGAATAGAAATTTCAACTTGCTTACCATAACCCATGGTATGTTCATCGATACAGTTATCTATTACCTCTTTAATTAAAACATAGATCCCATCATCAGGTGCTGTACCATCACCTAATTTACCAATATACATTCCTGGTCTAAGCCTAATATGCTCTTTCCAATCTAATGACCTAATGGAGTCCTCATTATATTCTGCCCCAATCTTTGCTTCTGCCATAATTATCAATACTTTATGGGCATAAAATGCCCTGGTCTAGCTGCAAATCTAATGCGCATAGCCTCTTTTCCAATCCAAATAGGTACAAAAAAGGGCAAATGTGGATAAAAGGATTTATGCATTATCTTTATCCCATCGAAAAGAATCAAACATATCCGATTGTTGACCTTGAATTTATCAAAAACAAGGCAATTGAATTAGAAGCAGAAAACCTCAAATTTCAAGATTTTTTAAGGAATTTGGACAGTTTAAGCCTAGATAAAGCCGTTTTTGAGCTTTCTGAGGCCATTTCTCCCAAAATTGAATGTACGGACTGCGGCAACTGCTGCAAGAGCTTAATGGTGAATATAGACGAAGAGGAAGCCAATAAGTTATCCGCACATTTAGGGCAGACCAGGGCCGAATTTGATGAAAAATACCTAGATAAAGG
>Ga0007882_10001396_pt1 | contig 14080 bp, 6 predicted proteins | sample CryBogCBH12Aug01_FD_71195 | JGI IMG/M metagenome (GOLD analysis project Ga0007882, IMG submission 71195) | Freshwater microbial communities from Crystal Bog, Wisconsin, USA - CBH12Aug09.1 | ecosystem: Environmental > Aquatic > Freshwater > Lake | place: Crystal Bog, Wisconsin, USA | collected... | reverse complement strand
CAGCCCAACCCCCAAGAAAAACCCGTCATCCTCCTCGCCGTCCGCGCCCAATAAATCTGTCCGCCTTTGCTCGCACACTTTTGTTCGCCTTTGAAATCCTCGCGGCACCATTTTATCTTTGGGTTGATACTGCCCATCCCACCATTTATTTATGCATACACGATTGAGGTGGAGTATCAACTCGCCAGAACCCACTGCCGTTAGCGTCACGCCAGCGCGTGGTTCCGGCCCAAGAGGCAGCCCCACGGTATTTCGTTGAGCCTGATGAGTTGCCAAGATGGCGGCGGACCGCCCCGATTTTCCGAATTCGTGCCCGTTCGTGAAATTCGTGTCCCGCCCCGCTAGTTCACGATGCGGCCGCCTTCGTTCAGGAAGATGCCCTTGAAATTCATTTCCAGCGCCTGCGCGTTGGTGGCCTTGGCGAGCGCTTCCTTCTCGCTGACAATCCCGGCTTTCACCAGGTTGAAGAGCGACTGGTTGAAGGTGAGCATCCCGTCGTCCGAACCGGTTTCGATGGCGGCGGAGAGCTTGTCCAGCCGGTTTTCCTCGAGCATTTTCCGGACGAGCGGGGAGTTGACGAGAATTTCCAGCGCGGGCGTCATGCGGCCCGCCACGGTGGGCACCATGCGCTGGCAAATCACGGCCTGGAGTGTGCCGGCGAGCTGGCGGCGCACCTGCTCGCGCTCGTCCGCCTTGAAAAAGTCGAGGATGCGCGTGATGGATTGCGCGGCGGTGGTGGTGTGCAGGGTGGAGAGCACCAGATGCCCGGTGTCCGCCGCGCTCATGGCCGCGCCAAAGGTCACGTCATCGCGCATTTCGCCGAGCATGATGATGTCCGGGTCCTGGCGCAGCACGTGCTTGAGCGCGTGGTGAAAGGACATGGTGTCCAGCCCCACCTCGCGCTGCTCGATCACGCACTGGTTGTCTTCGAACACAAACTCGATGGGGTCTTCCAGGGTGATGATGTGGCGTTTGAAGTTGGCGTTGATGTGCTCGATCATGGCCGCCAGGGTGGTGGACTTGCCGGAGCCGGTGGAACCGGCGACGAGGATGATGCCGCGGTGCGCCTCGGCGATGGTCTTGATGTGTTCCAGCAGCCCGAGTTCCTCGAAGCTGGCGACCTGGTTTTTCACATGGCGCATGGCCAGCGCCCATTGGCCGCGCTGCTGAAAGAGGTTCGTACGGAACCGGCCCACGCCGGGCACGAGATAGGAGAAATCCACCTCGCGCTCCTCCTCGAGCCGCTTCTTCAAATGCACGGGCGTGATGGTCTCCACCACCTTGTTCAGCCACTGCTCCGTGGGCACGGGACACTCGATGGAGATTAACTCGCGGTTGATGCGGAACACCACGGGCGTGCCCACCTTGATGTGGACATCCGAGGCGCCGCCTTCCACCGCAATTTTGAGAATCTTGCTAAACAGTTCCATGCCTCCAGCCTAACGTCTCCCTGGAAAAATGCCAGCCGGGAAAAAGCCCGTGGCGGCAGGCGTCCCGCCTGATGCCGAAAATGATGAGCGCCAATTCCGGCGGCGGGTGGTCGCGGAGCGACCGGATGAGAATAGCCCAGCGTTTCAACGCCGGGTTTACCCACATTTTTTTCGAAGTGGATACGTTGCAGCGAATGACAATTTCGCGGCATTGGATTATGACGGCTGGCCGCCCCCCATCCGGCCTCCGGCCACCTTCCCCCATCCGATGGGGGAAGGAAAAATCATTGGGGCGTTAACCTAGGGCGGCGGTCGCTCTCGCTCCCTTGCCCTAGGCTGTAATCTCGCATCCCTACAGGATGCCCAGCGGCCCAGCAATGGTTCGCGGCGGATTGCTAAATGATGCACACATTATTTGATTGCCCAGAAGATGTAGGTAAAGACACGTGTTGAAACGCCGGGCTACTGTCGGTTGCGCCTCCGGCGCGATGCCGGCCGCCACGGGACCGGGAAAAATCTGGCCAAGCCGGCGGACACGCGGCAGAATCGGCGCATGTCAAAACACCGCATCGGCATCATCGGCGGCACGGGGCTGTATCACATTGAGGGCTTCACCCGCCAGAAATGGGTGAAGGTCAAAACGCCCTTCGGCGCGCCCTCCGACGACTACTTGACGGGCAAAATCGCGGGGCGCGACGTGGTGTTCCTGCCGCGCCACGGGCGCGGACACACGATTCTGCCCAGTGAACTGAATCACCCCGCCAACATCTGGGGCATGAAAAAGCTGGGGGTGCAGTGGATTATCAGCGTGAGTGCCGTCGGCTCGCTCCAGGAAAAATATCGTCCGTGCGACATTGTGGTGATTGACCAGTTTCTGGACCGCACCAAGCAGTCGGCGAACCACACATTTTTCGGCCGGGGCATTGTGGCGCATGTGTCGTTTGCCGAGCCGGTGTGCGGCGAGTTGCGGCGGCTCATCCTCCAGGCCGCCCGCGCCACCGGGGCCAAGGCCCACGACGGCGGCACCTATGTGTGCATGGAAGGCCCGGCCTTCAGCACCCGCGCGGAATCCCTGGCCAACCACCGGGCGGGCCATGATGTCATCGGCATGACCAATCTGGGCGAGGCCAAGTGCGCGCGCGAGGCGGAGATTGCCTATGCCACGCTGGCGATGTCCACCGATTACGATTGCTGGAAGGAGGATGAGCATGTGACGCTGGAAATGGTGCTGGCCAACCTGCACCGCAACGCCGATACCGCCAAGCGGGTGGTCACTGCCGTCATCCCGCAAATCCCGGCCACGCCGGACTGGAAATGCCATTCCGCCCTGAAAAATTCCTTCCTGACCGACCGCAAAGCCTGGCCCAAGAAAACCATCGCCCGCCTGCAGCCCATTTTGGCGAAGTATTTGTAAACGGCGGGGTGTATTTTGACACGGCCTCCCGATGGGTGGGGCAAACCTGCCGGGTTGCCGTGAAAGTTTGCAAATCAAGCGGCAGGCCAAGTTCGTAACGGTGGCAACGGCCACACCCGGCGGATTGCCAATCCGCGATACAGCCGACTGCCGGTCGGCGCTACTTCGGGAACCGTGGCAAGTTGCACCCCTGCCTTAGCGGGCAATAAAAATTGCTCGTCTATTTGCAAACGTCACCGTATCGTCACGCAATTGCCGTCAAATTGTAACTCCCTTCCGGCTCAATTCCAGACCGGCCTTGTACGATGAGAAATCAAGGTTGCGGCGCGGCCAGAACCGAACATTATTATTATGCGAATTTCGATGAAGCAACTGATGGGCGAGACCCGCTGGGCCGCCTTGGTCATCCTGTTGGCGGCGGCGGCCGCCCCGGCCCACGCGGCGGGATTCCTGCCCGGCCATATCGCCGTGCTGCGGGCCGGTGATGGTGCGATGGATCTGCATTTGAAACAGGCGCCCACTTTCATTGACCAGTATGACGCCAGCGCCTTCAGCGAGATGCCGTCCTTCACGGTCAAGGTGCCCACCAATGGGCCGGACACGCTGTTTTTCAACGGCCACGCCGCCACCGAAGGCATGTTGGCCCGTTCTGCCGACCACCGGGTGCTGACCTTTGCCGGGTACGGCGGCGTGGATTTGCTCCAGTCGAACGGCACGCCGGCGCTGCTGGACATCGAACGCGTCTTTTGCACGGTGGACGCCGCCGGGGGCCTGCACACGACCATTTACCGCCGCCACGGCGGCGGCACCGAGAAAATGAATCCGCGCGGCGTGGTGACCGACGGCGAGACCAACTTCTGGGGCTGCGGCAACTCTTTGGCCACGGTGTATTACCATCCGGGTGTGACCGAGACCCCCGTGGTGTTCGACAGCATTTCCAGCTCCCGTGCCGTCCGCATTGTGAACCACACACTTTACACCGCGCTGAACGGCGCGGATGCCACCGCCAGCGATTTGGACGCCGGCATCTTTTCCTTTGCGGACGCCGCCAGCCAGCCGCTGCCGCTGCCGCGCATCGCCACGGCCACACTGAAATCCGAAATCAAGGCGGCGGCACCTTATAACAAGAATGCCGGCTTTGACCTGAACCCGGCCGGGACCATCGCCTATGTGGCGGACACGGCCGCCGGCATCCAAAAATATGTGAAGACCGACGGCGCTTGGAAGTTCGCCTATAACTTCAAGATTCCCCAGAATATTCCCGCCCAAGAAAACCATCTGGCCGGCTGCTTTGGCGTGGTGGCGGATTTCAGCGGCACCGCGCCGGTGATTTATGCCACCACCACGGAAGGCTACGGCGGCTCCGTGAATTCCAACCGCGTGGTGCGGATTGTGGACATCGGCGAGAAGGCCGAAGTCACCACCCTGGCGCAGGCCGGCAGTACGAACATCGCCTTTCGCGGCATTGACTTCACCCCGGAAACCCCGGCGGCGGGCGCTCATTGAGACGAGGATGGTGGATGGAAGGTGGCGGCTGGCAGGGCGCAGCCACCCCTTGTAGCGGCGGTCTGTGACCGCCGAGCGATTCTTGGCAATAGCCGCTACGACTTGGGAAAAGCCCGGCGGTCACAGACCGCCGATACAGCGCGCCACGGCCCAGCAAACCCTGATTCTGTCCATTCTGTAATTCTGTCAAAGATAAGCCGCTTGCCCGGACTGCCGGTGCTTTGAACCGGTGCCGCCCAAAAAAGAACACGCACCCTCGCGGGTGCGTGTTGGTGAATCAGCGGCAGTTTATACCAAGACCAGTTTTAAGCTGCATGGGTCGGCAGCTAAGGAGCGTAGGCTTCAGCCCGCTTCAATAGCCAAGCTGGCAGGGCGTCAGCCAAGGCCCGCCCGCCTTCCGTTTGGACGCTGAAGCGGCGTGAACGCCGCGCTCCGCTCGCGTCTAATTCGTGCCCGCCTCTGTATAAGGCTCATAATGCACTTTCAAACTGCAGGTGATGTTTGGTGTCAATCAATGCAGCACGGTGATGGTGCCGCCGTTGTTCAGCACATTGGTGATGCCCAGCGAGCTGGAGGTGTAGCTGCCCGGCAGGACAGGCATGCTATTGGTGGTCATGGACCAGAAGGCGACGTTCGCATTGTTGTAATACTGGCCGGTGCCCTCCAGATCTAGGGAGAACGAGGCGTTGTTGGTGGAAATGGCCGCGAGTTTCAGCACCCCGCCGTCATGCACGCTGAACGTGCCGGTGAAGTTGGTGGTGTTGATGGTGGATTGAAATTCCACATAGGAGCCGCTGGCGGTGTGGGCGGTGACGTCAATCAGTCCGCTGCCGACCAGCGAGCCATTTTTAAAATGGAGGTTCATGCTGCTGCCCAGTCCGGATTCCAGGGTTCCGTTGACGAGGGTGAAGACCTGGCCGCTCAAATCCATGGTCAGGCCGATATTGTTCCCCATGTAGATGGTGCCGCCTTGGAGGGACAGGTTATTCAGGGTCAGGGTTGCCGTGGGAAACCCGGCCGCAAACTGCCCGCCGCCATCCACCTCTAAGGTGCCGCCGTAGAAGGTCTCCACATTGGTATCGAGGGTGAGGCTGGACGTGCCGGTCTGCCAGATGTTGGTGTCGCCGGCCACGGGGATCGGCACGCCCCAGGTGTTAGTGTTGTTGATGGGCCCATTGGCGATGGCGGTGACGCCATTGGCGAGGGGCGCCGCCGAGTTCAACGGCAGGGAAGGCAAATCAACGCCATTTTGGTGCAACTTGGTGAAACCCAGGGCCGCGTTGGTGGTAAAGGGCTGGGTCACGTTGCCCATGTTGGTATTGGAAAATTTCGGGATGCCACCGGCCATGGCGGCAAACCCGGTCAGCATGTTGGTGATATAAATATTCGTGTAGGTCAGGTTCTGGACGGCGATAAAGGCTTCCACCGCCACCCCGCCTTGCGCACTGTTGGTGTCCACCCAGTCAACCGTGAGATTTTTTACATTCAGATTTTGCACGTAAGTATCGTGCAAGCCGTCCAGGCAGTTCCAAATCAGAGTGTTGGTGAGGGTTTCCGTCGCCAGGGTGGCAGTGCCAATCAAATACTGGCCCTGATTTCCGGGGAAGTTGGCGATGGCATTAATGCCGCTTTGGTTCTGGAACTTGATTTTCATGCCGGTCATGCAAGCGTAGGCGGTGTTGCCGCTGACTTGGTGGAGGGGGACATCACAAATGTTCAAGTTGCCGCTGTCCGGCCCGGAATTGGTCCAAGATTGGCATTTGACGGCGGTTCGGTTTGTGGGAAAGGTGGTCATATACCCGGTGGTTTCATCATAGCGGCCCACGGCCCAGAACATGAAGCCATTGCCTTTGCAGGCGGCCGCAATGTTGTTGATGCACCGGACATCGGGCCCTTGAAACCAGAAGCCATCACCGTGAAAACCCATGTCGCTGGCCATCATGCGGGGGGTGTCAGCGAACACCGTGCGCTGATACGGAAACCGGCCGATGCCCGTGCCGCCAATGGCCAGACAGCTCACCATCTCGCCCGCCTCGTCGCCGTCCTGGCACACGAAGCCCGCGCCGGAAAAGTTGTAGGCCACATTGTTGGTCATGTGGACATAGCTGGAATGGTTCACAAAGCCCCAGCCCGGGGTGTCATTGACCACGCAGCCGGACACCACGCCGGCAAGTTGGTTAGTGGCATCGCCGCATTCGTGGTAGTGCAAGCTATAGCGCCCGCGCGGATTGGCCAAGCTACCCGGACCGGCGGGGCCGGCGAAGGCGTCGGTGTTGTAGGCCTTCTTGTCGGTGCGCCCCAGGCCGAGGAACAGGGAGTTATAGAAATAGGCGGTGTTGGTGCAGGTCATGATATGCCCGCGCCCGGCAATGCTGTTCGTGTCATCATAACATTGTGGGACGAAGTCCTGCGACTGGACGATGACATTGCGCGTCAGGTTGGCAATGTGAATCTGGCCATTCGCCACCCCCACGCAGGAATGGTCGTAAATCAACGGGTTCGTGAAGGTCAGCGTGCTGCCGCTGATGGTGGCGATGGTCCGCACCTCATTCTGCAAGAAACCGTTGGTGGTCATGTCCGTCAGCCAAAAAGTTCGGCTGAACGTGGTGGCCGGCACCACAATCTGGTCGCCCACGCGCCAGCCACTGGGGGCCGAGGCCAGCGTGAGGTTGGTGATGCCCACGGCGGCGTGCTGGCCGGACAACGGCAGATACGCGGTCTTGGCCGCGCCACACATGATGATGCCACCGTCACTGATGATACCGCGGCTCAGGGCGTTGGTGTCCATGAAGCCGGACGGCACACACGCATTGGTGGCGGTGATGGTGATGCGGGCCAGAAAATTGGAGCCCACCGGAGTGGCCGGCGTGCCCATGGTCAGCAGGCCGCTGTCGGACAGCAGCATGGTGCCCAGCCGCAGTTCGCTGGTGGCGTTGGTGGCAAATTGGAGCGTCCCGGACACCACCACCATGTTGAGGGGGGTGTTGGTGTAAACGCTGTCCACCGTGACGGTGATGTTGGAGGGGATGCCCACCACATCGCCGGTGGTGGGGATGATGCCGCCGGTCCAGGTGCTGGTGGATCCCCAGTTGCCGCTGGCGGTGGCCAGCCGGGTGTATTGGCCGGCGGTGGGGAGCAGATACTCGGTGCACTCGAGGTCGGAAGCCAGCAGGGGTTGGAGACCGCAGCTAAAGGTGAACAGGAGTCCGGCTAACAGTTGATTTCGACACATAGGCTTGATCATGGGTTTTGCTTTGGTTGACCGTTGGGAACGCTCGCATCATAACACGCCCAAGGCGATGCGCTTGGACGATATGGCCACTTTTTGCGAAGATTGGCTTATTCTGGCAGGCGACTGTTAAAATTCATCACCCCGGCTCACCCCTATTGGTGGAAAAATGCAGGGAAAAACGTGTGTCGATGACGGAAATCGCTCACTGCGTCCGCCCGAACTTTTTTTCCAGCTCGCGGTAGCTCATCTCAATCAGCGTGGGCCGGCCGTGCGGGCAGGTGTAGGGCATGGCGCAGCGGCGCAGGTCGGCCACCAGATTTTCCAGCTCGGGGCCGCTGAGCGGGTCGTTCGCCTTCACGGCATGGCGGCAGACGGTCTTGGCCACGGTGTGTTCCCCCAGCCGCGCCAGGTTCACCTCGCGACCGGCGGCGCGCAGGTCATCCACCAGATCGAACACAAACCGGCGCGGGTCGGGCACCTTCACAAAGGGCGGCAGCGCATCCAGCAGGAACGTTCGCTCGCCAAACTCGCTCAGGCCCACGCCCAGCCGCGTGAGGGCCGCCAGTTGGTCGCGTAAAAACTGGGCGTCGCGCGGCGGCAGCTCGATGGTCTCGGGCAACAGCAGTTTTTGCGAGGGCGTGGCACCGTTCTGCTCCAGCCGGGTGAGCATTTGCTCGAACAAAATCCGCTCGTGTGCCGCGTGCTGGTCCAGCAGCACCAACCCGCGATCCGATTCCAGCAGCACATACAGTCGGCCGACCACGCCGACCAGGCGCAGGGGCACGTGCAGCAGCGGCGTTGGCGACTGCGCCGCGCGCATCGCCGGGGAACCCGCTGACGATTCTGGCCCGGACATGGTTGGCAGCGCGGCGGCTGGCATCCCCGCCGGTTCCGGATCCCGTCGCATGGGTGGGGCTGGGGCAAAGCCCATTTTCAACGGGGCCTGGCTGGGGAGCGGGAGTGGGGCGGGCGGGACGGCCGGGGCCAGGGCGGCGGGAAAGTTGGGCAATGCGGGCGGCGCGGGCGCGGGGGACAGCTCCACCTGTTCCGCCGGGCGGAATCGGGCCGCCACGGGGACGGGCTCGTCATGAAACGACAGCAGCGTGTCCTGCACGGCGCGGGCCACGAGCTTGCGCACCTCCGATTCGCGATGAAACTTCACCTCGCGCTTGGACGGGTGGATGTTGACATCCACTGCCGCCGGATCAATTTCCAGAAACAGACAGCACACCGGGTAGCGGCCCTTCATCAGCGAATTGTGGTAGCCTTCGATGAGGGCGTAATTGATGCCCCGGTTTTCGACCGGCCGACGGTTCACAAACACAAACTGGCCGTCTCGCGTAGCCCGCGAAACGCCGGGCGAGCCAATCAGTCCCCAGACCTTCAACGTGCCCGGCCGGGGGCCTTCCGTCGCTGGTTTGGCGGGCAGCGCGGTTTCAAAAATATCCGTCTCCTCCGGCACGACCGCGGATTCCTCCAGCAGGACACTGAAGCGGACGGGCAGGAGTTTTTCATCTCCCAGCAGGGCGCGATAACGTTCGCGCAAGGCCTCAATCTGGCCGCCTTTCACAGCGGGAATCTGCCAGATGTTGCGGCCGTCCTTCACAAAAGTGAAGGCCACTTCGGGATAGGCCAGGGCTGCAAGCGTGAGGTAATGCTGGATGTGTGCGGCTTCGGTTTCTTCGGTGCGAAGAAACTTGCGGCGGGCGGGCAGGTTGAAAAACAACTGGCGCACCTCCACGCTGGTGCCCGGCGCACTGCCGGCAGCCTTCACCTCGGCAATGGTGCCGCCGTTCACAATGATCTGCGTGCCTTCGGGCGAGGCGCTCTCCCGCTCGCGGGTGGTCAGGGTGAACCGGCTGACGCTGGCGATGCTCGGCACCGCCTCGCCGCGAAAGCCCATGGTCACGATGGAAGCCAAATCCTCTGCCTTGAGGATTTTGCTGGTGGCGTGGCGTTCGAGCGCGAGCAGGGCGTCGTCACGGCTCATGCCAATGCCGTCATCCGTGACGCGGACCAGGCTGCGGCCGCCGGCCCCGATTTCCACGGTCACCTTTTGGGCGCTGGCATCGAGGGCGTTTTCGACCAGTTCCTTGACCACGCTGGCAGGCCGCTCCACCACCTCGCCGGCGGCGATTTGGTTGGCGACCTGTTCGGAAAGCAGGTGAATCCGGTTCATCAGGGAGAAACGTGTTGGCTGCGGGCGGAGACGTCAAGCATTTCACGATAAAGTCATTTTAAAGGTGCAAAATGTGTTGACATTCTGTCACGAGAATGTAACATATCAATATTCGGGTAGCAGTACGTTTCTTCAGCGGGGTTCCCCACCCCCACCTCCTTGGCGTCTGCTGCCCGAATTCCTTTTTTACCAGCCAACCCATCCTGACAGTTTTCAGCCAAAAGCCGATTGGCGGAAAAAATTCAAACCAAACCTTGACGTTCGGCGGGTATTTCCGTAGAGTCCATTTCCCCTTCGCGGGGGTGTAGCTCAATTGGTTAGAGCGCTGCCCTGTCACGGCAGAGGTTACGGGTTCGAGCCCCGCCACTCCCGCCACTTTTTATTGGCGTTTTCTCAGATTGGTTGACTTTCCTGACGAGTTATTGGCAAACTAGCCACCTAACGAAATACGTGTGGCGTCAGTTAGAGCGTATTAAATAATTCTGTAGCCATTCGGTGGGATTGGAGTTGGGCAGCGGTCTTTTTGGGTTTGGGCTTCGTTTCGGCTCAGTTACAGGGTTATTTAAACCTGCGCTTTCGCCGAAGCCTCGCCCAAACCCAAAAATCCTCGCTCCGAACGGCTACAGAATTTTTTAATACGCTCTAGACCAAGAATTGCTAGTCAACAAACCATGCGTATTTGTCCCGCAAAACCCTAAACATAGAAAACCATCATTCAGAACATGAAAAAAAAATTCACTGCTGCTGCTCGCGGTCGGCCTGACCGCCGGTATTTCTGCCCAGGCGCAATCTTCCCTTGATTGGACGGTCACGGATGCCGGCAACGGCAACTCCTTGATTTCCTGGTCCGCTTCCGGGGAATGGACCACCTCGCCCGGGGCCGCCATCTCCACCAACTCTCCTTATAATACCGTCACGGCTTGGGAACCTTTCGCAGGCGTGTTGACGAATTCGCCCGCGATTGCCACCTTGCATTCCTATCCCTTGTCCAATATTGGCACGTTTGAAGATGTCACCTCGAACGTGGTCGTCTCGGTTTCGGGGCTGGTAGTGGGGCCGGTCATGTCGGGCCCTCAGACCTATAACTTATTGGAATTGACGTTTCCGCTGATGGGTGAGGGAATTTCGGGTATCACCCTGCAACCGGGTGTTTCAGGATATCTGGCGGTCGGGACCGAGAACTTTGTGAAGGTGGCCTTCACTACGGGCTCCTATGAGGTGCCGATTCCGTTTGCAGATTTTGGCGCCGAATCATGGTCAGTGGATGAATCGATTTTGCAGGATGGTTTGACGCTTACCGTCAACATTGGCGGTGAACCCGTTCCCGAACCCTCGGCCATCGCTCTGGCCGGTCTGGGCCTGGCCGGATTGATGGCGGCTCGCCGTCGCAAGTGATTGGCATTCCAGTTTGCCCCGTTCAACCCCGCCACCTCACGGTGGCGGGGTTTTTTATGGGCACAGCCCAAGGGCCAAAGCCGGGCCGACGTTTATGCCGGTCAGGCATGGGGTGCCGGGTTCAGGGCGCGCAGGGGAAGATGCGGGCTTGCGGAGTCATGCGTCGCGCTTCGTTGCATTCGGCACTATTGGTTTCGGGGTGGTTCACGCCGGCGCAATCGGCGCACCCGTTATGGTGACCGGATCCGATAAAACTCCTGCTGGGCGGTGCCGGTCAGGTTGGTAAACCAGAGTTGTCCATTCCCGGTGGACCAGTTGGTGACCGCATCCTGCCAGTTCACCAAGTTGGAGGAGCATTGTAAAACCCAAGGCTGATTCCCGAATGCTTGCGCCGAAAGAACCCAACCCGTGCCGTTACGGACAATGCCTGCTGGATTGAACACCGGTGCAGGGAGGTTGGTGAACACGGCGGTCACAATGGCGGCATTGGTGGGCATGATGAACAAGGTGGTGGCGGCGGCGGCATTGCTGATGCCCGCTCCGCTCCAGCCGGCAAAGATTTTCCCGGCGGGCGCCGCGCTGGCGCTCAAAGTTAGTACGGAACCGGCACCATACATGCCCCCGCCGGTTCCGTTACCTACGCTTAGCGCGTAGGCATTGGCGGTGTTGGTCCGCCAGAGGCGGAGCAACTGCCGCAAAGCGGCCGGCTTGTTGGTTGGCGCCAGCCGTCCCATTTGATCAATGGCATTGATGCCGTGGCAATTGGCGCAGGTGCGCACTTCGCCGGCGCGGAAGTTGAGCCAGTAACGTTCTTTGACCACGCTATCGTTGTTATTGGTACCGGTCAGTTGCCAGGTGATGGCACGGCCAGCCGGCAGGAAAGCGGCCTGGGAACCGTCGCTCATGATTTGCGTGCCGCCGAGCGGGGCATTGTTCAAACTGCTCGCATAGTTCAGATTGGTAGTGGCATGCAACGGCACGGCCAGCACCCGGCGGCCGGGCTGGATATTGGTGGCACCATACGTATAGCCGCGCAGATAATCGGCCTCGAGATATTGCAGATGGGTGATGCCATAAACTTTGCCGCCATTGGCGACGCTGCTTACCCCGCCCGGCACGGATAAATTATAGGGCTGCTGTTTGTCGGCCGCATCGCGGGCGGTGACGTTGCGACTCACCACCAGCGCCAGCCCGCGCGCCGCCAGATCGGCCTGGAACGTGGGGAGATCCACACCCTCTTCGGCAAACACTTGCTGCTCAATCGGACTGACCGGCGTATGCACCGGCGCGGGCACTGGCCGAGCGCGGACTTCAACCGGTTGCAATTCCCAGAAGGGGCCGGCATTGGTGATCAGAATGCCCCCGCTCCAGTAAATGGACGTATTCAGTATGCCGCCGGTAAGAAATTGGTTTGTGGTCCAAAAAGGTGAGGTGTTAGTCAGGGTCATCAGCCGGAATTGGTAGGCCGCCACCGGCTGGGAGGCCGATCCGGTATTGATATCCACCCCGAAGTTCAATGACACATTCACCGGCGTGTAGGCAGCAATCACCTTGCCATCCGCCATCGGCAGCGGATTCCGATACACCCCCTGCGGACTGACAATGCGTCCCGGCACATTCGTGATGGTGATAAAGTTTACGATCATGTTCGTGGGGTTCACGCTCGGACCGCCGGTCAATGTCAGAATCTGCCCCGCTGCATGCGACCCACCGAAGATGGAAATATCCGGCGGGTTCACCGCCCAGTAAAGTCCGTTCGTGCGCGGATCTTCCGTCAGTTGGAAAAAGGCCAGCGACGGATTGACGTTGGCGCTGAGGACACCGCTGGCCGTGCGGGACACCAGATTCGAGACGCTATACAGATTCGTATCCGCCCTGAACGACGGGGTCAGCGTGGTGAAGGAGATTTCATGCCGTCCCACATGATTCAGCAACTCCTCGTTGCCGCCGTCCGGATCCAGCGCCCAGGGAAAGAAGAAGTTGAACAGGTTGGGATTCACGCCGAGCTGGGCGCAATAGTTCGTGTCAAAATCATTTGGTTCGGGAAAGGTTTCGATGGTGTTGGTAGATTGCGTCGGGGCGTTGGCCGCCTCGCTCAGAAAATTCAGCGAGCCATTGGTTGTATGGCCCAGGCGGTCGTCGGTGGCGCTGCCGTCTTGAATCAGGTGATCCCAGCGAGTGAGCAGGAGACGGCCAAAACTGTCAACGAAGGGATTGAATCCACCGCTCGGCAGATGTTCGAGCAATTTTAAATCGCCGGTCAACGGATCCAGACTGTAAGTGCCGGTGACGCACGGCGCGCTCTTGTATTCATCCAGTTGGGGAGAAAGCGCCGGTTGGTTCGCATACGCCCGGTCGCTCATGAAAATGATGCGTCCGTCCGTCGCGTAAGTGGGGTTGATGTTGTTGCAATTGGTGGGTTGATGCGCCACCGGGATAATGACCGGCAGCGTATTGGTATTGGCGATGATGGCAGCCAGGTTGGTCAATTCATACATCTGCCAAAAATAGGGGGTCGCATCGGTGGCATTGGTGGGTGAACCAACCACCACGCTGAAGAGCACTTTACTGCCATCCCAAAAAATGGCGGGGTCACGAACATCAATCCCTGCCCCCGCCTGGTTGCCAGTCATGCCCAGCCCGGCTTTGCGGGTCAGGTTAACGAGGTTCAGATTGGTGGTCATCAGCCAGAGATCCCCGCCGCGCCCGGCATGGGCGGTATCCGCCTGCTGATTGCCAAATTCGGTCACCACGGTCAGAAACGTATTGGAGCCTGAACCGTTCAGCTCGCGTGTAATTGGTGGCTGCGTAACGAAGACAATGGGGTTGGTCAGCGTAACCGCCTTGGCTTGGCCCGTAACGAGCAAGCATAGGAGGATGGTGAAAATGGAATGCAAATGGGGCAGTAGGTGCGTCATGACATT
>Ga0007882_10001395_pt1 | contig 14081 bp, 14 predicted proteins | sample CryBogCBH12Aug01_FD_71195 | JGI IMG/M metagenome (GOLD analysis project Ga0007882, IMG submission 71195) | Freshwater microbial communities from Crystal Bog, Wisconsin, USA - CBH12Aug09.1 | ecosystem: Environmental > Aquatic > Freshwater > Lake | place: Crystal Bog, Wisconsin, USA | collected... | reverse complement strand
CCGGAAATCTCCTTCTGTTCGAAGGCCACCGCCAGATAGCGCAGGCGATGCACCAACTGGTCCGGCGCCGGTGCCGGACGCCCCAGGCCGATGGCCGGAGGCGCCGAGGTGTAGGGCAGCAGGGCGCCGAGATTGGCACCGCGCCGCAGATTGTATTCGTCGCGGGTGATCAGCCCCTCGTCGAGCAGGCGGCGCAGCGTCTGGAAACGCAGGATAATGTTGGCATCGTCGGGCGACCCGATTTCCCCCGGGGTAAAGCCCGGCGGCGGCGGCACGTTGAGCTGCGGCGGCTCGGACGGCGGCGCCTGGTAACCGCCTTTCGGACGCGCGGCCAGGGCCGCCAGATGCTGGCGGGCGATGTCGCCGATGGTGCGCCGCTCGCCCGCCGGACCGACGCCGACCAGGGCGGTGTCCTGCGGGTTCATCGAGGCCAGGGACTGGAAATACTGGCGCGCCAGATCCGGCCGGGCGGTATTCTCGTAAACCACGCCCAACGCCAGAATCGCGTAGGGGTCCTTGGGATTGCGCCGCATGGCGTCGGTGGCCAGTTCCTCGGCCTTGATGAAATCGCCCTTGCCCAGCGCCGCCATGGCCGCCTCGCTGGACTTTCCTTCCTCCCAGAAGGTGGCGTCGTTCCAGAAGCGGTCGCTGTCATAGGCGGCGCCACATCCCGAAAGGCTTGCCGCGATCAGGGCCGATAACGCCCACCGCCTTGCCAACGCCATTCCCCCTGCCCCTTTTTTCGCCTGTTGCGGAGAAAGCATGACAAAGCTACCGACGGTGCGCAACAGATTGCGCCGTCCGCTTCCCATTTTCCGCAGTTTGGCTATTATTGCGCGCGGAGAGTGCATGGGCAACGAAACAGAACTCAAATTCCGCCTCGACAAGCCGGCGAGTGAACGGCTCAGGCGCCATCCCCTGATCCGTCGCCTGAAACACGGCAAGGCCGTCACCCGGCAGGAAAAATCCGTCTATTTCGACACTCCGGGCAATGACCTGCGCAGCCGGCAAAGCGTGCTGCGCGTGCGCTCGATCGGCGGGCGGCGGGTACAGACGCTGAAATCCGCCGACCCGTCGGGAGCCGCCTGGACAAGGCATGAGTGGCAATGGGACATCTACGACGATCAGCCGGATTGCCGCCTTCTCGCCTCGACCCCATTGTCCATGGATTTTCCATCCTCCCGCCTGCAACCGGTGTTCAGTACGGAAATCCGCCGCACCACCGTTGTCTTCGGCGAAGCGGACTGGCAGATCGAGATGGTCCTCGACCATGGGATAGTGCGGGCCGGCAGCCTCACCTGCCCGGTCAACGAAGCCGAACTGGAATTGAAAGCCGGCGACCCGGCGATTCTGTTCCGCGTTGCCCAAGACCTTTTCGGCAATATTCCCGCCGTTCTGTCGCTGGCGACCAAGGCCGAACGCGGCTTCGCCCTGCTCGACCAGGCGGCGCCCAAGCCGGTCAAGGCCCAAGCGGTGGCGCTGGCGAAGGACCAGAGCTCGGCGGCGGCCTTTCGCCGCATCGCCCTCTCTTGTATCGGCCAACTGGTGGCCAACCAGGAGATCCTGGCCGCCACCGGCGACCCGGAAGCCGTGCACCAGATGCGGGTGGCGGTACGCCGCCTGCGGGCCGCCATGTCTCTGTTCAAGGGCTTTCTCGATACGCCGGAGACCGTCGCGGTAAAGGAGGATCTGCGCTGGCTGCAAAGCCATCTCGGTCCCGCCCGTGATGCCGAAGTGTTCATCGCCGAAGTCCTTGATCCGGTGGCCGCCGCCTTTGCCGGAACCCCCGGCTTCGACCGTCTGCGGGCGCATTACGCGGCCAGGCGGGAAACCCTGACGGCGGCCGTCATCGGCCTGCTGCGTCACCGGCGCCTGACCCAGACCCTGCTGCGCCTGGGCGCCTGGGCGGAAGGCGGCGACTGGCAAAGATGGGAGGGCGGCGCGCAACTGGAGCATCTGCAGCGGCCGGTGATGGAGGCCGCCGTTCAGGCCCTGACCAGGCGCGACCGCAAGGTCACCAAGGGCATGACAGACCTCGAGCAACTCGACGACCACGCCCGCCATATGTTAAGAATACAGGTTAAAAAGCTTAGATATTCTATTGATTTCTTTTCATCTCTTTATTCTGTTTCGCGTGCCCGCAAGGCTGCCGCGGCCCTTGGCGAGCTGCAGGACCACCTTGGTCTGCTCAATGACTTCGCCGTGGCCCGGGACATTCTGAAAAGCCAGGCCGAAAAGCAGCGGGACAAGACCTTGCTGTGGGTATCGGGAATGATTGCCGGCTGGCACGCCGCCCGTATTCCCGGCCTGTTGCGGGACGCCGCCGGAGACTGGGACGCCTACCGGAAATTGCCGCGCCTGTGGTCCGGCCGGTCAGCCGGGAAATGAGGTGCCGACAAAAATGGCGGTGCCGACGATGACGACGCCCCAGATGATGATATTGGCGAAGGTACGAAACCCCTGACGGTCGCCGGCCTCACGCAATCCCAGGACATCGCAGAGGCGATCCCCCGGCCACAGGAACCAGTTCATCATTCGACTTTCTTGCCGTCGAGATCGTCCGTCAAGCGCCGCACCTCCGCTTTTTCCCGCTTCTTGGTCGCCTTGTCGCGACCGAATTTGACCCGGTTCACCTCGGCCTGCCTGGCCTCGGCGTCACGCTTTCGCGCTTTGCGATAACCGTTGAGATTGACCACGTCGCCCACGGGACCCACCTCCGGCCCAGCCATTCACCCGTCCAGTGTAGTCCCCCCGGGCTCCGCCGATCCAGTACGGACTTTTATCGACAGGCGCAAGGGATGCTCCGACGGCGGCAACCGGCTTTCCGGGACACTGCCCCAGCAACAGCCGACGGACGGCGACGGCCCGATCACCTGATCCGACTCTTCACCGGCGCAGGCCGACAACATGACCGACAGGCCGAACAGGATGGCAGGAAAGCGGCGCATTCTCCTGGATAGCATGGTCCGTGGCGAAGTGCCGCCTGGGCGGACGGGGGATGGCCTTTGGTGAAAGACGCCGACAGAGGAAGATCCCCTTGCGCGGGGCCAAAACCTTCTGCTATAGCTCCCCTCCCCTGAGATTGGGGGTGTAGCTCAGTTGGTTAGAGCGCCGGCCTGTCACGCCGGAGGTCGCGGGTTCGAGCCCCGTCACTCCCGCCACTCTCCCGCCTGTTTCGGCCGCGGCGGTGGCCTTTCGGCCTCTGGCACCCGCATCGGCGAGGCCGGTAATGGCGGCGCGGCCGGTCGGGTGGCCGGCAGTCGCGGCGCCGCCGGCGGCGGCCCCGACGCACCGGCTCCGACCTCGGCAACCTCCTCCCGCACCGTCAACCCCAGATCCACCGGGCGCAAGGCCCCGGCATGGGTTTGATCCAGCAGATCGAACAATTTTTCGCGGGCGTCGAGGAATTCATCAAGGGTGAGCGCCCCCTGCCGGCGCCGGTCGATCTCGCGAAAGGCCGCCACCCGGCGGGGGTCCGCCATTTCCGCGCGAAGTCCGGAATACGGCCGGCGCAAGGCCGGCCAGGTGACGAATTCGTCGAGGCTGACGCGGCCGTCGCCCCGCCGGTCAAGAATGCTGAACACCGCGGTCCACTGTCCCTCCACCTCATCCCGCTGCAATCGGCCGTCGCCGTTGCGGTCCAGGCGACGGAACGTCTCCCAGGCGATCGGCGGGTCCGCCACCGCCGCGAGACCGGGGGCGTCCTTCACCGCGCGGTCGGTAAAGCCACCGCCGCATCCTCCCGCCAGCAGACAGGAGGTAACCGCCAAAACCGCGCGAATTCTCACCGGAGAGGCCTTTCATTACTATCACAGCAAAGTCTCGGATGGCGCCGCCCCGCAGACCAGGGAAATTCCGGCCGTTTACGGATGGCACAAAACGCCAGGCGGGAGTAGGCTGAAGGGGTACCAGTAACTGCCGGGCGGGGCGGACCACCGATGAGCAACTCCGGATTTCCCGAAGCCGTCTTCCTGCGGCGCGCCGATGGCACCGGCTATGGCTTCTTTTACCGCAGCGATGCCGACTATCGCCATGCCGTCGACAGCTTCGTGCGACCCATCCTGCGCAGCTTTTCCGGTGCGCCGGTTCCCGGGCAACCGGCTCCGCAGGCCCATCTGAAGACCGCCATCGCCACTTTTCTCGGCCAGGCCTTCGACAAGGCGGTACCCGCCGAGGTCGGCGCGGAAGGGGTGTCACGGGCGGTTGCCGCCTGTGTGGCGGATGTTTTCGACAGCCGAGCCCCGCGGGTGGTGGTCATCGAACGCAAGGACGGCCCTCTGGCGGTCCGCCCCGGAATCGAATTCATGCGTCATCCCGGCTTCCCCTTGGCCATTGTCGTCGATGCCGATGCGCATGGCGGCGAGGCGCATTTTTTCACCTCCGACACTGACTACCGGCGGGCCGCCCAGGCACCGCCCGGCCCCCGCTGCTGGCTGCCGCAGATCGTTTTCCGCCTTTACGCCCGCACGCCCTCGGTGATGGCCGGCCGACCGCTGGCTGACGGCACCGAAGGACGCCACAGCGTTGAATTCCGCGGTATCTCCTTCGGCCTGCCGGCGCCGCTGGAGGAGCGGGCCGGCGTCTGACCCCGCTACAATTCCAGACAAACCAGGACGTCGTTCGCTAAAAGCCGACGCACGAACAGGGATGCCGTCCGACATCCCTTGAAGAACGACGTCAAATTTTACGAACATCCGGAGCATGGGAGGCGTTGGACTGGCAGTTTCGCAAACATTGCTGGAGTTAGTGCGATGCCAAATGTTCCGACATCCGGATCACCTGCCTCCGCCGCCGGCCCTGCCGCGGCCTCCACCCAGCCCGCACCCTCGGAAGGAATCGCCAATATCCAGGTGGCGCCGGATGCGGTCTCCACCGTCACCGGCAGCGGCCAAGGCAACCTGATCATCGGCTTCCCGGGGAACACCCTGCAGGCCGGTCCGGGAAATGACATCCTGGTGGTCACCAGCCTGTCGCCGCCCGGCGCTACCGCCACACCCACCACCGCCGGCGGGACCGGCGGCAGTGCCTCCGCCGGCAGCCAGGGGGCATCCGCCAGTTCGTCCGGCGGCACCGCCACGGCGACACCCGCGGCGCCACCACCACCACCACCGGCGGCGTCGACAGGAGCCACCGCCAACGCGCCGTCCTCCGGCGAAGCCACGGCGACTCCCGCTTCCGAAGTTACCCATCTGATCGCCGGAGCCGGCCATGTTGTCCTGGTCGGCGGTCCCGAAGCCGATGTTTTCACCGACGGCACCGGCACCGCCTATATGGTCGGCAATGGCGGCGGCGACACCTTCCAGCTGGGCCACGGCAGCGATGACGTGATCGTCGGCTTCACCCCCGGCACTGACCATATCAGCCTGGCATCAGGCATGAACGCCGCCCTGGTGCTGGCCACGGCGCATGAGGCCAGCGCCGGCGCGCCGACGGCAGCCCCGGCCGCCGCGGCAACCACACCGACCCCGGCTATCCCAGCCGCCGCGGCAACCACACCGGCCCCGTCAGCACCGGCCCCGTCAGCACCGGCCACCTCACCTCCGGCGGCCGCCACCGAGCAACACAATACGGTGATCAACCTACCGGACGGTCATTCGGTAATATTTCTGGGGCTCGATCCCAGCACTCTGCACGCCGATTCATTCCTCAGCTAGCCAGGGATCGGAACTCTATTTCTGAAAAGTGGGGACGGCCTTCGTGTCACGCCGGCACGGAGGCCGGCGCCACGATGAGGCGAAAAAGCTCAGGCGGTTACGTCGATGACGGTGCCGACTCCCGGAGGCGGGGCGGATTGCACATTGCCGGTCACCAACTGGACCACCGCCTGCTGCTGTGCCGCCGCGTCCTTGACGGCCGCCAGAGCCAGCTGCTGCGAGGTCTGGAGGGCCTGCGCTTGCGATAGCTGAGCTGCGGTTGTTGCCACGTCCATGACACCCTCCTAGTGGTGAGGAACATTAATTATAGGTTGCTTACCCCGGAATCTCCAGAAAATTCAAATGCCGGCCGTCGCCTGCCGGCCGCCGTTGCCGCCGTCGGGACGGCGATGGCGAATACTGTTCCGCCACCGGGAGACGAGGACACGCTGACCTGATGATCGAGCAGGCGGGCCAGGCGCCCAACGATCGCCAGACCCAACCCCATCCCCGGCGAGCGCCCCGGGAGACTGCGCGGGCGGCTGTGAAACTCGCGGAAAACCCATTGCCGGTCGGCTTCGCCAATGCCGACCCCGCTATCCCTCACTTCGATCCTGACCACCCGGCCATGGCGCCGGCAGCCCAGCAGCACGCCGCCCCGCTCGGTGCATTGCAGCCCGTTGGCCAACAGTTGACGAAGAATCCGCTGCAGAAGCAGCGGGTCGCTCAGCACCGCAAGCGACGATTTGACCACCCGCAGGCGAAGCCCGAAGGCCGCCGCCTGCTCCTGGAATTCAAGGTCCAGGCCATCAAGGAGCGAGGCCAGGGAAAAGGCGGCCACCTCCGGCTCGACCAGCCCCGCCTCAAGTTTCGATATCTCCAACAGGTTGCCGAGCTGGCTCTCGAGCATCGACGCCGCATCCTGGATCCGGCCGATCAGTTGCCCATCGACGCCGTCCGGCCGGCGCGCGGCAAGAATGCCGACCAACATCACCAGCGCCTGCAGAGGCTGGCGCAGATCATGATTGCCGGCGGCCAGATAGCGCGACTGCGCCTGCACCGCCTGGTCCAGCGACAGCTTGGCCAGACGCAACTGTTCAGGCTTGCCGACGCCGCCGCGGATCAGACAGACTTTGACGCCGTCGGCCGATGCCGACCAGACCGCGGTCAGTCCGCGCGACCCCAGGGCATGGATGTCGGCCATCAGGTCCTCGCGGCGGCGCCCGCGCTCCAGATCCAGCCGCGGCGCCAGGGCCGCCATGCGCCGGTTCCACAACACCAGGCGGTCCCAGGCATCGAAGATAAGAATACCGTCGGGAATTTGGTCGAAAGCCGCGGCAATCAGGTCTGCACCCTCTGCCGGACAGGCGTCCGCGAGCATCGTTCTCATGACGGTTCTTCGCCGTTATTGACAACGATAGCTTAGAGACTGCCCGGCAAAAGAGGCAATATTACAAAGGGCTTACATCGCCTCAAGCGCGCCGCGGCTTTCGGCGGCGACCGCCATCACCGCCGCCTGCAATTTGCCGAACGCCCGGTTCTCGATCTGGCGCACCCGTTCCCGGCTGATGCCATAGCGCTGGCCAAGTTCCTCCAGCGTCAGCGGGTTTTCCCGCAGCCGGCGATCGGCGATGATATCCCGCTCGCGCGGATCCAGCACCTTCAGCCCGGCGCTCAGCAAGCGATTGCCGAACTGGGTTTCCTCGCGTTCGGCAAGTTGCACTTCCTGATTGGGCCGCTCGTCCGGCAGCAGATCCTGCCGCTCGACCTGGACATCGGCGGAGACCGGCGCGTTCAGCGACGCATCGCGACTGCCGATACGCTGGTTCATCAGACGCACCTCGGCCACCGGAACCTGCAATTCCTCGGCGATACGGCGCTCGTCCTGCTGGCTGAGCGACTTGGCATCCATGATCTGCAGCTTCGCCTTGACGCGGCGCAGATTGAAAAACAGTTTCTTATGGGCGGCCAGGCTGCCCAGGCGCACCATCGACCAGCTGCTCAGCACATATTCGTGCAACGCCGCCTTGATCCACCACATGGCATAGGTGGCCAGGCGGAAACCACGGTCAGGATCGAATTTCTTGACGGCCCGCATCAGGCCCAGATTGCCTTCGCTGATCAGATCGGCCAGCGGCAGTCCGTAATGGCGGAATCCAAGCGCCATCTTGGCCACCAGGCGCAGGTGACTGGTCACCAGGCGGTGGGCGGCGCTGACATCAGCCTGTTCCTGCCAGCGCTTGGCCAGCATGAATTCCTCTTCCGCCTCGAGGACGGGAAACGCGCGGATCTCGCGCAGATACTTGGCCAGACCGCCGTCGGCGGACAAAACCGGCAAAGAATTGGTGGCAACGGTCATATTTTTACTCCCGGAAACACGACAACCGACGCGCCAAGGCTTACGCGATGGCGGTAGATACAAAGCGGGCGCTAACCGGGATGATGAACGATCAAAGTCATTGTCATATCCTCACGCAGAAGCGACACGACGGATGCCCATCCACTGGATCGGGCAGCCGGACCGGCCCCGTAACGGGCGCCGAACCTGAATGAATTCTGCAACAACCCACCCTTAGAGTCAAGCATTCCACCGCATGGTCAACCGGAGGCGCGATCCCGGCACCGGTCAGGATGGATTGGCGTATCCTGCCCGAAAGACCAATGTTCACCGGGCCCTGCCACTCCCAAATCAGTCGCCATCAGAACCGGCAATTGTGTCCAAAATGAGGAGAAGGAATGCGCATTGCACAGGTGTCGCCTTTGCATGAGGCGGTTCCGCCAAGACTGTACGGCGGCACTGAACGGGTTGTTTCTTATCTGACCGAGGAACTGGTGGCCGAGGGCCATCAGGTGACGCTGTTCGCCAGCGGCGATTCCGTCACCTCGGCCATGCTGGTCCCCGGTTGCCGGCAGTCTCTGCGCCTCGATCCGCGGGTCCGCGACCCCTCGCTTTACCATCTGATCCAGATCGATCAGGTGGTTCGCCGCCAGCACGATTTCGACATCGTCCATTTTCACGGCGAGCATCTGCATTATCCCTTGGTTCCGCTGCTTGCAGTGCCGCTGCTGACCACCCTGCACGGCCGCCTCGACCTTCCCGACCTGATCCCCTTCTATGAAACCTTCCGCCAGGTGCCGGTGTCGTCCATTTCGCACCACCAGCGCCGGCCGCTGCCCGGCATCGGCTGGCTGGGCACGGTCCATCACGGGCTGCCGGAGACTCTGCTGCGGCCGGGCCGCGGCAATGGCGGCTATTTCGCCTTCCTCGGGCGTATTTCGCCGGAAAAGGGCATCGAGCGGGCGGTCGCCATCGCCCGCCGGAGCGGCGTTCCGCTGAAAATCGCCGCCAAGGTCGACGCCGCCGGGCAAGATTACTACGACAGCATCCATCACCTGCTCCACCAGCCGGGAATCGACTTCATCGGCGAAATCGGCGAAAGCGAGAAAGCCGCCTTTCTCGGGGACGCCCTCGGGCTGCTGTTTCCCATCGACTGGCCCGAGCCGTTCGGTCTGGTGATGATCGAGGCGATGGCCTGCGGCACGCCGGTGCTGGCCTTCCGCCAAGGCTCGGTGCCGGAAATCATCGAAAACGACGTCAGTGGCGTCATAGTGGACACGGTCGAGCAGGCGGTGGCCGCCGTCGGACGCTTGCTGACGATCCCGCGCGAGCGCTGCCGCGAGAGTTTTCGCCGCCGCTTTTCCGCCGCCCGCATGGCCCGGGACTATCTCGGCCTGTATCGCCGGTTGTCGCCGATGGCCGCGGGCAAGGTCCTGGCGCCCCAGAGGGAGAGCATGGGGGAGCCATGAGCGATATCATCCGCCACCAGGGCATGGCCTATATTCTCGCCACCTCGCCCCGGCTGGAAACCCGCACGCTGACGCTCAAGGACGGCGACAGCTTCGCCGTTCTCGACCGCTATGGCGACACCACCCCCATCGGCCGCGGCGAGCAGGGCGTCTACCACCGGGGAACCCGGGTGCTGTCGCATCACGAATTCCGCCTCGACCGCCAACGCCCCCTGCTGCTGTCCTCTACCGTCCATGAGCGCAATGCCTTCATCGCCGTCGACCTCACCAATCCCGACATCCAACTGGACGACGGGACCCTGCTGAAACGCGGCAGCATCCATATTTTCCGCACCCTGTTCCTGCTCGACGGCGCCTTCCATTGCCGTACCCGCCTGCAAAATTTCGGCGAACGGGTGGTCGACACCGAACTGAGCTATCTGTTCGACGCCGATTTCGCCGATGTCTTCGAAGTGCGCGGCATGACCCGCGCCGCCCGAGGCGAACGGCAGGTCGAACGGAGTGGGGAAGGCATCACGCTGACCTATACGGGGCTCGACGGCGTCATCCGCTCTGCGCGCGTCACCTTCTCGCAGGCGCCGACCTCGCTGGACGGCAATGCCGCCCGCTTCAGCCTCAGCCTGGCGCCCGGCCATGTGATCGAACAGTTTCATCTCGCCGCCTTCACCCCGGACCATGCCGAGCAGCCCTCGGCGGCCAGTTTCGATCTCTGCCAGCGGACCCTGGTGGACCGCCTGCAATTTCCGGCGGCCTGCCGGGTAACCAGCGTCAATGACCAGTTCAATCATTGGGTCGCCAGGTCCACTGCCGATCTGGCAATGCTGGTCACCCAGATGCCGGACGGCCCCTATCCCTATGCCGGCGTCCCCTGGTTCAGCACCGTCTTCGGCCGCGACGGGCTGATCAGCGCCATGCAACTGCTGTGGATCGAGCCCGCCATCGCCAAGGGCGTACTGACCATCCTCGCCGCCTCCCAGGCCGAGAGCGTCGATCCGACGCGTGACGCCGAACCGGGAAAAATCCTGCATGAGGCCCGCTACGGCGAGATGGCCAATCTCGGCGAAGTGCCGTTTTCGCGCTATTACGGCAGCGCCGATGCCACCCCCCTGTTCATCATGCTGGCCGCCGCCTATGCCGAACGCACCGGCGACGACGCGCTGCTGCAGCGGATCTGGCCCAACATCCTGGCGGCGTTGAACTGGATCGACCGTCACGGAGACGTCGACGGCGACGGTTTCGTCGAATACATCCGCCGCCGCCCGGAAGGCCTGATCAACCAGGGATGGAAGGACAGCGACGATTCCATTTCCCATGCCGACGGCAGCCTCGCCGAAGGCGCCATCGCACTGTGCGAAGTGCAGGCCTATGTGTTCGCCGCCAAACGCGGCGCCGCCCGCCTCGCCCGCCATTTTGGCGACCATGACCTCAGCCAGCGACTGGAAGACCAGGCTGAAACCCTGAGGCGCAAATTCGAGCATGCGTTCTGGGTGGAGAGCCTGGGCACCTACGCCCTGGCGCTGGACGGCGCCAAACATCCCTGCCGGGTGGTCGCTTCCAATGCCGGCCATGCCCTGTTTTGCGGTATCGCCTCCCATGAGCGGGCCAAACGGGTGGCCGCCACCCTGCTCGCCGAGCCGATGTTTTCCGGTTGGGGCGTACGGACATTGGGGAAAAAGGAAAAGCGCTACAACCCGATGTCCTATCACAACGGCTCGGTCTGGCCGCATGACAATGCGATGATCGGCGCCGGACTGGCGCAATACGGTATCATGGGTGGCGTGCAGTCGATCTTTTCCGGCATTTTCGACTCCGCCCTGTCGGTCGACCTGCTGCGCCTGCCGGAACTGTTCTGCGGCTTCGACCGGCAGAACGGACAGGGCCCGACCCTGTATCCGGTGGCCTGCATACCCCAGGCCTGGGCCAGCGGCGCGGCGTTCATGCTGCTGCAGGCAAGCCTGGGGCTGACGCTGAGGGCCCGGCCGGCCCGCATCATCTTCGACCGTCCCTGCCTGCCCGCGTTCCTGCCCTCCATCGATCTGATGGATATCCGCGTCGACGGCAGCCGCGCCGACCTGCGCCTGTCCCGCCACCCCAGCGGCTGCGTCACCGTCGAGGTCCTGGCCCGCGACGGCGAGGTTGAAGTGCGGGTGCTGATGTAATCGCCAATCCCCCACTTCACAAATCGGGTATAGGCCCCTATGTTGTTGCCATCTTTAGAGTGATTTCAAACCATCAAGAGGTAACCATGGCTGTTGAGCTTCCCGCGCTGCCTTTCGATCCCAAGGCGCTTGAGCCGCATATGTCGGCGAATACCCTGTCCTTCCATCACGGCAAGCACCATGCGGCTTACGTCAATAACTACAACAACCTGATCAAAGACACCGCCAATGCCGCGAAGTCATTGGAGGATGTGATCAAGGAAGCCGCGAAAGATCCGTCAAAGGCCGGCCTGTTCAACAACGGCGCGCAGATCTGGAACCACAGTTTCTTCTGGAATTGCCTGAAGCCCAATGGCGGCGGCAAGCCGACCGGCCAGCTGGCGTCGAAAATTGATGCCGATCTCGGCGGCTTCGACAAATTCGTCGAGGAGTTCAAGACCGCCGCCACCACCCAGTTCGGCAGCGGCTGGGCCTGGCTGGTGCTGGAGAACGGCAAGTTGAAGGTGACCAAGACCGCCAACGCCGACACCCCGATGGTGCATGGGCAGACGGCGCTGTTCACCGTCGACGTCTGGGAACACGCCTATTATCTGGATTTCCAGAACCGTCGCCCCGATTTCGTGGCGAGCGTGCTGCAGAACCTGGCCAATTGGGATTTCGCCGCGGCCAATCTGGCCAAAGCTTAAGGTTTAATCTACGGCGATGAGGGCCGCCGCCACCCGGCGGTCCTCGGCCGCCAGCAGATTAAAGGTGCGGCAGGCGGCGCCGGTATCCATCACATCGATGGCAAAGCCGGCATCGCGATAATGGCGCAGCACCTCCGGCGGCACCGTCAGGATGCGCCGCCCGGTCCCCAGCAGCAGGATTTCCACGCGGGGCATCGCCGCCGACATCTGGGCCAGACAGTCGATGCTGATCGTTTCGGCGGCGATTATCGACCAGGCCAGCGTGCCGGTCGGGAAAACCAGGATCGAGCCGTCATGGCGCCGGCCGGAGACACGGAAGCCGCCGTCACCATAACTGTGGATGACCTGCCGGCCGGCGGCGCTGAGCGGACTGAGTTCCATGCCCTGCATATTGGGATTTAAGGCCTGGCGTCAACCGGCGGAGCGTCGGCCTTGATGAAATGCGCCCTGGTCGCCCCCAGCCACATGACGATCGGGCTGGACACCAGCACCGAGGAATAGATGCCGAAGACGATGCCGATGGTCAGCGCCAGGGCAAAGTTGTGCAGGGTCTCACCACCGAACAGCAACATCGACAGCACCACCATTTCGGTACAGCCATGGGTAATGATGGTGCGCGACATAGTGGCGGTAATGGCGTTATTGATGATTTCCGGGACACCCGCCTTTTTGTATTTGCGGAAATTTTCGCGGATCCGGTCGAACACCACCACCGATTCATTGACCGAATAGCCCAGCACCGACAGCACGGCGGCCAGCACGGTCAGCGAAAAGTCCCATTGGAAAAAGGCGAAAAAGCCGAGGATGATGACCACGTCATGCAGGTTGGCGATAATCGCCGCCAGGGCGAACCGCCATTCGAAACGGAACGCCAGATAGGCCATGATGCCGGCGCAGACCAGGGCCAGGGCGATGGAGCCGTCGGTCACCAGTTCCTTGCCCACCTGAGGGCCGATGAATTCGACGCGGCGCAGTTCCACCGAACCGTTGCCGGCGCGCAGCGCCGACAGCACGCTTTCCGACATCTGGGCCGAGGACACCCCTTCCTTCAGCGGCAGGCGGATGATGACGTCCGACGAGGTGCCGAAATTCTGCACCGAGCTTTCGGCGTAGCCGGCCTTGGCCAGATCGGCCTGGACCCGGCCTGGTTCCGCCGCCCCGGTGTAATGCACCTCGATGACCGTGCCGCCGGTGAATTCGACGCCGAAATTCAGCCCCTGGGTGGCGAGGAAATACAGCGACAGCAGAAAGGTGATGAACGACACCACGGTGGTCGACCGGGCATAGGTCATGAACGGGATGTCGGATTTGAAGCGGAAGAATTCCATGGTCCCGCCCCCGCTCAGATGGAAATTTTGGCAAGCTTGCGCCGGCGGCCATAGGTCGTATTGACCAGGGCGCGCGACACCAGGATGGCGCTGAACATCGAGGTAAGAATACCCAGACACAGCACCACGGCGAAACCGCGCACCGGACCCGAGCCATAGGCGAACAGGGCGATGCCGGCGATGAAATTGGTGACGTTGGAATCGAGGATGGTGGCGAAGGCCCGCTGGTAGCCGGCATGGATGGCCGCCTGAGGCGTCTGCCCGCCGCGCAATTCCTCGCGGATACGTTCATTGATCAGCACATTGGCGTCGATGGCCATACCGACGGTCAGGGCGATGGCGGCGATGCCGGGCAAAGTCAGCGTCGCCTGCATCAGCGACAACAGGGCGACCAGGAACAGCACATTGGCGGCCAGCGCCAGGGTCGAGAATAGGCCGATCAGCTGATAATAAATGGTCATGAAGACG
>Ga0007882_10001392_pt1 | contig 14100 bp, 9 predicted proteins | sample CryBogCBH12Aug01_FD_71195 | JGI IMG/M metagenome (GOLD analysis project Ga0007882, IMG submission 71195) | Freshwater microbial communities from Crystal Bog, Wisconsin, USA - CBH12Aug09.1 | ecosystem: Environmental > Aquatic > Freshwater > Lake | place: Crystal Bog, Wisconsin, USA | collected... | reverse complement strand
GATTTGGACACGGTCACGCGCAGCCTGCGCGTGCGGGCGGCGTTTGCGAACACGAACGAGCTGCTGCGGCCGGGGATGTTTGTCCGCGCGGCGGTGGAACTGCCGGGCGCGCAAACGGTGCTGGTGATTCCCTCCACGGCGGTGCTGAGCGCGGCCTATGGTGATTCCGTGTATGTCATCAACGGCACGACCAATTTGGTGGTGGAGCAGAAACTCATCCGCACCGGCCGCAGCCGTGGGGATTTCGTAACCGTGGAAGAGGGGCTGAAGCCGGGGGACAAGGTGGTGACGGCGGGCGGCTTCAAGCTGCGCAACGGCATGAGTGTGACCGAGAACAACCGCATGGTGCCACCCACCTCCACCACCCCCAACCCGCCGAACAGCTAAGCCGGCGGCCACTCCCAGCGTCATATCGCGCGTTGCCATGAAATCCATAACCGACCTTTTTATCCGCCGCCCGGTGCTTTCGGTGGTCGTGAACCTGATCATCCTGATCGCGGGTTTGCAGGCCATCCGCTCGCTGACGGTGCGGCAGTATCCGCGCAATGAAAACGCCATCATCACCATCACCACGGTGTATGTGGGCGCCAGCGCGGATCTCGTACGCGGCTTCGTCACGCAGCCGCTGGAGCGCGCCATCTCGGCGGCAGACGGCATTGACTACATCGAATCCGCCAGCAAACTCGGCCTCTCGACCATCACCTGCCGGCTGAAGCTGAATTACGACGCCAAGAAGGCGCTAACGGAAATCAATTCCAAGGTGAGCCAGGTGCGCAACGACCTGCCGCCGGAGGCGGAGCTGCCCACCATCAACATTGAGACGGCGGACTCCCAGTTCGCCTCGGCCTACCTCAGTTTTTCCTCCGGCATTTTGCAGGCGAACCAGATCACGGACTATCTCACACGCATCGTCCAGCCGCGTCTCGCGGCCCTGGAAGGCGTGCAGCGCGCGGATATTTTGGGCGGCCGCACCTTTGCCATGCGCATCTGGCTGAAGCCGGACCGCCTGGCGGCCTATAACATCAGTCCCAACCAAGTGCGCCTGGCGCTCTCGGCAAACAACTTCCTCTCCGCCGTGGGCCGCACGAAAGGCTCGCTCATCGAGGTGAACCTGACGGCGAACACGGATTTGCGGTCGGTGGCGGAATTCAAAAACCTGGTGGTGCGCCAGAACGGCGACCAGTTGGTGCGGCTACAGGACATCGCGGACGTGGTGCTGGGGGCCGAGGACTATGACAGTGAAGTGCGGTTCACTGGCGAGCGCGCGGTGTTCATGGGTATCTGGGTGCTGCCGAACGCCAACTCGCTGGAAGTGATCAAGCGTGTCCGCACAGAAATGGCCACCATCGAAGCGCAACTGCCCACCGGCCTCAAGGGCCGCGTGGCGTATGACGCCACCCAATACATTGACGACGCCATCCACGAGGTGCTGAAGACGCTCTCGGAAACGCTGCTGATTGTCTCGGTGGTCATCTTCCTGTTTCTCGGCTCGGTGCGGTCGGTGATGATTCCGCTCGTGGCCATCCCGCTGTCGCTCATCGGCGGCGTCTTCCTGATGCAGTCGCTGGGCTTCTCGCTGAACCTGCTCACGCTGCTGGCGATTGTGCTGTCGGTGGGGTTGGTGGTGGACGATGCGATTGTGGTGGTGGAAAACGTGGAGCGGCACATCCGCGAAGGCCTGACGCCCATCAACGCGGCGCTGGTGGGGGCGCGCGAACTCGTGGGGCCGATTATCGCCATGACCATCACGCTGGCGGCGGTTTATGCGCCCATCGCGTTCCAGGGCGGGCTGACCGGCTCGCTGTTTCGCGAGTTTGCGCTGACGCTGGCGGGCGCAGTGTTCATTTCCGGCATTGTGGCGCTGACGCTTTCGCCGGTGATGGCGTCGCGGCTGCTGAGCCACGAGCGCGAGGAGCGGGGCTTTGTGGGCCGGGTAAACCGGGACTTTGACCGCCTGAAAGTGTTCTACGGTCGGGTGCTGGACGGGACGCTGAAGATGCGCCCAACCGTTTATATCATCTGGATTTGCCTGAGCGCGCTGGCCATTCCGATGTATATAATGTCGGCCAACGAACTGGCCCCGACGGAGGATCAGGGCGTGGTGTTTGGCATTGTGGAAGGGCCGGCGAATGCAACGATCGAGCAGGCCGCGTTCTATGCGGACGCCGTGAACGGCCTGTTCCAGACGGTGCCGGAAATGGCGCAGTCGTTCCAATTGACGATGCCGGACAGCGGGTTCAGCGGCATGGTGCTCAAGCCTTGGGGCGAGCGGAAACGCACGGTGTTCAAAATTCAGCCGGAAGCCCAGATGATGGTGAACCAGGTGCCGGGCATCCGGCTGCTGATGGTCACGCCTCCGGCCCTGCCCGGCGGCGGCCAGTTCCCGGTGGAGTTCGTCATTTCCTCGACGGCGGAGCCAGATCAAATCCTGCCCGGCGTGCAGCAACTCGCGCAAGAGTGCGCCACGAACGGAATGTTCGCCTTCCCGCCGATCATTGACACGAAGCTGGACCAGCCGGAAGTCGAATTGGTAATTGACCGGGACAAGGTGTCGGCCCTGGGGCTGGATCTGGCCACGGTCGGCTCCGACCTCTCGGCGCTGGTCGGCGGCAACTACGTGAACCGCTTCAACCTCGCGGGCCGGAGTTACAAGGTGATTCCGCAGCTCCAGCGCGGGGCGCGCCTGAACGCGGAGCAATTGGAAAGCACCTACGTGAAGGGGCCGGGCAACCAGCTCATCCAGGTCGGCAGCTTCGCGCACTTTGAGAAGAAGACCACGCCACGCTCGCTCAACCGCTTCCAGCAGTTGAACTCCATCAAGCTCAGCGGCGTGGCCATTGTCCCGCTAGGCACCGCGCTGACTTTCCTCGAAACGGAAAGCGCCAAGCTGTTGCCGGGCTGCCGGCTGGATTACACCGGTGAATCGCGCCAGTTGCGCACGGAGGGCAACAAGTTCCTGCCGGCGCTCATCCTGTCCATCGTGATGATTTTTCTGGTGCTGGCGGCGCAGTTCAACAGTTTCCGTGACCCGCTCATCATTCTGCTCGGCTCGGTGCCGCTGGCCATGTTCGGCGCGCTCATCTTCTGTTTCCTGAAGATGCCGAACCCGAACATTCCCTACTGGACGAATGGCTGGACGACCACGCTGAACATTTATTCGCAGGTCGGGCTGGTAACGCTCATCGGCCTGGTGTCCAAGAACGGCATCCTGATTGTGCAGTTTGCGAACGAGCTCCAGCGGGCGGGCCGCTCGAAGCTGGTGGCCATCCGCGAAGCGTCGCTGCTGCGGTTGCGGCCGGTGCTGATGACCAGCGTGGCGACGGTGGCGGGCCACTTCCCGCTCACCTTGGTGACGGGTGCCGGCGCGGCCGCGCGGAATTCCATCGGCCTCGTCATTGTTTCGGGCATGGCCCTGGGCACGCTCTTCACGCTGCTGGTCATCCCGGCCATTTACGTGCTGATTGCAAAGGAACATGCCAACGAAAAACCGGTGGCCATGAACGCGGATGGAACCGACATATGAACGACATCACCACGCCAGAACCACCGGCCAACCGCTTTAAATCACCGCTCGTGCTGGTGCCGGCCGCCGTGCTACTGGCGGTGGGGCTGTATTTCGGCCTCGACTGTCTCGTGGGTGTGCTCACGCACGAATCCACCGACGACGCCTTCATCGCAGGGCACGTAGTCTCGCTGTCGCCGCGCATTGCCGGACAGGTCGCCAGCGTCGCCGTGTTGGACAACCAACTCGTTCGTTCCAACGACCTGCTGCTGGAAATTGACCCCGCCGACTTCAGCCTGGCGCTGGCGCAAAAACAGTCCGCCGCCGAGGCCCAGGAAGCCAGCTACAAGACAATGCTGGCCGCCGCCGAACTCATGCGCCTCAAGGTCACCACCGCCGGCGCTTCCGTGCGCAAGGCCCGCGCCGCCGAGGCCGCCGCCGAGGCCGCTGCCGTCCGCGCCAAGGCGGATTTTGTCCGCGCCACCGAGTTGCGGCAGAAGAACACCATTTCGCAGGCTGAATTCGATGCCGCCGATGCCGCCAGCAAACAGGCGGCGGCGGACTGGAAATCTGCCATTGAGAATTCGGCCGTGACGGTTTCCCTGGTGGACGAGGCCAGCCAGACGCTCACCGCCACGCTGGCGCAGGCTGCCGCCGCGCAGGCCCAGTGGCGCGAGGCGCAGACCAACGCCGCCGTCGCCCGGCTGAACCTCTCCTACACCCGGATTGTCGCCCCCGCCACCGGCCGCATCACCCGCAAGGCCGTGGAGGCCGGCGATTATGTACAGGCCGGCCAGCAACTGCTCTCGATTGTGCCGGCGGATGTCTGGGTGATTGCCAACTTCAAGGAATCGCAACTCAAGGACATGGCCCCGGGCCAGCCGGTGAGTGTGGCCATTGACGCCCTCGGCGGCCGCCGGTTTGCGGCGCATGTGGACAGCGTGCAGGCCGGCAGCGGCGCGCAGTTCAGTCTGCTGCCGCCCGAGAACGCCACCGGCAACTTTGTGAAGGTGGTGCAGCGTGTGCCGGTGAAAATTGTGTTCGACGAACCGCTGCCCGCCGACAAGGTGATTGGTCCCGGGTTGTCGGTGACGCCGGAGGTGCAGACGAGCAAGTTTGTTTTGCCCGCATGGGCGCTGGCGCTCATCGCCGTGGTGATTGCAGGGCCGACACTGCTTGGGCTGGTCTTTTTAACCGGCCGCCGCGCCGGGGCAAAATAAGGTTTCATGCAAGCGGAATGGCATCCCCGGCACAGCCCGTGGCTCATTGCCGTGGGCGTGATGCTGGCGACGTTCATGGAGGTGCTGGACACCTCCATCGCCAACATCGCGCTGCCGCACATCGCCGGCAGCCTCTCGGCCACGGCAGAGGAGACGACCTGGGTGCTGACCAGCTACCTGGTCGCCAATGCCATTGTGCTGCCCACCACCGGTTGGATGGCAAATTACTTCGGCCGGAAACGCCTGTTCATTGCGTGCATTTTCATGTTCACCTTCGCCTCGGCGCTCTGCGGCCTGGCTTGGGATTTGCCGACGCTCATTATTGCGCGCGTCCTGCAGGGTGTGGGCGGCGGGGCCATGGTGCCGATTGCCCAGGCCATCATGCTGGAAAGTTTCCCCGTGCAGAAGCGCGGCACGGCCATGGCCATGTTTGCGCAGGGCGTGGTGGTGGCCCCGATTCTCGGCCCAACCATCGGCGGCTGGATCACGGACAACTATTCCTGGCGTTGGATTTTTTACATCAACCTGCCGGTCGGCGTGCTGGCCATGTTCATGGCGCAATGGCTGGTCGAAGATCCGCCCTACATCAAGCGCGACAAGTCGGCGACGATTGACTACATCGGGTTTGGCCTGCTGGCCGTCTGGCTCGCCACGCTCCAGGTGGTGCTGGACAAGGGGCAGGAAGCCGACTGGTTCGGCACCGAATGGGTGCGCTGGTTCACGGTCATCTCCTGTGCCGCGCTGGCGGCGTTTGTCTGGTGGGAGTTCCGGATTGAGCATCCGCTGGTGAACCTGCGCGTGTTCAAATACCGCAATTTCGCGCTCGGTCTCACGCTGATGACCACGCTGGGGGCCATCCTCTACGGCACCACGGCGCAACTGCCGCTGATGATGCAAACCCTCATGGGCTATCCCGCGCTGCAAAGCGGTTACGCGATGAGTCCGCGCGGCATCGCCGCCTTCATCACCACCTTCTTCATGGGCCGGCTGCTGGGCAAAATCCGCGCGCGCTGGATGATGCTCTTCGGGTTCGGGATGCTGACGGTCTCCTCCTTCATGCTCAGCGGCATCAACCTGCAAGCCGCCCGCATGAACATCATCTGGCCGAGCATCGTGAACGGCATTGCCATCAGCTTCATCTTTGTGCCGCTGACCACCGCCACCATGAGCCAGCTCGGTCAGCAGCAGATTGGCAACGCCAGCGGCCTCTACAATCTCATGCGCAACCTCGGCGGCAGCATCGGCATTGCCTTTGTCACAACCATGCTGGCGCGTGGCGCGCAGGTGCATCAGGCCCTGATGGTGGGCCATCTCACGCCCACCGACCCGGCCTACGCCCAGCGCCTGGCCGCCGCGAAGAAAATGCTCTCGCTGCACACCGACCCCGTCACGGCCACGCACCAGGCCTACGCTGCGGTTTATGCCCTGCTCGACCAGCAGGCGCATCTCTGGGCGTTCGTGGACAACTTTTTCATCTTTGGGCTGATGTCCATTTTGGCCGCGCCGCTCATTTTTCTCTTCCAGCGCGTCACCCCGCCCAGCCGGCCGGCGGCCGGAAAATAGAGGATGGAGGATGGAAAATAGAAAATGCCTGTAGCGACGGTCTGTGACCGCCGACGGGATGTGGAAATCCAATAGAACACGGCGGTCACAGACCGCCGCTTCAGAAACATCGGCTTGGGCAGAGATCCGCCATCATCAATCCTCTACCCTCCATCTTCGCTGTGCCCCCGCCTCAGCGGGCTCCGTAACGGCGCACGAAGGCGATACACTGGGTGATTTCCGGCACGTTCGCTTCCATCTTGTATTCGTATTCCACCGAAACGTTGCCGTTGAACTTCTGGCTTTTCAGCTCGTCCAACAGCGCGGTCACATCGGAAATTCCCGTGCCGTAGGGCACATCATGCGCCTTGGGTGATTTCTCGTTCAAATCCTTCAGGTGCGTGCTGATGATGCGGCCCTTGAGAATGCGCAGGCACTCCAGCGGTTCCAGCCCCGAACGCACCCAGTGCCCCGTATCCGCGCAGGCACCGATGCGCGGGTCGCGATCCTTGACCAGTGACAGGATGAAATTCGGATCCCAGTTGCGGTAGCTGGCATCCTTGGGCCGGCGCGGATGGTCATGGATGCCCACGCGAATGTCATATTCCTTGACCAGCTTCTCAATGGTGTCCAGCGAACCAATGGATTCCGTGGTGATGCCGTAGAGGCCGAGTTTTTTGGCAAATTCAAACACCTTGCGCGCCCCCGCCTCGTCCTTGGGAATGTTCACCACGCCGTAATTCACGGCCCGGATATGGCACGCAGCGAGCTTCGCCTGCACGGCCTGGATTTGGTCGTCCGGCGAGTCGTGGCTGAACGCCACGCGGTTGGTGGGGCTGAGTTTCTGGCCCGGATAAAATTCAATCACTTTGCCACCCGCCTCGGCGGTCTTTTCGATCGCCTCCATCACCGTGAAATGGTTGAATGACCACGCTTGGCAGCCAATCGCGAAGCCGCCCGTCAGACAGTCGTCCGGAATGGGTTCCGCTTGGGCGGAGGGTGAAGTCAAAGCGAGCAGCCCGGCGGCGCCGAGCCCGGCAACGAGAAACAAGAGTTTGTTCATGGTAGGTGACGGCAGCATAAGCCCAGTGCCCGGTCCGTTTCAACCCCAAACCGCAATGAGCGGTCTGCCGGCGGAGTTGGCCCGCAGCTGAAACCTGAAACCTTGACCCTAAAACCTTATTTACTTGAGCCGATGAACCACCGTTTCCGCAATCGAAATAAACGCCCGTCCCGCCGCGTGGTTGGGCGTGGACACGGTGATTGGCGTGCCCCGGTCACCGCCTTCGCGAATCTCCGTGAAAATCGGCACCTCACCCAGGAACGGGACATTTTGCCGCGCCGCCTCGTGCTGGCCGCCGCCGTGCCCGAAAATCTCCACCCGTTCCCCGTTCGGTGTGGTGAAATAGCTCATGTTTTCCACAATGCCCAAAATCGGCACATTCACCTTGTTGAACATCGCGATGCCCTTGCGCACCACTCCCAGCGATGCCTCCTGCGGCGTGGTCACTATCACCCCGCCATCCAGCGGCACCGTCTGGCACAGCGAGAGCTGCGCATCGCCCGTGCCCGGCGGCAAATCCACCAGCAGAAAATCCAGATCACCCCATTCCACCGCCAGCAGAAACTGCTGGATGGTCTTCGTAATCATCGGCCCACGCCAGATGACCGGCTGGTCATCCGTCAGCAGCAGCCCAATGCTCATCACCTTCACCCCGTGCGCCATCGGTGGAATCAACCGGTCTTGCGGGCTGACCGAAGGCCGCTCATACACGCCCATCATCAGCGGAATGCTCGGGCCGTAGATATCGCAGTCCAACAGGCCCACTCGGTAGCCTAGATGCTTCAGTGCGCAGGCCAGATTGACCGAGCAGGTGGACTTGCCCACGCCGCCCTTGCCGCTGGCCACCGCGATGATGCGCTTCACGCCCGCCACCTTGTTTTGGTTGGCCATCGGGTTGCCCGGGGCCGCCGTGCCCGCCGCCGGCTGGCGCACGTCCACATATACCTGGCTGATGCCCGGCAGGTTGCGGAGAATCAATTCGCTCTCGCCTTTGATTTGCCGGGCCGCCTCCGGGTTCGGCGACGTCAACTGGAGCGTCACGCTCACTGCCCCGTTCGCCACGGAAATCTCTTTGACCAGCCCAAATGAAATGATGTCGCGCGAAAAGCCGGGATACTTGACCCCCGCCAGCGCCTTCTTGATGTCTTCCTGTGTCAGCATGCGGCAGACACAATGCCATCGCCGCCGCCAAAAGCAAGAAAGGGTGTGTCCCAGAGGGGTGCAACCGGACGTGCTGCCTCCAGCACCGCTTCATTCTGCGCCCCCAGCCAACCTCCAATGGTTGCTGACAAACGGCGCAAATCGGCCATAATCGCCTGCCATTCGCTTCGGAATGGCAAACCCAATGACGGCCAGCGCGGCAAAATTCAAAGTGGTGGTGGTGGGCGGCGGGCCGGCAGGGTCGGCGGCCGCCCGTACGCTGGCGGCGGCGGGCGTGGCAGTGTGCCTCATTGACAAAAGCGCGTTCCCCCGGGACAAGTTGTGCGGCGGCCTGTTGACCTTGCGCAGCCAGAAGACCTTTCGACAGGTTTTTCAGACGGACTGGAGTCCGGTCATTCAGCAGCAGTCTCGCGGGGCGCAATTTTATTTCCAGCAGCGGCTGCTGAATTCGCTCACCGATTACAAGGACATATTCTTCACCTGCCGGCGGGAGTTTGACGCCCATTTGCTGGGCCTCGCGGAACAGAGCGGCGCTAAACTGTTGCTAGACCGACAGGTGCAGGGCGTGGATTTGGAAAATTCCCGGCTGTCACTGGCCGACGGCGAGACCATCGACTTCGACCTTTTGATTGGCGCGGATGGGGTGAACAGCGCGGTGGCCCGGGCGGTTTTTGGCAGTTCGTTCCACCGGAACAAAATCGGGTTCGGTTTTGAACTGGAAGTGCCCATTTCCTCGGCCAGCCCGGCGATTCCGAATCCCGAGATTTATTTCGGGGTGCTGGATTGGGGTTATGGCTGGGTGTTTCCCAAGCGGGACACACTGACCGCCGGGGTGGGTGGATTACTGCGGGCCAGCCCGAACATGCGGGGAGATTTTGAGGCGTTTTTGAAAGCCCGGTTCGGCCGGATTCCGCCGGGGCAGATCAAGGGACATTTCATTCCGTTCGGAGATTTCCGCCGGGTGCCAGGCCGGGGGAATGTCCTGCTGTGCGGCGATGCGGCCGGCCTGGTGGAGCCGATTACGGGCGAGGGCATTGCGTTTGCGATGTTGAGCGGCTTTTACGCGGCGGAGAGCGCCAAGGAAGCGATTATGTCGGGGCGGGAGAAGACCGCGCTAGCTTTGTATCAGGCCCGGTATGCGGGCATTGCCGGCACGTTTCGGCAGGCGAACCGGCTGCGGCGGGTGTTGTTCCCCAAAATGGGCCAATATCTGTTGGCGAAGGCGCTGCCCAAAAGTGAGAGCCTGGCCCGTCGCCAAATGGACTTGATGGCGGATGAATTGAATTATCGGGACTATGGGCGGTTTTTGCTGGCGAAAGCCGTCACGGGACCGATGAAGGTGTTACTGGGGCGCTGAGGCGGAAAGCGGGCAGCCAGAAGTCGGAAGATAGCCGTCCGTATGGCCTACGATTGCCGGGGGGCGACGGGGGGCATCGCCTGCACCCTCCTGCGACGAGGCGTCGCAGCCACGGTCAGGCCATGGCACTTGTCGTCCGGAAGTTTTTTTGTGATGATGGATCCATGTTCGCCGACACCATCCGCCGCACCCCGCGGCCCCAGGACGTTCCGGGACTGTCCACCCAGGAACTGCGGGATGCCTTTCACCTTGCCAACCTCTTTGTGCCCGGTGCCCTCACCGGCCATTTCACCGACCTCGACCGCCTCGCCGTTGGCGGCGTGATGCCGCTGGGCGAACCCATTCCGCTGCCGAACCACAAGGAAACGGGCCGCGCCTATTTTCTGGAAATGCGCGAACTGGGGGCGATCAACATTGGCGGTCCCGGCCGGGTGGTGGCCGATGGCCAAACCTTTTCGCTCAACCCGCTGGATTGTGTGTATCTGCCCCGGGGCACCCGCGCTGTGACGTTCGCCAGCGCCAACCCGTCCGCCCCAGCGAAATTTTATTTCCTCACCTGCCCCGCGCACGCCGTGCATCCGGCCCGCCTGATGACGTCCGCCGAGGCCGCGCCCGTGGCCCTTGGTGCACCCGAGACCGCCAACCAGCGCACCATTTATAAATTCATCCATCAGGGCGGCATCCAAAGCTGTCAGCTCGTGATGGGATTGACCGCCCTCGCTCCCGGCAGTGTCTGGAACTCGTTCCCCCCGCACACGCATTGGCGGCGCACGGAAATCTATTTTTATTTCGACCTGGGTGACAAGGTGCTGGCGCATTTCTTCGGCGAACCCCAGGAAACCCGCCATCTGTTCCTGCACAATGAGGAAGTGGCGCTGTCGCCAAACTGGTCCATGCATTTCGGCTGCGGTACCGCCAATTACAAATTTATCTGGGGCATGGCCGGTGAAAACCAGGTTTTCGACGACATGGATCCCGCGCCGCCACCGACTCTGCGCTAACCCATGAAACGGCCGGGTTCTAATTAACGATTTAACCATGTAACCGTGCAACTATTCAACCGCTCCACCTTTACTCCTAACATGAAACTCGCCTTGCGTTACTTCGTGGCCATCGCCCTCCTGCTTCCCGCCGCCGCGCCCCTCCGGGCGGAACCGGCCGCTGTCCTGTCCGTGCTCGAGCGCGTGGCCGACTGGGAACTGGCCCATCCGCCCACCAACCACCCAACCAGTTGGGTCGGTGCCGTGGGCGATACCGGGGTGATGGCGCTGGCCGGCATTTCCGGCAATGCCAAATACCGTGAGGCGATGCGGCGCATGGGCGAGACCAACCACTGGGAATTACTCGGCGGCAAGGGACACATGTATGACGCCGATGATCAGTGCATCGGCCAGACCTACGCCGAACTATATAATATTTACCGGGAACCCCAAATGATTGCGCCGCTGCGCGAACGGCTGGATTATGTCCTGGCCCACCCCGCCGCCCCGACCAATTTAAACTTCACCCAACTGCCGCGCGGCAGTGCCCGCGAACGTTGGTCCTGGTGCGATTCCCTCTTCATGGCCCCGCCCGCCTGGCTGCGCCTCTCCGCCGCCACCGGCGATTCGCGCTATCTCGATTATGCCCTGACCAATTTGTGGTTCACCACGGCCTATCTCTATGACACCCACCAACATCTCTATTACCGGGACAGCACCTATTTCGGTAAACGGGAAGCTAATTTCCGGAACGTATTCTGGAGCCGGGGCAACGGCTGGGTGCTGGCCGGCCTCGCCCGCACGCTCCAATACCTGCCGACCACTCACCCGGATTATCTGATTGTAGTGCGCCTGTTTCAGCAGATGGCCCGTGCCATTGTGGCCGTGCAGCAACCCGATGGCCTGTGGCGTTCCAGCCTGCTCGACCCGGACAGTTATCCCGCCCCCGAAACGAGCGGCACTGGCCTGTTCACCTATGGCCTCGCCTGGGGGCTGAACCAGGGTTTCCTCGACCGCCCCACCTTTGAGCCGGCCGTCCGCCGCGCCTGGGCCGCGCTCACCAATTGCGTGGAAGCCGATGGCAAACTCATCCATGTGCAACCCGTGGGCAGCGATCCCAAATCCTTCCCACCCGAATCCACCGACCATTTCGGGGTGGGTGCCTTTTTGCTCGCCGGCAGTGAAGTTTACCGAATGGATGTCCTGGCCCAGGCCAAGCCGGTCCGAATCACCGTGACCAATCCGGCGGATTTCCCGCGCGAAAGCGAAACGGTGGAAGTCAAGTTCAGTGGTCACCCCGCCGTATTGGACGGGGTGGCTGCCCGAGTGATACCCTCGCAAATATATGCCGCCGAACCCGGCACCGCCCCCGATACCCTCGTGTTTCAGGTGGATCTGGCCCCCGGCGAAATCCGCACCTACGAGGTCATTGACGTCACCAACCTCGCCGCCGTGCCGCCCGCCTTGGTCAAAACTTTCGCCCGCTATGTGCCCGAGCGCGCCGATGACTTCGCCTGGGAGAGCGACCGCATCGCCCATCGCACCTACGGCCAGGCGCTCATCAAAACCGAGGGCACCATCAGCAGCGGCCCCGATGTGTGGATTAAGAAAAACCGGGGGCTCATCGTGGACATGATGTATCGCACCGGCCATTACCATCAGGACAACGGCGAGGAAATGGATGATTACCGCGTGGGCAAAAGCCGTGGCTGCGGCGGCTTGGGCATCTGGGATGGCCAGAAACTTTACGTCTCAAGCAATTGGCGGAATGAACGGCTCATCACCACCGGGCCCGTGCGCTCCGAATTCGAGCTGACCTACGATGCCTGGGATGTGGGACACGGCCGGCAAGTGACCGAGACGCGGCGCATCAGCATCGATGCCGGCTCCTGGTTCAGCAAAATGCACACCGTGCTCACCAGCGCGGATCCGTCCCCGCTCACCATCGGCGTGGGCCTGGCCGAACGTGCCTGCGGTCCCGACGGCACCGAACTCATCGCCCAGGATCAGGCCGCCGGCTGGCTAAGTTATTTCCAGCCCGAGGACCGGCCCAAGGGCAGCACCGCCGTGGCCATTGTCCTGCCCCGGGGCAGTGTGACCGCCTTCACCAATGACAATCCCGGCCTGGCCGACGCCCTGATTCATGCCCGCGTGCCGCAGCCGACGCACGAAGGCGCGCCCGCCATCCGCAACCTGCTGGCCATCACCCAGGTCACGCCCGGCCAGCCGTTTGAATATTATTTCGGAGCCAGTTGGGATCGCAGTGGCGATTTTACCAACCACGAACAATGGGAGGCTTATGTGAAACGCGTGGCGGAACGCCGCGACCAGCCGCTGCAGGTAACGGTTGACCGGTGAAGGGAATGAAACGGGCGGAAGGTTTCCGACAAAATATTTCCGGACTTTTCAAGGTTGGAATGGGTGCCCATCGCCCAAACGGAGTCAATCCGGCGGAGCGCGGCTGGGTCGGAGACCAACCGCAGCAACGAGGCTGGCCCGGCGACTTGGCCAGCGGTTCGAGCTGGTTGAATGGCGTAAATTGCTGCGGCTGGCTTTCAACCCAGCCGCGCTCCGGCGAAACCGGGGTGAATTAAAATTTGACACCACTTTTGCCGGGGATATATCCTGCTCACAAATATATGGCCGAAATTCCACCGCCCAGCCCAACGCCGCCGACACCCACCGGCGCCCTGCCACCCAAGAAGGAGACGGGCAAGGTTCAGCCGAAGAAGGAAACCGTCCGCATCAATTTGCCGCCCAAGCCGACCGCCGCGCCGACCATCAAGCTGCCCACGCTCCCGCCGGGTGGCCCAACCGGGGCACCCAGTCCGGCCCCGGCCGCTGCGCCCGCACCGGTCAGAACGGCCGCCGCGCCCGCCGCCGTGGCTCCGCCCGCCCACGGCACCTCGTTGGCCAAGGCCGGTGGTGCGCCCGCCGCCGCCGCACCCGCGCCGGCATCCAGCACCCAGCGTCCGGCGGTTGCCCGCACGTCCGCCCCGGTCATCCCCACCATCAAGATGGTGGACAAAGTATTGATTTTCAGCGCAGCGGTGCTCAGCCTCGTGGCCGTCGGGGCCGTGGGCTGGGTTTACAAGACCCTCGCCGATACCTTAAACACTTTCACCCCCTGACTCCGTCAATCCGCTGTTTTTTATGGCCTCCCCCCTGATTATCAACCTGACCAAGGAAAACTTTGATGCCGAGGCGCTGCAATCGGCGACCCCGGTGCTCGTGGATTTTTGGGCCGAATGGTGCGGCCCCTGCAAGGCCATCGG
>Ga0007882_10001391_pt1 | contig 14109 bp, 23 predicted proteins | sample CryBogCBH12Aug01_FD_71195 | JGI IMG/M metagenome (GOLD analysis project Ga0007882, IMG submission 71195) | Freshwater microbial communities from Crystal Bog, Wisconsin, USA - CBH12Aug09.1 | ecosystem: Environmental > Aquatic > Freshwater > Lake | place: Crystal Bog, Wisconsin, USA | collected... | reverse complement strand
GGCATCTTTTCCTAATTCGGATCACGACGATTTAGTGGATAGCTCCACTCAAGCGTTAATTCGTTTTAGACAAGGTGGGTTTTTGCGTTTACCAAGTGACGAACCGGACGAACCGCAGTATTTTAAATCCAAGCGTAACGCTGGATACTATTAATTAGGAAAAAACATGGCAATTGATAAAGGTCTATACCAAGCCCCAATGGGAATTGATGAGTTGGCTGAACAGGAAAGTCCGTTAGAGATTGAAATTGAAAATCCAGACGGTGTAACCATTGGAATGGATGGTTTAGAAATTGAAATTGAACCATCAAAAGAAAAAGACGAAGACTTTTATGCTAACTTAGCAGAAGAGATAGACGATAGAGTCCTAGTATCATTAGCTTCTGACCTAACATCTGACTTTGAAGGCGACATTGCCGCTAGAAAAGACTGGATTCAGACTTATGTTGACGGTTTAGAGCTACTTGGCCTGAAGATCGAAGAGCGTAGCGAACCTTGGGAAGGCGCTTGTGGCGTTTACCATCCATTATTAAGTGAAGCACTGGTTAAATTCCAGTCAGAGACAATGATGTCTATCTTCCCAGCAATGGGTCCAGTAAAAACCAAGGTAATTGGTAAGGAAACACCAGAAACTAAAGCGGCTGCAGAGCGTGTTCAAGAAGACATGAACTACCAGTTGACTGAAGTGATGCACGAATACCGCCCAGAGACAGAACGTCTCTTATGGGGCTTGGGTTTAGCAGGTAATGCGTTTAAGAAAGTCTACGAAGATAGCCAATTAGGGCGTCAAGTAGCAATGTACGTTCCAGCAGAAGACATGGTAGTTCCTTATGGAGCATCTAGCCTTGAGTCTGCAGAACGTGTAACACATGTAATGCGTAAAACTGAAAATGAAATGCGTTCATTACAGGTATCCGGTTTTTACCGTGATGTAGAGTTGGGTGAACCAGCTAATGTTCTCGATGAAGTAGAGAAAAAGATTGCAGAGAAGTTGGGCTTTAGAGCTACAACGGACGACCGTTACAAAGTCTTAGAGATGCACGTTAATCTCGACTTAGACGGATATGAACACCTAGACGAAGACGGAGATCCTACTGGAGTAGCGTTGCCGTATATCGTTTCGATTGAAAAGGGTACTAATACTATTCTTTCCATTCGCAGAAACTGGGAACAAAATGATGATAAACACCAGAAACGACAAGCATTTGTCCATTATGGCTATATTCCGGGCTTTGGCTTTTATTGCTTTGGCCTTATCCACCTTATCGGTGCATATGCTAAGAGCGGAACCTCAATCATCCGCCAATTGGTCGATGCGGGTTCACTTGCCAACTTACCCGGCGGATTTAAAACCCGTGGATTACGGATTAAAGGTGACGATACCCCAATTGCCCCCGGAGAGTTTCGGGACGTTGACGTACCGTCCGGCGCCATGCGTGACAATATCATGCCTTTACCATACAAGGAGCCTAGCCAAGTATTAATGGCGTTGTTAGGTCAGATAGTAGAAGAAGGACGTCGCTTTGCTAACACAGCAGACTTAAATCTTTCTGATATGTCTGCTAATGCCCCCGTTGGAACAACACTTGCTATCTTGGAGCGCACCCTTAAGGTAATGTCTGCAGTTCAAGCCCGTGTTCATTTTAGTTTGAAGCAAGAATTAAAGTTACTCAAGCGCATTATTGCTGACAACGCTCCAGAAGACTATAAGTATGAGCCAGTTATTGGCAGTCGCATGGCTAAACGTTCTGACTATGAGAGTACAGACGTTATTCCAGTGAGCGATCCCAATGCCTCTACAATGGCGCAGAAGATTGTCCAGTATCAAGCGGCTATGCAGTTGGCTCAACAGTCTCCAAACCTGTTTAATATGCCATTGATGTATCGCCAGATGCTAGATGTTCTCGGAATTAAAGAAGCGCACAAGTTAATTCCATTGCCAGAAGATATGAAGCCAAAAGATCCGGTAACTGAAAATCAATCTATCTTGATGATTAAACCAGTCAAAGCTTTCCAATATCAAGATCATACTGCTCACATCACAGTACATATGTCAGCAATGCAAGATCCTAAAATTGCAATGTTGCTACAAAATAATCCGCAAGCACAGCAGATTCAAGCTGCAATGATGTCTCATATTAATGAGCATTTAGGATTCCAGTACCGTGTAGAGATTGAGAAACAGCTTGGCGTAGAATTGCCACCGACAGTAGACATGGCTGGCGAAGATATTAATATGGATCCAGAAGTTGAAGCTAAACTTGCTCCATTATTAGCACAAGCAGCGCAACGTCTATTACAGATGAATAAAGCAGAAGTTGGTAAGCAACAAGCTCAACAGCAAGCTCAAGACCCATTGATTCAAATGCAACAACAAGAGTTGCAGATCAAACAAGCCGAGCAACAACGTAAGGCTGCAAAAGACCAAGCAGATATTCAAATTAGGCAACAACAGTTGCAAATTGAGCAACACCGTATTGATGCTCAAGTTCAATTAGAAACTGCTAAAACACAAGCCCAAATCCAAGCCAATCAAGACCAAGAGAAAGCAAAGATGACGGCTGATATGCTGAAATATGTGTCAGACTTAGACCATGAAAAAGAGCTGCAAAGCGAAAAGCATTTACATGAATCGACCAAACAAAGTCAACAATTGAATCATGCTGCAGAGCAACAAACTAATCAATTAGCATTTACAGCACAACAAAAGCCTATAGAGGGTATAAAGAAAGGTAAATAATGGATGCATCTGATGTTTTAGTAGACGAACTAAACAAAAAAGTGCAAAAACTTACAGAATGGTTGGGTGGCGGACAAGCCAAAGATTATCCTGACTATCAAAGAATTTGTGGGGAGATTCGAGGTCTGCTCTTTGCAAAGCAGGAAATATTAGACCTCAAACAAAAGATGGAGACTCAAGACGATGAGTAAGCTAGACCTTAGCAAAGCAGTAGACTTAGCTGCAGTGCTAAACAAAGAGGCAGAAGAAAGAGCACGTCAACTGCCACAACCAAAGGGGTATCGCATACTATGCGCTATTCCGGAGGCAGATGAAGCGTTTGACAGTGGCATTATTAAGTCAGACGAAACTCGCAGACATGACGAGCTTTTATCAACAGTGCTTTTTGTTGTTGCTATGGGTGATGACTGTTATGCCGATAAAACCCGTTTTCCTAATGGGCCTTGGTGTAAACAGGGTGATTTCATCCTAGTACGTCCAAATGCAGGAACCCGTATCGTGATTCACGACCGTGAATTCAGAATTATCAATGACGATAGCGTAGAAGCAGTAGTCCAAGATCCGAGGGGAATTAAACGAAAGTTTATATGATCTCTGAGAAAAGAAAGGCTTATCTTGCCGCTTGGCGTGAAAAGAACCGAGATAAAACTCGTGCAGCGCAACAGCGTTATTACGATAAAAACAAGGAGCTTTGCCACACAAGAGTGCGTGAAAGCCAATCAAAAAACCGTGAATACTACAATCAAAAATCCATTGAATGGCAGAACGAAAACAAGGAAAGACATCTACAAAATAGACGCAACTCCTATGCTCGTAATTCCGCTAAAGAGATTGAGAGGGTACGCAGACGGCAAAAGAAAATTAGGCATGGAGAAATGTTTATGAACCAAGCTGAGCAGGCTGAAGTTCAAGGAATGTATGATTTTTGCCGAATTTTCAAAAAGTTTGAGGTGGATCACATAATCCCCTTAAACGGCAAAAACGTGTCTGGTTTGCATATTTTAGGAAACCTGCAGGTTTTGCCAATTTCTATTAATCGCAGTAAAGGAAACACATTTAAGGAGCCAAGACATGGCAGAATTTAAAGAAGAAGAATTTCAATTTCCAGATGAAAAAACTGAAGATACTTTGGAAATCGAAATTGAAGACGATACACCAGAAGAAGACCGTAACCGTAGGCCAGCAGATCCAGCCAAAGTTAAGGCTTTGGAGGTTGAAGTTGACGAATTAGACAAATACAGTAAAGACGCTAAAGATAAAATAATCCAGATGAAGCATATTTGGAATGATGAGCGTCGAGCTAAAGAAGTAGCTGAACGTGAGCGCCAAGTGGCTATTGATACTGCCCAACGCTTACTTCAGGATAATAACCGAATGAAAGCTATGATTAATAGCGGACAAGAGGAATATAAGGGTGCTATTAAAGATTCTGCTGAATTACAGTTAAAAATGGCTAAAAAAGCATATAAAGAAGCATACGAGTCTGGTGATTCAGACGCTATGGTTGATGCTCAACAAGCTATTGCAAAGGCAGCATTAAAAGAGGAGCAAGTAAAGAACTTTAATCCTCAGCCTTTACAAGAAGAAAAATTTGATGTACAAATACAACATCAGCATCAAACTGCACCTCGTTTAGATGACAAAGTAGTGGAATGGCAAGAAAGTAATCCTTGGTTCGGACAGGACGAAGAGATGACCGCTTCAGCGCTAGGGCTCCATGAAAAGCTCAAAAGGCAGGGTGTAAAGATTGGTTCTAATGAGTATTACGCAACGTTAGACAAAACAATGCGAAGACGATTCCCAGAGAATTTTGAGGAATCTGAAGAAGTTGTGGAAGAGCAAAAGGAAGACGCTCCTAAAGCAAAACCCAAAACGGTAGTAGCTCCGGCAACTAGATCGACCGCATCTAAAAAAGTCAAGCTAAAGACATCGCAGGTTGCGATAGCTAAAAAGCTTGGCCTTACCCCAGAGCAGTACGTCCGTGAACTTTTAAAATTGGAGGCCTAACATGGCTGAGAAACGAATTGACCGTGAAGTAGAAACCAGAGTAATGAGCGAGCGCCCAATGCAGTGGCAGCAACCAGAGTTACTTCCCGAACCTGACAGACAGGCTGGCTTTGCGTATAGATGGATTAGGGTTGCAACTTTAAATAATGCAGACCCCCGTAACTTAAGCGCTAAATTGCGTGAAGGATGGGAGCCAGTAAGAATTGAAGAGCAGCCAAAGTTCCAACTGCTAGCTGATCCAAATAGTCGCTTTAAGGACAATATTGAAATCGGTGGATTGTTACTTTGCAAAACTCCAGTAGAGTTTGTTCAACAACGTAATGCGTATTACGCAAAACAGAGTGAATCTCAAACTGAAGCTGTAGATAACAATTTAATGCGTCAAAGCGACCCAAGGATGCCAATCTTTAATGAGCGGAAATCTACGACTAGCTTTGGTAAAGGTAGTTAAATTTAATCTTTAGGAGTATTTAAATGGCTTATCCAACCATCTCAGCTCCCTACGGCTTTAAAGCTGTAAACCGTATTGACGGCATGCCATATGCAGGTGCGACTCTTCAGCTCCCACTTACAACTGGCACAGCAATCTATAACGGCGATACAGTTAAATTAGTCGCAGGCGGCACAATCTCTGTTTCTGGTGCAACTACTTCTGGTACTATTATTGGTACTTTTGTTGGTTGTCAGTATGTGAATTCTTCAGGTCAAACTGTTGAAGCACAATACTATCCGGGCTCAGGTGTAACAAATCCAATCGCTTATGTTGTAGTAGATCCAACAGCCGCTTTCAAAGTTGCTGTAACAACTACTGGTAATACAAGCGTAGTAACAGGTGCTAACATCACTATTGTTGGTACAAACGTAGCAACAGCATACGGTGCAGGCTCTACAACCACTGGTGATTCTGGCTCTTCTGTAGTATTGCCAGCTAATGCTAATGGTAATGCAACAACATTGCCTTTCCGTGTTGTAGCTGTTGTTCCTGATACTTCTTTTGCAAATGCAACCGGCACAGTCTTCTACCCAGAAGTTATTGTGAAGATCAACAATCCACAGTTAACTGCCCTTACCGGCGTTGATTACACAGCTTAAGGAGCATTAAATGGCTATTTCTCGTGCACAACTACTGAAAGAGTTGCTCCCCGGATTGAATGCATTATTCGGTCTTGAGTATGCAAAATACGGCGAAGAACATAAAGAGATTTACGAAACTGAATCTTCTGAGCGTTCATTCGAAGAAGAAACCAAACTTTCTGGTTTCAGCGCTGCCCCAGTTAAAAACGAAGGCTCTGCAATTGCTTACGATAACGGTCAAGAAGCTTGGACCGCTCGTTACAACCATGAAACAATCGCAATGGGCTTCAGCTTAACTGAAGAAGCTATCGAAGATAACTTGTATGACTCATTATCTGCTCGTTATACTAAGGCATTGGCTCGTTCTATGGCTTACACAAAGCAAGTTAAAGGTGCTGCTGTATTGAACAACGGATTTACTACTGGCTACAACGGTGGTGATGGTACAACATTGTTCTCTGCAACGCATACTTTGGTTTCTGGTGGTACAAATAGTAACATTCCATCAACTGCATCTGACTTGAACGAGACTTCTTTAGAAGCCGCTGTTATTCAAATCAGCTTGTGGACTGATGAGCGTTCACTCTTGATCGCTGCTAAACCACGTAAGTTAATTGTTCCACCTGCACTCCAGTTCGTTGCAACTCGCTTGCTAGAAACTGAATTGCGTGTTGGTACAAACGACAATGACATCAACGCACTCAAAAACAATGGCTCAATTCCAGAAGGTTACGCAATTAACCATTTCTTGACAGACAGCAACGCATGGTTCTTGACAACTGATGTTCCAAACGGCATGAAGCATTTTGAACGTACACCACTCCAGAATTCTATGGACGGTGATTTCGATACTGGTAACGTTCGTTACAAGTCTCGTGAGCGTTACAGCTTTGGCTGGTCAGATCCACTAGGAATGTACGGTTCTGCAGGTGCTTAATCAGCACTAAATCAAACGTAAATCAGTTTGGACCCCGCTCAAAAGGCGGGGTTTTTCTTTCCCGATCGGTAACTATTAACTTAAAACTTCCCGAACTGGAAATGTTGCAGCGCAACAAAATTAAGTATATACTAACCCTACACTAACGGGGGGTTCCCCACTACTTAAAGGAAATATCATGTTTGATTTTTACAAAGACTTAGATAAGAAGTTTCAAGACTTGGCTAAACAAGTTAAACAAGTAAATGATTTTTGGATTGATTCAATTATCTCTAGCTTAAAACAGTTTCAAAAGTAATAAATATAAGCCCCTTCTGGGGCTTTTTACTTGCATAAATTTTAAATAGTAGTAATATTATCAAATCTGAGTAATCGGCCTATTAAACTGACTCAGCAGACGACATACCGATTAATAGGCTTTATCTTGTATGTAAGGAAAATTTATTATGACACTCGCAACTACCTCAGCTCTTTGGCGATCAACAGGTGGCGATCAAACTCGCACTGCAGGCGCTGGCTCAATGAGAATGAGCTTACCTTTTTATATTGCTAACGCAGCAGCAGCAGGAAATGTAGCAGTATCCTCAACATTTGCGAACTCTGCAGTTGTTCTTCCAGCCAATGCAGTTGTTACCAGCGTTATTATTAACACTACTGGTACAGGTAATATCAATATGGGCTTTACTCCATTATCTGGCGTAGGCCCCGGTCAAACTATTGTTCTTGGTACAAACGTTCCAACTGGTTTATTATCTAACGCAGCAGCAGCTACTCGTTTATCTATTGGTACTGGCGCAGCAACTGCAGGAGCTTCTATTGGAGCAGTAGCAAATGCAACCAATTTGGTTGTGATTACTTCAGCTGCTAATACTTCTGCATCTGGCTCTGTTTCTGGTTGGATCGATTATTTTGTATCTGATTCAACTGGTGGCGAAGAAAACGTTTAATTAATCTTACGGGGGTTAGGGCTGGGGATTCTCGGCTGCCCCCAATTAACATTTTTGGAGATTAATTATGACAATGCAATATGACGTAAAAGGGTCGCATTCTAGCGGTTCTGGTTTTATGTACCTTGGTCGTACACGCATGAAAAATTTGGTGTATCAAGGTAATGGTATTGCTGGTGGTATTGATGTGTTTGATACTGCTATAGCTCCTATTATTACAGGTACTTATGGGCGTTCTGGTACTACTGTTACTGTAACGCAAACGGCTCATGGGCTAACATCAGGCCAAGAAGTTGGCATTACTTTTTCTGCAATTGGTGGGGTTTCTGCTACCGCAGGTAACTATATTATTACTGTTACAGGGGTTAATACTTTTACAATTACTGATATTAATTCTGGTACGATTGCTACTGGAACAGCGTGTATCTATGTTTCAAATACAACTGCTAATTTAAATGCTAGTACCAATAGATGGATGACTAGTTACAATACTGGTACTGCAGTTCAACCTTTTCAAGTACTATTTCAAGGTGAAGGCATGCTAGCAACGAATGGTATTTATGTAGTTGTTTCAAACATTACGTATCAAACAGTTCAATATGGCTAAGAAAACTCCATCTCTTGCAGTGGGTCGTGGTGAAAAACTACCAGTATCAAAAGGTGCTGGCTTAACTGCTAAAGGTAGAGCAAAATATAACAAGGCTACTGGATCGAATTTAAAGGCTCCACAGCCTGAAGGTGGGGCTAGGAAGAAGTCATTCTGCGCTCGTATGTCTGGGATACCCGGACCAATGAAAGATAAAAATGGTAAGCCTACTCGTAAGGCTGCTAGTTTAAAACGCTGGAAATGCTCATGAGTACAATAGACCCAATCCAAACTGCTAGGGAACTAGCCACCCATGCTAGTGATATACAACACCTACAGGAAGATATGGATAAGATGATTGCAGAAATGCGAGAAATTAAAGAAGCTATTCAGTCTATCCAAAAGACCCTTACAGAAGCTCATGGCGGTTGGAGAATGCTTTTAGGTGTTGGTGGCGCTGCAGCTCTTATTGGGGCTATTTTTGCTAATTTATTTCAAGGTTGGTGGAGTCATTAATGCCTAGTAAATCTAAATCTCAAGCCCACCTGATGGCTGCAGTTGCGCATAACCCCGCATTTGCTAAGAAGGTAGGAATCCCACAATCTGTGGGTAAAGATTTTAATCAAGCCGACAAAGGCAAAACATTTAAAAAAGGTGGTGATATCGTGGGAAAATTATTCAAAGGCAAAGAGTCAATGAAAGAAGAATTAGCTGAAGCTAAGGCTATTAAATCTGGTAAAATTACTCCGATGCAGTATGCTAAAGGTGAAGAAGGCGAGAAGAAAATGGCTAAGGGTGGACCTGTAAAACCAAGTTCAATGTCTAAAGATGTAGAAGCCGGTTCAAATAAATTAATTGCTCATGGTGAAAGCGCTGTTCAAAAGCGTGGTCATACTAAAGGTATGGAAGAACGTAGCAATAAGACATTGAAAATTCAAAGTGGTGCTAAAGGCGGATCCAATAAGACTTTTAATGCAGCCCCTATTAAAATGGCTAAAGGTGGATCTGCTTCTGCCCGTGCCGATGGTATTGCTATTCGTGGCAAAACTAAGGCTTGCTAAATCATGGCAACTAAAGACGAATTACCACAAGAAATATCAGATCGTAATACTGCTGCAGAAAATAAAGCAGATACTGATGCAATGGATAAGTATGTTGTCCAACCAGTTAAATCTATTGGTAAACGTCTTTATGAAAATGTGATGGGTACACCAGAACAAAATAAGTACTATGAAGATAAAGAAAAAACCAAAAAAATGAAGTCTGGTGGTAAAGTTTCTTCTGCTTCAAAACGTGCTGATGGATGTGCAATTCGTGGAAAGACGAGGGCTTAAATATGGCTAAAAAACAAACTGGCGGTATGCCGACTATGGATCAAATGTACGTTCCTGAAGAAAAATATGATCAAATGTACGTTCCTGAAGAAAAATATGATCAAATGTACGTTCCTGAAGAAAAATATGATCAAATGTACGTTCCTGAGAAGGCTAAAACAAAACCTACTGAAGAATTTAATTTGTACAAAACAGTTAAAAAAGCTGCTGATAAAGAAGAAGGCATGAAAAAAGGCGGTAAAGTTAAAAGCCCCACAATGACTTTCCAAACATATACAAAAACTGGAAAGCCAGCAGGAATGAAAACTGTGTCCGTATCTTCAGCTTCAAAGCGTGCCGATGGCTGTGCTATTAAAGGTAAAACTAAAGGTAAATACCTATGAGACCTAGCCGTGGAATGGGTGATATTATGCCTTCCAAAATGGGTAAAGGCGTTAAAAAAGCTCGTAGAGACAATACTGATTTCACTCAATATAAAAAGGGTGGAGAAGTAAAAAAACCTACAATGACTTATGAGACTTATACAAAAACAGGAAAACCTTCCGGCATGAAAACCGTAATAGTTAATCCTAAAAAGGTTAAGAAATGAGTACAACTGGAGTCACATCGTTTAATTTAACAATGAATGACCTCGTAGAAGAGGCGTTTGAGCGTTGTGGCAAAGAGCTTCGTTCTGGGTATGACTTTCGTACAGCCCGCAGATCAGTTAATTTATTAACCATTGAATGGGCTAATAAAGGTATTAACCTATGGACTATTGAGCAAGGTCAAATTGTTTTAAACACTGGTCAATCAATTTATCCATTGCCAGCAGATACAATTGACCTTTTAGATACTGTAACTCGTGTTTATAACGGTCAACAAACAAACCAAAGCGACGTTAATATTAGCAGGATATCGGAGTCTACTTACTCCACTATTCCTAATAAAAATGCTTACGGACGCCCAATTCAGATGTGGGTTGATCGTCAATCTGGCAATGTAGCAACAGTTCCTAACACTACTATTGCTGTTGGGTATGCTATTTCTGCTACAGATACCACAATTACCCTTACTTCTACAGCTAATTTGCGTACCACTGGATTTATTAACATTACCACTAATGGCGTTACTGAAACTATTGGATATCAAAATATTGTAGGAAATCAAATTCTTAATGCTTGGCGTGGTCAAAATGGTACGGTTGCAGCAATTCATAACGCCTTAGATCCTGTATATACGAATAACTTACCATGCGTAAATGTATGGCCTACTCCTAGTTCACCCGGGAATCAATATACTTTGGTTTACTATCGTATGCGTCGTTTACAGGATGCTGGAGATGGTTCCAATACAGAAGATATGCCATTTCGCTTTATACCAGCTATTGCAGCGGGTTTGGCGTACCATTTGAGTGTAAAGCTACCTGACGTTGATTTAAACCGTGTGGCGGGGCTTAAAATGGCTTATGATGAGGCATTTGATTTAGCTGCTCAAGAAGACCGTGAAAAGGCTTCTATTCGATTTGTTCCTCGTAACCTGTTTTATTCGAGGTAACATGAATAAAGTTTGCAAAAGCTGCAACATAGAAAAGACCATTGCTGAGTTTTATAAACAAAGCAAAAGAGGTCTTATGGGTGTGCGTGGTTCATGCAAATTATGCGATAAACAGGCAAAACAAAAGTATCGCTTAAATAATAAGGAAAAGATTGTTATTGCTAAAAAAGCTGATTATGAGGCAAACAAAGATAAATATCTTGCTAACAAGAAGATTTATAGGCAGGAAAATAAAGGCAAAATTAATGCATTAGTTGCTGCAAGAAAGAAAGTAGTTAAGCAAAGAACTCCTAAATGGCTAACAGACATTGATTTTGAGCGTATTCGAAATGAATATAATCTTGCTGTATTGCAGTCAAAGATTACCGGCGAAACTTGGCATGTAGACCATATTATTCCATTGCAGGGAAAAATTGTGTCTGGACTGCATGTACCTAGCAATTTAATGGCTATTCGTGGTTCTGATAATCTTTTAAAAAAGAACAAGTTTGAGGTAAACTATGCCAAGTAAATACGCATCTGGCAAACATAGTATTGCTGAATGTGATCGGTGTGGTCAACGCTATAAATTAACAGAGTTACGAAAATTAACTATTAAAACTAAACAGGTAAATATTAAGGTTTGTCCAGAGTGCTGGGAATTTGATCAACCTCAGTTACAATTAGGAATGTATCCGGTAAATGATCCTCAAGCGGTACGGGAGCCAAGGCCTGATATTAGTTACTATATGGGTGGACAGACTGGTTTAGGTACCAATATTTATGATTCAAACGTATATAATCAAGATGATTTTGGATACCCAACTGATGGTAGTAGGCAGTTCCAATGGGGATGGCAACCAGTTGGTGGAGCAAGCAGTTTTGATTCGGTTTTAACCCCGAATAACTTGATCTGTATAGGTCAAACAGGCACAGTAACAATATCAACAAGTTAGGAGTAAAATATGACATTCAGAAAAGCAGCCGATGGAATTACTAAAACAGGTAAAACTAAAGGAAAAAATTTGGGCGATTCAGGTCCAGTAGTAGGAATTGAAACAGGTCCAAAAAAAGGACCACAAAAACTTGGAACATCAATGAAATCGATTGGTCGTAATATGGCTCGTGCTATGTTGCAAAAATCAGCAGGAAGAGGTCGTTAATCATGGCTAATCAAAAATTTCCACCAACAGAAACTAAAAATGAGTTTAAAGCTCTTGGTCATGCTAAAAATGCTAAACCAGCTAGTACATATACTGGTTTTACATATCCAGAGGGTGGCGGTAATGATATTGGTGTTTACAAACAACCAATGCAAAATCCATTAGCTGTTCCTAAAAATACCATTGATATTGAAGGTAATCCATTGCCTAAATTTAATATCGCTGTTGGTGGTGTTAATAAAGGCAACTACACTCCTGAAAACCGTAATGGTGAAAAGACTATGCGTGGTTACGGAGCCGCTACTAAAGGCATTAAAACTCGTGGACCTATGGCTTAATTATGAATTATGAGAATTTGTATAACTCGATCCAAGCATACGCCGAAAATACAGAATCATTGTTTGTGGCAAACATTCCTGTATTTGTACAGGAAGCTGAAGATCGTATATATAATTCAGTTCAAATTCCAGCTTTGCGAAGAAATGTAACTGGTAACGTAAGCTCAGGAAATCAATACTTATCTCTTCCAAATGATTGGCTTTCCAATTATTCAATTGCTATTATTGACTCAAACAACAAATATAACTATCTTTTAAATAAAGATGTTAACTATTTGCGAGAAGCATATCCAAGCGTTGTATTATCAAATAGTACGTATCAAGGAACTCCACAAGGTGTTCCACAGTATTATTCATTATTTGGCAGTCAATATGCTAATGTAAATGAAATGTCTCTTATTTTAGCTCCTACACCGGATGCTAATTATGTTGTAGAAATGCATTATTTTTATTATCCACCAACTATTGTTCAAGGCCAAATAGCCACTTTAAATAATTTGATTGCTGGATCGCTATACACTAATGGTGTGTACCAAAATGTTCCATTAACTGGTGGATCTGGTGCAAATGCTACAGCAGATATTGTTATTGTTGGTGGTGTTGTTACTTCTTGTAGCCTTAAATTTGGCGGTAATTTTTATGTCGTAGGTGATATTTTATCTTGCTCATCTTTAGGCTCTACTGGATCAGGATTTGCAATTACAGTTGCTACGATAACTAATGCAACAGGTACGAGCTGGATTGGGGATAATTATGACCCAGTACTATTCTATGGCTCTATGCGTGAAGCTATGCTCTTTATGAAGGGTGAGGCAGACTTAATTGGCTATTATGAAAATAAATATCAAGAAGCTATGCAGCAATTAAATCGTCTTGGAACAGGTTTGGAGCGTGGTGACGCTTATCGTAATGGTCAAGCTAAGATTGCGGTAAATCCATGACAATATCTCAAGGTCAAACCACTACTTTTAAACAAAATTGCCTATCTGGTTTAGAGAATTTTGCTGCAGGAACGCCTTATATCTATAAAATAGCCCTATATAATGGCAATGCAAGCTTAGATAATTCAACGACATCCTATACAACAACCAATGAAATTACAGGAACTGGATATACGGCTGGTGGAAAAATTTTAACGGTTATTCCCCCAGCAGCAAATGCTACTGCAAACACGGTTTATGTATCATTTTCCAATGTAACTTGGAATCCAGCAGCATTTACTTGCCGTGGGGCTTTAATATATAATAGCAGTACAGGAGCATCAATTTGTGTTTTAAATTTTGGATCAGATAAAACTGCTTCAAATACATTTACAATAACTTTTCCGGCAGATACCGCATCAGACGCCATTATTCGTTTTAGTTAAGGAGCATTATATGAGCAATGAATTAGCAAACTTTGGTGATAGCGCAAGCGCATCAGTAACCCGTGGCGCACAGCACAACGAAACTTTGGGAATCCAAGGTTG
>Ga0007882_10001390_pt1 | contig 14110 bp, 14 predicted proteins | sample CryBogCBH12Aug01_FD_71195 | JGI IMG/M metagenome (GOLD analysis project Ga0007882, IMG submission 71195) | Freshwater microbial communities from Crystal Bog, Wisconsin, USA - CBH12Aug09.1 | ecosystem: Environmental > Aquatic > Freshwater > Lake | place: Crystal Bog, Wisconsin, USA | collected... | reverse complement strand
TTTGCGAGTGATATAACTTCTGTTGAATACATTTGAACCACGGAGTCACTAGTGACACAGAGGAACACAGAGGTATATTTAATTGAATTTTAGATGAGTACACTGAGAACAGCAAGCTGTAGAACAGGTTGTTTAAACTATGAAACTTGATTTAGTAACATAGTAGTGTTATATCAGGTGGCTGATGTTTGCGAGTGATATAACTTCTGTTGAATACATTTGAACCACGGAGTCATTAGTGACACAGAGGAACACAGCGGTATATTTAATTGAATTTTAGATGAGTACACTGAGAACAGCAAGCTGTTAATACAGGTCGTTTAAACTATGAAACTTGATTTAGTAATATAGTAGAATAAAAAGAACTATTGCGCAAAGGACGCAAACAGAATCTCTTTACTCAATTGAAACAAGGAATACAGTTAAGAATCATAAGGAATACAGAACATTTGTTACATAATTCTGAACCCTTGATATGCGTAAAATGAATTGCGTTAGGGATAGAAGGGAAAATCCTTTGGTAGCACCACTGAAATTTAACCTTCGACAAGCTCAGGGAACCTGCTACGAGTTTGAGCAAATGTGGTGCTACCAAAGATTGGAATGATAGCCCGGGCCTGAAAGGCAACGCACAAAATAATTGACAATTGACAATGGATAATTGACAATTAAATACAGAATACAAAGTAAAAAGTAAAGAGTAAAAAAAAACAAGGCACATAGGCAGAGTACTGAAGTAACATTATTCTTTAGAACTCATACCTCATTATCGCTATGCTTGACTAAGCACACGCAACTCACGACTACAAAGTAGATTTATATAGGAATTTCTTATTTTCCCAACAAATCTTCTCCATTAAAACTTAATGGCAATAATTGATCTGCTTTTGCTATTACATATATAGCACCTTCCATACCTCCTAGTATAAGACGGATAGGTTGTTTAAATCTAACTTCAGATTCAACCAACGCCTGTCTGCACATACCACAAGGCGATATAGGACGATCACTTACAGTATTTGGATTCAGATTATGATAAGTAATAGCCATTGTATCAATTGGTTCATTGGGAAACAAAGCCCCTGTAGAAGCCAATAAAGATCGCTCGGCACAAATACTTACCGGATAACTTGCATTCTCCTGATTGGTGCCGGTAATTATTTTACCATTATTTAACCGTGCAACGGCCGATACCAGAAAATTGGAATAAGGCGCATAAGCTGTTTTAGTCAACTCACGGGCTTGCCTTAATAAAGCTGCATCGGATTCATTTAACTGATCAATTGATTCATAAACATCAAAAGATAATTCAATCGTTTTTTTACTCATGACTTTATTGTTTAGATAAAAAAGTCCTCAACCGAAATTGAAGACTTGTAAAAAATAAGTTGGTAAATATAGTTAATTAATTGATTTGAACAAACGTTTCCATCTTGGACCACCACTCCAGCTAAACCATATCATAGAAGCTTTACCTACCACATGCGTTTCAGGAACAAATCCCCAGAAGCGGCTATCCTGACTACGATGCCTGTTATCACCCATCATCCAATAGTAATTGTACTTGCAGGTATAGGTGGTAGTTTCTTTTCCATCAATAAAAAACTTTCCATCTTTTTCTTCCAGATCATTATGTTCATACACATGTATTAAACGGCGATACATATCAATGTTAGCAGCAGTCAAATGCAAGGTTTCTCCCTTTGAAGGTACCTTTAATGGCCCATAATTATCTATAGTCCATTTGTAACTTGTACTGTTGAAAGGGAATAACATTCCTTCATATCCTGCAGTATCTGCTTTAAGAGTAATATAATCGCAGGTAGGAAGTGCTTTTACTTTAGCAGCTTCTTCAATGGTCATATTAATAACATACTTAGAACCTAAAGAGTCGCTTGCGAGGACACCAATCTGACCATTAGGGTTTTCTACATTAATTCCTAGTTCGTTCTGTAAAAAATCTTTAGAAATCATCCCTTTAGTATGTACAATATATTCTGCCTGAGAACCAGTAGGAAATTCTGAAGGCTTGCCATTAATAAACAAAGAACCACTCTTTACCTGCAACTCATCCCCTGCTACAGCTACACAACGTTTAATGTAGTTATCCGTTTTATCGGGAGGATGTACCAGCAATAGTTTATTTTCCTGAAGGGTCTGAAACAATGTTTGTTTATCAGGATACTTAGCAAAGTTTGATTGATCATCTAAATCAATCGGGCTGCCATTACTTTCCTTTAAAACCTCAGGTTTTAAGAAGATAAGATTTTGCATAGCTTCGTAGTAAGTTCTCTTACTACCATAACCAGGAAGATTAATAATGGAATCCCCTGCAGGGAAGTTAAACACAACTACATCGTTTCTCTTAACCCAGGTATATCCAGGTATTCTTCTGTAATCCAGTTGAATCCATTTAAGATACGAAGGAGTCGTTTCGGAAGTAGGCATCGTATTATGCACAAAAGGGAACGACAAAGGCGTAACAGGAATACGTGGTCCGTAACATACTTTATTGACAAAAAGAAAGTCATTCACCAACAATGTTTTCTCCATACTCTCGGATGGAATAACATAAGCTTCAAAAACAAAAGTTCTGATAATTGTAGCTGCAACAATAGCAAATACACCAGCATCCACCCACTCTCTTGCAGAGGACTTCTGATAACGTTTCATCGCTTCAGGTCCGGCCCATTTAATATCTTTATCACTACCCATTAAAGGCAGATAAACAAAAGGAACAAAAGTGACTAAAGTATGCGACCAAAGATCAAACTTACCAAAGTTCATTACGAAAATAATGGTAATCCAGATGGTAATAAACTGCCCTGCAATAGGTATTAACTGTAGCCAGAACCATGTTTTACTAATCTTACACTTTTCTACAATAATCCAGGTGCTATAAAAAGGAATAAATGCCTTCCAAGCTTCTATTCCAGCTTTTTTAAATAAAGTGTAAATACCATAATGCCATCCAATGATGTATAAAAGCAAAAATAATGTTCCCATAACCTATCGTATTACTAATAAATTTGAAGCAAGATTAAATGATTAATTAATCTTTTCTCAATAATTGGTTTATGTTTTTTGTTAAACTTGTTTAACTTATGATTTAATGGATGAGTGGTAAGAAGTTAGATACGTTCAACGTTTAAATCGTTTAAGTCGTTAATACAATATACAAATAGTAAAAAATGAATCGTTGAAGTCATAAGAATTAACCAACATAAACTGAATGTATTACGTTAAACGACTTGAACGTTAAACGCATTAAACGTTAGCCCTCCTTTTCTTCACCTCATTCCAGATTGCATCCATCTGTTCCAATGTCATATTGTGCAATTCATGACCTCTTTCCATAGCAATACTTTCCATTTCATTAAAGCGTTTGATAAACTTCTTATTCGTTTTTTCCAATACACCTTCTGCATCTATATTTAAAAAACGGGCATAGTTTATCAGACTGAACATTACATCGCCAAACTCTTCTTCAATATGTTCCTGTGAGTGATTCTCCGTAATTGCTTCTTGCAATTCTCCCAGTTCTTCTTCCACCTTTTTCCAAACATCTTCTTTATTATCCCATTCAAACCCCACCTGTTTAGCTTTATCCTGAATCCTTATTGCCTTTACAGTAGCAGGCAAAGATTTAGGTACGCCACTCAGGGTACTCTTTTTACCTTCTTTAAGTTTTAGTTTTTCCCAGTTTTTCTTTACATCTTCTTCATCATTTACTTTCACATCGCTGTAAATATGCGGATGTCTGAAAATCAGTTTATCACAAACACCATTGATCACTTCATCTAATGTAAACTTATTTTCTTCACTAGCAATTTTGGCATAAAAGGTAATATGAAGTAGTATATCCCCTAATTCTTCTTTAATGTTTTTCCAATCATTTTCGGTAATAGCATCTGCCAGTTCAAAAGTCTCTTCAATAGTAAGAGTTCTAAGCGTTTGGATTGTTTGTTTTTTATCCCAGGGACACTGTTCCCTCAATTCATTCATTATTTTCACTAACCTCAGAAAACTATCTCCGTTTGTTTGCATTATTCTATTTTTTAAAGACCACAATATTAAGTAAAATATTAACAGCTAAAAGCAACTTATAAATTCAGTACATTAACAAGGGCATTTATAAAAAAGGAGATAGAATAATACATTTATATTTATTATTCTATCTCCTGTCACCTAAGACCTATCTCCTTGAATTAGTTCTTTACTTCTTCTTTAACTTTAGCAGCTTCTTTGTTAGCTTTAACCCTCATATCAGCTGTACCATCTTTTTTAAGCTTAACCCCTTTTTCTTTAGCAGCAGCAGCTTCTTTGTTAGCTTTAAATCTCATATCAGCAGTGCCATCTTTTTTAAGTTTAGTAGCTTCTGCAACTTTTGCATCCTTAGATGCTTTAGCTTTATTAGCTGCATCAATAGTTTTAGATCCTCCACTCTTTACATCAGCTTTTGTGTCTTTTACTGCTTTGCCTGCATCAGCAACTTTTGCATCTTTAGTAGCTTTTGCTTTGTTTACTGCATCGTTTCCATTAGCTTTCTGTTTAGTAACTTCTGTTTTAGCAGCATCTTTAGTTTTAGAAACTTCTTGTTTTGCCTGATCCTTTGCATCATTAGCAGCTTTAGATGCCTGATCTAATGTTGGTACTTGTGCAAAAGCTGAAGTCATCAACATAGAACTTACGATAAATAATCCGAAAATCTTTTTCATATAAAATAATTTTTAGAATGCAAAAGTATAATCAATTTCAGATATAAATAAAAATTATTTAATATCCTTAAGCAGTATTTATACAAAAGAAATTTGAAAATACAAATACATTATGTTGAATAATAAATGTATAATAATACAAAAAGCGCATCTGAAACAGTTGCGCTCTTTGTAAATGTATTGAAAAAAAATAGCTAAGTACTATAAAATCATTTATACTCAGGAGTATATTTTGTACTACTCTGAATTTCAACATCAGGCTTACCCATATAACGATGTTGATACAGTTTGTAACATCCGCCTGTAAAAAAAGACAGGATACAGAATACTTTCAGGTAAAATAAAAACCTGGATGAACTTACCCAGCTTTTAGTAAAATCTTTATTTGATGATTGTTCTGACATATTGTTTGTATTGATGCAAAAATAATCAAGGAATTGATATAACAAATACTAAGTGGATATTTATTTTGAAATAATTTTATCGGGATTGTTTTTCAGATAGCCTTCCCAGCCTTTTAAGCCCTTTCCTCCACTATTTAAAACAGAATTGGACTGATAATGATGGCATAAAGCAACGGCTAACGCATCGGTAGCATCAAAATACTGAGGTCTGTCTTCTATATTTAATATTCTTTTCAGCATCTGCCATACCTGTTCTTTATCAGCCGTACCTTTTCCTGTTACAGATTGTTTTACCTTTTTAGGCGAATATTCAGTTACTACTAATCCAGCTTGCATAGCAGCGGCTATAGCTACACCCTGCGCCCTACCCAACTTCAGCATACTTTGTACATTCTTTCCAAAGAATGGCGCCTCAATGGCAAATGTTGTGGGACGATATAGGGTAACTAATTCCGAAACTTTAGTATGAATCTTCTCTAACCTGGCATAGTTATCAAGGTCTTTAGCCGACATTTTCAATACATCCATCAATAGCACCTGAAGGTTGTTCCCTGTTGCTTTTAATATTGCATAACCCATCACCTGAGTGCCCGGATCTATCCCCAAAATGATACTACTTTTACTATTCATGATTGTGTGAAATTAGGGAATTATCGGATATTATTTTTTATATGAATAATGTGTCTTTAATTTGTGGGATTATACATGAACATAAAACTAAGCAAACCTCTGAGGATTCTGGTAAACTATCTGTTGGTTCCAGTGCTGATTGTCTGGTTGTTGTTTTCAATCTATCATCAGATTGCTCAGCAACAAAACCTTAGACAAGCCTGGTTTAATATAGCACATTCATTCACTTCACAGGATTGGTGGATGCTTTGGATAGTAATATTACTTGTAGTAGTTAATTATGGATTGGAAGCCAGAAAATGGCAACTATTAATAACAGAAGTGCAGAATATATCTTTCTGGAAATCGTACAAAGCTGTATTATCAGGACAAAGTTTCGCCTTTAATACCGTTAATAATGTGGGAGAGTATGTAGGTAGAATTGCGCATCTTGAAGATGGAAAAAGACTTAAAGCAATCTCAGTAACATTAGTAGGAAGTATCAGCCAATTTATAGTAACATTATTAATGGGTATTTCAGGATTAATTTATATGAGATTGTATGTCCTTGACACTACTCATTTTATAGCAGGATTAAATAAGTTCTGGATAGATGGCTTGATATATGCCTTGAGTGCAGGAACAATAGTTTTGTTATTAGTGTTTTATGAAATAGCCTGGATTACCAAACTACTGGAGAAAGTACCTTTTATACACAAATTATCCTTCTTTATTATCAATGTAGAACATTTTACCAAAAAGAAACTGACTTTTATAATGATTTTATCCATCATCAGATATACTGTATTTGTTTTACAATACATAATTTTGATGCGATTGTTTAAAGTAGATATAGAAATCATAGCAGCAGGATGGATGGTTTGTGTAATGTTTTTAGTATTAGCCATTATTCCAAGTATTGCATTAGCAGAACTAGGTATAAGAGGTGAAATAAGCCGACAATTATTTGGGTTATTAAGTATAAATGTTTTAGGAATTACATTTTCAGCTGCATTGATTTGGTTTATTAACAGAGTTTTGCCTGCATTGGCAGGAAGTTTGTTGTTAGCAGGTATAAAACTGCTTAAAAATAAAAATTTATGAGAAAAATAATTTATAGTTTTTTATTTCTGATTATTGTCTCACCATTAAAAGCAGGTGATGATTTTTGTGGCTTACATAATGCTGCATTTCAAGGTGGAGAAAGGATTGATTACAGTATATATTATTCTGTAATAGGTCTGTTTGTAAATGCTGGCAATGCTAGCTTTACTGCTAATTTAGAAAAAATAAATAACCGTACAGCCTATCATGTAATTGGTGATGGTTCCAGTAACGCTAAATATGATTGGATATTTAAAGTAAGGGACAGATATGAATCCTTTATTGATACTACTACTTTACAGCCTTTAAAATTTATTAGAAATGTGAATGAGGGTGGGTATAAAACATATGAAAATGTAACATTCAACAATCAAACTAGTACAGCAATCACCACTAAGGGGGTATTTAAAATACCATCCTGTGTTCAGGATGTACTAAGTTCAATCTATTATGCAAGAAACATCAATTTTAATATTTATAAACCAGAAGATAAAATACCCTTCAATATGTTTTTGGATAATCAGGTATATAACATATATGTAAAATACTTAGGTAAAGAAGTTATTAAAACCAGATATGGTAAGTTTCATGCTATAAAGTTCAAACCTTTACTAGTTAAAGGCACCATGTTTGAAGGCGGCGAAAAGATGACAGTATGGGTTACAGACGATGCAAATCATATACCTATCAGAATAGAAAGTCCGATAGTTGTAGGCAGCATTAAGGTAGATATGATGAAATTCAGTAATTTAAGAAACCCTATGACAGCATTAATCTCAAAATAATAACAGTATTAATACATTTCAGATAAATTCAAATCAATTAGATTGAGATGTAAAACCTACATGAATAAAAAAATCCAATAGAAAACATATGTTATCTATTGGATTTTTTCATTCATTACAAGTTTCAACTTTCAATACAAATTTGTAAATAATAAATACACTGTGAAAGCAGTATGAAACTTATATATTATCCTGTTTCTAATCAATTTTCAACATAACATCTTCTTCCTGTTCTTTTTTCTTTTGTAATTTTCCAACATATTTTAGTTGTCTGATACCTTGTGTAAATAATAATATGTACATACTAAAAAAAACAGCAACAACAACATCTATAGAAGTGTGTCTTTCTAAATAATAATACTTAGTATATAGTGTATTAATTTTATAAAAGTCAATTGCATAAACGACGTTAGTTAATATCATTAGAATTGCAGAAGGAACAAAATATCTAATTCCGATATTACCTAAATCTTTGCTAGTGTTAAAGGACCATATTAATACAAACAACAATACAATTGCATGAGTTACCAAGTGTATTATAGGTAATCTATCGCTTAATGCAGGGAAATAAAAGAAAAAGAAAACTATTACTCCAATAATAGCAAACAGGGCAAAGAAAATATAATTGACAAACATTTTCTTTATATTGCTGAAATTATAAAATACAATACCAAAGGATATATATGATACAGTATAAAAAGCAGATGCAAGATATTGTATCTTTAAATCTGTAATTAAATTCAAAATATCTCCGAACCATGTTAATAATAGGCTTAGATATACAAAAAAATGCATCGAAAAAAACACTTCTTTATTGAAAACACGTAAGAATAAAACAGGGATTAACAATGTTCTTGTATAAAAACGAAGTGTATAATTCTTAGTATAAAGAGCATAACATTCGCCTATCAAGATAATACAAAAAAATACAATAAGTGCTACATCCAGTATAGCTTTAAAACCAGCATTAATAGCATCTTCACTATCTCTTCTTCTGCTCATAATTGATACATTTATTTTTGTTTAATTGAATTAATTGACTTTAGTAATACCCAATAAAATAAAAAAGGTAAAGGAGTATTTAAAAAAGTTATACCTAAATAGACTTTTGCAATATTCATAGTTATAATATTGTGATTATAAAAATGAATTTTAGGAATTACAATAGCTATAAACTTTAATAAAAAAAAACCTAACCATAAAACTCCATAAATAATAGCAAATATTTTAAAATCAGATGGAAATAAAGTATATTTCATAATAACTAGTCCAACTATTGCTATGATTACTTTATCAAAAACATCCAACCCTTTAATTGAGCTGAAAGTCACTAATAAGCTAAAAAACCATAGAATAAATATCATGCCAATAAACAATAAGAAGAATACTTTATTTGATTTCATGTCCAGTATTCTTTTTATTATACAATAACCAACCTGAAAATATAATTACATACATAAATAATGTAAAAGTATAATGGTGGTTGAATTCAAAATATTTCGGATGATACATAATTAATTCAAGCAAAGCTGTACAACGAACTATATTAGCTACTATTAGTACTAATATTCCTCCAGAAATAAATAACAGCTTTCGTAAAATAGATTTACCTGGCAATAAAACTATAATACCAATGTAAATCAACATTAATTCTAACCCATTGCAACTATCTTCTATAATTAAGCGACAGTAGCCATTTTGCATTATTCCACAAAAAGTAGGTTTATTATACAGATGCTTGACCCAATTTAATGGAGTTGAAGTGATTTTAATTAAATTACTAAACCAAACAACACCAGCCGAAATTGTGTTTGTAAAAAAAGCATCGGGAATTCTGGTAGGTTTAAATATAATTTCATACAACAATTTCCAAATAGAAATTGTGACAATTATCTTTATTAAAAAACTTTTAAGTGTTGAATCAACTTTAGGCAACAAACTCATATAGCTAATCTTAAATAATAAAAAAACGTAATGAAAATCAATTATAACATGAAATCATCTTTTCAAAACTAAAGCAAAGTAAACAGTTTTTCAAAATCATACAAATTATATTTTTTATATATGTTTTAGAATATATAATTACATTTATTCTGGAATTATAGTATTATTGAAAAATCAAGAAAATAATTATTAAAATGGCGCATATAAATAGTAATAAAACAAGTTTAATGTTTCAAATTCTATATTTTATTACCAGTTAATTAAAAACATAACAAAAACATATTGATTAAAAGAAGTAGTTCTTATTTTTTTAATTGAAAATTAGTCTAAATACATCCTTTCACTCTGTCAAATTGTCATAATATTGTTTAATAAACATCCGTGGATAATAAAATAATGTCAGGATATAAACTTGGACTTATTTTTGTCACTTAATCATTTATAGTAACATTAAATAAATACATTATGGCATTAGAATTCACCGATGGTAACTTTCAAACCGAGGTATTGAATAGCAGCAAACTTACAGTAGTTGACTTTTGGGCAGAATGGTGCGGACCTTGCCGTGCTATAGGACCAGTAATTGAAGAACTTAGCAAAGAGTATGCAGGTACCGTTAATATTGGGAAACTGAATGTGGATAACAACCCTCAGGTAAGTATCAATTATAGCATCACTTCTATCCCTTGCATTCTTTTTATTAAAGATGGTGTGATCGTGGATAAACAAGTAGGTGCTGTTCCTAAAAGTGTGTTAGATAAAAAAATTAAATCACTTATCTAATTCGTCTTGATAGAATATTTAAAAGACCTTTTTGCTATAACAGCAAAAAGGTCTTTATTTTTTTTAGCCAATAGAATGTACCCATATCTTTGCAAACAGTTATGAATACTTTTCCTGAATTATTACAATCATTTGGTGACAGATTTAAACAGTTCCGTTTTCCTGTTTCCCCTGTTAATCTATATGCGCCTAACGATTACTTTCTGTCTTTAGGTGGCAAAAGAATCCGTCCTGTATTATGCCTATTGGGCAATCAGTTGTTTGGAACTTTAACTGAAGATGCATATCAACTTGCAGGTGCAATAGAACTATTTCATAACTTCACTTTAATCCATGATGATATAATGGATAAAGCTGATTTAAGGAGGGGTAAAGAAACTGTTCCAAAGAAATATGGCAACAATACTGCTATCCTTTCGGGTGATGTAATGATGATTAAGGCCTATGAGATGCTGGAAGAAATTAATCCATCTAAACTTCCTGAAATATTACCATTATTTAATAAAACAGCAAGAGAAGTTTGCGAAGGACAGCAACTGGATATGGACTTTGAAGTGTTGCCTACGATAGCTTTTGACGAATATCTTAATATGATACGTTTAAAGACTTCGGTATTAATTGCAGCTAGTTTAGAAATGGGCGCTATTCTGAACAATGCCACTAAAGAAGACAGAGAATATATATATGCTTTTGGTTTAAACCTTGGTATCGCCTTTCAGATACAAGACGATTACTTAGATGCATTCGGTGATCCTGAAAAATTCGGAAAGACTGTTGGTGGTGATATTAAACAGAATAAAAAGACTTTCTTACTTATATATGCATTAGAACATGCTAATGTTCCAGATCTTACCAAACTAAATGCTTTGCTGCAAACTGACACTGACAATAAGGTAGCCGATGTACTTGCAATTTATAAATCATGTAAAGCAGATTCCTGGACAAAAGAACTTATTACTAAATATAAGTCTATTGCCATGGATAACCTTTCTAAAGTAAAAGCAGACGAATCAACAAAACAACCATTATACGAATTAGCCGAATATCTGATTGAAAGAGAGTCTTAGGCTAATTCATAAAATGATACTATTCTATTTATTGAACCTCTGTTAGTTTTTCAAACACATAATATACTGCAGGACAGAACTCTGAATTCTTTAAGGTAATCAATGGTTTCTTGAAGAACACATCTTCATCAGTATATGGAAAACGATGGCAATCGGATGGACGAAAATCATAAATATCACATGTATTATCCTCATTCAAGAAGGTACATGGCTTTGATTGCAATACATAATCGCCTTCTACATCCAGCGTTAAATACGTTTTCATGAACTCCGTTTCTTTCATGCGCAAATATTTACTTATTCTTTTAATATCAGGCATTTTGAACCGGGGCGAATAATTTTTGCAACATGCAGCACAATCTAAACAGTTAATTTTTGAAAAAGCTTCTTCATGTGCTTCTGGTAGCTGTTTAAGTATCTTCTTTTTATCTACTCTCTTTAAATAAGATGCATACTTTTTTGCTTTTTCTTTACTGGATTTTTCCCAGTTTTCCATACTAATATCACTCATAATACTTAAACCATTTAATTTGCAGACAATTCAAAAGTAACATAGAATGAATTATCTGAATGAACAATTTATAATTTTACGTTCTACACCAATATATATTTTTATTATATGTCTGGAAATAATATTGTCGCACTTACTACACAAAAAGTTATATACTTTTAAAGATACTATTACCAATGCCTACCTGATGGTATTAAATGCCAGTATTGATATAATATTCCGTTTATGCTATTTAGTTATCTGGCAATTTTTCTTTACCCATGCAATCATTCATTGCAATATTTTCTGGCTTTACTGGGTATTATTATTTATTGGCGAAGACTTTTTATACTATTGGCTACACCGGTTTGATCATGAGATACGTTTTTTCTGGGCAGCACATGTAACGCATCATAGTTCTGAATATTATAATTTCACTGTTGGCTTCCGTTCCTCTGTTTTCCAACCTTTGTACCGGTTTGTTTATTTTATTCCATTAGCGTGGTTTGGTTTTAAGCCAACTGATATATTATTTGTATTTGCTGCTACTCAAATCTGGGGAATTTTTGTCCACACCAAACTTATTAAGCGTATGGGTTGGCTGGAATATGTATTGGTTACCCCATCTCACCACAGAGTTCATCATGCAAGCAACCCAAAATATCTGGATAAGAATATGGGTATGTTCCTGATTGTATGGGATAAGTTGTTTGGCACCTTTCAACCAGAACTTTCTGAAGAAGTATATCAACCTATTCATTACGGATTAACAAAACCTTTAGGCGAAACAAATGCCTTCAGTATCATTTTTCATGAATGGAATGCTATATTGAAAGATATTTCCCAAAAAGACATTCCATTAAAGGCAAAATGGAAATATTTGTTTGGTCCACCAGGCTGGAGTCATGATGGAACAAGAGAAACAAGTGTAGAAATGAGAGCAAAAGAAATTAAAATATTAAATGAGGAATAAATTCCCTTGAAAATTATATGGAATATTGTGTAATATGGTTAAAAATTAGTAAACCAAACTATCTTTATTCTTAAATGTGCATATCAATTGTTGGTGGGCAACTAATTTCTTTTACTTTTGTAACTTTTGAAACTGAGAATATATACTAATGGAGATGCTTTCTAACAATCATATCAACTCTGACTTGAATGTAAACTTATTAAATCATAAGGTTAATAAATTTACCAGAGCTCAAGAGTTAAAGTCATTGGGGATGTACCCGTACTTTAGGGTAATTGAATCCGATCAGGATACCGAGGTAATTATTAATGGTAAAAAAGTACTAATGTTTGGTTCCAACAGCTATTTAGGCTTAACGAATCATCCGGAAATAAAAAAAGCCACAATTGAGGCTGTTAATAAATATGGTTCAGGCTGTGCTGGTTCCAGATTTCTAAATGGAACATTGGATATACATATTCAATTGGAAGAACAACTGGCTGAATTTGTTGGTAAAGAGGCTGCTTTGGTCTTTAGTACTGGTTTTCAGGTTAATATAGGAGTGATTCCTGCGCTTTTATCCAGACAAGATTATCTGATACTGGATGAACTGGATCATGCCTGCATTCTGGAAGCTAGCAGACTGACCTTTGCTAAAACAATGAAATACAAGCATAGTGATTTAGCTTCGCTTGAGAAAGTATTGAAGAATTGCGAACCCGATAGAATCAAACTTATTGTATCAGATGGTATCTTTAGTATGGATGGCGATATAGCTAATCTGCCGGGTATGGTTGAACTTGCTAAAAAATACAATGCCAACATCATGATGGACGATGCACACTCTTTGGGTGTGATAGGCAGAAACGGAAGAGGTACTGCCGATCATTTCGGACTGACTAATGACGTAGATTTAATAATGGGTACATTTAGTAAATCGCTGGCTTCTATTGGTGGCTTTATTGCTGCTAACAAGTCGGTAATTGAATACCTGAAACATCATGCACGTTCCCTTATTTTCAGTGCTAGTATTTCGCCTGCAGCTACTGCAAGTGTTTTAGCCGCATTACAAATTATTAAAAGAGAGCCTGAAAGAATTGAACATCTTTGGGAACTTACTCATTATACACTGGATCGTTTACATCAGTTAGGTTTTGATACCGGACTTTCCTGTACTCCTATTATTCCGATATATGTACGGGATGATATCAAGACTTTCCAACTATCTAAGATGCTGTTAGACGAAGGGATTTT
>Ga0007882_10001388_pt1 | contig 14121 bp, 9 predicted proteins | sample CryBogCBH12Aug01_FD_71195 | JGI IMG/M metagenome (GOLD analysis project Ga0007882, IMG submission 71195) | Freshwater microbial communities from Crystal Bog, Wisconsin, USA - CBH12Aug09.1 | ecosystem: Environmental > Aquatic > Freshwater > Lake | place: Crystal Bog, Wisconsin, USA | collected... | reverse complement strand
GACCGGGATGCGCGCCTTGCGCGCATGGTGGATGATTACCTGTCCGCCAGCGCGGAAACCAAGACGATTGAAACGCGGCACGGCAAAAAATCCACGCGCAAGGATTGCATCATGATTGCTCCGACGTGGGCGGAGATTGACGACTTGACGGCCATCGTCCGCGACCGGCTCAAGCAGGGCGGCGAACTTCAACCCAAAGGGGTGAAGTTCACGGCGTTAAAAAATCTGGATTGGACGGTGGCGGAGCGGAAGGATTTGAAAAAGTTTCGCGGCGGCGAAGTGCTGGTGTTTCACCGGCCAGCGGCCGGGTTCGCCAAAGGCGAACAAGTCCGCGCCGTGCGGCTGCGTCAAGGGAAATTGGAAGTGCGCCGCGCCGATGGCCGCGTGGTCGCGGTCACGAGCAAGCAGGCCGGGAGCTTTTCAGTTTTCAAGAAAAATGAAATCGAGCTTTGCCCCGGCGACAAGTTGCGGCTGCAAACGCCGTGCGTGGACGGTAGCGGGCGGAAGCTCGCCAATGGTTCGGTGGTCACGCTGGAGAGCGTGACGGCGGACGGCCAATTGAAACTGGCCGATGGCCGCACAATTGCCACGCGGCAATTGACGCATGGCTACGCCATGACGAGCCACGGCGCGCAGGGCGTGACGTGCGACAAGGCATTTGTCGCGGGCGTGATGAGCAAGCAAGGTTTATATGTCAGCGCGTCACGCGGGCGCGAGTCGGTGACGTTTTACACGCCGGACAAGGCGGAGTTTGTGGCGGACATGAATTTACGTTCGGAAGAACGTCAATCCGCCTTGGAATTTTCCCGCGAAGCGAAGTTGCAACTGGCCTTCGCCCCCAGCCGCTTGACGCTACTCCGCAAACTTATGGAATCGAGCTTGGATGATCCCCGCGCGCTGGCCGCTGGTTTTATCCGGCAGGCCGGGGAGTTTGCCGGGCGCGTGCTCAAGCGTGAGCACAAGCAATCACTCAAGCTTTAGCGCCCACCTTTTTAACCGCGATGCTTTTGATGCCGGGCCGGTCGCCGAAATCTGCACTGGCGGAATTTGATTCGCGGATAAATTTGCAGGTGGTTTTCTGCAAAGCGTCGGCGATTTCTACCAGTTTAGAGCCAGTCACAATCACGTCATGGGATGCAAAGCTAAGCTCAAGCAGGTCTTGCTTATCGCTTACGCTTTCAGGCGCAAGGCGGGCAGAAATCAGCGAGCCGTAGGGCAACAAATAAAGCTCGCCGCGCTTCGATTCAATGCGGAGAAAGGCGCTCGGGTCGGTGCTGGAATCGTCGAAACATTTCCGATCGGAATTCGTTGCCATAAATCAGGAAAAAGCGAACGAGAAATTAGAGTATTGTTGTTTAAATTCAGAAAGTTTTATTGCTCCAATCGCAGCAAGGAACTCAAGCCCAAATCCCATTGGAATGTAATGAAGACCATGAACATGAGGTTCAGCAATTTTTTCAGCGTCGCCAATAACCGGCATCTTTCTAGGCGGATTGGAATATGAAGCAAAATAAGTAAGGTCGTAAATATCGCCGTATTCAGTGGTCAACCAAACATGAAATAGCCGGTCGCTGCCCTCGGCTCCTTTACCACCAGAAGATTTGTCTTTAACCCATTGGTCAATTTTCTGCTCCGTCAAACGGAAAGCTGACTTCCCGCTTGAATCCTGAACATCGCCAACAGTAATCCATTTCTTCACAGAAAAACCATCCGACATTCCCCGCTCAAGAATCTTTTGCTTCAGTCCGATGGTAATGTGAGCACACTTGAATTCCAAATCTTCTAAATCGGCGTTATCCAATAATCCCAAAGCATACCCCCGGATTTTATCGCAGTTTGAAGTGTTGCGTGGTGTCCAATTTCCGGTTGTAAAATTAGCGAAGGGCGAAAGCTGAACAAGGTTCCAATTAAACTCAGAAGCTTTTCTAAAATGGTCTAAATAAGTCATAACAAATTGCTAAAAGCTGGAATAGCGCGACGCCAACCCCGCCAGTGTCATATTGCTGGTGATGGCATCATGCGGAATAAGCAGATAATTCCATTTTTTCCCGCCGTGTTGCTGGGCATGTTCGGTGGCATACTTGCACCACTCGACAGCGGCGGCTTTTTTGGCGACGACTTCGGGATTCTCCATCTGGTCGGCGCGTTTCGGTTCGCAAAGGAAAAGCTGCTGCTTGGTTTCGACGACGAAATCCGGTTCGTAAGCGGCGTCCTTGTGGTAATAGATTTGGAATTGGTTCCGCGCAGGCTTGAACCACTTCAAAACTTCGCCGTCGTCTTCAAGAATCACCGCAAAGCGTCGTTCAGTGTCCACGTCGAACTTTTGAAAATCGTAAAGGCACTTGCCGAATCCGCCGAACACATAGCGTTTGATGTTGGTCGGGTCGGACAAGGTCATGCGAAACGGTTTGATTTCATCGGCGGCAAATGCGGTGTAGGCATTTTCCTTCAAGGCGGAAAAGCCCTTGCTGACCGTTGCCTTGTAGCCGGTCGCCTTTTCCCAGCGATGTCCCGGCAACTGCATCTGCGAATGGATTTCAGCGGCGAGTCGTTGCTGATGATATTGCAACACGTTAACCGCGTCTTCTTCCGAAAGGTAACTGCGCAAATGTTTCACTAACTGGCCGGCGAGGTCGTAAAGCAAATCCGCATGGTCATCATAGGAAATGTCATCGAAATCAATCAGGGCGCGCACAAGATAGTCTTCAGGTCGCGCTTCAACCAACTGTCCGCCGACATTTTGCAAAAATTCCTGTTTAGATGTCCGCAAATGTTGAATCAACAATTCGCGGCTCACCGGCTGCAAGCGGACTGCCGCGCAATCCAGAGCGAACGAATTGAAACCGCTCGTCACGTCGCCGGTCGGCACAACCACAATGCGCGGAATGTTAATCGTCTGGTCAATGACGAGCTTGGTGGCCTTGGCTACCACCGCCGCGATGTCTGGTTTGACGACGATGCCGGTCAATTCCGTCTGCGCGGGCGGCGTGTAAGAGGCGGTGACTTCCTTGACGATGGCGGCTTGAATCTCAGCTTTCTGCAAATAATTTGCCTGCGGCAACGTCTCATGCTGCTGAATCACTTTGACGGTGATCTCCGCAATTTTGCGCTCCTGCTCGGTCTGGAACAACGGCTCGGCGGCTTTGCTCGGTTTCTCGCCGGGCGTTGCCGGCGCGGGTGCGGCGGACAATTTTGCCACGATGGTCGGCTGAGCAATGACCGTCTTGGTCGGCTGCAAATCTTTTGCCGGGTCAAGAATGACCTGGGTGAGTCGCACGGGTGAATCCGGCTTGTTCGCCTCGTCCACGATTTCCTGGAACTTGTCGTGCGCCACGATGTTCAAGCGATCCACGGCGGTTACGCCGGTGCGAACACCATAGGGCAGGCGCAAGCCGCGACCGATGGACTGCTCAATCAAAATGCGGGCGTTGGCGGCGCGCAACGGGACGATGGTATAAAGATTGTTCACGTCCCAGCCCTCTTTGAGCATATTGACGTGAATCACAATTTCCGTCGGCTCGGCGGGGTCTTCAACTTTGAGCAATTTTTCAATCATCACTTCTTCCTGCGCGCCGGTCTGACTGGAATCCACTTGAATGGCGCGGTCTTTGTAGCGCCCCTCGAAAAACTTTTCCGACTGAATCAAGTCCAGCAATTCTTTCGCGTGCGTAGTGTCGCGGGCGATTACCAGCACGAACGGTTTCACCTGCCGACAATCGTTTTGCCGCGCGTAGGTTTCCAGTTCGACCTTCGTGCTTTCGTGCAAATGAATTCCGTCCTCCAACTTTATCCGCTCCAACTGCGTCGGGGTAAATTGGCGGGCGTCAAAATTCTTCTGTGTAACGACCGCCGGTTCTTTGACAAAGCCGTCCGCCATTGCCCGCGCCAGCGGATAATCATAAACGACGTTCTTGAACGGCACCGCGCCCTTGCTCGTTTCAACAAACGGCGTCGCCGTCAATTCCAAACCAAGCAACGGCTTCAATTCATTGATAGCGCGGATGCCGGCGGATGCCCGGTAACGGTGCGACTCGTCCATCAACATCACCAAATCAGGCAGTCCGGCGAGATAATCGAAATAACTTTGGCCGATGTATTCAGAAAGTCGCTTGATGCGCGGCATTGCTCCGCCGCGCACTTCTGAATTAATTTTGGAAATGTTGAAAATGTTAATCCGCACGCGAATCAATTCTGCAAATCCACCGGCGCGCTGGTCGTAGTTGTCGCCGGTGATGATTTCGGGTGCTTCCGTGGTGAATTCCGCGATGCCCTTGAAAACATACTTCGGCGTGTTGGGCGTGAAATCGGCAATCAGCTTGTTGTAAATCGTGAGATTCGGCGCGAGCACAAAAAAATTATTGATGCCCTTCGCCAGATGCAGGTAGGAAATAAACGCGCCCATGAGCCGAGTTTTGCCAACGCCGGTCGCCAGCGCAAAGCATACGGATGGAAATTCCCGCTCAAAGTCCGTCACCTTGGGGTATTCGGATTTGATGATGGCGAGCGCGGCGGCGGCGTCTGGTGATTTGCTGAGTGTCACGATCTCCGTGAGGCGGTCGAGAATTTCCAGCGATTCCCGTTGCGGCGGGCGCAGACTCAAACGGCCTGAGATGGCGTTGACGTGCTTATTCATTGCTTGACCTCCGGTTTGCTGAACAAGTCTTGCTGTCCTGGCTTGGGTGGCGCTTTGGGCAGGTTTTCAATTTTCAAACTGTAATCGTCGTGTCCCCATTCGCATTTTGTAAGGACGGCCTTGGGGATTTTTTTGAGTTCCAAGCTCGGATAATTTTCCGGCTTACCACGAAACGCGGCGCAACAAACCAGCAACGAACGAGCTGAACCAACTTCATCGTTCAACTGCGTCAACTGCTCGCGGGTCAAATGCTGAGTGGTGACATAGATGAAACTTTTTTCCGATGAATGGCCGTGCAGCCAATAAAGTGAATCGCTCGGCGCGTAGGTGTAACCCTCCAATTTGCAGACAGCTTGTGAAAGCATATCGGCGTTGAATTCCTTGTTGATGACGAGGTTGCCCCACTTGTCCGTTTTCAAAAGCGACGGTGCAAGATGGTAATAGCGAAAACCGCCGCCGCCCGCCCAATTAACTTTTTCAGTAATACCGGTATTATCTGTGCCGGCGATGACACTTTGAAGCCGGGGAATGATGTGAGTGTGACAAGTTTCCTTAAGTTCAACCATAATCCAGCGTCGACCCATTTTGTGAGCAACTGCACCAGTTGAGCCTGAGCCGGCAAACGAATCCAAAATCCATTCCCCCTCTTTAGAAAAGTGCTTTAAGATTGTTTCTAAAAGCAATTCGGGTTTCTTACCACTTCGAAACTCCACTCCACCTTCATTTCGACAATTTCCAAATTGCGCAGCAAAATCGTAAAAGTTTTCGATTGGAGTAAATCTAATTTCATCGGGATTCGCAAGTTGGTTTGATGGAACACCCTGAAAATATTTACCCTTTGTTGCGCCAGCACGCTTAGGTCCGGTAAAATATCGGTAGCCGAACTTGTCGTCTCCGATCGCGGCAACCTTATAGAGCACACCAAGACCGTCCTTCTCTATGCGTCCCGCGAGATAATCACGAAAGAATCTGCCTGACGAATTCCCATCAAGGATAGTGCCTGAAGCCCAAATTTCTTTCAGACCATCGGCATTACCTTCTCCTTCCTTGATTTCATATTCGTCGGGCTGAAAGATTACCACTTCTTTTCCGCCCAGGTTTGTTTTTTTTCCAGCGCCCTTTTCAATAATAGAGAATCGAAATTTATCAAATGAAGATTTGATCTCGTTTTGGTGTGGCTGCGCACCATATTCACGGCGATAAATATGAACTTGTTCAATTTCCTTATGGAATGCCATATCTTGCTTGAGAGTTTTCTCAGGATAACGCACCTGCACATAAAATGTTGTTAGGTAATTAGACCTACCAAATATTTCATCCAACATGACTTTCAAATATGGCCCTTCAGAATCATCAATATGACAGCAAATGAAACCATCCGGCCGCAACAATCGGCGGAGCAGCTCAAGTCTATCTCGCATCAAGCTTAACCAAAGAGAATGTTCAACTGAATCATCGTAATGTTCGAAGGCGTTACCGGTGTTGTAGGGCGGGTCAATATAAACGCACTTGATCTTCCCAGCGAACTCCTGTTCGAGTGCTTTTAGAGCGAGAAGATTGTCGCCAAAGATTAGCCGGTTATCGAACAAATCATGGTTCGTGACGCGGTGTTTGGCGTGATAGGATTTCTCCGGGTCTTGGAGCAAGATGCGCGGCTCCAGCCTAGGCCTGTTTTCCTTCCCTATCCAATTTAATTCCAGTTTCGATTTTCGAATCATAACGCGAGTGTGGAACTAAACTTTAATGCCCCAAAAAACAGGTCCACTTATTTGGCGAGTTTCATCACCAATGACATGTCTCGCAGCAGCCGTGAGCGTCGGAAATATTTGATCACAAACCTTGAATTGTAATTCATCATGGTGTTTCACGACTAAAAGGCGAACCGTTTTGCCATAATATACTTTTTCAAAAATCGCTCCTTCCCGAAGGCGGCTTGATTTTTGTTTTAGCTTTTTTTTCATTTTCGGTTTAGTTGCCTAAATTAATTACTCACGCAATTCATGTTCGTTCTGGGCATTGTATATTGATTCATTATCAAACGCCTGAATATTCAATGTTTTTCCCCACTTGCCAGAATTGTCTGGAAGAATGGAGGTTCTTCCTCAGCCGCCACGATGTTAATTTCGATTTTTATGAAACCGGCTTCCTCCAGCCAACGGTGCAAGTCGCTTTCGGCAAAACCGCGCCAGTGGTCACCGTAAAGTTCGCGAGCTTTGTCAAAGTTGTGCTTGAGTAAATCCAGAATTAAAATCTGTCCACCGGATTTCAAAATCTTGTATGCACTGCACAGCGCTATGGCGGGTTTTTCTGCGTGGTGCAGCGCCTGGCTCAAAATCACGAGATCCATGCTACCCGCCTCGATGGGTGGATTTTGCAAATCGCCATGCCGAAATTCCAAATTCTTAAGTCCATATTTTTTCGCCTTCGCAACGCCAAAAGCGACGATTTTTTCGGAATTGTCTACAGCTATAACTTTTCTACAGCGGCGAGCGAGCAGTTCGCTCAACAAGCCCTCGCCTGCGCCCAAATCCGCGACATTGATGCTCGGTAGCATTCGCAGCAACAAATGTCCAAACGCCTGCCAAGAACGTCCAGGACCATAAATACGGTCAAAGCGCCCAGCGACCTGATTAAAAAAAACCTGCGCCTGTTCTTTGCGGCGGGCGATGACGCGCTTTAAATTAATCTGGTCGCCATTGAACTCAGCTAGTTCTTTGGCACCGTGAATGGCGAGCTCAAGAGATTTGCCTATCACGTTATCAAAGATCAGGTTTAATTTATAAAATGTTCTTTTTCCTTCTCGGCGCGACTTAACAAGTGCGCAATCAGCGAGCAAACCGAGGTGAGTTGAAATGCGGGATCCACCGAGCCGTGTGATTTCTTGAATTTCGGTTACGGATAGTTCGTCATGTTCCAGCAACGCAACAATTCGCAATCGCGTTGGATCGGCCAACGCCCGCAGATGTTTCAAGATTTTGGACACGATAATTAAATCGGAAAATACTTTTAAAAAAATCTATTTAAATATTTCTATTCGCGACACGTTTATGTTGTAACGAAAAATTTTGCCGTTGGCGAGGTCTCGTCGTCAGTTTTGATTACCTCGGTCATCCGTCTTGATTCAGCCCCGCAACTGGCGCACTCGGCTGAATCAACGGATGCAACTCGACCTTGCCGCAACTGCATTGCCAAAAACTGCCGGACGGTTTGCTGGTGGGAAACGCTTCGCAGTCCGCGCAAACGAGCGCGTCTGCTAGCGCAAGGACTTTTGTTCCGAACTCTTTGATTTCGGTATCGGTGATTTCGCTGCCGAGATTGTTGAAGTGGCAACCGGCTTTGTTGCGAATCCATGCCTTGTTGGTGAGTTCGTCAATCAGTGCTTTGAGCAAGGTTTCAACCTTCGGCTGTCCGGCGACACCGGGCCGAATTGTTTTCAACAGCTTGCCGAGTTTGGAATCAATCCCCATCGCCAGCGCGCCAAGCGTGTAATTGGGATCGTCCTGCCGGGGCAGCTTGCAACCGTAATGGAACGTCAAAAAATCGAGTGTGCTTTCAAGCTGGATGCCAGCTTTCGAGGCGACAGCTTGGCGATCCATTTTCGGGGCGTTAAGACAAGTGCGAAGCTCCTTTATGGCCGTGACCGCTTCGTCCGATTGCACGCCCCATTGCAAACTCCACAATCGCAGCTCAATCACCTGTGTTTTCGCCGCTGGCCCGCGCGCGGTTCGATAGCGGTCTTTCCAAGGACGGTAATGTGTGGTGACAATCACCTGATTAAAATTTGCCGCCTCGTCGTGCAAAAGTCGCATGAAACGATCAAGATGCGGCCCGTCCACCGAAGTCACCACGTCGTCAAGAACAACAATGGTGTTGTCAGTCATGAAATGCTTGGCGAGCGCGAGAAAAACGCAGATGCCGAGTGTATCGAGGTGTGATTCACTGTAATAAGCCTGCGGTGGAATTTCCGGTGCGGTCTGAAATTGCGCGTCAAATTCAAGCGATCCAATCGCGTTCGGCTTCAAGTAAAAGCGAATTTTTCCGATACCTTCGCCGGGATGCAACTTCGTGTAGAGGTTTTCGACTTCACCGGAAATCGCAAGCAGCACGCCTTCGACATAAGCCTTTCGCTGCTGCGAGACGATGCCCAGCGCCTTGTTGAGTTTCTGCGACAGTGCCGCGAACGAAGCGGCAGTTTTCAGTTTCTCGGTGTGAGTATCGTGATGCCCCTTGACGGCGTTTCGCTGATTGATGGACTTTTGGTCGGCCAGCTTGCGCGTTGCGAGAGGTTGCTTGCACGATAACATCGCCGTCCATAGCGTGCGCGCTTTTGCTTCAAGTGCCTCGGAAGCTTGCTCGTGCGCGAGCAAGTCCTCGTAGTTCGCCCACTCAATTTGCAAATCAGTGACTTCTTTTAATGAACTCGCTTTGAGCAATGTTCCAAGGGTTTTGGCACGCTGGCAAAATTCTTTCCGTGCTTGAGCAGCGACGGATTCTTTGCCTTCGACACCGCGCTTGGCAGTTGTCACGGCAGTTGCCGACGCAGAAAGTTCGTTCATCTCACCGATGCGCGCGTCCAATCGCGTGAGCAAATCATCAGGCTTCACGCCTTGCTCACAAACGGGGCAAAGCGCCGAGTCTTTGTGACCCCCAACATATTTTTTGGCATCTTGAAGCAGACCAAGAAGCGCGACGTTCCGCTGCGATTGTTTAGCTTCAATTTTCATCTGCTCGCCCTCCGCCGTTGTGTGTGCCGCGCGAGCCGTTGCAAGTTCAGCCACCGCGCGATCAAGAGAGGCGAGCGAAGCTTCGGCATTTTGGAAACCAGTGGAAATTTGACCAATGGAGGTAACGGCGTTTTCAAGCACGCTCAAATCTTTGGCGGATTCCGCCGCTGCCCATTCCAATGCGCTTTTGCCGGGTTTGTTTTCGGCAATCCAAAGTTTTTCTAGTTCGTCATTCGCTTGGGTATAAGCGCGAGTCGCTTCATTGTAGCTATCATTGACATTTTTCTCCGCCACGCGCAGCGCGTTCTCTGAATTTTCAATGCCCGGCACGGCGATAAAAGCTTTGAGTTCCTCAAACCTTTGCTTGGGTTGCGCGTCCAGCAATTTCAGGATGTTGCTACGGCGAAGAATTCGTGCGTCGGGACAGCCGGACGCGGGTGTAATCACCGGGCCATCCTTGGACAGTGTGCCGGTAAAGTTGCCGACTGATGCGGCAAGTATCACTTTCAATTTTTTCGGATCTTGTCCCAACGACGTGACGTGACTTTTTGGCTGCGCGGCCATGCTGCGGTCTTCCAACGAGCCAAAATGGCGGTTGCAAACGAAGTCGAGCGCATCAGAGATGGTGGATTTGCCAGTTCCGTTTTCACCAAAAACCAGAGTGACCGGCTTGGAAGTGTCGAAGTTGATTTCAACTGGCTGCGTCGCACCACGAAAACCAAACAGCGAAAGTTTACTAACCTTGGCCTTCATTTCACATCCTCCTTTTTCGGACGGTCAATCTCGAACGCAAGTTTCCAATCCGAGGAAGACAATGACCCGGCGATCAGTTTTGGTTTGAGCTTTTCCAACGCCGCGTCTGATAAAAGCCCCAGCTTCTTAAATTCGGCAATGATGTTTTCTCCAACTTGTTCGTCAGGTTTTTTCATTCGACCCTCCATCGCATTGAGAATAATGCTTCTTTTTGACTATCTTGCTTCAACCGAGATTCAATTTCAGTCAGCAATGAATCCTTGCGGGTGTCCACCGCGTCCTGGGCTTCAAACAATCCCCGGCGCTTTTCGGCGCGGCGCAATTCCAGTTCTTTGATGCGTTTGTGCAGCGCGACTTTTGATTCCAGACTGGCGGCCAGTTGCGCCTCGCGCTTGGTGTCTTTAATTTCGCGGTCGAGATCTTTCAACTCGTGCTCAAGGCTTTCTTTGATGTCGCCAGCCCAGCCCTCTAGTTTTTCCATTTCCTGCTCAAAAAACACGGCGTTCTTTTCACTCAACCCGGTCAGCACGGCCTGTTGCCGCTGGCTCAATTGGGCGTCCATCCGCGCTTGCGCCGAGGCGTCCCGCGCTAAATCCAGTTGCGGCGATTCCGTGGCGGGCAGCGAAAACAACCGCTGGCACTGTTCGTCATCAAGTTCTAGGCCGTCATCCGTGACGCCGGCAAACAAAAGCCAGTCCTCCGTGTCGAATGATGAAATTGTCAGGCTGGTCAGGCACAACCAGCCGCCTTTGCCGACAAGCGGTTCAAGGATTGAAATGGTTTTCCCCGCACCGGTGTATTTGAAAACGATTTCGCCGGGGACGGTGGCGAGCGTTTTGCAATGGTGGATGATCCGTTGGGCGAGCGGATGGCCGACGCGATAAAGGTTGGCGTCCTCGACATTTTTCCCGCTGCGGTATGGGCCAGGATGGATCGGTTCATCCGGGAATGGATTGTGCGTCAGCACAAAGGCGTTTTGGCCGTCTTCAAATTGAGCAAACGGCTTCAAGTAGTAGCGGGTGAGTTGCCAGAGCCAATTGTCGAACTTGGTGAGATAGTCGCTGCTTTCCCGGTCGCTGATTTTCAATTTCTCGTGGACTTCCACGTCAAAATTTTCGAGCAACTTTTGCCGGGTCTGCTGCATTTTTTCGTCAATCTGTTCCTCCAGCTCTTTTTGCAGCGCATTGAAATTGAATTCAATCTGCTCCGGTGTGCGGCAAGTCTGGTAAATCTGGACGATGCGTTTTTCAAAATCCACGCCGGATTCAATCGCCCCAAGCACTTCATCGCTCGCGCCAAACACGCCGTCGAACAATTTGAATTTTTCGTCAAGCAACTGATAAACGCGCTGGTCGGCGGCGTTGGCCTTGTTCAAAAAATTCACCACCACCACGTCACATTTCTGACCGTAACGATGGCAACGCCCGATGCGCTGCTCAATCCGCTGGGGGTTCCACGGCAAATCGTAGTTCACCACCAACGAGCAAAATTGAAGATTGATGCCCTCGGCGGCGGCTTCGGTGGCGACCATGACGACGGCCTCGTCCCGGAAATAATCCACCAGCGCGGCGCGCATATCGGCGCTGGGCGAGCCGGTGACGCGGTCGGTGTCTTTGTGTTTTTCAAACCAAGCGCGAAAAATCTCTTTCGACTTCGGATCGGTGTTCGTGCCGTTGAACAAAACAATTTTCCCGGCGTATTCGGTGGTTTCCAGCAAGGCGCGCAAATACTCCTGCGTGCGTCTGGACTCGGTGAAAATGATGGCCTTCTTCTGCGCGCCTTTTTCAATCGCGGCGGCAAATCCGCGTTTCAACGCAGCGAGCAAAACTTCGCCCTTGGAATTTTTAATGATGGATTGAGCAAGCGACTGGAAACTTTTCAGGTCGTTCACCTCTTCGCCCATTTGCTGCAATTCTTCGGGCGTGTAACGACGCTTTTCATCCGGCTGCGTTTCGTCCTCCGTCCATTCTTCCTCGGTTTCGTCAATCGTTTCAAAGTCGGGCGCGACTTCCTCCGGTTTTATTTCTGCCGCCGTCTGCTCGGCGGCGATGGTTTCAAGTTTGTCCGAAAGCGCGCCCAGCGTGCCAGAAATGGCAAAGGTGGATGACGCGAGGAGTTTTCGCAAAATGAGCGTCATCAACTGCCGCTGCCCGGCGGGCAAGGCAAACAAGTTTGGCCGTTGCAAATAATCGGAAACAAGGTCGTATAATTTTTGCTCTTCCGCCGACGGATGAAATTCCTGCACGATGGCCTTGCGGTTGGTGTAGGGAACGTATTCGAGCACCTGGCGGCGCAAGGTGCGCTGGCAAATCGGCTTTAATCGCGCCTTCAAGTCGGCGTGATCCTTCTGGCTGGTCAGGTTCGTGAATTGAGATTTGAAACTTTTCAAATCGCCGAACGTGTAGTCGTCAATGACGCTGACCAGCCCGAATAATTCCAAAAGGGAATTTTGCAGCGGGGTCGCGGTAAGCAGAATTTTTGGAAACGGAGCAACGGCATTTTTGATGGCATTGGCAATGCGGTTGGTCGGCTTGTAGACATTCCGTAGCCGGTGCGCTTCATCAATCACAACGAGATTCCATTTCACCTGCTGAATATAAACGTCCTTGCTGCGGGCGAAGTGATACGAGCAAATGACAATTTCGTCGCGGTCAAACGGATTGAGATTCCCCTTTTTAATTTGCTCGTTGAACGTGCGCGCTTCCAAGATGACCGACGGCAGGAAAAATTTATCGGACATTTCCTGATTCCACTGTTTGCGTAAATTGGCCGGAACGATCACCAGCAATTTCCGTCTTCGTTCCGCCCATTTTTGCGAAAGCAAAATGCCCGCCTCAATGGTTTTACCAAGGCCGACTTCATCGGCGAGAATTGCACCCTTGGAAAGCGGCGAACGAAAAGCGAAAAGGGCGGCGTCAATCTGGTGCGGATTGAGATCAACTTGGGCGTCGGCAAGTGAAGCCGCAAGTTTCTGCACACTGTCGGAAGCGCAACGCCTTGTCAGCGCGTGGGCGAAATATTTTGCATGACAACGGGTGATCGTTTCCTGGAGCACGGAAAAAAGTTAGCAATTCGACAGCCTTGGCTAAACCAAAAAATGAATAAAGACGAATTCGTTAGAAGCCAGCCGACACTCAATTTTGCTTACCTTGATATTTTTCGGAATGTGCCAAATGTTTCAACCAATTATCCACATATTTTTTCGCGAGCGCGGCATCCTCAATGACCAGCAAGTTTTCCGCGTTATCAATCTCGGCTGCTTTCGTGAAATTAAAACTGCCGGTGATGACCGTTGAGGAGTCAATCACCATGACTTTGTTATGGGCGATTTCATGCTGGGCGTCAATGAAGGTGGGGATGGAAGCATGAAGCAGAAAATCCGCCTCGGTATGTTTCTCCCGGCGCTGGCTCTTGTCGAGAATGACCTGAACTTTTACGCCGCGTTTTTCTGCATCCACCAAAGCCTTTGCAATCGGGGCAGACGTGAACGAATACGCTTGGACAAGAACGGTTGCTTTCGCTTTTACCAACTGCGAAACGACGGCCTCCGTGCATCCGCCTTTTGGCGAGAAATAAACCTGAAAGTCTGTTGCGGTCGCGCTGATTAAGACGGCAAAAAATAAAACCGCGAAAAATCTTTTCATGCAGACATTGAAAATGTTTTGCCGGCAAAAAAAAGAAAAATGGTAAACAGCCATTTTGACCGCTAAAAATCCTCGTTGACAAAAACAGGCGGATTTGATATACATTTAGGGCGTTGTGGCCGCCCGCCGCCGCAATTTCCAGGGCGCGCTTCACATTTTCCTGGCCTTTGACTTCGGAAAAATCCATTTCGTCATCGGGCGGATGCGCGAAGATTTTCGCGATGTCCATCTTCAGCGGCGCAAGCTTGATTTCGCCTTCCAAAAACTGCGCCGCTTCGCGGAGATTCTGCACGGGAATGACGTTCAAGCCTTGAACCACCGCCGCCTCGGCGGCGTTTTCGGCGGGAACCAGAATTCCGCTTTTCCC
>Ga0007882_10001386_pt1 | contig 14137 bp, 15 predicted proteins | sample CryBogCBH12Aug01_FD_71195 | JGI IMG/M metagenome (GOLD analysis project Ga0007882, IMG submission 71195) | Freshwater microbial communities from Crystal Bog, Wisconsin, USA - CBH12Aug09.1 | ecosystem: Environmental > Aquatic > Freshwater > Lake | place: Crystal Bog, Wisconsin, USA | collected... | reverse complement strand
AACGGGTTCCAACAGGAAGCGGCGCAAATCGGCCAACGTCCCGCCCCGGCTGCTTTCCAGAATCACCAGAATGGCGTTCTGCAACACCGTGTCCATCTGGTCGCCCCAAGACGTGGCCAATCGCCGGAACACGCCCACCAAGTCGGAGGCGATGAGTCTTTTTTCCTCCTCGGAATGGGCCTGTAAAATGTTGAAGCCAATGGGAAATTCGACATCGGATGGATCCACCAACACCACATCCTTTATCCGGTCTTCGGGAATGAAACCCAGAATGTGGTCAATCAAATCGCCGTGGGGATCAAGCACCGCCAGACCGTCACCATTTGCAATGTCCTGCCGGATTAAATTCAGCAGGAGCGATGACTTGCCAGTGCCGTTGGAGCCGATGATGTGCGTATGCCGCACGCGCTGGTCGGCGGTAAGGAAGACCGGCACGGTTTCACCATTGTGTTCGTTGTCGCCGATGACAAAGTCCGTCGGCTGGCGCACGTTGCCGGGGGCGGCTTTGGTTCGCCCGGCGTCCCGCAACAATGCCGGCGAAGCCACGGCGTTGGACGGCAGATGCACAAAACCCGTCAACTCATCGCCGGTCAAAACCATGCCGGTGCGCCGGCACTGGCGGCGCAGCACATCCTCCAGATGTTCCTCGTAAGGATAATCATCGTTGTGCAACGGAATGAGCGCATTGCCCTGCGGATTGGAAAAGACACGCAATGAACCGGCCATGCCACGCGCCATTTGCTCCAACCGGGCGCGGGTGGCCGCCCGACCCATGATGCGGACGACCGCCGCATACAGCGGCCTGGCCGCTTTGTTTTCCGCCGCACCCGTCAGTTCGGGGGCGTTGACGAACAGCGGCTTGCCATCCGGCAGCGATACGGAATTGACGAGACTTTCCGCCCAGGGATTTTGCACCGGCTGCCAGAGGACTTGGAACAACGCCAATTCGCCTGGCTGCAATTCCGCCAGCGCACCGACGAGGCCGACGAAGGGATCGATTTTGCCGGTGGCCAGCGGCCACATGAATTCCCGTTCAAGGCCAAATTCAACCGCGAAGGCTTCGTCGCCCGAACTGGCATCCCACGCCTTGTCCAACGCCCCTGCCAATTGCCGAAACTGCACATCGGGAAAATGGGCTGACAATTGTTGTCGAACTGACGGCGCATCATCCGTGCCGGCTGCGAACTGGGCCAACACCCGCTTGTGGACGCCCAGCAACTCGAACGCAACCGGTTCACGGCACAGGGCGAGGTTATGAAAAAACTGCTCGAAGGATTCACGGCCGACATCCAGCTTGGCCGGCAATGACGCCTGAAATTCCACGAGTGAATCGCGCACCAGCGGTGTCGGTTCGGGTTCGTCTTCGGTCTCTTCGGCAATGACCGGTGGCGTTGGACTTATCTTGCGAAACAGTGAACTGAAAAAAGTCGGCACCCGCCCGTCATCGACAACCTGGGCGTCCGGCAAACGATACCCGTTGAAGGCTTGAAACGGCGGTTCGGGATAAACCGGCCCGTCAAACACCCGCCAGCCGCGCCCGCGTGATTCCCACTTGTAAAACTGGCCGGTCAGTTGTTCGTGGATAGAGGCCATACCTCATGACGCGGCAGGCCCCTTGTCCAGCGGCACCGGCTTGTTCAATTCCGAAACCGGCGGCGCCGGTTGAAGATCAGCAACCAGTTTGAAGCCCTTGGCGGCGCATGCTTCCTCCGCCATTTCCTTTACGAACCCCGGAAACAGGCCGAGATACAGGCTGCGCGTGTCCTCGCGATAATAGGTGTCCACCCGGAACCAGTCCTCATAAATCGTCGCCAGCACCGGAATTTTCAACAGCGCCGTGTCGAGGTCCGAACCGCCCTCGCGGGCCGCGTTGTGCATCACCATCACCAGGGCGACCAGCAGCGTCACGGTGGCAATCGTGGCGAACTCCGCGCCCAGCGGCCGGAGCAGCACGCCGTTAACCAGGCCGAAAAACAGGAAGGCCGCCACCAGATGCCAGAGCCGGACCAGCGCCGGCACATGCACCGTGCGGATGGAAAAAAAGAAAATGTTGCCGAACGGCGCGGCGCAGGTGTCAATGCACAGCCGCTCGCGCATCAGGCGCAAATAAACCCGCTGCTCGGACAGCAGCCCGCCCTCGTGAAAATGCACGCGCGAAATTTCGAGGCCGGGGGTGTTGCGCGCCGCAATCTGCTTCTCCACTTCCGCGTAAAACTCCTGCGCGGAAAGTTTCAGGCCGTCGGCGTGGTAAAGCTGGCAGTCCAGAACCTCGCCCCGCTGGTTGCTGATCTCAAAGACAAAGGCCAGCACCCTGCGGATGACATAACAAATCCGCTCGCCGATTTTTGGCTTGTCGCCGCCGGTTGCCATGGTTATTTATGCAAGGCCATCGTGGCATTAGCTGATGTTCAGGGTCAACATTATTCCGACAGGCTAAACTTTCATCCCAATGAATGCCGGCGTCAATCCCTCCGAAACCAGGGCCGCCTTCTGGCGGCGCGTTCTCCGTCCCCTGCATTGGTGGCTGGTGCTCGTGCTGGTGATGCTTGCCATCCACCAGCATCAACTAGCGATGGAGCGCACCCGGATCAAATTCACCGTCACGATGTATGGAACCAATCTGCTCATGGACGCCGAGGCCGCGCTGGACGGCCAGCCGGTGCTGAGCGGTCAAAAGATTTCGCTGGGGTCGCACACGCTGGTCATCACCCATCGCAAGGGCGAGCCGTTCACAACCAATTTCTTCGCCTGGTATGGCGGGCTGGACTGCGGGAAGGTTAATCTGACGCGGGCGACGGGTTTCCTCAACATCAGCGCCAAGCCGGCGGCGCGCAGCATCACCATCACCGGCTCCGAATATTCCCAAACCCTGAACGACTCCAAAGGCATCAACATCATGGTGCCGACGGATGTGTATTATATCCGCTGCGAATATGCACGCTGGAACAAGGAAGGAAGTTGGACGGTGAACCGGGGTAACAACGAGGTTTGCGTTTTCGACCCGCAGTTGGGCGACTTGTCCCTCACCAGCAGTGATTTGCCGGCCACCTACCAAGTCACGGATCAGAAAGGCCGGTTGATGGAGCAAGGCGATTTGCCGGCCACGGTGACGGGCCTGCCCAGCGGACTCTACCAGGTCTCCGTCCAGCACAGCGGCCACCGGTTGAACCGGAACGTCTTTGTGGCGCAGGATCGGGTCAACCCGCTGGCGGTCAAGTTCGCCTTCGGAGCCGTGCGTCTGGAATCGCAGCCGGCCGGTGCGGCGGTCTATGCCGGCGGCAATTACCTCGGCGCAACCCCGCTCGTCGTGCGGGAGTTGGATCCCGGTCCGGTTACTTTTCAAATCCAGGCACGGGGCTACGCCGACGCCGGGGTGTCCGCGTTCGTGCTGGCCGATGAAACGATTACGGCCGGCACCAATCTGCTCAGCCTGAACTATGTCCAGGCGATGCAATCGGCGCGAAACAATCTGGCCGCCGGCGACTACCACGGCGCGGTGACGGCGTTGGAACAGGCGCTGGCCGCGAAACCGGATGACACGGAAGCACTGCAACTCCAGCCGATTGCCAGGGGGCATGAATATATCCAGACGGCGGCGGAACTGGCGGCCCAGGACGATTTCATCGGCGCGGGCGAGAAGTTGAAGCCGGCGCTGGCGCTGCTGCCCGACGATGCGGAAGCCAAAAAACTGCAGGCCGAATATTTGAAACATGTGCCGGAACAAGTGGCGCGGATGAAGGAGGAACAAACGCACAAGGCGTTCAGGATGGTGTGCGAGGCCAGTCCGGGTTCCCGCTATTTTGACAGCAATCAAATCAAGTGCGGCGCAAGGACGCCGGAAGAAATGCGGGATGCGATTCTGCGGACGTTCAACAGCGAGATGCCGACGTTCAAGGTGGTGCAGAACCTGACTGTCACCGACGGAATCTACGCGTTGCAAATGCTGCAGGGCGCGGAGATTCCGCTGTCCACGATGCGGCGGCAACTGCTGATGGTCATCGGCACCGGCGACGACGGCCGGACGGTGGTATACTACAAGGTGAACGAATACCAGAAGAAGGCGGCGTTGACCGTGAACATCACGCTCAACAGCATTGACACCGGCGAACGGCCGGAGGACTGGATTCCGGTGCATCCCAGCCGGATCCGGATGACGCCAATTCTTTCAAATCAGATTGCCACGGGCGTCCACATGGCCGACCGCCTCATCCGCCTCGCGGCCGGACTGACTCCGGCGGAATAACCCGGCTTGATTCCGCCGCCAAAAGCGTCCACCGTCCGGCGGACATGAAAGCCCGCAGTTTCAACCAGGTCAAAGCGCGTGAAGCCGGCCGCCGGGTGGCCATGGTTGGGAAAGCTCACAAGACTTGCTTCAAGCGGAAATTCCAGCCATAGTAGCTTCAAGGCAAAGGCAGGCGGATTATGAACCATTTGGAAACGGACAAGGTAAGTTTGGAACTGGCGCGCAGCGTGGCCGAACGGCTGCGCTGGCAGCCGGAAGTGCTGGACATTGCCCGCGCCAATCTCGCCCGGTGGGCGCGTCTTAATTCGGGCAGCCCTTCCCTGCTTCGCTGCTACGCCGAATGGCGGGAAATCCTTGCGCATCCGGCGGACGAAATCTGCCGGCTGCTGTGTTCCGAATCCGACAACGGCCAGCGGCTGCGCCAGAACTCGCCCTTTGCCGGCGTGCTGACGCCGGCCGAAGTCTGGGAAATCAAAGCGCGCTTCCGTCATGCACCGGCAACAGCTTGAACATATCATCCGCGCGGCGACCGGCATCACCGGCGCGAAGGAATTTATCATCGTCGGCAGCCAGGCCGTGCTGGGACAGTTTCCCCAGGCTCCCGACGAACTGCTGGTGTCAATCGAAGCCGATGTTTTCTCCCTGCGCAGCCCCGCCGACACGGATCTGATTGACGGCTCCATCGGTGAAGGCTCCCCGTTTCACCAGACCTTTGGCTACTACGCGCACGGGGTCGGTGAAGAAACGGCGACCCTGCCCGAAGGATGGCGCGGACGGCTCGTGCCGGTAAGCAATGAAAACACCGGCGGCGGCACCGGCTTCTGTTTGGAAATCCACGACCTGGCGGTTTCCAAACTGGTCGCCGGCCGGGAAAAGGATTTGGATTTCATCACCGGCCTTTTGCGCCACCGGCTGGCTCAAACAGCGCTCATTAAGGAGCGTCTGGGCCGGGCAAACCTGCCAGCCGAACGCCTGCAAACCTGCGTTGCCAGACTGGAAAGGCTCGCACGTTCTGCCGGCCAATGAGTGGGTTTCGACAATAAAAAGCCCCGGCCAATGTCTTGGCCGGGGTTGTATTTTAGGCATAGAAGTAACCCAATTCCCTCAATGAGGCGTGGTTTTGATTGCCGACAACCACATGGTCAACCAGCTCGATCTTCAGCAGCTGCCCGGCGCGAATCAAATCGCGCGTCACCTTGATGTCGGCTTCCGACGGCGTTGATTCCCCGCTCGGATGGTTGTGGATGACGGCAATCGCCGCCGCCGCCGCGATGATGGCGCAGCGGAACACCTCGCGCGGATGCACCAGGATGGTGTCCATCGTGCCGATGGAGAGCAGCTGATGCCCCTTCACCCGCTTGCGCGTGTTCAGCATCAGCACCGCCATGCACTCGCATTCGGGATTGAAGTGCGGAGCCGTCGCGATGTGCAGCCGCCAGTATGCCGCGACCTGTTGCGGCGTCTCGCACACCAGCATTTCGCTGGGCACGGGACAATCGCGCAGCGACATCACCTTGAACTCCTGCGGATGAATCGCCTTCACACCGGCACCTCTTCCCGTTTGGGCGGGAGGGAGATTTTGGGAATGACGTCTTCCGCCGGAATCTCCGGTTTATGGCCGAGGATGAAGTCCGCCGCCTTCTGCGCCTGCGCCGCCGCATGGACGAGCAGCGTCTTGTCCTGCTGCAACGCCTTCAGCCAGCCTTCAATGTAGGCGGCCGAACTGTTGATGGTCTGGTCCACGATGCCGGCATGGCCGCACAGAAACGCGCCGCCCATTTCGGCGATCAATTCCTCCTTGGCATAAGGGTCGGAACCGTAGCCGTTGCGTTCCATGATGCTGGCGCGCTTCAACCGTTTTTCATGGCCGGTGGAATGCACCAGCTCATGAAACAACGTCGCGTAATAATGATCCTCCGACTGGAACCGCGCCCGGTCAGGCATGTTCACCACGTCACTGACGGGCGAGTAAGAGGCCATGTTCATACCATGCTTGATGACGGGACGTTGCGGCATATTGGCCACCAGCTCCGCCGGCAAGGTCTGGATGAAGGCCGAATTGTCCGCCGGCGGAATGTTCTTCAAGCCGGTGCATTGCGACACGTTGAAGACGTGGTAGAGACGCAGGAACGGAATTTTCTTTTCCTCCTTCGTCTCCTCGTCCCGCACCTTCATCGGTTTCCAGAACACGACCGGGCAGGATTTTTCACCCGGCTTGATCTGGCCGCCCATGGCGTTGGCCTGCCGCAGCGTGAGCCAGTTCGGCGACTCATAATTCATCGCCATCAGCAGGAACACGTTGATGCCGCGATACGGCTTTTGCGTGATGAGGTTGCGCGGCAGGCCGGTCTGGACGTGCCACGGTTTGTGCCAGGGCACCATTCCCTGCGTGAGCAGGCTGACGATGCGCTCGGTGATACGATCATACGATTTGTTATTCATAATTTGCTCCGGTGGTTTGTTTTTGTTTGTGAATGAACCCTGTGAACCCAGACTGAAGCGTATGCCGCCGAAGTATTTTGCTGGAGACGTGGGGACTTGCCGGAAGCGGCAACTAAAAAAACCGGTCACGCGCGAGGCCTGACCGGCTGAATGATTACTCCGCCTTGAACTTCAACTGCTGCACCGTGCAATCGCTGGGATCAACGTCGTCGCGCAGCCCGAGATAGACCGGCTGATACAGCGCGAGGCTGTCGCGGTAGGCGTAGAGGTAACGCACCTCCACCACGTCGCCCACCTTCGGGATTGGCTGGTTGGCCGGAATGGTGACATTGCTGCACGACACCAGGCTGCGGCCTTTCATCAGTCCCACCTCCACGCTGCGCTGCACGTTGACCTTCGTGACGATAGCCGACGCCGTGGCGACGAACTTGAACTTCAACTGCGGCACGCCGCTGTTCGGCTTCCCCGGCGTAAAGGGCGCGTCGTTCCGCTTGAACACAATGCCCTCGCGGTTTTCGCGTTTCAACCGCTGCCACAGTTCGGCCTTTTCCACGGCGCTGGTCGCCGCCCATGCAAACCGGACGCGCTTGAACCCGCACTTGGACGCGGTGGTGAAACCGACCAGCAGCGAGTAGCGCTGCCAATACGGCAACGGCCGCAAATCTTCGCCGTCGAGTTCCAGCAGGTCGAAGACAATGTAATCGTCGCCCACGGCCTCGCCGTCCGCGATGAAGGTGCCGGGATACCGCCGTAATTCATCGGCGACGGACTGCGGCAATCCGGTGAAGAATCCCCGCTTGTTGACGCCTTCCAGCGTGCCGCCGGTTTTGCGGGTCAGCAGATGCCTGCCGTCGAACTTTTCCTGCGCGCAATAGTTGTCGTCGCACAGAAATTGTTTCACCTCGGATTCCTCGATCGAATTCGGAAGCTGCGGCAGCAGGCCGGACGGCTGCTTGTCCGCGTGCTGATACGGCGTGCCGTTTTCGCCCTCGGTGTAGCCCTTGGCTTTCTTTTCTCCGACCAGTTTTTCGTAGATTTTCTTCGCCGACGAATAATCCACCGGCGACGATGTCTTGGTGCCGGTGGTCAACGTGCTGCCGCGCCTTCCATACGCGAAGTTGACGACGAACTGACTGCCCGCCGGTTCAATCGCGGCCTGATAGACTTTGTCCGACGAACCTTCCCGATAATACAGCGCGACGCGTTCGGATGTGACTGCATTCATTTGTTTCCTTTTGGTTTGATGGTTGATGTTTGTGAAGAACCCTGTGAACCCGCCGTGAAGCGTAGGCCGGAACGCGGAACGAATGGAGACGGGTGGATTTGCCAAAACCGGCAAGACTCCGCGCATAAAAAAGCCGGCCGCATCATGGATGCGACCGGTTGTGATGATTACTCCCCGTTGAACTGCAACTGTTGCGCCGTGCATTCGCGCGCGTCAATGTCATCCCGCACAAACAGGCAAACCGCGTGCCGCAGAACCAGACTGTCGCGGCCGGCATGGCGGTATCGCACTTGGATGATGTCTCCGACGGCTGGCGTTTCTTGGCCGGCCGGAATGGCAATGTGACCGCAGGACATCAGCTGGTCGCGCTTGAACACGCCCGCCTCCACGCTGCGCCGGCGGTTGCGCCCCAGCACCAAGACCAGCGCCTTGTGGTGGAATTTGAACTGCCGCCATGCGCCGGCGCATTTGCAGGACGCGTCCAACCGCTTGAACACGATGCCCTCGCGGTTCGCGTGTTTCAGCCGGTTCCAAAGGGCAATCTTTTGCCGCGTGGTGAACGCCGTCCGGATCAGATGGATGCGCCGGCAGCGGTGGTCGGCCATCGCCAGCATGTTTGCCAGCAGCGCCAGCCGGTTGCCGTAGGGGCGATCTTCCAGATTCCAGCCGTTCCATTCGAGGAGGTCGAACACATGGTAGCGGCTGCCGGCGATTTCTCCGTCAATGGTGAGTGAGTCATACAGCGCGTGGACTTCGTTGCGGACGAAGGCCGGCAGGCCGGTGGCGAACCCGCTCTTGTTGGCGGCGGCATCCCTGACCTCCACCCGCTCAAGGAACAGGCGACGGCCGTCCAGATGTTCTTGCGCGCAGTAAAGCGGATCGTGAAGAAGCTGCCTCGCCTCCGCTTCACTGACCGGCTTGGACAATTGCGGCGGAAGGTTTGCCATGCGTTCGTTGGCGTGCTCGTGCGGCGGCGCGTGGCCGTGTTCGCTGTAACCGATGCGCCGTTTTTCGCGAACGATCCGGTCATGGATTTTTCGTGCCGTGGAATAAACCACCGGCGACGGGGTTTTGGTGCCGGTCTGCAACCGGCCGCCCCACCAGCCGCAGGCGTAGCTGACGGTGAACAAACCGCCCGCCGGCTCGATGGCGATGTGATATTCCTTGTCGAATCCGCCTTCGCGGAGATAGAGGCTGGTGCGTTCCGGCAATTTACCGGCTGCATTCATGTTGTTCCTTTCGGTTGAAGATTGTGGTTGTGAGGAGCCTTGTGAACCCGCTGCCATCGTAGGACCGGACGCCGGATGACGGGAGGCGTGCGGTTTTGTCAAAACCGGCAAAAGAAAATTGGCGGCTCCGGTGGAGCCGCCTGTGGGTTCAATAATCCTCGGGCAACAGCAGTGTGGTCGAACTGCGGTCGGCCTCGGTGATGATCCAGAACGTCACGCCGCCGGCGCTGCGGTAACTGGAAAGCAACCGCGTTCCGTCCTGCAACGCGCGGTCATTTTCCCGCCGGTCGTCTGCGCACAATTCGCCCCAGTCGCCGGCCTGGTGCCGGTGCAACCCGAGCTGGATGTCGGCGGGGGCAAGCTGTCCGAGGGCGTTGGGCGTGATGACGACACTGCCCAGGGGAAACGATATGGTGGCCATGTGAATGCTCCTTTGGTTGATGGTTTATCCAGAGACAGAGCCTACCGACTGGAGCGATTTGACGGCAGACGTGCGGCTTTGCCGGAAACGGCAACCACCGCCGTTAAACCAAGAGTTTGGGATTTGGATTGCGGCCAATGACTTCCAGCGTGTCCTGCCGGATGATGCGACCGCAACGAGCGCAGACATATAATCCCGACCAATCAGAGCCTTGGGTTGGTTCCATTTCATCGCCTTTGGCATTGCACGGATAAAATCCGTCGGCGACCGGCGAATTGCCGCAACCACAGACCCAAGCCTCGGAGCTGCCGGGTTCATGTGAGATAAATTCTTTGGACATGAAAAATAATGATTAGAGGACTGCTAAGTGGTGGCAATGGCCTTGAAGATTTTCCCAGGTGCCTGAATTTCATCCTAACATACCTATGAAAATTTGTGTAGGGCTGCAAAAAAAGGCGACTCAAATTGAGTCGCCTGTGAATCACCGCTTGGCACGGCGATTAAACACGGGAACGTCCGACTGCGGCGAGATCCGGAACAACCGGGGCGGCGGCTGGAACCGCACCGGTTTGTCGAACCGGGTTTTGAACTCCCGCACCGGCTGATTCATGATGACGACCGCCGAACATTCATTGACGCGGAGGACACGGCATAGCCGTTCATCAAATTCTATGACGTCCCCGGCGCGCAACTTGAATGGGTATTCCGCTACATCCCAAATAATCCCAAACTCTTTTTGGCTGGGATCCCGCCCGCCCCTTTTGCCGTGCGTTGGAGAATGTCTTTTCATAAACCAAAATCCTCCATGGTGGCGGCGATACCGTCCTCGTCGTCCCCTAGCAACTCGACGATGCCTGCCTTCATCGCGGCCTTGTCCGGGTCGGGTTTGGCACCCTTGGGACACGCTGGGCAGCGCAACACATTCAGGATCGAACCGCCGAACTCATAGCCAACGGCGCGAAACTTTTCGCGGTAACGGTCGAGCAACTTTAGTTGCGGTGACAACTGTGTCCACGCCTTGGCTTCAGCGTGGGACAGGTCGGTTTCGTAAACAGCATCGTGCCGCAGATGATAAACATCCCACGGTTCGCCACAGGTGGTGCAATGAACGTCCATGCTAAATCTCCTTTCTGGTTAAGTTTTGAAATGAACCCTGTGAACCCGATTGAAGCGTAAAACTTGGCCGTGTTATGTGGGAGACGTGTGGATTTGCCGATCCCGGTAGGAAAAAAGCCCCTTCGTAAAAAGGGGCTGTGAACTAAAGAGCAAACTCCTGTTGGCCAACGGTCATCTGAATGCGCTCAATTTCAACCGGCGGCGGTGGCTGTCCCTGTGTCATCGCTTCGGGTGCCTGCGGGCGCAACGCCAGCGGCAGCCACGGTGCGATGTAGTGAATGTTCGACCATGCCGCCCAATACTCGCCGGAGATGGTGTTGCCATGAATCACCCGCGTTGGAATGCCCCAGAGCGTCGTGTTTAGAAACGCCATGTCACAGGCGGTGCGATTGATGTCGATGGCCGTCACCCGCAATCGTCGGCGCATTTCCGGCGGACAGGCTTGGCCGATGGACAGAATCATTGCGTCCGAACCACAGGCTGGCTCGCAGATGTTGATGGGCTGATCTGCCGGCAACTTTTCCATATCCCCCATCGTCATCATGGCCATCAGGTCGCACACCGTCTTGGGCGTGTGGAACTCGCCGTTCCATTGCTGGCCTTTGGATGACAAGGCGAATTCCATGTAGTAACCGCCGATGAGATCAGTGAACGGCTTTGATTCCATTTCAGTGACCAGGGTTCCGAAGGCTTCCGCAAACAATTCCAGTTCGGATTTTTCCCACCGTTTGGCTTCCTCCAGATATTCCGCCTCGCGCGTCTGCGCGGCAACCGCGCAGGCGGCGAAGCGGACGAACGCATCGAAGATGCTTCGGGTGTCGTGCCGGTGCACAAGGCGTTCCAGGAGTTTGCGGAAGTCACCGACGGGCGGCGGCTTCCGCGCACTCATGTCACGGCCTCCAAGACTGGCTCGCGTTCCCGCAGGGAATCCAACATGCGGTCAATGCCTTCGGTGGTCAGTTCCCATGAACGGTGCGGCAGCTCGGCAATCACCGCCCACTTGAAGCGTTGATAGAAGTTCAACGCCTGCTCGTCGTCATGGCAATGGTCGGCCAGAATGGCCAGCGACAGTTGCGCCGGCCCGCTGCCACCATAGCCCCATTCAAATCCCGTCGGACTATGGTTCCACAGATCGAACCGGGGATTCAAACGGCGGCCGTCCACCGTGACGCGAACAGAATAACCCTGCCGTTTGCCTTCATACCGTTTCATTGGTGGCCCTCCACGATGTCCGCCACTTCTTCGTCAGTGAGGTGTTCCGGTTCCATGTCGGGTCGCGGAAACTGATGCACCCGGACAAAACAGAACTTGGACAGACGGCACGCGATGTCTTCCCGGCCTGCTTTGCCCGCCTCGTTCTCGTCGAGCATGACGATGACGTGGCTGTCACTGGTGGTGTGCTGCCGGATCAATTCTTCCTGCACGCTGGATAAGGTGCTGCCCATGAGCGCCACCACCTTGCGGTAGCCGTGGTCATGGATTTTCATCGCGTCGAAGAAACCTTCGACGATGAGCAGCGGTTTGTCCGCCGGCTCTTTGATGGCCCGGTCCAGATTGAACAACTCCTGTGACTTGCGAAATCCCGGCGGCAGTTTGTATTTCGGCGTTCCTTCCGGTGGGGCACCAATAAACCGTCCAGCATAGGCGACGACTTCGCCTTTGACATTGTGGATCGGGATGGCGATGCGGTCCGCCATCATGCCCTTGGCGCAGTAGCCGATGCCGAAATCCACGATGGTTTCCGGCGTCAGCTTGCGTTGCTCCAACAGATACGGATGCGTGCGTTCCAGTTTATCCAGCCGGAATTTCAGCGGTGGATTGGGCAGTCCTTGCGGACGGCCACCATCCCCCGGATTTTCTTCATTCGCCGCTGTCTTGGCAGCCGGCTTCGCTGCCGGCACCGAGGCTTTCGGCTCGGCAGCTTCCGCCTTGTCGTCGCCGGCGGCCATGGCCTCGGGATCGAGGTTGAACCATTCAATCGCTTTCAGCGCGGCGGCATGAATGCTGCATTTCTCCATCTTAGTGATGAAGTCGAGCGTGTTACCGCCATGCTCGCAGTCGCTGAAACAATTCCAGAGGTTCTTGGTGGTGCTGACGCGGAACTGCGTTGGATTGCTCCCCTTGTGGATCGGGCACGGCCCGTTCAGGCTGTCGCCGGTGCGTTTGAACTGGTCCAGAATGTTGTAGTGAACCAGCAACTGTTCCATGGTGATGGCCGCTTTGACGGCCCGGAAGTCAACGAACTTGGTTTTTGCCATAATAATACTCTTGTGTTTTTGGTTGTGATGAACGTGGACCTCCCGGAAGTGGGATGGTCTCTGGTGACAACGCTAACGCCCGGTGGAAAAAATCAGGAGACGTGCGGAATTGTCGAAGCTGGCAAGTCCGCGAGTGCAGATAGGCCTCCCTCCTTGCCGCATTGCCAGACGGCGGAGAGCAAGTCCCGCTGCAACACCGATTGGTCGGCGAAAAGAAACAGCCCGTGGCCGCGCTGTAACCGCGAGCAGGCATCGAGCAATGATTTCACGCGCGCCGCGCTGGTGGTGACGGTCAACACGCGGAAACGCGGGACCCCCAGATGCCGCTGGTGAACCTTGCTAGCCCAGGTCGCTTCGTAGGCGAGCAGCTTCCGGTAGAATGATGTCTGCGATAACTTTTCGCGGACGACGGGCATGGTGCCCTGGTCGGCTTCGAGAAAATAATAGACCCGCTGCAGCTGGCCGATTTGATTCGCGTATTCCAAAGCGAACACGCGGTCGGGAATGACGCCGAGCTTGGTGCCGTCACGGATTTTCACCCGCCAATGCAACGGGGCCTCAACGGGCAAATTCAATTCATCTTCATGCAGCAACCGGACGCCGTGCTCCCGACAGGCGAGTTCAAGCGACACCATGACATCGGAAACCAACAGTGCGTGTGCCAGATACATCCGACCGATGGCGCGATTCTTTTCGCCCCAAGACGCTGGATTAAGTTGAAGTATTGAACCGCTTTTATTTCCTAAACCGTAGGCGATGGTTTGGGAACCGCTGTGTTCGTAGTATTGAAGCTGGGCGCGCGGGCGCTCCAAATACCCGTGATGAAACAGCCATTGCAACCGGCGGGACAAATTCTGGACGCTGCCGCCAATCAAAGTGATAATCTGGTGGGAACGCAAAAATCGGTGCCGGTGGATGAGCCGGAGAATTTTATGGTCACGCTCCGTCAATTGGATGGCTGCAACTTTGGCGGCGCGCTGAAAACGCGGAAGTCGGAGCATCCCGTGAGCATGAATCCAGCATTAGATAATCAAACGACGTGTGGATTTGTCCACGCTGGCAAGTCGCCAAATCAAACCAATTTCAGGCAATGGACGGCCAGGCTCCGCGCACGGAACCATGGTGGCGGCGCAGTTTTGAAAATTCCGGCGCAGACGGATCGGGGGTAACCGCCTGGTTTGATGTGTCCAAATAAAGACAACC
>Ga0007882_10001385_pt1 | contig 14138 bp, 14 predicted proteins | sample CryBogCBH12Aug01_FD_71195 | JGI IMG/M metagenome (GOLD analysis project Ga0007882, IMG submission 71195) | Freshwater microbial communities from Crystal Bog, Wisconsin, USA - CBH12Aug09.1 | ecosystem: Environmental > Aquatic > Freshwater > Lake | place: Crystal Bog, Wisconsin, USA | collected... | reverse complement strand
CGACCGCCAAGTTCGGTATCAAAGAGAATCGCAGGTGAAATTCCGAGTTCGCGCAAGCAAGGTAGGTCTTGGGTGCTGGCATGAATAATCCACTCGCACTCCTTAAAGGCTGTATCTAACTGCTCCCAGAGCGCCGGGTCACTTACTGGGATGGGATCGATGAGATGTAATCCGCCGCCGCGTCTAAATATTTGAATGAGGTATGCACGTTGACTGTAACGATAACCAGAGGCACGTTCTGCATCAATCGCTATTGGTCCGTCGCCTTCTTTAAGCTCCGCGAGTGCGGCGAGAAACCCGACTTCATCAACGATGAGTTCAGGAAGTCCAGATCTGGGGGTGAGTAGCGGTGTAGTCACGATAGTTGAGAGCGATTAAGTGGTGTTACGCCATCGGGAATTGGTTCCAAACCAGCGCAATGTTCGAGGAGATCTATCCAGGCGTAAATATGGTTGACGATATTGTTGCCATCGGTAGGTGTCCAAGAAGCTCTTACCTCTAATTCAGAATCGTCTTCACGTTCATTCAATTCACCAAACGAAGCGCTAGCGACCCTGGTGACTGTTCCACTTGGTTGAATGAAGAAGCACTGAAATTTCTCGAGAGATTCAAGGAGCCAGCTCCAGCCGACATGCGCGACCATCGGGTCAGATGCCATCTCTTGATCAACCGCAGTTCGAACGAAAGTTACACAACGGAATTTTCCCGACCAACCTTCTTGACCTTCCGGATCATGGAGCAGGACAAAGCGTCCGGTTCCAGAGTCATCAATTGTGTCCGCGGTCATCGCAAAGGCAAAGGGGGCAAGTTTTTGCGGCGCGGGAATTTCCTCGAGGATTATTTCAGAGCGCGTGGAGATAGAGCGAATATCGCTCAGAATTTCGTCAAAACTCTTCTCGTGTGCCATCAGATCGTGCGCTCCACCGTTACGACCAACATGGGTAAAGGGTAATTTGCTGGGGCTTTATTGTGAGGTAGGCGCGAGGCGAAGGTGGAGGAAAACTGCATCCGTAACAACCTCTCGCGAAATTTCTTCAAATCCACGCGTAATTTCAGCGATATTAATCGGATTTTCGTTAGGTGTTTTATCTACAATCGTAAGAAATAGTTCGCCTACTAATTGCTCAGCCAGTGCCGATTGCAAGAGTGCCGGACCGGACTCCAGCAATACCCGGTGATACCTCTCTTTTGCCTTCGTCAAGGCTTCAATGATCGACATATCCCAAGCTTCTGTATCCGGTTTACTTGTCAAAGAATCCGGAATTCCTCGGCTGGTAAGAATAATGACGGGCAAGGGTGCCTTTTCATATGGCTCATTGCGAGCGGTATTACCGCCGATCACAATGGCGTTAAAGCCTCTTCTGATTTCGTGAAAGCGTTCCCGGTCTGCAGGTACTGAAAGCCCTTTGGAGCGGCCTCCCAAGGTCGTAGAGCCATCTCGTCCAACAACCAAATTAGCGGCAATAAGTTCATCCACGATCACACTCTAGGCTCATGGGACGCAGCCGTGCTTAGAAATCTGGAATGTCAGTGCCCTGTCTTATCTTGATTCCATGATCATTGACTGCGATACCTGCACCATGCGCGATCTCGCTTGCGGAGATTGCGTTGTCCAGATTCTCCTGACGATTCCAGAGCCCACTCACTCTGAGATCACTCCTACCCAGGTTGCGGCGATCGCCACCCTTGCAGATAAAGGTTTGGTTCCACCACTTCGGTATCACGCTTAACTCGCCGACTCCCACTAACCTTGTCGCGTGTCCGACCGATCTCTGCACCCTGAAGCAAATCGCGAAAAGGATCACTCGCGGCCGATTCTCCTCGTCACCAATGATCTGGGACCGCGCGCAGGTGGGATCGAAACTTTTATTTTGGGATTGCTTGATCAACTCGATGGTTCACTGGTTGTTATTTATACAGCGAGCCAGGATGGCAGCGCGGAATTCGACCAGCGCCTTGCCGCTAAAACTGGTGTAACCATTATTCGTGATCGTACTTCAATCCTTCTTCCAACTCCTTGGGTCAATCGCCGTGTACGTGAGGTGATGAAGCGCTATCAATCAGAGACGATCTGGTTTGGTGCCACGATGCCATTGGCCTGGATGTCAGGTTTACTCAAAAGAGGTGGTGCCAAACGTGTCGTGGGCATTACACACGGCCACGAAGTCTGGTGGTCGAAGTTGCCAATATTTCGGCATATCTTCCATCGCTCCACAAGGCATATGGACGTTCTGACCTATCTCGGGGAATTTACGCGAAGCGCAATGGCGCCGGCAGTTCATCGAAATTGTCAGTTAGTTCAGATTGCACCCGGGATTCCACTTGAACACTTCACGCCTGGTGAAAAATCCGAAGAGCTCCTGCGCTCTCTTGAGCTGCAAGGCCACAAAGTATTGATCTCTGTTGGTCGATTGGTTCATCGCAAGGGCCAAGATAAATTGTTGGAAGCACTGCCTGCGATCATAAAGAATTGTCCCGATGTGGTCTTGGTTTATGTCGGCGTCGGTCCTCGTAAAGCAAAGTTAGATGAGTTGGTGCGCAAGGATCACCTGGAAAATTATGTGCGATTTGTGGGTCGTGTGAATTATTCCGATCTCCCAAAGTATTTTCGTTTAGGTGATCTCTTCGTTATGCCTTCGCGCTCCAGGTTGGCCGGCCTTGAAGTTGAAGGGCTAGGGATCGTTTATTTGGAAGCAAGCGCATGCGGGATTCCAGTGATCGCCGGAAAGTCTGGGGGAGCGCCTGATGCGGTGCTCGAAGGAGTTACCGGATATGTGGTTGATGGAACTAATATCGATGAGATCGCGCGAGTGATTAATGATGCACTTTCTGATCCAACGAAATTGAGGGAGATGGGCGCGGCAGGACACCAATGGGTCAATGAAAAATGGGGTTGGCAACTGTGGGGAGCTAAGTTCAAAGAGTTACTTCTCTCGAATTAGCCCTGACTTTATAGCGAGCAAGACAGCCTGTGTTCGGTTTTGGACCCCCAGCTTTCGATAAATCGCCGCCAGATGTGTTTTGACCGTTGCCTCCGCAAGGAATAAATGAGAGGCAATCGCCTTAGCGCCCCACCCTTCGTGCAGCGCGACCAGGACTTGCAACTCACGGTGAGTGAGGTCAAATGGATCGATCACCGACTTCGGCCTTTCAAATAAATAATTCTTCGCAGCGACCTGATCGATGACCGTTAATAAATGGCTAATTGGTTCGCCCTTGAGAACATAGGCGCAGGCACCACGGTCATAGGCAATAGAAAGCGCCTTTGGATCATCGCCTGTAGTTAACACAATCGCCTTGCGGTCAGGGGTGACCAGGTCCAATCCAGAACCATCGGGCAGATTGACATCAACGATGAGCAGATCCGGCTGCACAAATTTCAACGATGATTTGGCCTCTTTCAGCGTGGCCGCTTCCCCCACGACATTATGGCCAGCCCCGCGAAGTGCTTGTATAAGTCCACTTCTAATCAAGGCATGATCATCGACAACAAAGATCAGCATTTAGCGCTTCATCTTTAAAAACGTAACAGAGAAGTCCGGTGCCTGCTCGATCGACCAGCCTATTTCACCAAGCCGTTCTCGAAGCCCGATAATTCCAAATCGATCGCTATTTGTTGTTGTTACTCCAACTCCGAAATTTCTAATGACGATTTCCTGGTTCGCTATCACAAGGGTTAAGGATGGCAATGCGGTGTGCGTCTTTGCATTGCGCAGCAGCTCTTGAATTACTTTAGAGAGTGTTAACCCGATAATGTCATCTGATAATTCGCCCGTAATCTGGACGGGGATGCTGAGTTCATTTATGGCTTCAAGCAATTGTGCCTGGGCGGATGGAGTTCTAGCACTACGTAACTTAAAAATTTCATTGCGCACTGTTACATTGAGTTCGCTTACGCGGCCTCTTATCGCACGGAGTTCCACCCTAGATTCTTGGGTCGTGTCTGATCGACCAATCTCTGCATCTAGCGCATAACCAATCGCAGCTAAGTCTTGGGCTAAACCATCATGCAGTTCACGAGCAATTCTGGCTCGCTCTGCTGCAAGCTCACTCAAATAACTCGGCTATCTCCGCAGCGAATTGTTGATTGACGACATGGCGCTTCACCGAGAGTTTGGCAGTGAGTTGGCCGCCATCAATTGTGAAGTCAACAGGCAATATCTTAAATTTGCGGATCGATTCGGCGCGGCTCACAACTTTATTGGCATCATCGACGGCGCTCTGAATAACATCAATGAGCGTTGTGTCTTGGGTGAGTTCTGAGATAGTAGCGCCGGACTTTTTATTGGCATGCGCCCAGCTCTTCATTGAATCAGGATCTAGCGTGATCAGCGCGGCGATGAAAGGTTTATTGTCACCAACAACCATGCATTGGCTAATGAGAGGGTGGGATCGAAGGCGATCCTCAAGGATTTCTGGGGCGACGTTCTTGCCACCAGAGGTAACGATAATCTCCTTCTTACGTCCGACAATAAACAGGAAGCCATCTTCATCGATCTTTCCTAGGTCACCTGTCTTAAAGAAGGCATCGTCGTTCATGCTTTCGCGCGTCGCGGGTGGATTTTGCCAATAGCCCTTCATTACAACTGCGCCGTGAATAAGAATTTCGCCGTCTTCGGCGAGCTTGATTCGGGTTCCAGGAATCGGGCGACCAACGCTTCCGATCTTTTGGGCGGAGCGAACGTTGAGCGATGAAGCAGCGGTTGTTTCGGTGAGGCCATAGCCTTCCAAAATGTTTATGCCGGCTCCGCGGAAGAAATGACCAAGCCTTGGGCTCAATGGCGCGCCACCAGAGATAGCTGCGTCCACGCGGCCACCAAGACCAGTTCGAATCTTCGAGTAAACCAGGCGATCAAAAACTTTATGAAGAACACGTGTGGATGCAGAAATTTTTTCGCCATCTAAAGAGAGCGAGTATGCAACTGCGACTTCGACCGCCTTCTTAAATATCTTTGACTTGCCACTTTCGTGCGCCTTGGTCTCTGCGCTGTTGTATACCTTTTCAAAAATGCGTGGAACGGCGAGGACTAGGGTTGGTCTAAAAGTTCCGAGATCTTCAGGGAGTCTGCTGATATCACCGCAATGAGCGAGATGAAGTCCGGCGTAGATTGCACCGAATTGAATCATCCGGCCAAATACATGTGCGATCGGAAGAAAGAGCAATGTTGAGCCACCGGGCTTTAGAAATTCATCCTTCGCATACTGCACAACGTTGGAACATTCAGAGATGAAATTTCCGTGGGTGAATGTGACGCCCTTAGGATTTCCCGTAGTCCCTGATGTGTAAATGAGCGTCATAACGTGGCCAGGTCCAACTTCGGCAAGGCGCGCATCCAGATCGGAATCCGGAATATGGCGACCATCGTTCACCAAATTATTGATTGCATTTTCGGTAATTGTCAGCACCTGACGACAACTCTCAGGCAGCACCGGTTTCGCGAGCTGTGCGAGCGTTGGAGACTCGACAATCAGCAGCGAACTACCGGAGTCGCTCAAAATCCACTTAACCTGCTCTGCGCTTGAAGTTTCGTAAATTGGCACAGTGATCGCACCGCAGTAGATGATGGCGAAATCCAGGATCGTCCATTCATAACGTGTCTTGGCCATGATGGCGACGCGATCTCCGACGGAGATGCCATGGGCGATGAGACCTTTGGCGACGCTGCGAATCTCGAGGTCGAGTTCTAGCGCGGTTACCGGCTGCCAGCCATTGCCGAGTGGCCTGGAGAGCAGAACCCTGTTCGGCTCTTTCTCCACGCGATCGGTGATGATCTTGGTGATATTCCCCGACGTTGGGGCCGGAACGAGTTCCGGGAGGTAGGTCTCGATCATGCGAGAACGCTAGTGGGAAAGTGTTCACTTTTCAGCGCTATTCGCAAGGTAATCTTCGCGGGTGGACAACTTCAGCATCGGCGTAGATATCGGCGGCACCAAGGTTCTGGGTGGGGTGGTTGATCAATCTGGTGCCATCGTGATGACTCACCGTGAGGACACTCCGAAGTCCGGTGGAGCGCAGCTCACAAACACGATCATCTCCGTCATTAAAGAGTTGCTCTCTCAATACCCCGCACAGTGCGTTGGAATCTCTGCAGCCGGCTTTGTCTCCTCCGATCGCCAAACGATGCTTGCGACCCCAAATATTGCCGACTGGGACGGGGTCAACCTCAAGGCTGAAATTTCGCGTGAGATCCCACTTCCTGTTGTTATTGAAAATGATGCGAACGCTGCCGCTTGGGGCGAAGCGGTTTATGGAGCTGGGCAAGGTGAGCGCGAGCTCATGATGGTGACAGTTGGAACTGGAATTGGTGGTGGATTAATAACAAACGGTGAACTCTTCCGCGGTTCATTCGGCGTTGCTGCAGAGTTTGGACATATGCGCTTGGTTCCAGAAGGGCATCCGTGCGGGTGTGGTTCACATGGTTGTTTTGAACAATATGCATCGGGTTCCGCGCTTCATCGCTTTGTTGTTGAAGCAATCAACCGCGAACCAAAAGCTGGAGAGGCAATTCTTGCGCGCGGAGATGGAACCATTGAAGGTCTAAAAGGTGGTCACATCACGGATGCAGCGAGAGCTGGCGATGAAATTGCGATTGACGCATTTAATCAAACTGCGAAATGGCTTGGCGCTGGAATGGCTTCGCTCAGCGTGGTGCTAGATCCTGGATGCATTGTTGTGGGTGGAGGTGTGGTTGACGCCGCAGATCTATTGATGAAACCTACGATCGAATCCTTTGAACGTCATATGCCATTTAGTGGAAAGCATCCACTTCCAAAGATTTTGGTTGCAAAGTTAGGCAACGATGCTGGGCTGGTAGGCGTTGCAGATTTAGCGCGGCGTTAATACTTAAACCGCTGCTCCATCATCGTAATCATCCTCATCGCGCGCGAGCCGAATGATTGATGCAATAACCCCACCAATAAAGAGCAATATTCCGGGCCACGGACCTGTGCCAAAGAATGTGAAACCAGTGAAATACTCCAAAACTAAATAGGCAGGCCCACCTATCAAACACATGATGGCAATCCGTGCAGATTGATCCACGCGCGGAAGCTTTGGATTTGGATGAACGAAATGCTCATCAGGTCGCCTATCCAATTCGTCCAGATACGTTGTACCCGTTGACTCATCGAGGGAAAGCTGCGAAACGATCGACTCGAATTCTGCGTTGATTAATTCGTTCTCATCATCAAGGTTTGCGCTTTCAAATTCGCCCGTCAATACATCACGAATATATTCATTGCTCTCCGCAATGAGGTCTTCAACTTCATAATCCAGGGATACATTGTGGAAGGAACGTTCAAAGATAATCTCTCGAATGCTGGGGGATGAGACGTTGTCGATGACTACATGGCTGCAACTCGGATTTACGACATGATCGTTGATTGAATAACCAATGAGGATCGGAAGATCAACGAGATATAAATCAGTTTCAACTATCTTCCAGAGTTGGCGCAGTGAATCAAGCGCTTTTAGTGGAAGTCGGTCGTAACCGTGACGCGGAGGATTATCTTTTGCAACATCACTTGGTCCGCCTTTGACCGAAGGAAGAATATGTTTAAGAACGGGAAGTAGCGAGAAGAATTTCCGATCATCAAAGATCGATGGGTTAAGGAGTAGGAGTCCCTCGATTTGATCGCCATGCTCTTGTGCCAATCGAAGCGCTAACGCCCCGCCGACCGAAAAACCTGCAACAAAGACCCGCTCACACCTGCTCCTCAGTTCGGTGAGAGCTTCTTCTACGCTCGCATACCAGTCCTGCCAGGTAGTCTGATTGAGGTCCTGCCATTGCGTGCCATGTCCGGCAATTCTTGGGGCTTTGACGGTATACCCAGCCTCATGGAAGCCCTTTGCCCAAGGCAAGACAGATGCGGGGGAGCCGGTGAAACCGTGAAGCACCAAGACCCCGATCTGGTTCCCAGCAAGCTCCAAACTCTCGGAATTTGGAATAGATATCACGTCCCAGATGGTGTCACAGAGTGGCCATTAACCCCTAAATTAGACCCCTACGAAAAAACGTGGCTTCCATGCGGGGCCGGGAAAGGGGTGGCTAGGTGGTCTATACCTTCTTGAAGTCATTTCTGACCCCAATCTTGATGGTGCTCTTTCGCCCGAAAGTTAATGGCCTTCGCCATGTCCCAAATGTTGGGCCGGTAATTATCGCTTCCAATCACCTTTCATTTAGCGACTCCATTTTTATGCCATTGGTTGTCCCGCGCAAAGTTACTTTTATGGCAAAGAGCGAGTACTTCACTTCACCGGGTCTTAAAGGATTTATGAAGAAGATTGTTTTTCAGGCGCTTGGACAAGTACCTGTCGATCGATCAGGTGGTCGTCGAAGTGAAGCCGCGATTCGTACTGGTCTCAAGCTACTTGAAGAGGGTCAATGCATCGGCATTTATCCAGAGGGCACCAGATCTCCAGATGGCCGTCTGTATAAGGGTCGTACCGGCATTGCTCGCATGGCAATCGATTCGGGAGTTCCAGTAGTCCCTGTCGCGATGTTTAACACCGCAGAGATTCAACCGACTGGTCAGATTGTTCCCAAGGTTCGTCGTGTTGAAATGGTCTTCGGTGAGCCGATGTATTTCGAAGGTGATTCCGGCGATTTGCAGTTCTTGCGTAAGGTTACAGACGAGATCATGCAAGCAATTCAGAAGTTATCTGGTCAGGTCTACGTCGATATTTATGCATCCGATGCTAAGAACGCGATGGCTGCAGAAAAAAAAGCTGCTGAGAAGGACGAAAGCTAGCCGTTCCCCAAGATCTCGCGGCGGGCACTGACATATTCGCAGATACCGCAACCATCTTTAGCCGGTGGGCATTCTCCACGAATCATTCGTACTAAGTCTGCCAAACGCTCTTGAAGGGCAATCGGATTGCGCTCCGCAGGGAACCAGGCGCTATTTACACGGTACCCAAAGCCATTTGTTAAGTTGCCCGCAGCTCGATCGAGTGACCAGGTATAAAGACCGGTCACTGAAATCTTTTTAGGGGAGTCTTTCTGCGGATTCTCAAGGCTAAAGGCATAGGCCTCAAGTTGTGGGGCATAGAAATTGCTCTTGTCATAGTTGCTCTTCTGCAGCTTGCAATCGACAATTCCAAAGGTGCCATCTGCGAATTCCAAAAGCAGGTCGTACTTTCCGCGAATGAAAAGTCCCGAATCGATGCCGTCCACGACGATGTTCTGCGAAGCAACCCATCCGCCATGTGAATGTACGCGACCTTCAGGTAGATCCGGGTGCATATCCGAGGTCTTTGCGCCAATGAAGTATCGCTCCTGCATATCTGCAAGATCACCGATCAACGGCATCTGCATCGGGGCAGCGACCGAATGGTTGTATTGCAACCAAAGGCATCTATGGCAGTCGCCCCAGGCATAGGTCAGATGGCTTGGGCTAATCGCGCCGCGTGGATCTCCCATTATTTATACTCCTCAAGACTCTTTTAAAGCATTGCTCATTCGTCGGTAGATTATTTTAAGTTTCTTGGTTCAGCGCTAAGTCTGTACTAAACCACAGACAGCCCGGCTTCGCGCCACTAGGAATTTAACTAGGAATTTAATACGGAATTAACGAAGGTGAGGATTCCAAGGCCCACCATAATTATTCCGCCGCCCATCCGAAGGCGTTGCAACCTCGTCGCTGTTGAAGAAAGCCAGCCACGAATAGTCGCAGCGATAACTCCCCATGCGCCATCAGAAATTAGCGCGATGGTGCAAAAAATTGCACCAAGCAGAAAGAGTTGTGAGGTGATGTGACCTTTGGGTCGATCGGTAAATTGGGGGAGGATGGCAGCGAAGAAGACCATCGTCTTTGGGTTCAGGACGCCGACGGTGTAGCCCTGGCGAACCGTTTTGAGGAACGAGGGATGTCCACCGCTCAGGTCGGTCATCGCTTCGGCATGTTCACGGCTATGCCGTAGGGCATCAATGCCCAGGTAGACCAGGTAAAAGGCTCCTAACCACTGCACGCCAACAAAAAAGATATGGGAACGCTGCAAAACGGGTCCTAGGCCGAATGCGACCACGATAGAGATCGTGAACTCACCCAGGACATTGCCGATCACTGACGCTATAGCCGTCAGACGGCCCCATGAGATGGCTCTAGCGATCGTAAAGAGGACGCTTGGCCCTGGAGCCCAGATAATGAGGGTTGTCGCCACAACATATTCCCAGAGGCGGGAGGGCACGACAATTGACATCTGCCGAGGATAGTCGAGCCGGGCGAGTCGGAGTGGAAAGTTTTGTATCGATTCGATAGGTTACGACTCGTTATATCGAATCGATAGATCGAATGATCACAGCAGAAGATGGAGTCCCACAGTGCGCTCGCGAAGTGAATCCTTGGAGTTTGCGCTCCTCGGCGTCCTGAGTCAAGGCCCACTGCACGGATACGAGCTTCGCAAGCGAATGATCGCCATTTATGGCCCATTTCGCGCCCTCTCGTTCTCGGTCCTCTATCCGCAGCTTCACCGGATGCTAGAGGCGGGCCTCATCCAAGAGACCCTCTCAGATGAGCCGGGCGTGAGCCGTCGATCTCGAATCGTGTACGCCATCACTGAAACAGGCCGCCGCCGCTTTGAGACCATCTCTGCGACGAGCGACCCAGACAGTTGGGAAGATGAAAGTTTTGAAGTTCGATTCGCATTCTTTGGACCTACTCCGCAACGCAATCGGCTCCAAATCCTAGAAGGACGACACCACAAGTTGGCAGAGAAGGCGATGATCCTTCGAAGCGAGCTCGAGAAATCTCCTGAGGGGATCGACAAATATTTAGTTGAGTGGCGTCGTCACTCATTGGAATCCGCCGAGCGCGAAATCGCTTGGTTACAAGAAATGATCAATACCGAAAGGAAGTCCTCGTGACCGATAGCAATGTAGGCAATCCGAATGAGATTCGCGTCGCCATTATCGGCGTAGGAAACTGCGCTAACTCACTGATCCAAGGCGTGACCTATTACAAGGATGCGGCACCTGATGTCGAGATCCCAGGACTCATGCACGCTGTTCTTGGTGGCTACCATGTGCGCGACGTTAACTTCGTTGCAGCATTTGATGTAGATGCAAAGAAGGTTGGCCTTGATATGGCCGATGCAATGTGGGCATCTGAGAACAACACCATTAAATTTTGCGACGTTGCACAGACAGGCGTCATCGTTCAACGCGGACATACATTAGACGGCCTCGGTCGTTACTACCGCGAGACCATCGTTGAATCAACAGAGGCACCGGTTGATATCGTTGCAACCCTGAAGGATCGCAAGGTCGATGTATTGATCTGCTACCTTCCAGTTGGTTCCGAAGAAGCGGCAAAGTACTACGCACAGTGCGCAATCGATGCCGGCGTCGCTTTCGTGAATGCCCTTCCAGTATTCATTGCATCAGATCCAGTATGGGCTGATAAGTTCACAAAGGCTGGTCTCCCAATCGTTGGTGATGACATCAAGTCACAGGTTGGCGCAACAATTACCCACCGCATCATGGCAAAGCTTTTCCAGGACCGTGGCGTACACCTAGATCGCACCTACCAACTCAATGTTGGTGGAAACATGGACTTCAAGAACATGTTGGAGCGCGATCGCTTGGAGTCAAAGAAGATCTCCAAGACACAATCAGTGACCTCACAACTCGATCACGACATGGGAGCAAAGAACGTTCACATCGGACCTTCGGATTACATTCCATGGCTTGATGATCGCAAGTGGGCATATGTTCGCCTTGAAGGTCGTGCATTCGGTGATGTTCCATTGAACTTGGAATACAAGCTCGAAGTATGGGATTCACCAAACTCTGCGGGTGTCATCATCGATGCACTTCGCTGCGCAAAGATTGCGCTTGATCGCAAGATCGGTGGACCATTGCTCTCACCTTCAAGCTACTTCATGAAGTCTCCACCTGTTCAATACACAGATGAAGTTGCGCACGAGCGCACCGAAGAATTTATCGCTGGAAAGTTAGAGCGTTAATTCCTAAAAGCATTAAGCCGGCCACTGGAACTTATCCAGTGGCCGGCTTTTTCATGTAATGCGCGATATTTAATCGATCGTAAACCCATCTGAAATAGGTCCGAGTTCAATACCTGCGGCAGCGTGGTCTTGCTCTTCGCCGCGATCTTGTTGGGCTTGGTGGGCGTGGTCGTGCCAACGCTTTTCAATATGTCCAAAGCGCCAGATTGCTAAAGCTGAAGCCCAGACCGCAACAAACATGATCACGATAATGAAGCCGGCCTTGTTGATATTGAATGCCAGTGCGTAGTTCCAGAAGCCACCGGAGAAGTTAAGTTGTTGTGCGATGACCTGGGCGACTTCGAGGCCACCAATAAAGATTGCGACGACGACAGAAAGCCCAGTAATGACGATGTTGTAGTAGACCTTGCGGACCGGCTTTGAGAATGCCCATCCATATGCAAAATTCATGAAAGAACCATCGATGGTGTCGAGCAAGCTCATCCCACCTGCAAACAACATTGGGAGCGAAAGAATTGCCCACCAGGGGAGTCCTGCTACTACAGAAGAGCCAGCAAGAACAAGTAACGCGACTTCGGTTGCCGTATCGAAGCCAAGTCCAAAGAGAACGCCGAGCGGATACATCTTCCATGAAGAGTCGATGCGGCGAGCAATGGGACCAAAGAAGCGCATCATGAAGCCACGAGAATCCAAATGCTTCTCTAATTCTTTTTCGTCGTACATTCCCTTGCGCATCGCAACAAATACTTTAAGAACTGACCAGAGAACGGCGAGGTTTAACAAGGCGATCAATACGAGGAATGTTCCACTGACTGTCGTTCCGATAAGTCCGGTGTAATGGTGGAGCGCAGAGTTGTCATTCTTGACTTGAACGCCTAGGGATTTGATTCCGAAATTAAGCGCGATGGCGAGCGCCGTTACAACGGAGGAGTGTCCGAGTGAGAAGAAGAAGCCAACACCCATAGGACGCTGACCATCTGCCATCAATTTACGGGTGGTGTTGTCGATCGCAGAGATGTGGTCTGCGTCGAAAGCGTGGCGCATACCGAGAGTAAGCGCCAGAAAGCCGGTACCCCAGCCGAACATTGTTCCGTCGGAGAGTCTGTAGTGGCTTGATGTAGCGATAGCCATCAAAACAGTTCCGCCGATAAGCAGGAAGAAGATGACGCCAAACATGGCCAAAAGCCGTTTGCGTTCATCACCTGAGAGGGATGCAAATGGGTTCTTTGACCGCTTAACTTGGAGACCCGCCGGAGCGTTCATGGATTCCTCCTGATCCTTGCTACTTGCGAACGATTCGCAAGTAGCAATATATCGCAATAAGGAGTGATCCGCCTCTTGAAACGACTTTTAGAGGGCGACGCCACCAGCTGGCTCAGCGAGGGAGTCTTTGCCGACATTGATGAAGGTGGCAGAAACGATCGCAGCGGCGATGAGGAAACCTGCCCCGATCCTGAATGTGGTGCTAAAGCCATGAACTTGGCTATAGACCCCTACTGCTTTGCCGAGGGAGGTGTGTCCCTTTGCAAAGGCGGTAGCCGAGGAGATAGCGATTGTGTTCAACAATGCAGCACCGAGTGAGCCACCGATTTGTTGGCTGGTGTTAAGCATTGCGCTAGCAACGCCCGCATCGTGATCACCCGAATTATGTAAGCCGGTACTCGCGCTTGGGATGAATACGAAAGCCAGACCGAGGGACATGATCACCATGGCGGGGAAAATATCTTTGAGGTAAGTGGAGGTCGGTGTAATTCCAGAGAGAAGCCACAAGCCACCGGCACCAACGATCAAGCCACTGACCATAAGTGGACGTGGTCCGACCTTCGGCAAGAGTTGAGATGCGATACCCGCGCCGATAACGATTCCGCCGGAGAATGGAAGGAATGCGAAACCAGACTTCAGCGGTGAGTAGTGCAAGAAGTTCTGCAAGTAGATGGATAGGAACAAGAACATTGCGAAGAGTCCGGTACCGGTCAATAGCGATGTGAGGTATGAACCACCACGGTTACGTTCGTTCAAAACACGAAGTGGAAGAAGTGGGTTAGCAACCTGTACTTCAACTACGAGGAAGGCTGCAATAAAGAGGGCTGCCAAGATGAAGTAAGGGTAAGTGTGCAGATTAGCCCAGCCATGGTTCGCTGCCTGGCTAAATCCATACACCAAGCTGACCAGA
>Ga0007882_10001381_pt1 | contig 14151 bp, 11 predicted proteins | sample CryBogCBH12Aug01_FD_71195 | JGI IMG/M metagenome (GOLD analysis project Ga0007882, IMG submission 71195) | Freshwater microbial communities from Crystal Bog, Wisconsin, USA - CBH12Aug09.1 | ecosystem: Environmental > Aquatic > Freshwater > Lake | place: Crystal Bog, Wisconsin, USA | collected... | reverse complement strand
GGCCATCCTCGAATTAATGCGGAATGCGGAAACTTGAAAATCGAAAATTGGAGGTGCATTCTTCCAGAGTGCATACGCTGGCGGATACCCTTCCGTTTATGCGGACGCCGCCTATATCCGCCCGGTCGTCAAAATCGAACTGGGGGCGCGTTCCGATACCGAGCCTTGCGGCACACCGGCGTTAATCGCTACTGACACCTTCGCAAAAGTTATTGATGGGCGCAAGTCGCCGATTACGGGCTAGTTTCCGCGTCGGCTTGGCTCAAACAAGTGCCCGGCGGGTTCAGTGCAACACCCGAAAAGCGTCGAGCGCGATCGCGCCCTCACCCTGGGATTCAATTGTCACTTGATGTTCGCCGACGGGAAGGCCTTCGGCGCGGAAGACAGGAACCTGAACCAGGCGCGGAAAATTTTTGAGGTTGAGGTTCACCACCCCGCGCGGTTGGCCGTCGATCGCCACGGCAAGCTCGCCACTGTCCTGATATTTCTGTGCGAGAATTTCGACGCCGGTGCCGGTAAAACGGAAGGTGGCCGTGGCGCCGGCACTACGCGTGTAATGCACATCGCCCTGAAAATCCCGCGATCCTTTCTGGGCGATGACGATCCAGCCTTTGGAGTATCGAACGGCGGGATCGTTGTCGTTGACGTCGGTTGCGGCAGGTAGGGGCTTGGTGCGTAAGATCAGCGGGATGCGCCACATTTTATACAACCCGCCCGGCTTGTCTTGGAAGGGGCAGCCCGAGGTGAACATTTCCACTTTCACGCCGCCGTCCACGCGCTCCTGAAATTTTGCGCACAGATTCGGGCCATACATGTGATTGCCGCCCAGGAAGCGGTCGTCGAACGAACCCACCATCGTCCACGGCCCCCACGGGTGCGGCGCTTCAAGAAAATCATAGACGACACACTCGGGCGTGAACCAGGTTTTGAGTGTCGGCGTGACATACCAGGAAACGAGCAGATAACGGTTCAACTCCGCCACAAACACCGGTGCCGTCCAGCCGAGTTTCGCCGGCCGGTTGACGACCGGCGTGGCGCTGGCGATTTCGCCGGACCAAGCCTTGTCATCGAGGCCATCACCGCCAGTGAAGTATTGCCAGTCCCCGGTCTTGAGCTTCGGCAGATCGTCGCGGCGAATGCGCGCGAGAATGAAATCGTCGCCCCCATTCCAAAAGCCGTTGTTGGAAACCACATAGACAAACTGGTCGGCACCATCGCGCCGCACGTTGCCACCGTTGCGTCCGTAGTGGATGAAACCCGGCCCGCCAAACCGGTTGCCCGGCCACATCGGCGCTTCGTAATTCTCCCGCGCGGTCCGCGTCCATGTGCGGCCGTGGTCGGTTGATTTGATGAGACTGGCGTTGAACGAGGTCTGCCGCAGCAGCGGATCCTTCGAGTGGTTGCCGTAGCGGTTGCGCGCGACGAACGCGTAGAACACGCCATCAATGCATTCCTGTCCGCACACTTTCCAGTTCGCGCCGTCCTTTTCGGAGGCATTCGCTTTGCCATATTCGTCCATGGCGTTGACCAACTCGCCGCGCAGACCGCCCAGATCGGTGCCAGCGATCTGGTTGAAACAGAGATTGCGCGGCTCCTTCCCGAAGCCCCGACCATCGCACTGGAAATGGTAAAGGTTGCCATCGTCGGCCCAGAACGGATCGGCGGTATCGCCGTTCGAATCGTCCCACTTCGCGATCTGGTTCAGATCCGGGAGCACCGCCGCGATGGGGGTAGACACTTCACCGGCGTTAAGAAATAAGGCCGACAGACAGGAAACCATCAGCGCAGAGCTTAAAGCGATTTTTGTCTTCATAATTGTTTCTTTTGTTTTCAATCAGTTCATCGGTTCCACCGGCGGCGCGGCAGCGTTCGCGGGAACGCGTGATTTTACTTTGTTATCACTGGCGGGACAATTCGATATTATTACCGGCTTTAGTCGGGAGGACGATTAACTGATTCTGGCAGGCTGGTTGTAGGATTCTGTTGACGCGGTGGTGATTTTCTTTCGCGTTCGCTTAACGTCGTCCTTCATTCGGTCCCGTTGTTTGGATAACTTCAAAGTTCGTGACGCTGATGCTCCGTAAATGATCGAAACAATTGGCCGGCCAGCGGTCATCCGGCGTCACGGAAATGGAAAACACGTTGCCGTTATCCGCCACCAAGGCACCGTATTTCTTTAATCCCCGCAGCACCGCCGTTTCCTCTTTGGTCCAATTTTCCGGGATGACAAAGCTCGCCTTCAACCGCAGCCGTTGCCCCATTGCTGGCAGATTGGAGCTGGTGTTTGCCGGTGGCGCGGCATAATGCGTCGCCGGATAGATGAAATGATTGTAACGCGTGCGCTTGACCACCAGCCGGCAGGCGTGCTCCACCATGCCGCGCTCAGCTTCGTCATAGCGCACCAGCGCCGGGAACATTGGCAGGCCCGCCGCATCTCCGGAAGTCCAACCCACCGGTCGCCGTTGGTTGGAGTTCAAATTAAACTTTGCGCCGTTGGACGCCTGCCAGTTCGTGCCGGTGCGCCGCGTCTCCCAGGTTTCCCAAATGAAGCCTGAACCCGGTGCCACCATGATGGCGTGCCGGTCGCTGTCATCGGCGCGGGTTTGCCATTGCGACAAAGTTTGTGAACCGGTCTGCGCCGGCCATGTCTCCACCGGCAGGTTCGCGGGAATCGGATACCAGCCATCTGGCGAGGTTCCACCGTCCAAATCCGATTCATCCGGATAATTGAAGAAATTGATTCGCACTCGGGGTTGGTTATCCGGCACCAGCACAAAATTCATTTCATATTCCGCCACTAGTGTCCGGTGGTTGGGTGTCAGATCGGACAGGATGCGAGCAATCATCGCCTCGGAGTTCGCCAGCACCGGACGATGGGAGATATCCTCATTCCACGGATTCGACACCGGAAAAATCTGCATCGCTGCCAAAATCGCATCGGCATTTGTAGTGTTGAACAGAATGGGATGCGTGACGACGGGCAATGGGCCGAGCACGCGACCCTCCTGATTGATGCGTTCCGCCGATAGCCCGCGAACGGACAACATTAACAATGCGGCCAAGCACGTAGGGAATTTCATGATGATGTGGGGAGCAAACCAAATCGCGCCGGAAATATCAAGCCGTTCGCTTAATGCTGCCACCGGCAATGCTAATTAAGCGATTTTTTGAGGCTGGGAAGGACAAAAACCTGTCAACGCGGGAAGTGCGCCGCCAACAGTTCGCCCGCTTTTTGCACCCCGTGGATGATGCCCGGCGTGAATTCTGATTGGCGGAAAAATCCGGCCATCGCGTCCGCAAGCTGCCGCCAAAATTCATCCCCGCACTTGGCGTGAACCGCCTCATCCCCAATGACCGCAAATTTGTGTGCGCGCGGGGCTACGAAAATCAACACCCCGTTCCGTTCCGGCGATTGATTCATGCCAAGGCGCAAAAATTCCGCCTGCGCGGTGGCCACGGCATCGTCGGTGTGTTTGGCGCTGATGCTGACGCGAATCTGGCCGGTGGTTTTGTGTTCGGCCTCACGGATGGCCGCAACGATCCCAGCGTGGTGCAGGTGCTTGGAAAAATGTTTCGGATGCATATTTACCAACTCCCTCCGGCACCGCCGCCGCCAAAGCTACCACCGCCACCGGAAAATCCACCACCGCCACCGCCGCCGGAGAAACCGCCGCCACCAAACGAGCTGCCTCCAGACCGTCCGCTCCCAGAATAAAAGATGCCGCCAAATGGGATGAAGAAAAAGCGAAAGAATATGAATAGAACCACCAGAATAATAAGGGCGATAGTCGGAATTATACTGTTTTCACCATTTTGAACATAGCCAGTCTGCTGTTCACCCACCGTCGTTCCGGTGCCTTTATATTCGCCCTTGGTCGCGGCGAGAATAGCTTGCACACCTGCCGTCAGGCCGCCGTCAAAATCACCGGCTTTGAAATGCGGCGTGATCTGTTCATCAATGATGCGCTTGCACAGCGCGTCCGGCAACACGCCTTCGAGGCCGTAGCCCACTTGGATGAACAGCTTGTGGTCCTGCACAAAGACGAACAGCACCGCGCCATTATTCTTGTTCTTCTGGCCCACCTGCCAGGATCGCGCCACCCGCACGGTGTAATCTTCCACCGACGAGTCGGACTGGAGTTTGGGAAAAATCGCGACGAGGATTTGGTCGGAGCTTTGCCGCTCAAAATCTTCCAGCGTCTGGTTCAACTGCGCCGCCGTGCCGGTCGAGACGGCATGGGCATAGTCGTTGAAATAGGCCACCGGTGGCGGGGGAATGACTTCCACCGCCAACAGCCGAAGGCTGCCGAGCAAAATCAGGATGACGCAGAAACGGCGCACAGCTCAAGGTTTGGCCACCGGAACCGGGTGATTGAAATCGAACGAAACCTTGGGCGGGATCTCGGCTCCGGCGGTGGCGGCAAAATAGGGTTTGGGACTGAAGCCCAAGGCTCCGGCATAAAACACCTCCGGAAATGACTTGATGGCCGTGTTGTAATTTTGCACAGCGGTGTTGAAATCCCGCCGCTCGACGCTGATGCGGTTTTCCGTCCCTTCCAACGAGGCCTGGAGTTCGCGGAAATTTTCGGTCGCCTTCAAATCGGGATATTTCTCCACCACCACCAGCAGGCGGGACAGGGCGGAACCGAGCTGGCCCTGAGCCTGTTCAAACGCGGCCAGCTTGGCCGGATCGTTCGGCGCGGTGTTGGGATCAATTTTCACCTGTCCCACCGAGGCCCGCGCGGCGGTGATTTCCGTCAGCGTGGATTTCTCAAAATTGGCCGCGCCCGAAACCGTCGCGACCAGATTGGGGATGAGGTCGGCTCGGCGTTGGTAGACGTTTTGCACCTGCGCCCATTGGCTGTCTACTCCCTGTGACAATTTGACGAGGTGGTTGTAGCTCCCGCCCGCCACCGCAATCAGGATTAAAACAAAAAGTCCCAGCACCGCCAGAACGCCGATAACAATGGCAAGTTTTTTCATAATGACCATTCCAGTCTATCCTCGGCCCGCAGCGGAACAATTACAAAATTTGAAATCGTGCGGATCGGTGGAGGCTGGAATTTCTCGACAACTGTCACCTCCCACGACCAACGCGGGCAGCCCTGAAGCCTAATCGAGCCACCGGTGGTTCTTAAATTTTACGGTTTTGCTTTAATTTCGCCGCACCATAGCACCGAGCGCGGACAACACCGCGCAAATCAGCAGAAACAAAAACAAGGTGCAGTGGTTTTGCAGCGGAAAATCAAAGCGTGCTTGCACGAGGCAGCCGACCAACGCCAGCCCGGCCGTGATGAACAGTCGGCGCGGCGCGAACCAGCCGTTCACCACCACGCAACCCAGTGCCGCCAGCGCCAGCAGCAGGCCGGTGCCACCGAACGTGATGAGCGTCTCCAGCCAGTCGTTGTGCAGTTGAACGGCCCAAAAAGTCGCATTGGAAATCCGGTAGAGTTGGAACACGGTGGCGAAGGTTCCTGGGCCGGTGCCGAACACCGGATAGTCCTTCGCCATCGGCCAGGCGTCCACATACATTTGCTCGCGGAAAGCATAGCCTTCGTCAATTTGATCCAGGCGGGCCGATAATTTTTCCCAGCCGAAATAACCGCCTAGCGCGGTGACGACACCCAGAAACACCAGTGTCAGCAAGAGTTGCTGGCCGGCTCGTTGCCGGCCTTTTTCGGAACGGAGCAAGCTCGACAATTCCATCGCCAGAAAAATAATCGTCAGGGTGACGAGCAATCCCGCCGCGACAATCGCGCCGGCGCGGCTGAGGGAAATAATCGGGCACGCGGCCATCACCGCCGCGCCCACCGGCAGCAGGTGGATTTTCCCGCTCAGGCTGTGGTTGCGCAGCCGCCACCAGCCGCCGAGCACCAGCGGCCAGAGCATATCGAAATACTGCGCGGCGTTGGAACGGTAGCCGAACGGACCGAAGTGCGCGTCGCCGGTGGGAGAGGAATTGACGGCTGGCTCAACCAAAAAGAGGAGCTTGTTGGAGCCGCTGGCGTGCTGGACGATGGCTTCGAGACCGAGCAGCGTGCCGTTGATGGCGAGCAGCCAGAGCAGCCGTCGCAGGCGTTCCGGAATTCGCGGAACCACCGGCATGGTTTGCTGGCGGAAAATTTTTTCTTCCGCTGCCGTCCGGCCCAGCAGCCAGTCGCGCAGGCTCCAGAACGTGGCGGCGAGGCCGAGATACATCCAGAAATGAAACCACGTCCGGTGGGCGTCGAAGCTGTGCGGCAGCCAGTCGAGGTGGCGGCGGTAAAGGAACAGATTTTTTTCCGGATCGAAGGTGGCAGCGGCGTTCACCGCGTGAAGCACACAGTAAAGCAGCAGCGCCACCGTCAGCCACGCGAGCGTGCGGGTGGCGGCGCGGACGGGCGGGCGCGATACTTTTCGCCGCTGCTCCGGCAGTTGCAGGGAATCCCACCGCGGCGCTGGATAATTTTTCAATTTCCGGATGAAGAGTTTGACCAGCAGCAGCGCGCCGAGGACGTAGCCGGCGACATTCATCGTCCAAATGGCCCACGCTTGTGCGGAGCCGAACGCCCACGGACTGAAGACGACCATGAGTAGAATCACGTTGCCGGTGGCTTGGTCACACAGCCGGTAAAGCGGCACATCAGCGGCGCGGAGTTGAAAACGGTGACGAAACACGGCGGCAAGGTGCGGTGAAACCCACCGGCATTTCAAGCACGAAGCGTGGGCGGTGGAAAATCGCCTCGCCGGTGGCACGGACAGACCATTCACAAATTCCGCATCATCGCCGCCCGCGCCCGCGCGTTAACAACTTCTCGGCGTTCTTTTCGGGATTTTTTGGTGGGGCCATGCAGGATCCAACTGAGAAGTCCATGTGTAATTTCTGTCAATTCAAATTATGAGAAATTGGACCATGGTGGCTCATCGGTTGTCTTTGTAATATTGCGAATTTGATTTGCAATGCTTGTGCAATGTTTTTGTGGCTGCCGGTGCTTTGGGTTGATGTGTTTTAGCTGGGAAATCCAAAGAAAACTGGTTTGGCATAAGGGATGCATACATTGGGGCAATATGAAAACCACTAAGAACACTGGGCTTCCAAGTTGGAAACGGGTTTTGGATGTCTGCGGCATTTTGGTGATGTTGCCGGTATTGCTGCCGGTGGCGTTGGTTATGGCGGTGATTATTCGTGCCATTTCCACCGGGCCGGTGTTATTCCGGCAGGAACGCATCGGCTATCAGGGGTGCCGGTTCACCTGTCTAAAATTCCGAACCATGTTTCAAGGTTCGGAGACGGCCACCCAGCAGGTTCATTTCGACCACCTCGTGCAGGCAGACGCGCCCATGACCAAAATGGATGCCCAAGGCGACAAGCGAATCATTCCCTTTGGGAGAATCATGCGCGCTGCCGGGCTAGATGAAATTCCCCAGTTGATTAACGTGCTCAAAGGCGAAATGAGCCTGACTGGTCCGCGCCCTTGTTTGCCGGGCGAGGTGGAAAGATTTATTCCGTGGCAGCACGAACGCTTCGCGGCGGTTCCGGGACTGACCGGGCTCTGGCAGGTCAGCGGCAAGAATCGGTTGACATTTAACCAAATGGTGCAATTGGATATTCACTACGTAAAAACCATGAGCCTGTGGCTGGATTTGAAAATCATCGCGATGACCCTACCCGCGCTCGCATTCCAAATGTGGGATATGAATCAAAATACAATTCCTGCAACCAAGCTAATTCGAGTTGGCAAATTACAGAGTTCTGAGGTATGGTCGCGCCAGCTAAATCTGGAATGGCTGACAAAAAATCAATGAACTGGTTGCCGCATCTTAATCTCGTGGTCGTCAATGGGTGTTCTTCCAACTTTCCCAAGCTGGCTGCATGAGTGATTTTGCGCTTCAGCCCCAGCCACCGCAACTGACGGCGGAGCAGTTTGCGGCAGTCTTTCCGTTTTATTTTGTCGTTGGCTCTGATTTGCGGGTGCGCCAGGCCGGTGGAGCGCTGGTCAAACAATGCAAGGATTTCTCGCCGGGCGCAGCGCTGCCGGATTTGATTCGTGTGCTCCAGCCGGAAGGGGAAATCACTTTCAACGGAATTGTCAAAAACCAGCGCCAGATATTTCTGATTGAACACCCAGGCACCGGTTTGCGGTTGCGCGGGCAGATGTTGCCGGTGGATGCGGGCAAGGCGGTGGTTTTTCTTGGTTCGCCGGCGTTGACGGAGGCAGCGCAACCTGAAGCGCGTAGCAAAGCCTTGGAAGATATCCAGCGGCCCACCGAACCGGTGGCTAAATTGGAAGCGGAACTACGTTCCGCCAACGAACGCCTGCGCCAGCACGAACGCGAACAAAGCAAGTTTGCCCTCATCGTAGCCCGCACCAACAACGGCGTGGTGCTTACGAATGCAAAGGGCCAAGTAGAATGGTTGAACGAAGGTTTCACGCGCCTAACGGGCTATACCCTTGAAGATATGCTCGGCAAGACGCCTGGTTCGGTGTTGCAAGGCCCGGAGACCAATCCGGCGACTATTCAACGTATCCGGGATCAGCTTCAAAAAGGCGAAGGGTTTAGTCTTGAAATTCTTAACTACACCAAGCGCAAAGAAAAGTATTGGGTTGCCATCGAGGTGCAGCCCATCCGTAATGCTGCGGGCCAGATTACAAATTACATGGCGATCGAGAGCGATATTACCGAGCGCGCTAAGGCGGAAAGCCAACTCCGTTCCACGAATGCGCTGCAGCGAGCCATCCTGCAAGGTGCCGGTCATGCCATCATTTATTGTGATTCACGGGGCATCATCCAGCTTTTCAATCCCGCCGCCGAGCGCATGCTTGGTTATTTCGCTGCTGAAATTGTCGGGAAAGAAACGCCGGCAATCTTTCACGCTCCCGATGAAATTATTGTCCGCGCCAAGGAACTGACCGTTGATCTGGGGCGGGAGGTGAAATCCGGATTTGAAACCTTCACCGCCAAAGCCGAACTGGGGCAGTCGGACGAACGTGAATGGACCTATATCCGCAAGGATGGAACGCGTTTTCCGGTGTTGCTCTCGGTGACCGTGATGTTCGATGATCAGGGACAAATCACCGGCTATTTGGGCATTGCTTCCGACCTTACTTTGCGCAAACGTGACGAGGAAAAACTTCGCGCTATGCTTGCCGAATTAGAGCGGTTCAACCGCGTCATGATGAACCGCGAGGAGCGGGTGGTGGAATTGAAACGGGAAATCAACCAGTTGCTCGCCAACGCCGGTCGGCCGCCGGCCTATCCATCCATTTCAGAAACAAGTTTCAGTGGTTCACCAAAAACTAAACCAGAAAAAACAAACTAACCATGCAAACCTACACCGCTCAATGGATCAAAGAAACCGGTTGGAAAGTGCCCGCCTTGCCGTCTAGTTCACCGCAGCTCGTGCTTTATTTTGCCGCCACCTCGCAGATGGATGACAATGCCCCGGCGGTGCGTGAACTCGCCGCGCGGTTTCCCCAAGCAGTTATTTGCGGGTGCAGCACGGCCGGTGAAATCCTGGGCAACCGCGTGTTTGATGATTCTATCGCCGCCGCGCTCGTATGTTTCGATTCCACCCGCGTCCGTGCTGTGGCGCAATCTACCAAGGACAATGCCGACAGCCGGGTGGTTGGCCGGCTCGCCGGAAAGGAATTGTCTGCGCCGGATCTGCGTCATGTGTTGGTGCTTTCTGACGGCCTTTCGGTGAACGGCACCGCGCTGGTCTCGGGGTTGCGCGAAGTGTTGCCGGCCGGCGTTGCCATCACCGGTGGATTGGCGGGCGACGGCTCGCGCTTTCAAAAAACATTTGTCGGTCTGGGGGCCGATGTCCGGCGCGACCAAATTGTTGCCGTTGGACTTTACGGGCCGAACATTGTTGTTGGCTACGGTTCACGCGGTGGTTGGGAAGGTTTTGGTCCGCGCCGCCGCATTACCCGGGCGAAAGACAACACCTTATTTGAACTCGACGGCCAGCCGGCCCTGCCGCTCTACAAACGCTATTTGGGTGACCGTGCCGCTGGTTTGCCGGCCACGGGACTGTTATTCCCACTTGAATTGACGAAGGACAACACCGGGCAAACGGGCTTGGTGCGAACCATTCTGGCGGTGGACGAAGCGCAACAGTCGCTGACCTTTGCTGGCGATATGCCGGAAGGCTGGTATGCGCGGCTCATGATGGCCAGCGGCGATCAGCTTGTGGATGGCGCGGCGAACGCCAGCGCCGATGCGAAAGGCAAGACTCCACCGGTGGGGGCGTCACTTGCCATTCTCGTCAGTTGCGTCGGCCGGCGGTTGGTGATGGGACAGCGCATCGAGGAGGAGTTGGAAGCTGTGGTGAATTCTCTGTCGGAAAATACGGCGACGGTAGGGTTTTATTCCTACGGCGAAGCTTGTCCTTCGGCCGGCAGCGATTTCAGCGAGTTGCACAACCAAACCATGACCATCACCATCCTTTCTGAAAAATCGTGAGATGAACCAGCTTGTTCAACGACTGATCCGCAAGCACCTCGATAGCCGGGCGGTGAACGACCCGCAGTTCGCGGCGTTTCTGGAAGTGGTCGGTCGCGCCTGCGACGAACTGGAAGGAACCAACCAATTCCTGTCGCACACGCTGGGGGTGACTTCTCAGGAATTGTCCGAGCTTAACGAGCGCATCCGCCGTGACGCCGAGAAACAGGTTCATCAGATTAGTAATTATTTTGAGCAATCTCTGGACCTTCAGCCCAACGTCATTTTTCGTTGCCGGAAGCTCGGCCGGGATTTTCAGGTGTCGCTGGCGCGCGGTCGTTTTTTGCAGCGGTTGGGCACGTCCCCCGAGCAGGTTGAACAGCACCACATCGAGACGCTGATTCCGGATCCGGCGGCGCGGGATTTTTTTGAACGGGCCTGGCAAGGCCGGGAACAGCGGTTCGAGCTGACTTTTGCGCATTGTCAGTTGACCTGCCAAATCTCGCTGCATCCGCTCAAGGAGGCGGAACGCGTGGTGGAACTCATCGGCATCATTGCCGATATTTCCGCCCAGAAAATCAGCGAGGATAAATTGCGCCAAATTTCCGACGACCTTGCCCGCCGCGCGCAGGTGTTGGAACAGAACCGCACGGTCATGCTCAGCATGATTGAGGATTTGGATCAGTCCCGCATCAGCGTTGAACGGGAGCGCGACCGGGCCAATGCGCTGGCGGCCGAGGCCGAAGCGGTGAGCCGCGCCAAGAGCGAGTTTCTCGCCGCGATGAGCCACGAAATTCGCACGCCGATGAATGGCGTCTTGGGGATGACGGAACTGTTGCTCAAGACGCACTTGAACAGCCGCCAGCGGGAATTTGCCGAAGCCGTGGCCCAAAGCGCCAACGCCTTGTTGCACGTCATTGACGACGTGTTGGATTTTTCCAAAATCGAGGCCGGCAAGCTCAATATCGTGTCGGAAGATTTTGCGGTGCGCTCGGTGCTGGATGCGGTGCTGGAAGTTGTTTCGCATCGCGACCCTGAAAAAAAGATCAGCCTCGCCGGCATTATTCAGCACGACGTGCCAGTTCGGGTGAAAGGCGATCCCCAACGGTTGCGGCAGGTGCTATTGAACCTCGTCGGCAACGCCGTTAAATTTACCGAGAAAGGCGAAGTTGTTGTCCGCATCACCGTCGTTACCACCGCCGGTGAAAGTCCGCTGCTGCGCTTTGAAATCAAGGACACGGGCATCGGCTTAACCGAGGAACAGATCAAGCGGTTGTTCCAGCCGTTTGTTCAGGCCGACCAGTCTTCCACGCGCCGGTTCGGTGGCACGGGCTTGGGCTTGGCCATTTCCCGGCGGTTGGTTGAGATGATGAGCGGTCGGTTGGGGGTGGAGAGCAAACCGGGCGAAGGTTCCACTTTTTGGTTCGAACTGCCACTTTTGCCTCAGGAACATCCGGCGATGCAGCAAAGCCATCCGGCGCTGGCTTTCGCCCATGCTGTGCTCGGCGTGAAACAGCCCAGTGTCTGCGAATCGCTCCACGAGCAATTCCGCAACTGGGGCGTGCCGTGTGTCGAGGCCGGCACCGCCGCCGAATTGATCCGGCAGATTGATGCCGCCATCGGGCGGCACCACACGCCATTTGTTGTTTGTGATGACGAGCTGTTCGTTGAGGCTGACAGCGTGCTGCGATCCGAGTTGATGCGGGTGCGGGAAAAATCGCATTGCATCCTGCTCACCAATCCGGCCACCGCCGTCGCGCAGGATGAAGACGCGCTGGACTTATTCAAAAATGTTCTGCTCAAGCCGGTCAAACAATCGCATCTCTTCGACACGCTGGTCACCGCCGTCGAAGGCCGGAATCCGCAGACCTCGCGGCAAAAGGGCGGCACCGATTATTTTCGCCGCAAAAATTCGACCGAAGATCGGAAGCGGCTCTCGCAGTTGCGCATTCTGTTGGCCGAGGATCATCACATCAATCGCAAGCTGTGTCTGTTGATGCTGGAGGAGTTTGGCACCACGGCGGATATCGCTGAAAACGGCGTGGAAGTTCTCGCCGCCTTGGCGGAAAAGGATTACGACCTGATTTTGATGGATTGCAACATGCCGGAGCTGGACGGCTATCAGGCGACCAAGCGCATCCGGGAAATCGAAGCTTCACCGCTCAACGTCAAGCAGCGGCGCAACTACATCATTGCCCTCACCGCCAATGCGCTCATTGGCGAACGCGAGCGCTGCCTTGCCGTGGGCATGGATGACTATCTGTCCAAGCCGTTCACCGCTTCGGAATTGCGGGATGCGCTGGAGCGTTCCGTGGGCCTGAAGAGTCAGGTCGCTGCCATTAAGCCAACCACCTCGCGGCTCGACCAGCTTGTCGCCGAGCTGGACCGCGAATCGGTGGCGGCGATGATTCAGGATTACGTTCGCGATATTCCGCTCCGAATTGCCGAAATGGAACAGTTGATTGCCGCTGCGAAAACAAAAGACCTGGAGCGCACCGCGCATTCCTTGAAGGGCGTCAGCGCGACTTTTGGGTTGGATGAATTGAGCGAAGAATTTTCTACGATTGAAGATGCCGCCGGACTTGGTGACCTTGAAATTGCCCAGCGTGGACTGGTGAGATTGAAAGTGCTGGCGGAACAGGCGGTGGCCAGTCTTCAAGAATGGCTTGCACAAAAACCAGCCTGACCGGCCATCTCCGATAGCCGCCGCAAGCCTTCCGTTTTCTAAAGCTCAAACAGCCCCGGCAATTGCGTCGGCAGCCGTTCCCAGTCGGTGCTGGAACCGTTGAGCGGTTGCACCAGCACCAGCACCGGGGCCGGACCGGAAGCGCCGAACGTCATCCGCCGCAGCGCCGTCTGCCACCAACCGCGCGCCACCTGCGCGTGGCGTTCGCGGCCGTCGGAAAACCAGAACGCCGCCTCGCGGGTTTCGTTGCCTTTATGCAGCGATAAAATTTTGCCGGTGCCGCCCGGCATGGCTAGCAGCCGTTCCCCGGCAATCGTCCAGCCTGCACCGCGAAAACAATACGCCGGATCATGCACCGCGTGCCGGTTCCGCGCGCCGTCAATGATTACCACCACAAAATCTTCCCGCCCCGCCCGGTAAAGCCGCTTGACCACCTGCGCCTCGCCAAAGATGGATTTCTCCGTTTCATTCAACGGCATTTCGCGGCTCGTGAAACCCAACCCGGTGGTGGCGATGCCGGTCACGCGACTCTGCGCGTCGGCCAACGGCACCCGGTCCCACACCAGCGCCAGAAGGATGGCGAGCAAAAGCCCCGTCGCCAGAATTTTTTGAGAACGTGAATTCATATTTTTAACTTTCAATTTTTTTAACCGGCCAGACACAGAACGCGCCGGCCAGCGCCAGCGCCAGCCGCAGCGGCAAAATTAATGCTTCGGAAACCGGCGCCAGCCACCAGCCGAAAACCGGCATCCACGCCACCGCCGTCAGTAGCCACGCCAGCGAGCGGAAAGAAATTTTCAACCACCCCGCCAGCGCCAGTGCCAGCGCCACATGACCGAGAAAATGCAGTTCGGTCAGCTCGCCCGCCAAGCCGCAGCCAATCGCCGCGCCCATTAAAATAAAACTGGCCGAAAGTTCCGCGCGCTTTTTGCCGGCAATGCGCCGTGCCACCGGTGCCAGCCACACGAGCAGCGCCAGCCAGCCCAGCCGGTCATGCGGCGAATGTCGCCAGGCGTTGATCAAGTCGCGCGCTTGCCACG
>Ga0007882_10001377_pt1 | contig 14161 bp, 15 predicted proteins | sample CryBogCBH12Aug01_FD_71195 | JGI IMG/M metagenome (GOLD analysis project Ga0007882, IMG submission 71195) | Freshwater microbial communities from Crystal Bog, Wisconsin, USA - CBH12Aug09.1 | ecosystem: Environmental > Aquatic > Freshwater > Lake | place: Crystal Bog, Wisconsin, USA | collected... | reverse complement strand
ATAGATAAGACTTTAATCACATCATTCCTCCTCGTTTGAAAAACACTCGTCCTCGTTTGCATCGAGGATGCCACGGCAGGGCGTTTGCAACGCCCAAAAACAAACAACCTATAAGTTTACATCAAAATACATAAATTCGCTTCATGTCAGGAGATCGTTATTTGATACAGGACCAATATGCAATTCATTTTCTCACCTTTACGGTTGTTGACTGGATAGACGTTTTTACTCGCAAGGATTATAAGTATATTATTACTGATTCATTGAATCATTGCGTTAAAGAAAAAGGACTGGAATGTTTTGCATGGGTAATAATGAGTAACCATATCCATTTGGTTGCACGTAATAACCCACCCTTTAAAATGTCTGATTTTATGAGGGACTTTAAAAAATTTACCTCGAAAAAGATAGTGTCAACTATAGAAGAAATCGGGGAAAGCAGACGGGTGTGGCTATTGCATAAATTCAGTTATGCAGCTAAAAATACGGGCAGGGCTGAAAAATATAAATTATGGCAGGACACTAATCATCCTATCTGTCTTGAAGGACGAAAAGACTGGTTTTTACAAAGAATCGATTATACCCATCAAAACCCCGTCAGACAAATGATTGTGGCTAATGCATCTGATTATCTTTTTAGTAGTGCAGGTGATTATGAGGGTAGGCAGGGTTTGGTGAAAGTTAGTATCGAACGGTGAGGGGTTAGTGGGGTGAGGGGCGTTGCAAACGCTGTGCCGGGCATCCTCGTTGCAAACCTACTGTGTACCCACATCTTGTGCTATAGTCCAACCATAAAATATATTGTTGAATTTATCTAAACCTCTTTTTAATAGTATGATTCCAGGCTGTCCCTGAGAATCGTATCCCTTCCACCCACCTAACTTAGCTATTATCCAAGTTGCCCATTTTAGTTTTGTATTATTATTATTGTTTTTTAGTTTAATAGTTTCACCTTGTAATTTCTCGTTTATTTGTTTCATACATCGGATTTCGTCTTCTGAAAATACGTCGGAAATAGGTTGTCCACCTTCTGGTTCACTGTATGCTAAATTCATTTGAAGTATACGCAGTAACGCACTTAACATTAGAACGCATAATTTACGGATAGCCCACCCTGTTTCCAATTCACTATCTTCTATTTGAAAACCCTTGCGCTTCAATAATCGATGAACCTGTTCTATCATCCATCTTTGGGAATACCATTCTATAATTTGATAAGCGTCTTCAAAACTGTTTATCTGGTGGGTAGTCAATAACTTCCAGCTAATACCGTTTGTTGCTTCTTCAAACCCTTCAACGACATACAACGAAACAGATTTGGGATAGTTTTTGCCATTTTTAGTGTGGCTCCCTTTTGTGATATCTACTTTGGCATACCGCACTTTTAATGTAATCTCTGCTTTCTTACGTCCTTTCCGATGATCTGTTGGAAGTTTAATATTATAACCTCCTATATGTGGCTGTTGTTCTAATAACTCCCATATTTTAATGCATTCTTTGGTATTTCTATTTGCTTTAGATCGGATAACATAATGGACATTCTCGGCACTAATGCTACTCAATTGTTCATATATATCACCTTCTCGGTCTTCTACAAAAGTGATTATTGAAGCATCTTTCAAAATTGCCTTGCTCTTATTGGCAGCATCTATCCATTTAAAAGATTCTTTTTCCTCAATGGGTAATGACTGATAATTGCGTTCTCTACGATTAGGCATACCCGCTGGTCGATGCCATAATTTTACATCTGAAAATCCCAAAATATAACTGGAATCTGCATCAATCATCAGAGTACTATGCATCTTAAACCCTAAAGTGGGCATACTTCCATCAAGCCTTCCTAAGCCTGTATTATCCTTGATCCTGTGTCTTTGAGAATAAAAATTAACCTCAGTAGTATCTTGAATACATAACACATGCCTTTGATGACAGTTGGTTGATGATCGTGAACATAACTCATTAATTAAGGATTCTTCAGTCACTTTCTTATTGTTTAAAAATCTATAAGCTGCTTTCTGGACTGCTCTATTAGGACTAATACGTCTAATACTGACGTTTGCGTCATTAGTAAGTAGATTTACCAACTGAAGCCCCTTTTTTCTAATCGTTTATCATTAAAACGATTAGAAAAGTTTGGTCGAAACAAATTCTTGCTTGTACTCATAGCCGAACAAAATTAAATAAAACTTGTGGGTACACAGTAGGTTGCAAACGAGGACGAGTAAGGATAGAAAAGTCCTGAAAATCAAAACCCGATAGCTTGAATTGCTTCAGGGGCTATCGGGAATAATATGGTGCAAATTTAAGAAAGTTTTTTAAATAAACAAGTAATATAGAGTATGAGGTATGCTGACTTTGAATTTACAATAACACAACCAAGGATGTCGAGGTATTTGACAGCAATGAGCAATAACACAAGAAATGCTATGACCCTATATCGTAAAAACTTAAAGCTTTCTCAAGAGTTATTTACAATTGTAGGTTGCTTTGAAATTACATTGCGCAATGGTATTAACCGACATTACTTAACGATTCACGGCAATGACTGGCTGAGAGACAGTGCTCTTCCCGGAGGTATTTTTGACAGGGTTAACACCCAACGAACAAAGAGTTTGATTTTCAACGCTTATAATAAGCTTAATGGGCTCGGGCATTATACAAATGACAAATTAGTAACTGTTATGGATTTCGGCTTTTGGAGATATTTATTTGCAAAGCCACAGTTTTTTGCAGGAGGACAAAATTTATTACATGTTTTCCCTGCTAAACCAACAAGCACACCAGCAATTCAGTACAACCAAACGTTTATATTCAATGAGCTAGAAAAAATTAATGAGCTTAGAAATCGCATTGCACATCATGAACCTGTTTGTTTTTTACCCAAGCAACCAGTAAAAGACACAACCTATGCACGGCAACACTACAATTTGATTTTACAGTTATTCCAATGGATGAATGTGGATGAGGCTAAACTGTTATATGGACTTGATCATATAGCAACTGTTTGCGATGAAATAGATACATTATAATATTACTAAAATAACGCGCAATACTGAAGAAAATAAAATACCAATCCAGTACTGGGTGAGGGGCGTTGCAAACGCCGGGCCGGGGCATCCTCGTTGCAAACGAGGACGAGTAAGGAGGACGATACTAATGATAAGGCAGCCTATATTAAAATGTTGCTTAATGGACCGGTATTTTCTGAAAAGGAAATTAATAAGATTGAAGAAAACAGAGAATGTATTGCAAAATGGCGGACAAAAAGTTAATGGTCGATTCATCAATTTTAATTTAGTACCCCACTCGTCTCACCCATCCCTCCTTCGCAACCAATACGAGTAATCTGCTTTTACATTAAAAATTGAATTGAAGGATTGATTTAGCTTCACTAAATTTGAATTTAATTTTGTAAAAGTAAAAAATGGGAAAGAATTTTAAGTTGCAGCATATTCTTATAATATTCCTGATGGTGCTTGCCTGTGCCACAGCCACAGCTTCCAAAAAGAATACATCCCGTACGCTACCCAAAAACAGATGGCGTGAGGTAAGGCGTTTTAATGCTGATTCCGTAGAGGTTAGCTTTTCGGATACTATGTTTATCAACATCAGACCCAAGGGTGCATTTTCTTACCACAACAAGGATGCATTTGTTTATAATGGTAATTATACGCTTATTGACAAAGAATTGGATTTCGGCTATGCCAAATTCAGAATGTTGTCGAAGAAACCAACATCTATGATTCTGAAAGATAAAAATGGCTTTTACCATTTTACCATAGATTCTACCGATACACTGCGCACTATAGTAATGCCCAAGGAGGAGAAAATAGATTCCAACATCACTATCGAACAAATGATTGGTCACTGGACTGCCTATAGACGAAGTGCTGCAAAGCCTTTAAGCAACATAGACCACTCCAATCAAATAAAATCCGTCATTATCACAGGACCCTCTTCTGATGGTAAATTAGGCTTCATCTTTTCTGACCTCGATAAGAGTGATAGCCCCTCCTGGTTTATAAAACGCCTTGGTAAAGCACTTACTCTTGAGTGCGAAGGCAAGTCCACCCGCAATATAAAAGTCCTGAAGTGTCAGAACGGTGAATTAATTCTTGAGGATGATGACATAAAATATTACTTCAAGCAATTCAAATAAGATTTTCACTATAAAAAGGGAAGGGCTGTCAATATTGACAGCCCTTCCCTTTTTATAAATCAGCTATAATTATTTCTTTTCTACTGCAGGCCCATCTATCGGTTGCTGTCCGTCTGTTGGCGCAGGTGCAGGTGGTGCAGAACTATCTGCTTTTGAAGGATCTCCGCCCTTATCATCTCCGCCCATGGAATCATTCTTAGAGAACTGTACCAGCCACTTGTTGTTTTGTTTCACAAGGTGCAATGTCTGTTCTTTTGATGATGCATCTTTAGAGGTTGGATCATTCAGCAAATAAGTAACTTCTGCTTTATCACCATCTTCTTTTGCCTCTTTAACATCAACTGTTATCTTTTTGTATTGTTGCTTTGTAGAATCCGGTACCATCCCGCTAAACTGTGCAAGCTGTGTAAGCAGACCCTTTGTTTCATCGGTAGATACTTTTTTAGCTGCTTCATAGTCCATGTGGTAGAAAGCGGTAAGCCATGTTCCGGCAACTGCTTTTGGGTTATTTCCCTTGTTACAACCTACGAACATAAGCGTTGCCAATACCAATGTAGCAACAGGTAACATAATTTTTTTCATATAAATAATCGTTTAAGGCGCAAAGGTATTATTTAAATTTTGTTTGCCAAATTATATCGGCATGATGATTAATAAATATATCATCTATACCTACAAACGTGCAACCCAATAATGTTGTGGTTTTAATATACCCTGTATCTTCCATTGCGCTGTTTACTGCTTTATAAACAAATTCGGCGCAATACAATTTATCGTCTGTTTTCAAATCAAATTTTAAGTCGAATTTTGGTCTTTGTTTATAGTACCCATAAACAATGCTTCTTAGCTTGTTGATATGTGCTTCGTCAAAATCATACTGAACCACTGCAAGAGAAAGGTTGTGCAACGGAGAAAAAAAGAATTGGGCAGAATCTCTTCTCAACCGTTCATCGGGATTATCTTCCCCACCAATGCTGTGATACACAAACGGATAACCGTTCTCTATGAACACTATTCCGCAATGAGAATAGGTTTTGTCCTTTTGATTGAGTTGCGATAACAGATAACTGTCGGCACCCTGCCCCATCCTCAATACAATATAGCCCTCCCCTAACATTGATACGGCAGTATCAACAGCCCATTGATTCCATTTTGTAAATGATTGTTTCCTGTTTTCTTTCGGAGCAATAGACGTCCTTAACCTGCCTGAGATGCTCCTCTGAACGAACAAAGCTCCCAGTCCGGCAAATACTAAAAAGCCTCCGAGTACCACTATGCTATGTACTTTGTTCCGAGGCATGAAAATCTATTGCTTATACATTAAACCTGAAGTGCATCACGTCTCCGTCATTCACCACATATTCCTTTCCCTCAATACGGAGTTTCCCGTTTTCCCTACATGCAGCCTCGCTCTTATAACCAATGAAATCATTGTAGGCTATTACTTCTGCCTTAATGAAACCCTTTTCAAAATCGGTATGTATTACGCTTGCAGCCTGTGGTGCTTTCCATCCCCTGTGTATGGTCCAGGCACGCACTTCTTGTACACCCGCTGTAAAATAGGTTATCAAGTTCAGCAATTTATATGCACTCCTGATTAGACGGTGTAATCCCGGCTCAGTAAGTCCGTACTCACTGAAAAACATTTCTTTGTCTTCCTTAGTCTCCAGTTCGGATATCTGTGCTTCTATTGAGTTATTCATAACAATTACCTGAGCACCCTCTGCTTCAGCAGTCTTTACAAGTATGTCAGAATATTTATTACCCGTCAGTAATGCTGCCTCATCTACATTGGCAACATACAGTACCGGTTTGTCTGTAAGTAAAAAAAGATCAGCTATAGCCTCCCTGTCTTCTCCTTCCAGTTTCAATGCACGTATGTTTCTCCCCTCTGATAAGTGTTTCTGACAATCAAGCAATACCTGGTAGGCTTGCTTTGTTTTAGGGTCTCCGGTTTTCAATAATTTTTCAACTCTTTGCAATTTCTTTTCCACACTTTCAAGGTCCTTCAGTTGCAATTCGGTATCAATTATATCCTTATCGCCAACAGGGTTTATAGCACCCTCGTCGCGCAATATATTATCATCTTCAAAACAACGGATTACATGCACAATAGCATCCACCTCGCGTATATTCGCAAGAAATTTATTCCCCAATCCTTCGCCCTTACTTGCACCCTTTACCAACCCTGCTATATCCACAAATTCTATAGATGTGGGTACTGTACGGTTAGGTTGCACCAGTTCAGCCAGTTTATCCATCCTTTCATCGGGTACGTCCACCTGTCCTATATTCGGTTCTATAGTGCAAAACCTGTAGTTTGATGCCTGTGCCTTAGCACTATTGCTTACTGCATTGAATAAAGTTGATTTTCCTACGTTAGGCAGTCCTACTATGCCCGCTTGTAATGCCATGTCTTTTTATTAAAATTTTTGCGAAGTTAAGTTTATTGAACCAAATGGATTTGGATTTATAGTCAGTTCAAGAATGGTAATATTCACTCGGCTATCAACATATTTATACCCAAAAGGGTATAAACTTAATAATATTTAAAAAATTATACCACTTCGGGTATAATTTAGATAAGTTTTACTACCTTTATACCTGAAAGGGTGTAATATGGAGATTTTAGCACAGAATTTACAAAAGTTTATAAAAGAAAAACGAAGTCAAGCAAACTTAACTCAACCGGAACTTGCAATAAAAGCAGGAGTGGGGTTACGCTTCATCCGAGAAATGGAACAAGGTAAATCTACGCTTCGGATGGATAAGGTCAACCAAGTGCTTCGGCTGTTTGGGTTTGAATTAGGTCCTGTTCCTTTTGACAGACAAAAATATTTAGATGCGACAAGCTAAAGTTTATATGCACAATAAGTTGGCTGGTATAATATCTGAAACAGATAATGGTTACAGTTTTGCATACACCGATGATTATCTGAAATCAGGCTCTGAAGCTATTAGCTTGACTTTACCCTTAAATTCTGCTCCTTACCTCAGCCGTATAATGTTTCCATTTTTTGATGGATTGATTACAGAAGGTTGGTTACTCGATATTGCAGAGCAAAACTGGAAGTTGGATAAAAGAGATAGAATGGGATTATTACTCGCATGTTGCAAAGATTGTATCGGCGCGGTTAGTATTGTTGGGTTTTAAACAAATTATTTATGAGGTGTCTCTATTGTTATAAAGAATTAGCCGATGGTGAACACGACTTTCATAAGACGTGCAGCAGGCAAATATTTGGTAGTACACAACCTCCTGAATTACCATATACAGAAGAACAGATGCTTGGGCTTGCACAGAGCGTAATAAAAAGTCAGATAGCAGTTACCGGAGTGCAGGCAAAATTATCCTTGGATATTGAGCAATTATCAAATGAAAAGCAAAAAGACCATAGTAATAAACGTTTTACCATAGTAGGTTTATGGGGTAGTTACATATTAAAGCCACCAACAGGTAGTTTTAGATTCCTGCCGGAAGTTGAAGACCTGACGATGCACCTTGCTGCAATAGCAGGAATCCAAACTGTCCCTCATTCACTTATAAGGTTAAAAAGCGGTAGTCTATCCTATATCACAAAACGGATTGATAGAATAAACAAAACAAAGCTGCACATGGAAGACATGTGCCAACTGACCGAACGACTTACTGAAGATAAATACAAAGGTTCATACGAACAGATTGCAAAGGCAATTTTAAAATACTCTACACGTCCCGGATTGGATGTTCATAATTTCTATGAGCAAATAATATGCTTCTTCCTTACAGGAAATGCAGATATGCATCTAAAAAATTTTTCCTTGATAAACAGTCCAGGCATGGGGTATATACTTGCACCGGCTTATGATATGGTAGCATCTGCATTACTTATGAAAGAAGATAATGAAGATCTTGCGCTTACATTAAATGGAAAAAAACGGAGGTTAAACCGTAAGGATTTTGATGTTGTTATGTTATCTAATCCCATGATAGATAGTAAAAGTATAGAAAGAATATATCGTAAATTCGCTGACGTTATACCTCTATGGTTGGAATTTATCAACTATAGTTTTATACCTGAAGAAATGAAAGAGGAATACCATCATATTATTGTTGAAAGAGCAAAGCGTTTAGAACTGTTATAACCTCTAAATTAGCATATATGAACAAGCTAAAAAATATTCACCCGGGAGAAATTCTGAAAGAAGAATTTTTAAAAGAGTTCGGCATTTCTGCATACAGACTTGCCAAAGACACCGGTATTCCCCAAACAAGAATATCAGAAATAATAAAAGGCGCAAGAAGGATAACAGCAGATACAGCCCTCCGTTTCTCCAAATACTTCGGCAATTCCCCCAAATTCTGGCTCGGTTTACAAACTGACTTTGATTTGGAAGAACAACAACTGGCAAAAGCCGCAATACTCAATAATATCAAACATCACTCAGCAAATGCTGCATAAGTGAGATTTTCAACTACCCTAAACAAATAATCCCCTCACATTTCCTTTTTCCTATTATTTTTATGCTTCTAATCCTTAATAGGGATTTACACAAACCATGAACGATCAATTTAAGGAACTTAAAATGCGCAACTGGACGGAAAACAAGGCGCATTCAAGCTGGCAGATTTTTAAAATTATGGCAGAGTTTGTACAGGGTTTTGAAACCCTTGCCAAACTCGGTCCCTGCATCTCTATATTCGGATCAGCACGTACCAAGCCCGGTAACCGTTATTACGAATTGGCAGTAGATATCTCCAAACGCCTTGCAGAGGCAGGCTTCGGTATCATTACCGGCGGTGGTCCCGGTATAATGGAAGCTGCAAATATGGGGGCTGCAATGGCAAAGGGTAAATCCGTAGGACTTAACATTTCTCTCCCTTTCGAACAAACTTGCAATCCCTATGTTGACAGAGACACCATGATTGATTTCGATTACTTCTTTGTCCGCAAAGTAATGTTCACTAAATACGCACAGGGTTTTATTATGATGCCGGGCGGATGGGGTACTATGGATGAATTCTTTGAAGTTGCCACACTCATCCAAACCAGAAAATTCCTACAAGCACCTATGATATGTGTTGGATCTCAATACTGGTCCGGCTTATTCAAATGGATGAAAGAGACCATGGAAGAAGGAGAACACAACATAAGTCCTGGCGACCTTGAAATGATTAAAATATTTGATACTCCAGAAGAAGTAGTTTCTTATATCATTGATTTTTATAGTCACAACAAATTACAGCCCAATTTCTAAACAATGTCGAGACAATTAATTCCGGCTGACTTGGAAGAATATGCTGTGGATTATACTACTGCAGAAAGTAGCGTACTTGCTGCACTTAACCGCGAAACAAATATGAAAGTACCGCAGGCAGTAATGCTGTCAGGTCATCTTCAGGGGGCTTTCCTTGCTATGGTTAGCCACATGGTGCAACCCAAGCGAATACTGGAAATTGGTACGTACACCGGTTACTCTGCCATTTGTCTTGCTCAGGGGCTACAACCCGGCGGCATTTTGCATACCATAGAAATTGACGAAGAACTTTACGACATCACCCATAAATATATTACCCAAGCCGGGCTGTCCGGTAAAGTAATCCATCACATAGGCAATGCACCCGATATTATCCCTACCCTCAACGAAACATTTGACCTTGTTTTTATAGATGCTGATAAACCCAATTACGAATACTACTTTCATCTTGTATTCAATAAACTAAGAATCGGTGGTTATATCCTTGCAGATAATGTGCTGTACGAAGGTGATGTTTTACTCCCAATCGAAAAACAAAGCAAGAATGCAAGGGGTATCAGCAGTTTCAACAAAATGATAAAAGAAGATAGTAGAATTGAACATGTATTACTACCAATAAGAGATGGATTAATGCTTGTAAGAAAAATTCAGGATTAATTTTTTAGCATACAATACGTGTATAATGTGTTTACAGTAATTATTTTTTGTAAATAAATGATTATTACAATTTCTTTAAATAATGCAATGTAAATTTGCTACGGTTTTTTCTATTTACTCATAAGGCAAATTAATATTAAATTCTTCTTAATGATAAGAAATTTTCTTACCTGCATTGCATTCATATTTTTGGCAATCCCAAAAATTGTGGCACAGGATACATATACCGACCAGATAAATAAATATATTGAAAAATACTATCCCCTTGCCATCGAAGAACAGAAAAGGGTAGGTATTCCGGCTGCTATTACTATTGCACAGGGCATACATGAAACCGATGCAGGTAACAGTGAACTGATGACTAAGGCTAATAACCACTTTGGTATCAAATGCAAATCAGATTGGAAAGGAGAGACTTTTATTCATACCGATAATGCTCCTGATGAATGTTTTAAGAAATACCCCTCTGCCGAAGATTCCTACAAAGACCACTCAGACCATCTCAAGAAAAATCCCCGCTATGCTCCCTTATTCTCTTTATCACTTACCGACTACGCGGGTTGGGCTATAGGACTCAAAACTGCCGGATATGCTACTAACCCGCAATACTCGGTTAAACTGATAAAAATAATCGAAGACTATCATTTACAACAATATACCTACATGGCTATTTCAGGACCGGAAGCTAAAAACTACCCTGCTCCAGAAACTACTGCTATTGTTGTTAAAAAACCGGTTCGTACCAAGCCTAATGATGCAGAAAAAACAGATTCATTACGTAAAGTAGTTGACAGTTTGCGTATAGTAATGACTACAAAACAAAACCAGGCAAACAAATCTGCTGCAAATGAAAGCACACTGAAAAAAATTGCGGATAGTGCGCGCAATGTAGTAATGCAAAAAGCACCGGAGAAAAAAGAAGCCGATGGTTTTGATAGCAAGTACGACAGTAACAAGGTATTCGTAGTAAATGGACTTAAGGCTTTCTACGCTTATAAAGATGAAATGCTGCTGAAGTATGCCGTAAAATATAAAATGAGGTATCCCCGCTTGCTCGAACTCAACGACCTGCCCGATGCACCACTTCAAGCAAACATGGTAATCTATTTGGAGAAAAAATTATCCGAAGGTGCACATGCAAAACATACAGTTAAAGAAGGGGAGAATATGCAGCTTATCGCACAGATTGAAGGCATGCAACTCAAAAGACTTGCTGAACTGAACATGCTCGAAGCTAACGAAGAGCCTATCCCGGGTACTATACTTGAGTTACAAACCCCTGCAGATAAAAAGCCGGTTATCCTTGCTACAAGAAAAAAATCCGCTCCTAAGGCTGATGACAAATCCAAGAAACAAGCAGACAACGATTTCGTTGCCGTACCCCATCCTAAAAAAGCTGTATTAGACACTCCTAAAAAAGAAATTGGAGAAGATATTAAGATAGAACCCATTGCTGAAAAAATTGTAAAACGCCAGCCTGCTCTACTAAAAGAAGATTCATCGGCTGAAGACCTCACCGGACTGAAAGCTGAATTGGATAGGGTGGTATATGTTGACAATAGCAAACTGAAACAGACACAACAAAAAGCAAAGCCTGCCCCACAACGTGATTTGCAAAGAATTGACCCTGACAATGATGGAGAACAAGTACCTGTAGCAAAAGTGGTAAAAAAAGAACCGGTAAAGAAAGAACCTGTCAAAAAAGCTAAAACCAAAACATATAAAATCAAAAAGGGTGACACCCTATCCGGCATTGCTGATAAATTTGATGTATCCATTAAAGAACTACGCAAGTGGAACAATATCAAGGGCAATAATATCAGAGATGGGGTAACCATCAGGGTAGAATAATTTTGTCGGCATCACCAATTCAATAATGGCAAAATCTCAGGCAAAAAATACCGGTAGTTCTGCAAAGCAATTCAATCAAAACCCTGTGACAACTTCAGGTGGCAACGGTGCATTCTCTTTAAAAAAAGTGTACATCCTACTTGCTGTAATAGTAGTAGTTCTGTATGCCAATACCCTCCAGAACGGATACGTTATGGATGATATCCTTGTTCTTCGGGATAATACCTTAGTCACGCAAGGAATTAAGGCAATACCCCGACTGCTTTCAACCACCCACATGTTCGGGTATATGAACATCACTAATGACCTGTACCGTCCACTGTCGTTAGTAATGTTTGCAATAGAATACCAGCTTTTTGGTCCAAACCCTGCCGTAGGACACTTCTTTAATATCGTTGTATTTATCGGTTGTGTATTACTGTTATTCCGCTTTCTGCTCCTATTATTGGGCGAAGATAAAACAGCCATTGCCTTCATAGCTACACTATTGTTTGCAGTACACCCAATCCATACAGAGGTAGTTGCCAATATAAAAAGCAGAGACGAATTACTTTGTTTCCTATTCTCATTTACAACATTGGTCCAGTACACAAAATATGTGCGTACCAACAATATTATTGCACTCCTTACCGGAACTTTTACTTTGTTCCTTGCCTTGCTGTCTAAAGAAACTGCAATAACCTTTATGGGCATAGTACCCCTGCTTTTTTTCTTTTACATTAACGAAAACAAAAGACGTTCACTATTTGTTACACTCGGTTGCATTATAGCATGTGGTGTATTCTTGGTTATCCGTTCAGTAATACTAAACAGCTTTCATGCAGATATTGTAAACGTCACTCAGGATTTTGCAATCAATGCATTGTACAATGCACCTTCTACCTCTATCCGTATTGCCACAGAGATATTTGTCATGGGTAAATACCTATATCTTCTTTTCATTCCCTATCCGCTTCTTTGTTTTTATTCTTTCAGCAGTATTCCTTTTTATGGATTCGGTAATACTTGGGTATTGCTCACTATAGCCGTTTATGGATTTCTATTCTACTTAATCATCAAGGGATTGGCTCAAAAGAATAAAGACCTCTATGCTTTCGGCATTCTATTTTATCTAATGACAATTTCTCTTGTCTCCAATTTTTTCTTCATCATTGGCTCCCAAATGTCAGAGCGGTTTCTGTTCCTGCCATCAGTGGGATTTTGTATTTGTATTGCTGTTTTTGCAGGTAGATTTATTGATGGCAACTTAAATTCCATCGGCTCTATTTTTAAAAGCAAGCAGCTCAAATTTATACTAATACCCGTCTTGGTTATTTTCAGCGGGATGACTATCGCCAGAAATAAAGACTGGAGCTCCGGCAACGAATTGTTTAAAGCTGATGTAACTAAATCTCCTGATGACTGCAGGTTAAATCATTTTTATGCGCTTTCACTCATACATGATGCCAAACAGGAAAAAGATGCTCTTGTTCAGAAACAATACCTCAACGAAGCCATTAGTTACTTGAATCATGCTATTACGATTTATCCCGATTTTGCCGAGGCACATGTGCAGTTGGGTATCATTTACGATATTTTCCACCAATACGATTCCGCTGAAAAACATGACCTACGGGCTTTAGAGATAAATCGTACCAACTCTTTTGCAACCAATTCTTTGGCATCCGTTTATTATGGTCAGAAAAAATTCCCGCTGGCTATTCAGATGTATAGAAAAACACTTGCCATCAGTCCTGATTATAAATTGGCACGTATTAATCTTGCACACTGCTTCTTGGAAAATGAACAATACGATTCATCAATCTTTTACTTCCGTCAGGTACTTGCAGCACAGCCTGATGTGTTGCTGGCACAACAATGTATTGCACAATCATTCTTCAAATTGCAGCATTATGATTCTGCCGCTTTCCACTTCAAACAGGCTGCTGCTTTAAATAACGGTGACCCGGATGAGATGACCAATGCGGGTGTTGTCTATATGACCGCCCAAAGATACCCTGAAGCTATAGAGCAATTTCTTGCTATCCTGCGTATGCACCCCAACTATGCTTTAGGGTACAGCAATCTTGGTATGGCGTATTACAACAACAAAGAGTACCGTAATGCGATACAAGCCCTCACCCAAGAAATGAATATGAGCCCCCAAGACAGGTCTAATGCACCCACCATTGCAAAAGCCTACCGAGAACTCGGCAAAACAGATAGTGCAAAGATATTTGAGGCAATGAGCAGATAATATTTAGAGTAACCGATTAC
>Ga0007882_10001374_pt1 | contig 14175 bp, 24 predicted proteins | sample CryBogCBH12Aug01_FD_71195 | JGI IMG/M metagenome (GOLD analysis project Ga0007882, IMG submission 71195) | Freshwater microbial communities from Crystal Bog, Wisconsin, USA - CBH12Aug09.1 | ecosystem: Environmental > Aquatic > Freshwater > Lake | place: Crystal Bog, Wisconsin, USA | collected... | reverse complement strand
CATAATAGTCATTTTACTGGAGCTTTTACTGGAGGTGAGCCTGCCGACGTCATGTAAACCATTGCCGCACAAGCGGAAATATTTGGAGGCGAGGGTCGGAATCGGACTGAATCACCGATTCAGAACACCATAAAAATAGCAAAAACCCCTGTAAAATCAATAACTATTCGCGTTTACTCGCCACTATTTTTCACTACTTTCCAGTGCTTCTACTGACAGTTTCACTGACAGTAAGGATTTCCATTGCGTTGCCGATCAGAGTTGGTCGTTCACCTTGCATTATAGCGATGGTGAAGTAGCATCCACGACATGCCAATTGTTCATAAGCAATGGAAGATAATAATTGAGGACAAGGCTCCATACGACGGGCTGGGGTTCTTGGATGTGTTTGCAGGCGAGTTCATTTTACCTATTGAGCCTAAGCTCCGGCGCTTTTGGTGTTCGCGTTACTGGGATGGGACCGGCAAGCATATTTTACTTCGGTTTGAAACGGAGAATTACGATGATGTAAAACACAGCATCGAAGCTATCCAGAAAATATTCGGGACTGAAGCTTTTGAGGAAGAATCTTATGACTTTGTGGGCGACCTCGGTCATGGTGAAAAGGAGCGTTTTATGGGAAGTGATGCGCGGGACAAGGACCCAAAGAAGCGGGCTGATCTCGTTTATGACTTTCTTACGGCTTCAGCGAGGTTGTATTTGGGGTGTCTAGTCAAGGATGCGGATGGACATTGGCGGCTGGAAAAGGACACGCATAGCGGCATGAATAGGGAAACGCCAATGCAGGCATTTCATCACCTGTTTTGCAACATGACGAATGTTCCGACTTACGTGGTTCTTTTCGCGGCACCGGGAGCCGCGGCAGGCGGTCTGGCTGTTCTCGTAGAGAGTGACATGTATGCCGGGCAAGTTGCTAAGGAGCATCCCGACTGGGCGGGTCAGCTAGCCAAGGTGCGTTTCTGACTCTGGGTCATGTCCTGTTTTGCCAGCTCAATTCCCCCACAGCTACGGATTAACAACGGTCATTCCGATTTTCTTGACCAAGTCGCCCTGGCGCGTGTCGAACGTGCAAAACTCGGTCACGCCGACCAGCTTGGCGGCGGCGACGTGCAAAACGTCCAGCGTCCGGCAGCCAACGGCTGACGTGTAGTTCGCGGCGATGGATTCCGCCTCGCCGAAAACACGATGCCACAAGCCGCCGCTGGAAATCAGCAACCCGGCGGCGATGTCGTTTTCCACTTCCTGCCAGGCGGATTGAACTTCAACCGGCGTCAGCCGCTTTTGAAACACGGCCAGATTCAGCGCGTTCCGCAATTCGAGGCGGTGAAACGCGGTGAAGGGCAATGGGGCCGGGTTGGCCGTGCGCCAAGCGTCGGCTTTCGGCGAATTGGCGTCCGTCGAGTAGAGCGAGAACAACAGGCTGGTGTCGGCGTAGGTCTTCACCAGCGTTCTTCGGAGCGGGACACCAGCACCATGTTGGGCAAAACCTTGTCGCCAAAAATTTGGCGGCGGCGGGCGGCATAGTCTGGCAATGCGGGAACGCTGCCGCCATTCTGCCCCTTGGCTGCGGTGCCGGTTCTTTCTTCCAACGCATCCAGCAGCCAGCGGGCAACCTCCCACTGATCCTGGGCGGGCAGTTGGCGCAAGGCTGATTCAATTTCCAGAACCTTACTCATGGCCATACGATACCAGAACAGCCGCGCCTTTGCGAGCCATTTTCGCGACCTGCTCGCCAGCACTTTCCTTTCCGTCCTGCGGAAAGGGCGCGGAGCGTTAAGGCCAGCGCGAGCGGATAATGGAGTCCAGAGGCCATGCCTCTGGCGGCGGGGTTTGGGGACGGCAGCGGAGTCCCCAACCGCAAAACCCGGCTGAACCGTCACCAGTCCAGCCGGGGCATTATTGTGCGGTGCGTCAATCCTCGTCCGGCATCATCAAAGTGATGGTGGGGTGCGGGTCGTCCATGTCGAGGGGGCCGCAAGTGGCAACCAGTTTCACAAGGCGGGCGGCGCGGTTGTCGTTGCGCACATACAAGGCGACCGGCAACCGGGTGCAAGCTGCACCTGCCATTTGTCCTCGGCTGCGCTGGATGGCAAAGCGGGTCATCCAGACAACATCCCAAAGGCGTCCGGCTTCATCCTGCCCGGTGACGCCTTGCGGCACTGCAACGTAATTGTCATAAACGGCGCGGGTCAGGAACATGGGAAATTTGATTCCGGCTTCCTGCGCCGTCTTGGTCACGTCCACCTGATAGCCGTCGGCAACGGCTTGGGCGCGGGTGTAGGCGTAAATGATTTCGCCGAATGGATTTTGATTATTCATGGTCGTTTGCTGTGGTAAAAAGCGCCGTCTGCGCCGTCTCGGCGATACGCCGGGCCATTTCAGCCTCGGCGCGTTCGCGGGCAATGCGTTGGCCGTCAATCCCGGTTTCCACAATCAAGTTGAACGTGGCCGGGGTGAATCCAAATTCATGCTGCGGGACAGGCAAACGGCGGCGGTTTCGTTTCATGGCATTAGGCGGCTAGGCGGTCGGCGGCGAAATAACTGCCGTAACGCTTCCGGGGGTCGTAGTTCGCGGGTTCAATCGCGACCGTGCCGCAAGGGTGCTGCCATGCTTGCCGGGTGTTGTTCCAATGGAAGCCAAGCTGCGCCAACTGCTGCCGAATCTCGGCGGCGGGAATCTCTTTGAATTGAATCCAAACCCACTTGCCCACAACCTCGGCAACCTCAAAAAAGCTGGGCGTTTCCCGGCGGAGCAAAGCCAGCAAGTTTTCCGTGTTCAAGGCGCGGTTCTGAAACCGCAAGTCAAAATCAATCGGCAAACGTGACGTTTTTCCAGACGCCGTTTCCCCGGCTGCGCTGGTTTTTGAAACCGACGATGGCCGGACATTCGCTGGTGCTGACGCTTCATTCTTTTTCTTTGTTGTTTTCATAGCTTTTTTTTGAAACCGCTGTCCGTCACCCTGCTGTTTGCTGCTCGCTTCACTTGTCGGGGAGACAGCGAGCCGTGCGCGGGAGCGCATTGAAAACCCAGCGAAAGCTAAAACCGTGACAGTGGCGGAAAGGGCGAAAGGGAAGCCGCTGGCGCGGTTTTTGATCTCGCTCCTAACTCTCGGCGCGGTGGCGGACCAGTGAGCAGCAAACAGTGGGGTGGCGGCGCGCGTAAAAAAGGCGAAGACAAACAACCACAAACAAGACTCCAAGCCCCCGGCAGGGCCGTTTTCACCATATCCGCTTTAGCGGGCGCAACTGGCGGGCTTCACTGCGCACGCATGAAGCGTGACGGGGCGTTACCGCCTGGCCTGTCTCCAAAATTGAATCGAGCCGGTAAGCGGCGCGGAATGCTCCGCCGGGCTGGGGGGAACGGAGCATGGAGCGGCAAGCGTGAGGCCGGTTCAATTGCCGGAGTCAGGCAATTCCCCGGCGGCAGTCTGCGATTTTGAGCGAAGGCAGCCGGAGCCAAAGGTCGCAGTCTGCCGCCGCATCAACCGGGGCGCGGGGCCGCGCGGTTCTGACGTGTGGCCGGGAGCGCGTAGCGGGGAGCCGTGGCTTTGGGGTGCGGGGGGAAAGCCGCAAGGCTCATCCGCGAAGCGCGGACGGCCAGAGGTCAGACAAACATGGGGGACGGCCAAGTGGCACGAGTTGCGCGGTGGCTTGCCACGCTGAAAGCGAGCGTCAAGCTCGTGCCTCTTGGACGGCGGGGGAAGCTGTTTCGTCCAAAAAGCCTGTGGCGTCGGCAGAAAGGTTCACCGGCTGGACGGAAATAAGTCCTGCTCTTTCACCTTCAATGCCTTCGCCAGATAAACCATTTCCGAATCTTTGACGCAACGAAGTTGGGCTTCGATTTTGGAAATCGTGTTCTCTCCGATGTCCCAACCGGCGTGGGTGCAGCGCGCCGACAACATGGCTTGCGTCAGCCCTTGGCCGTAGCGAATTCTTCGCACGACCGGGCCGATGATGTTTTGAGGAGCGGATTTGCCCACGGTTTGCCATTGACGGTAGGCGACAGCGCGTTACTATTTCTTCCGCTTTCGGAAGAAAGTGCTTATGGAAACAAATTGCCAAAGCTGTTCCCGTCCGTTTCGCAAGACACGGCGAACCTTCCGGTTTTGTCCACCACCGTTTTACAGCGCGGCTTCCGGTTTTTGGATTCAAACTGGTAAAGCCGTCGCCTCAAGGTGGTGTTTGCACACCGGTCGATGGAAGGCAAGAAATGTGTTGCAAAAGCCAATATCCGTGTTGTCTGAACTACGCGCGTCGGGTTCAATTGACGGGCTTTGGAAGAGGAGGCGGGCCTTCATCTTACGGAGCCAGAGGGACATCGAATGCAAACTGATGTGGAAAGTCCGCTTGGTTGCGGATTTTGTGCCGACTGGCTGGACTGCCGCCGCAAACGGCGTTCACAGCGACGACGCACTTGATTTGTCTTGAACCGCCCATTCAGAACCTTCAAATGCTTTACCCACAATTTTTAATAACGCGGAGTCCAGAAACCGCAACAAACGGGGCGCATCCGAAAAGCCATACGAGTAGGAAAACGTTAAGTAAATAATATGGCAAATAACCAACCACAATCCAAAGTCACCGTTGCGCTAGTATGTTTGTTTCTTGGCAGTCTTGGCATTCACCGGCTAATGATGGGGTTTAAGAACTGGTGGGTGATGTTGATCGTCACAATTTTTACACTTGGAATCGGCGGTTGCATTTGGGCATTAGTTGATTTTGTTCGGATACTAACTGGCAGCCTTAAAATGGCTGACGGACAGAACCTGCAATAAATGATGTATGATTCACAAAATCGTTTTCTGGAAGTCCGGTGTTTCTGGTGCTGCCAGCACAAACTCATTGTTTTTTTACGCTGTGCTGGTCGCTGAAACTCCTGCCGCTTGGAACCAGCCCAGGAAGAAAGTGGTAGCCATTATGCCCTTGGGTGATGGCACACCACAACCAGCTCAACTGGTTGATTTTGTTGAGGCAGCCGACGAGATTGCTGCGTTGGATTGGGCAAAGCGCACACTGGATGCGTTGCCGGAACTCAAAGAGCATCAATCTCAAATCAGTTGGAACGCCAAATAACAATTGGAATCCGTTCGCGGAGCAACACCATGAAAAAATCAAAATGGTTTTTTTGGAGTTTCATCCCGTTTATTAATTTTGCGGCTTGGATTCACGCCGCAATCCGAACGGGGCGAAATTCATACTATTGGTTTGTTGCGATTTATGCGCTTCCTTTCACATTTGCGTTGGTCATGGGAATGGTCGAGGACGGTTTAGGGCTATCCAAACAGGACATGGAAAAGGGAAACAATTGGGGAAGCACGCTTGCGGCTATTTTGTGGATTGGTGGAATGATACACGCTTTATTGAAAAAGGACACCGTGGATCAGCAAATCCAAGCCCATGAAATCGGCAAGGCAAAAAAGGTTTTGGGCGTGGAACATTCAAAATCCCAGTCGCCAGACAAGATTCCAACTCCGCTGGAGGCAACACCTCAACCTCGGCCAAACGAAGTGGCAACTCCAGCGTCTGTATGTCAGCCGTCGGTTGCACCATCCAGCAAGGTTAATCAAAAAGGAACAATACTCGATTACAGCATCCAGAAAAGCGAAGGCATCATAAGTGGAGACGATAACAATCGCTACAAATTCGCCGGGGCGGAATGGAAGGCGTCTGTCGCGCCGACACGCGGACAGCGAGTAAATTTTGAAGTCGTTGATGGGCGTGCGGTGGACGTGTCTTAAGCAGTGCCGAAATCGTTGAAACACAAACTTGAAACCGGCCAGATGAACATACCATGAAAGGAACAATTCTTGATTTTAGTGTCCAAGCTGGCGAGGGCATAATCTCTGGCGACGATAATAGTCGCTACAAGTTTTCAGGCACGGAGTGGAAGGCATCTGACGCGCCAGCGCGCGGCCAAAGGGTGGATTTTGATGTTGCCAACGGACGCGCCACTGAAGTTTATCGAGAAATGGCAAAAGCGGTAATTGAGTCCCGCACTGAAAAGCCATCGGAAATTGATCTCAAAGGGTTGCCGCCTTACTACCAAGAGGAGTTCAAGAAAATATGGGAGTCAGGTGAAGTTTACAAAGGAAAGTGGAATTGGGCGGCGTTTCTATTTGGTGGTTTTTGGGCTTTAACAAAAGGGATTTGGCTTTCTGCGGTGATTAGTCTCGGTGCTGCTATAGTCACCGGGGGTCTCGGTGGCATCATTTACTGGTTCATATTCGGGTTTCGGGGGAACTACATCTACTACACCCTTCATGCAAAAGGGAAACAGTTGCCCGCTTAATTTTCCAATCTAAACATCGAAGCATTTTCACCTAAAGAAAGCCAACTGCACCATGAAAGGAACAATCCTAGATTTCAGCATCCAGGCAGGTGAAGGCATCATTTCTGGAGACGACAACAACCGCTACAAGTTTGCAGGCTCGGAATGGAAAGAGGCGGATGCACCCGCGCGCGGACAAAGGGTGGATTTCGATCAAGAAAATGGCAGGGCAATTCAGGTCTTTTTGGAAATGCCAAAAAATGAACCCCGAACAGAACGGCAGACCAATGAGGAAATTAAAAGTGCAGTTACAAGAAATTCAGGGAGCCAACACACAACCGAAGAAAAACTCCTGATGGACCGCGTTGCAAAACGGTCTGCCACGCGGGACCGTATGGTTGCGAACAATAAGATCCGGGTAATCGTCTCTGCAATAATCGTCGGTTTAGGCTTGTTGTCATTGATTGGAACTCTTGTTGGAGGCAAGGAAGGAGTCCGCAATTCGCTGTCAGGCAGCCTCAAATGGTCAAACGAGGCGCGTGATGCTGGCCTTGCCGGCGACGACTATGCCGCCCGAATGGTAGCTGATGTAACAGGTCTCACAGATCACGAATACATAAGCAGCATCGGGTCGGCTGTGGGTTTTATGCTTTTTGGCGGCATGATCTGGTTGCGCTGGAAACCACTTTGGGAGGGATGGCCGTTTATGCGAGCAAAGTCATGGACGGGAGCGGTGTTCTTTTTTATCGGCTTTATGACCTTAATCACTGAAATTTGCCGAGGCGACCAAGGCGGAATTACAGGGGGCATCATTTTTGGTGGAATAGGCGTCTGGCTATTTCGGTCTGGCATCGCCAAGACCAGAGCGATTGTTATGCACCTGTCTGCATTACCGGTTAAAGGATGACACAACAAGCTGAATCGAATAATGGGCTGGCTCACGGCGGGGCAAACTTCCATTACAAAAATGGGACGGGCTGTTAAGCCCGCCCCGTAGTTGGTTATTTGTTTGATTCGGAAGCGATGCGGAGCGTAATGCGCCCATCGAGGGGCACCGTTTCAAGCTGGATGTTGAAGCCGTTGCCGTCGGCGTGTGCCCACGCGCTGCCGATGCGTATCCAGTAGTTGTCGCCGCCTTCGCGATTGCGGACGTTGTAGGCGTAGTGGCTCGGCATCCTGGACGTGGCGGTTTTGGTTTCATTGGTATCAGTCATTTGAAGTCTCCTTTTTTGAGTTATCGGGCTGCGCCAATCGCGGCCTGATGGCACTGGTAGGAAGTCCCTCATAGCCTGGGCGAAGCGCAACGTGCAACCGGAAAATTGGGGGAAACCTCCGGGGGAACCGATTTTCTGGTAGCGCGGACTGGCGGGGACTTCAAGGTGCCAATCAAATGGGCGGCGTTGGCGTGGCCGCAAGTCCATCAGGAGACGGTTGGCTGATTCGGAACCAAACCGCGCCGGAACCGGGCCACATGCCAACTGGACGGCGGGCCAGCCTGCAACCGGCGGCGACATGGCCATGTGCGGGCGCACCCTGCACGTCATCCCCTACCACATGGGGCTACAAACGGTGCTCCAATGTCAACGACGTTGCCCGCATGGAGCAATGCACTTCCATCTGCACACGAATTAGACCCGGCTGATTCGGAGACCCCACAAGCATCTCAAACTGCGGAGGCAACGTGCTATTGGGCAAGAAATGCCCGGCTGTGCGCATCGCCTCCTACCTTGGACAAAAAGGCTGGTTGCCTGAGCACATGCTGGCGCTGTGCATCAGACCTTGTTCCAAGCCACTGAAAACGGCGTTTAGCAAGAAATGTCGCTGGCCGACTCCGACTCTATCTATGTGGTTGTCAACATGCGGTCCATGACGCGTATGTGCTGGCGTGGCCCTGCCTTTGCGCCCGTGAAAAAAACCGCTGACAGCGGGGAATGGGAACACTCCGGGCGGTTTTTACAGTGATTGTTCGTTTGCAGGTTGCCTCTCCGTGCTCGCTTCCATATAGACTGGCCATGCGACACAACGACAAAACTCTCCCGCCCTTTCACCCCGACACAATCATCAGGGATTTGGGCGGTGGTGATGCCTTCCGAATTTCTGACGCGCTGACGGGTGTTTGCGTGTTTGGAGCCACCGGCAGCGGGAAAACATCCGGCCCTGGCAAGCACTTGGCCTATGGCTACCTCGCCGCCGGATTCGGCGGACTGGTTCTTCTTAGTAAGCCATCCGAGTGCCTCCAGTGGCAGGAATGGGCAGCCGATACGGGACGGCAGGAGGATTTGGTCATCATTGACCCCGCAGGGACTTGGCAATTCAACGTAATTGAGTGGGAATGCAATCGTTCCGACGGTGGCGGCGTCAGCATTAATGTTGCCAACATGCTGGATGAGTTTGTGCTCGCCGCTGCTGGCAGTGCGGAAACCGGCGGTGGGAGTGAGCGTTTTTGGACCGATGCAGTGCATCTGTTGAATGTGAATCTCGTTGATTTGGCGTTACTTGCAAATGTGAAGATTACGCTGCCCTTTCTGCATTCCATCGTAACCACTGCCGCCTATAGCCCGGACCAGCTTGAGGACCCGGCTTGGAAAGCAAACAGCTTTTGTGCCGCCACCATCGCCGAGGCGGAGCGAGTCACCGAAAAGGGGGACGCAGATGCCAGGGCAGATTTCCAAAACACAAGAGATTATTGGGAGAGGCAGTTTCCGCAGCTAAGTGAGAAAACACGCAGCGTTATCACGTTGATGTTTTCCATTATGGCACACCCTTTCACGAGCAGCCCTCTGCGGAAACTTTTTTCTTCGGGAACGACGATCACACCAGAAGCGACGTTTGATGGCACAATAATTATTGTTAATTTACCGGTCGCTCAGTGGCGGGCTGTGGGCCGCATGGCCAACATCATTTGGAAGTGCGCCTTTCAAGCAGCGGTGTTACGAAGGACGCAACCCGCCGACCGAAAACCCTACCTGCGACCGGTCTTCTTGTTCGCTGATGAGGCACAATATTTCATTAGTAAAGGGGATGCCGAGTATCAGGCGGTCGCACGTTCGGCAGGTGGCGCGAGTATTTACATGACGCAAAACCGCGAAAGCTACAAACGCGTGCTCAAAAATGATGACGCTGTGGATTCGTTGTTAGGGAACCTGACTAACAAGTTTTTTTGCGCAAATTGCGGCGAAACGAATGACTGGGCCTCGCGGTTACTGGGTGAACGCTGGGTGCATATCATCAGCACTAGCGCCGGTCAAAACAACAACCTGATGAGCCAGCAACCATTTGCCAGCCATAACGCAGGTGTGACCCGCACGGAACAGAAGCGCAATTTTATAGACGCGGCCAGATTCACCACCCTGAAACGGGGCGGTCCCCAATACGAGCACGTTGTTGAATGTGTTGTTTACAAGGGAGGCCACTTGTTTTCAAACGGCAGGGATGTCATACCTTTTAAACTGCTATCCATCAATCAAATACAAACATATATGCCATACCAAAACACAGATAACTCCTCCATGTCTCAACGTAACGCTTCGGCGGAATGGCTGACCGGCCTTCCGGCTCTGACGCTGATGGTGCTCACCAGGAAACGTATTGGATACCGCCTGCTTGGACCCGTGCGGCTATTCCTTATCTCCGCAATCCTGGCGGTGGTGGCCATTCTCGCCATGCCAGCCAATAACGACCTCGGCCCCTGGGCACTGCTGCTCTTTGCCGTCCTGGTTTTCGTCAGCGGCATATCGCAGAGAATTCAGCGATGGCGGGAAATAGACCAAAATGTCTTCGACCACAGTTTCTATATCGGGGAGAGCGCCTTTCAATTCACATGGTTGCCGCAATTCATGCTGTGTCATCGGCGCTGTGCCCGCTACGTTGAACCCCTATTTTGGGTGACTTTAGGGTTCCTAATGCTGCCGCTTCTCACGTTGTTTGGCCTGTGGTGCATTTTCGCGGGCGTCTGCTTACGCGTGTATGAGGACGCGATTTTCCGGCGCGAGCGAAATAGGGACTTGGATATTGCCGACAGCGTCATCATCAGCCAGCGCCACGCGCAGGTGGTGAGAAGCCAAGAAACCACACCGCCCTTTCCTGAGCCGCCGAAGGAAGTTATAGCGGCAGGCGTAGGGCCAGACATTTTCCAGCGAATCGGTTGCCGGAAACGAGAAAACAACACATCAACACCAAAAAACACATGCAAAACTCCGTGAACAAACTACGCGCCCGCGAATACGTCAACATATATGCCGTCGTGGGCTGCTTCATCGTCCTAATCGCCATCATCCCCGGCATGACTTCCGCCATGCTGTGCATTATGGAAATCATCATGTGCTGCCAGATTGGCAGAATCTATCGAGGCGACCGCTTTACCATTCAGGAGGCTATGGCCATGTGCCGCATAGTCGGCTTTGTTGCCATCGTGGCCCCAATGATTGCCTTGGAAATCATCAACCTGGTTCCCATCCTTGGCTGGCTGATAAAGGCCGCCGTAGCCGCCGGTATCATGAAGGGACTGGGGGAGGCCATTATTGCCCGCTACGAAAAGGCGGAACGCGAATTGGCAGTCGAGCCGCCGCAGATACGTCCCCCGGCCATCGAAGCCTCACACGTCGCTATGCTCGCGGCTCCTGCCGCCGGCGTCACCTGTGCCAGCGCAACCGGGGTGTCCGTGGAGGAACGCTTGGCGAAGCTGACAGAGTTGCTGGGCAAGGCTTTGATTTCACAAGCCGAGCATGATGCCAAGCGGCGTGAAATCCTGGCCGGGATGTAAATCACCGGACACCGGGTCTGGCCAGCGACGCCAGATCCGGTCTGCCGAGGTTCAAGGGCGGGCCACGCCCTTGCGAAAGCGGGGTGTCGGGGGCGATGCCTCCGACGCCGGTTCCAAGGGTGGCAACCTTTGGCGCGTATCCAACCGGCGGACGGTTGGCTTGGGCTGGGTCGAGGGGCAGGCAACGCCCCTCGTCGGAGTCCAGAGGCGGACAGTCTATGGCAGGTTTTTTAAGGACCTGCGCCCTTAAAACGGGGTTTCCAAAGGGGCCGTCAGCCCACTTTGGCGAGGAACATCGAGCATATCAGATATGCTCGATGTATAACCTCGCCTTTGATACTTTATTACTTTACTTCACCTGCCAACTTCGCTTTGCCGCCTCATCGGCCAGCCTCGCTGCTGCTCCCCCAGGCTGCCAGCGTCTCTCACAAAGACAAGCCGGGCCTTTCTGTGATATACTGTTCGGAAAGGAGGGGGTCGTCCGACTGTTTAGGGGTATGGCATTTTTCAGGCTCGAAGCAAAAGTGTTCGGACGCGAAAAACGCGGCAAGTCGGTTGTCGCGGCTGCCGCCTACCGGTCCGGGAAAAACCTCCACGATGACCGTGGGGGGAAGACCTACGATTACACGCGCAAGAGCGTCGTTAAATCTGAAATCGTCGCGCCGGAAGGCGCGCCCGCATGGGCGACTAATTCCCAAGACCTTTGGAGTGCCGTCGAAGCCAGCGAGAAAAGGGTTGATGCCCAGCTTGCCCGTGAATTCATCTTGGCAGTGCCGCCGGAAATTTCCGCCGACGGCCAATTCCAACTGGCAAAAGATTGGGTTAAGAGTGAACTGGTCAGTCGCGGGATGGTGGCGGAAATCTCCCTGCACCATCCCAACAGCGGCACTAATCCACACTGTCACGTCCTCTGCACATTGAGAAAATTGGAAGGTGATCATTTCAGCGCCAAAAAGCCAAGGGAATGGAATGACGTGGGCTTGTTGGTCAAGCAGCGCGAATCCTGGGCTGCCGCCGTCAATTCGGCACTCGAAAAAGCCGGGCGCAATGAGCGCGTGGATCATAGGTCATTGAAAGACCAGGGGATTGACCGCCTGCCGCAGCCCAAATTGGGCAGCGCGGCAATTGCCATGAAACAACGGGGCGTGGTTGAAGACCCGGAGCGATTTCAACTTTTCCGGCGCGTGAATATCATGAACCAGGTGCGCTCCATGATTAAAGCCGTCAAGCAACGCGGTGAAGTTCACCAGGTCGGCGTTGGCAAAACGTGGTGGCAAAAATCCATCAGCTATATGAAGCGCGTCCGTGATGAGGCGGAAAAGGCAGTCAAAAAGAGCCAGTGGAATCACTGGCGCAACCGGTCACGCGGCGCTGGCAAAGAGGGGCCGGAAATGAGCTTGTGAGTGATTATTATGAAAATTCCAGATGATGCAAAGCGTCCGGCACTGGACGCGATTGGCAACGCCAAAACGTTGGCGCAAATTGGCATGGTCAAAGCAACCGGCGGTGTGGCCATGTATGTGGCCCACATCCGCCAAATGGACCATCAGGCCGGGTTCCGTCCAAAAAAGGTTAAGCACTGCGCACTTGAAAGGGCAATATGAGCGATTTACTGGCACAATATCGGAAGCGTCCCGCCAGCGTCCCTGCGTCAGCGGTCATAACTCCCCCTGACGAGCCTGACGCGTATTGCGCTTTCGCGACGAAAGACCGGGTGGAGCGTTTGAAGATCAAGCTGGCCAAAGAAGCGACTCGTGCGCCGGGCTACAACAATCTTCTGGAAATCGTTTATGACAGCAACCGGGGCACGAATTTTGTTTTGAATTTCAATTTCATGATAGTGCTGGTTAAAGGCAAAAACCTGCAACCGGTCATCCTTGCCTTACTTGCCGGGACTGCGGATTACATTCAGGAATTCGACTCGAATTTCTGGAAGAAACCGGCGGATGACAAGTCGCCGTTTATTGAATCCATTGAAGTGGTTGTCATGGAAAAAGAACTTGGCAACCTGAATTCTGAACGGCCAAGCCTGTAAGCCGTAAGTTACCCACCCCGCCGCCTCGGCCTGCAATATGGGATTGCGCTCGGCGGGGCGTGGATAACTTGGGCGCTTTTTAGTATAAGAAAGGCAATGGGGTTATCCCTTTGATTTCATTGAATCGGCGCGGACAATTTCAGGCCGACAACGGACATTTTCGGGTTTTGTCCGGCCAGAAACGCGTTGAAAGTTTGGCCGAACTGTGACAGGATACGCGGAGTTCTCGACCAAAAAAAGGAGGTTAGAATGGCCGAAAATTCTCAAGGAAACCTGGTCACAACAAAGCGGGGCCTGCCCGTCTATCGCGTCAATCCAAGCATCCCGCCGTCAAATGGACTGGCAACACGCCACCGGCGGTTTGAAGTGCCGGGCGGCAAGGCCGCTGTCATCGTGGACAATACCAGCGGGGAAATCAAAGGCATAGGCGGTGTCGGCTTCTGGTGGCAAGAGGAAGTGGACGCCACCCGGTTTGTGAAGCTGTTTCTGGACGGCATCAAGCAAGCCTGCTGCCTGTCAAAATCCGGGATGCAGATTTTTGAGCTGGTCTATTACCAGATGCGCGAACATCCCGGCCATGACAAAATCGAATTGAGCCAATACCTTGCGCACGACCGGGGCATCAATGAACGCACTTTCCGGCGCGGTCTGCGCGAACTGCTGGAAAAGGAGTTTCTTTATCGGAGCACCAGCGACGGGGTTTTCTTCATCAACATTCGCTTTATGTTCAATGGCGACAGGCTGGCATTTGTGCGGACCTACCACTTGAAAGCCGACGGGCAAGGCCAGTTGTTGTGACGGCCTAAATTTCCGGCTCAAAACCCTGCCCCTTGCCTTTACCCTTGGACGGCGGCTTGGGGGTGGTCGTCCTGGCGTGTTTGACTTTCTGCTCCTGCTCCCATTCTTGCCGGACGGTGCTTCGCACCGTTTCCAGGCTGCGCTCGGAAATGGGATGCTGTCTGGCCCAGCCTGCGCGAACGCGCTGGCCCAGCTTGGTTAGCGCGGCCTCGGCGTTTGTTTGTTCGCGTGGCATACTCAGGCAATCAGTTTTCGGACTTCCTCAAGGCAGCGTCCGATTTTCATTCTGGCTGCATCATAGTTCACATTCTG
>Ga0007882_10001369_pt1 | contig 14192 bp, 15 predicted proteins | sample CryBogCBH12Aug01_FD_71195 | JGI IMG/M metagenome (GOLD analysis project Ga0007882, IMG submission 71195) | Freshwater microbial communities from Crystal Bog, Wisconsin, USA - CBH12Aug09.1 | ecosystem: Environmental > Aquatic > Freshwater > Lake | place: Crystal Bog, Wisconsin, USA | collected... | reverse complement strand
TGCTCCGGGAATTGTTGCGCGCCCGGGCCCGGGTGGAGACGGTGCATTTCCATCTGCGCACGAATGTCTCCGCCGTCCGCATGTATGAGGCGGCCATCGCCGAAGTGGCGGCGGTGTGCCGGAGCGCAGACTTCCGCCCGCAATATCTGGACATCGGCGGCGGCATTCCCATGCGCCGGGTGCTCTCGCGCGGCGGCAAGGTGCATGACGGCGAATTCGGCCTGCGCTCCTTTGCCCGGATGCTCCGGCAGTCCGCCAAGGCCTTCCCCGATTTGCGCGAAATCTGGCTGGAGAACGGGCGTTTTCTCACCACGAACAGCGGCGTGCTCGTGGTTCGGATTCTGGACGTCAAAGAACGGCGCGGCGTGCGCCAGCTCATCTGCAACGGCGGTCGCACGCTCCACGCCCTCGCCTCACTTTGGGAACAACACGCCCTGTCGCCGCTGCCGGCCCGCACCGGCGCGGAAACCCTGACCGTCGTCCACGGCCCGACGTGCATGGCCTTCGACCAATTGGCTCGCATCCCGCTGTCCCGCCGCCTGCGGGCGGGCGACCATCTGCTCTGGCTCGATGCCGGGGCCTATCATCTCGCGTGGGAAACCGGATTCTCGCACGGTCTCGCCGCCGTCCTGTGGCACGACGAGCTGGGCCTGCGCCTGGCGCGCCCAGCGCAGACGTTCGGCGAGTGGTGGGCGTGGGGAACGGGGACGGCGGAAGATAGAAGATAGAAGCTGGAAGATGGCACTCGGCTCGCCCTACCATTGGATGTTGGGCGTTCGGTGTTGGTTGTTGGATGTTCCCCGCCTTCAGCCTTTAGCATTTAGCCTTCAGCCTTTTCCCCTCAGTGTCCCAGCAGTTTGTGGAACATCTCGGGGCCGTTTTGCCAGAAGATGATGGCCACGCCCATCAGCGAGCCGCCGGCGATGATGCCGGAGGCAACGGGATACGTATATTCTTCCGCCGCGAGCGGCGATTTCTTCTGCCACGCATAGGCAATGACCGCACCGATGAAAAACAGCACGCCGTAATACCACTGGAAAATCCACGCCAGCCCGAAGCCGGCCGCCGACGGCAGGTATTTTTGCTGCTTGGGAAAAATCATGGGCAGCACCGTGAACACCAGGCCGAGGAGGCCGCCGATGATGATGCTCCACACCTTGGCTGGCTCGAACGCTTCCAAGCCCCGGCTGAGGGCTTTCGCCACCGCCGCCCAAGTCTGGGCCGCCGGCGCGGGGAACTGGTCTGAGCCGATGACCGACGCGTTCGGCACGAGCACCGCAAACGCCAGCACACTGACCAGGGTGCCAATGAAAATGCCGGCGAACTGTGCCAGAAATTGTTTGCGCGGATTGGCCCCCAGCAGATAACCGCTTTTCAAGTCCGTGAGCAAATCGGCGGAGGAGCCGGCCGCGCCGGCGGTAATGTTCGCACTCATCAGATTCACGTTGATGTTGCCCGGGCTGAGCACGCCGAAGGTGAGCTGCGTCACTTTGCCCAGCGGCCCGATGGGCGTGGTATCCGTCTCACCCGTGATGCGGCAGGCCACGAGTGCGAGCGCAAAGGACATCATCACCGCGAGAGCACTTTGCCAATACGGCATGCCAAACGAGGCGTGCGCCAGCCAGCCCAGCGCGATGAGCGAAACCAGTTGCCCGAGGGCGAACCACGAGACCGGCGTTTCAATCGCCTCCATTTCATTCGGCAGGCCGGATTGGCGGGCGAACAGTTTCCCAAATCCCTTGAATGCCCGCGCCACCGTGCGCCATTGCAGGGCAAAGCCCAGCAGGCTGGAGGTGACCATGCACGGCACGCCGAACCACAGGCTCCATTGCACGCAGGCGCGGAAGCCGCCCTTCGCGTCAATCAGGCCGAGGTGCTGGAATTCCGGCACAAAAATCATCCAGCACGCCAGGCTGCCGATGAGCATGCTAAGGCACACGCGCATTCCCATGATGGCCCCGGAGGCGATGAAGATGGGTTCCCAACTGAACATCACTGTGCGCCCCATCCAGAGCGGGCCGAACAGGACGCCGTTGAGCTTGGTGATCAGGGCGTCGCTGGAATAATTGGCGAGCCGGGGAATCACGCCGAAACCGTCGTGCCAGAAATTATCCACGGCGGCAACGAGACCGGCGAGGCCCAGCGCCTTGGCCGCGCGCATGCCCTTGGCCCCGTGCGAATGCAGGGCGCGCAGGGTTTCCGCTGCCGCCACGCCGCTGGGAAAGCGCAGTTGCTCGATGTTGATGAGCTGCTGTTTCATGGGGATGGCCATGGTCACGCCCAGCACGGCCAGAAAGAACACCCACGCCAGCGTGAGCGGAATAGGCAGCGCGTGGCCGTTCAGCAGGATGAACGCCGAAAAAGCCGAGACCAGCGTGCCGCCGGTCGAGCAGCCGGCCGAACTGGCAGTGGACTGCATGCAGTTGTTTTCCAAGATGGTCATCGGCGTTTTGGCCAGGCCAATTTTGGTGAGCGCCGTCCAAATGGCATACGAAAGGATGCAGGCCGTGATGGCCACGCCCATGCCCCAACCCGATTTCAGGCCGATGTAAAGATTAGTCAGGGAAAGGATGCCGCCGAGGAGCGAGCCCATCAGCACCGCGCGCCAGGTGAGCTGGCGCATGGAATCGCCGCGCCCTTTATAAACCTGCTCGAACCATTGGCGCTCGATTTCCGCCGGCGTGCCGGTGAAGCCGGCGAGCGGCAGTTCAAAATCTTTTTCCGGCCCGGCCTGCGGGTTATGGTTGCCCGTTTGCATGGGCCGCAATTTCAAGGATTCGCCGCCAACAGGCCAGCTTTATTATGCAGGGCGTTGCGGATGGCAGGCCGGTAATTGTCGCGGAGCGACCCGGGAAATTAGCCAGCTACGAAGTGGCTGGAACCCCCGGCAGATTGACACCGCGTCCCGCCAGGGACGCGAGGAACCTACCACAAATGCTTTTCATCGTATCCAACCTGATGTTTTTGCAGAAAGGCCAAATATTCCTCCTGAAAAGTTTTCGTCTGGTGATGTTCCATTTGCCGCGCAATGTATTCCCGAACGGCCGGACAGTTGGACACACTCACGGTGAAGGCCCCGTAGCCGGGTTGCCAGGCGAAGTTTTTCACGGGAATGGTTTCGTGAATCCAGCGGGAGGAGGCTTGCTTGATGTCCTGAACGAAGGCAGCCAGCGTGTGGGTCGAGCGCAAACCCACCAGCGCGTGGAGGTGATCCGCCGTGCCGCCAATGGCTTCGGGAATTCCATCCGCCTCGCGCACCAGGCCGCCGAGGTATTCGTGCAAACGCAGCCGCCAGGTTTCGGCAATAAACGGGTGCCGGTCTTTGGTGCTGAAAATGAGGTGGTAATGCAGGCTCAAATGGGTCGCAGGCATGGCGGCGAAATAGTTGCAGTTTGGCGGATGCTGTCAACCCCGGATACGACCGTTTCCATCGTCCCTACAGGACGAAACCATGATGGCCGCCCAACCAGCCACTCCGTGGCTGGCTAATTTCCGGTTGTCCCTGCGGGACGAGGCAGACCGGTGATGCGACAAACAAATACGCGCCGATGATGGTGGTTCAACCCTTGGCTGAGGCCGATGCTGGTCAACACCCCGAGTGACGTTTTGTCACCCCGTGTCTGAAAATGCCGCGCACGTTTTTTTGTCGCGAAGCGACCCGGGAAATTAGCCAGCCACAAGGTGGCTGGAAACCGCCCCCCAAGCCAATCCGTCCTGTAGGGACGGTGGAGCCTCCCTCGTGGTTTGACCGTTGGACACCGATTCGTCACGCCAGGTTCCGGCTCTGCCCGGAGAATCCCGGCGGAGTTCAAAAAAGACTTTGCAAAGCCGACCACAAAGCTAGAGTGGCCTACCCCCCCCGCCTAAAACCCAAACCCAAACGCGATGAGCCGGAACACCGTGTCCGTCACACCTGTGACGAAGGCCGGGACGAAGGGGATTTGCCAGAGTAGAATCACCGGGATAAAACCCCACTGCGTCAGCTTGGCGTAATTTTCATGGCTCATGCCGATGAGCGCCCGTGCGATGTGCGAGCCGTCCAGCGGCGGTACCGGCAACAGGAGATTGAAGAAACACAGAAACAGGCTCAAGTCGGCCGCCCGCAATAGCAGATCCAACACGTCATTAATGGTCTGGCCGTGGCCGCCCACCACCACGAGGATGCGCGCGAAGCCTAGGAGGAACACCGCGAGAATGAGGTTCATGCCCGGGCCAGCCAGGGTGACCAGCACGTCGTCGCGGTTCGGGTGGCGGTAGTTGTAGGGATTCACCGGCACCGGCTTGGCGCCGCCAATGAGAAACCGGCCGAGGGACTGGGGCAGAAGCACCATGAGCAGCGGCATTAGCACCGTGCCGATGGGATCAATATGCACGAGGGGATTCAGCGAGAGCCGGCCCTGGAGGCGGGCGGTGTCGTCGCCGCATTTCCACGCCATCCACGCGTGGCCGTATTCGTGGAAGGTCAGGAGCGCAATCAGCATCAGGTATTGAATCAGGGCGTCCGGCAGGTTTTGCATCCGGCACAGGTTAGCGGGCCGGTGGGGGCGAGTCGAGACTGGACGCCGCGCGGATTTGGCCTGATAATGACTGAACCTATGTCAATGCTTGCTGGAAAAACTGGAATCGTCTTTGGGGTGGCCAACAAACGCTCTATCGCTTGGGCCATCGCCCAAGCCTGGGCCCGCGAAGGCGCGAAACTGGCGTTCACCTACCAGGGCGAACGCCTCAAGGACAACGTCGAGGAACTGGCCGGCACGTTCGGCGCGGACACGCTCATCCTGCCCTGCGACGTGACGCGGGACGAGGACATCGCCCGCGTGTTCAGCGAAGTGGGCGCCAAGTTCGGCAAACTCAACCTGCTGCTGCATTCTGTCGCCTTCGCGCCCAAAGATGCGCTCGAAGGGGAATTCATCAACACCAGCCGCGAAGCTTACCGCGTGGCGCATGACGTCAGCGCCTACTCGCTCGTGGCCCTGGCCCGTGCCGCCGCGCCGCTGATGACCGATGGCGGCAGCATGGTGGCCATGAGCTATTACGGCGCGGAAAAGGTCGTGCCGCACTACAACGTGATGGGCGTGGCCAAGGCCTCGCTCGAAGCCAGCACCCGCTACCTCGCCTACGATCTTGGCCCCAAGAAAATCCGCGTGAACTGCATCAGCGCCGGCCCCGTGAACACCCTGGCCGCGCGCGGCATCGCCGGGTTTACCGACATGCTGAAGCATTACGAGGCCCATGCCCCGCTTAAGCGCAACGTGACCCCCGAGGAACTCGGCGCCACCGGCGCGTTCCTGGCCAGCGACGGCGCGGCCGCCATCACCGGCCAGGTGCTCTACGTGGATGCCGGCTACCAAATCATGGGCATGTGACGGTACCGGAAAAATTCTTCCGACCTGTCCCCCAGCTTGAAATGGTTTGACCGCGGGGCGAATCCGATCTGGCGGAGCGCGGCTGTGTCGCAGACCAGCCGCAGCAATGTGGCGAGCCAAGCGACTCGGCCAGTGATTCGGGCTGGATGCCGGGCGTAAGTTGCTGCGGCTGGGTTTCACCACAGCCGCGCTCCGGCGGCAACCGCCAGCCCCGAGCGGTTGGTGGATTTGCTCTCACCGCCCCCCGTCTAATTGACTATTTCAGCCCTTGCAGATTTTTGCCCCGCACTCCGTTGGTGAGCTGACACGCAATCACGCCCTCAGTTTTCCCGGCGGATACCCATTCGCCGGGAATTTTCATTTTCACCCGTTCAAACACCCGCCGCAGCCGGGCCGGCGTGTAGCGGTTGGAAAAGAACAAACGCAATTCCTCACCCGCCAAAAATTTAATTTCCTTGCCATCAAGCTCCAGTGTGCGGTCGCGGTGCAGGCGATAGTGCCCGACGATTTGCAGCAGTTCCGTCAGGCTGGCGCACGGTTGCACGGTGAAGCGCATTTCGCCATCGCCGGGTTCAAAACCGCAGTCCGTCAGCAGCAGGCCCAGCCAGGCGCGCGTCTCCGCATTGTCATACTGGCCGAGCACCGCCTGGGTGCTGGCGGCGTAATCCTCTTCCGGCACGAGATTCGCGCCGACGAGCAGAAGATCGTTCGGGCGAAGGAGCGTCGCCAGTTGGGCGGCAATCTGGGCCGGATCCACATTGGGCATCAGGCCAAAGCACGTCACCACCCGGCGGCTGCCGGGCACTTCGCTGGCGGTCAGCACGCCGGGCAAATCCGCCGTCACGAGCAAATCCAGCGCGACGGCCTGAACCTCCGTGAGGCCCGCCTCATCCTTGAGTGCGTGTACCCCGGCGAGCACCAGCGGCACGCTGATGTCCGAGACGGTGGCGGTCACAGTCAACCCGGCGCGTTGCAACGTGCGAGCCAGGCGCACTTCCTTGCCCGCCCCGCCGCAGGCTAGGCTGACCAAATGAACGGGGCCGCCAGACAACTGTGCGGCCACCCAGGCAAAAGCCGTGTCATAGACCGCCGGTCCGTCCGGCGCGATGACAAAGGGAGAATACTTCCGGTGCAACGCCAGCCAGGCCTGTGCCTGCCGCGCCCCGGTGTAATGGAACTTCGGGTCAAGCCGCCGCGCCGCCAGCGAACGCCGCAGGCCGGCGGCAAATTCCGCTGGTTGCGCGGTTCGATGAATGGCCACCCGGACAAGGTCAGACTGGTTGGTCATAGGCATGACCCGCCAAGGGTGGAATATTTGGGGGAAAGGCTAAAGGCTAAATGCTGAAGGCTAAAGGGGGGAACATCCAACAACCAACATCGAACGCCCAGGGCCGCGCCGCCATTGAATGTTCGATGTTGGGCGTTGGGTGTTGGATGTTTCCCCATTTGGGCACAAGACCGGGGGGAATTTTTTAGGGGTAACAACCGCCCGTCAGGGGTGTTTTGGCACGAAATTCAGGCAAAAACCGGTAAAATTGGCCGTTGGTCCCAGCGAGCCGACTGGCCCCCGGCAAGAATTTGAAATTTTTTAGTGGATTATTTGCCACACTTTGCTACATTCCCGCCCCTTTGATGCATTGGCCGGATTTTGTGATTTGGCCGGAACTCAAAGTTATATACCGTGATACCGAAGAAAAAAGATACGAAGCCCGCTCCGAGCGGGAAGCTCAAGGCCGTCGCCACGGCCGCTTCCATTCTTGGCCGTCCGGTGAGCAAGCCGTCCGCCCCTGCCCACGACATCAAGAAGGTCAAGCCCGAGTGGACCAAATTTTTTCTGCACCTGATGGAATTGCGCGAGCAACTGGTGCGGCAGATGAGCGGCTTGGCTGAGGAATCGGCCCAGGAACTCGCCGGCTACAGCCTGCACATGGCGGATTCCGGGACGGACAATTTTGACCGCGATTTCGCTCTGAGCCTGCTGTCGTCAGACCAGGATGCGGTTTATGAGATTGAGGAAGCCCTCAAGCGCATCGAGAAAAAGACCTACGGGGTCTGCGAACTGACCGGCAAGGCCATTCCGCGGGCGCGTCTGGAGGCCATTCCCTGGACCCGTTTCACGGTTGAAGCCCAGGCCCAGCTCGAACGCGAAGGCGCCTTGAAGTCCCGCCGGTTGGGGGCTTTGGGCTCCATTGATGCCGCCGGTTCCGCCAACGAAGGCGAGACCGAGGACGGCGAAGAGTCCGAAGAACCGAAGTCCAAAGAGAAAGAATAAATATTTATGGCCCGAGAAGTCATCACCATCGAATGCAGCGAGGCGCGCAAGGAAGGCAAGTCGCCTTCGCGCTACACCACCACCCGCAACAAGAAGTTGCAGACGGAAAAAACGGCGGTTAAGAAATACAACCCCGCCCTCCGCCGCCACACGTTGCATAAGGAGATCAAGTAATTATGCCGCGCAAGACCAACACCGACAAATCCGACAAGCGGGGCACCCGCACCCGCGAGAACCGCACCCCGCGTCCGAAGCCGAAGATTGACTTCACCCTGGACGCGCTCGACTACAAGAACACGACGCTGCTCCGCACCTTCGTGACCGACCAGGGCCGCATCCTGCCGCGCAAATACACCGGGCTGCCCGCGCAATATCAGCGCCGGCTCACCACGGCCATCAAGCGCGCGCGCCAGATGCTGCTGATGAAGTAAGTTTTCCGCCGCCCCGCCGGAAACGGCCGGGCGGCTTTTCTCTGCCAACCAGTTGCAAATGATTTGCAATTGGCGCAAATTGCCTGGTGCGGTCGCCGGTCTGGGTGGCTGGCTCCGTGGATTTATTTATGGATTATCTCGTTCTGCTTTCGAGCATCGCACTGGGTGCCGGCACGGTGTTCTGGCTGCGGCTGAATGATCCCCGCCAGATCAAGCTGATGAACGCCTTCACCGGCGCTTACCTGCTCACCCTGGTGATGCTGCACCTCCTGCCGGATCTCTATGAACCGGAGCCGGGGTTGGTGCTCAAGCCCTTGGTCATCGGCGGCTTCATCCTCTTCGGTTTTTCGCTCCAAATCGCCATGGATACCATTTCCATGGGCATCGAACACGGCCACGCCCATGAGATTCAGGGCCGGATGGCGTTCGGCATCCTGGGCGGCTTGTGCATCCACGCCTTCGTGGAGGCGCTGGCGCTGGGGCAGTCGCCCGCGCATCAGACCGCCATGGATCAGGCGCAACACCATTTCCTGCTCGTCAGCGTGGTGGTGCACAATTACCCCATTTCCATCGCGCTGCTGGGGATGCTGCTGCAGAGCGGCATGAAGAAATCCTCCGCGCTGGGCTGCCTGGGCCTGTTTGCCATCATGGCCCCCATCGGCATGTTCACCAGCAGCTTCACCGGGCTGGCGGTCTATTCGCGGTATCTGATGGCTATCGTGATTGGCATCTTCATGCACATCTCCACGACGATTTTGTTTGAGAGCGAGGACGACCACCGCTTCCCGCTGGGCAAGCTGGCCGCCGTGCTCATTGGGCTGGCGCTGGGAATCGCCAGTGTGGTCCTGGAGGCCTGACGTGAAGAAAACGTGCCAGCATTCGCACGCGGCGGAAAAACCCGAACTGGCGACACTCACCGGCCGGCTGCGGCGGGAGGCGCGCAAGATCACCGGTCCCCGCGCCGCGATTCTGGAAATCCTGCGGCACCATCCCCATCCGCTCACCAACCGCGAAATCTTCGGTGAACTACCTCCGGGCGAATGCGACCTGGCCACGGTTTACCGGGCGATGCAATTGCTGGAAAAGCTGGGGATGGTCAAGCGTTTTGATTTCGGCGATGGAGCCGCCCGCTACGAACTGGTGTCCGAGGGGGACGACGGCCACCATCATCATTTGATTTGCACCCGCTGCGCCACCGTGGTGGAGCTGGGAGAATGTTTTCCGGCAGAAATCCAGCAGCGGATCGCCGCCCAGAACAACTTTCAAGCCGTGACGCACCGCCTGGAATTTTTCGGCATCTGCCCGGCCTGCCAGAAATGAAAAAGGCGGCGAGGGGTGTCGCCGCCAGATTCTTAAGCCATCTCCTCAGCGAGCCAGTCGCCGAGATGAAGGTATTCCCTTATTTTGCGCCGCTCATGGCGGTTCTTGAGGGATTTTTTGGAGTGATGCTGCGATTTGCGGAACGGATGCTTCGGGTTACGCACTACTTCATCCATGGTTTCAATGGTCTTTGTCATAGCATGTTGCCTTTCGTCTTACGTTTACCAACACCAGATTGACAGCGTAAACGATGCCAACCTGTTGGACCCCCAAAAACCGCGGGAATCCACACTTTATCAGATGCTCAGCCGGAATTTTTGTTCAAACTGTTGCATTTTATTTCTCACGAAAAACAAAAAGAGCCAGAACACCATTCATTTTCAACGCGCTTTGCCACCAGTTTCATTTTGGAACGCGCGAATTCTTTTTCAATCAACCCGAATTCCGTGGCGAGGATGCCGGCCAGCACCAGCGTGCCGCCGGGTTTGACGCGGGCCACAATTTGTTTGCGGGCCGCAATGAGGACGTTGGAGATGAGGTTGGCGCAAACCAAATCAAATTGCCGGGACGCTTGGGGCGGGAGCTTCAACACGTCGCCGCGGGTCAATTTCACGTTCGTTTCCACGTGGTTCGTTCGGGTGTTTTCACGGGCAACGTAAACCGCCTGCGGATCGAAATCAAATGCAAAGATTGGCCGCCAGCCCAATTTCGCGGCGGCGATGGCCAGAATGCCCGAACCGGTGCCAATGTCCAAAAACGATTTGGCCGTGCCCGCCTGCCGACAGCGCACGATTTCACCGAGACAAAATGCGGTGGTCGGATGCTGCCCCGTGCCGAAGCTCAGGCCGGGATCCAGGGTGACGACCGCCTGGTTTTTCAGTGGCCGGGCTTTGCTCCAGCTCGGTTTCACCAGCAGTTCCCGGCCGATTTTTAGCGGATGAAAATGGCGCTTCCAAGATTCGGCCCAGTCCTCGGCCTTGACCCGCGCAATCTCAATCCGGCCGGCACCCAACGGCAGGCCGGCGGCGGCCACGCGTTCCAAGCCGGCGGCGGCAATTTTGCGGGCGGCGGAAACGGAAAACCGTTTCCCCTTGCCCGGCGTCAGAAAGACGCTGATGAGACTGAGGTTTTTTTCCAGGTCGAAGTAGGCGGCGGCAGCCACGCCGAAGCCCGCCGCCAGCATTTCGCCCACGGCGTCTTCGGCCGCGAGGGTGGTGGCCACCGAGACCCGCCACAGAGGAGGTTGTTTTTTCATGAAATTTCGGTCAGCCCACCAAGTCGCGCCAGGGAGTGAAATTGAGCAGTTCAATCTCCGCCATGTGCGGATGCAGCGCCACTTGGGTGATGCTGGCATATTCCACCTCGAACGCATTGGTCTTGGGTAGCGGCACGTCAATCAGGATGGACAGAATCATGCGGATGACGCCGCCGTGGCAGAACACGGCCACGTTTTCCCCGGGGTGCCGGGCAATGATTTCGCGCAGGCAGGGTTCCACGCGGGCGCGGAAGGTGCGGCCGCTTTCGCCATTCGGAGCGCCGGGTTTTTCAATCCGGTCGAGCCATTCATGCACCGGAAAATTGAACCGGTCGCGCACCGTAAACCAGTCCAGACCGGTCCAGTCGCCAAAGTCAATTTCGCGCAGATCGTGAAACACCGTTTGCCCATGCCGCCCGCGCCGCAGGGTGGGAGCCAGGGTTTGTTGCACCCGCTTCATGGGGCTGGCGTAGATGGCGTCAATGGTCTTGCCACCCAAGTAATCGGCCAGAATCTTCGCCTGACGTTTGCCGCGCGGCGAAAGATTCATGTCAATGCGCCCGCCAAAGACGCCGTGGTAGGCGGCCTCGACTTCGCCGTGACGAATGAGCAGCAGCCGCGTGGCGGGGGGCGGCGGGGCGGTTTTCTTTCGGGATGTTTTCGTGGCCATGAGATTCAGCCCTGGGCGATGGCGGTTTGCTGGGCGGCGAGCAGTTCGCGGATGCCGGCCTTGCCCAAGGCCAGCAGGGCGGCGAGTTGCGCCTCGGTAAACGTGGCTTCCTCGCCGGTGCCCTGCAATTCAATGAATTCGCCGGCGGCGTTCATCACCAGGTTCATGTCCACGGCGGCGGCCACGTCCTCGGTGTAGCACAGGTCGAGCAGCGCCTGGCCGCCCACCATGCCGACGCTCACGGCGGCAATGCCGGAGTTGAGCGGGTTCTCGGCGAGCTTTTTCTCGGCCAGCAGTTTCTTCATGGCCAGCGCCAGAGCCACATAGCTGCCGGTGATGGCGGCGGTGCGGGTGCCGCCGTCGGCTTGGAGCACATCGCAATCCACGCAGAGGGTGCGGGCACCGACCTTTTCCAAATCCACGGCGGCGCGAATCGAGCGGCCGATGAGGCGCTGGATTTCCGAGGAGCGGCCGTCGAGCTTGCCCTTGCTGATGTCCCGCGCCTTGCGGGTGAGGGTGGAATACGGGAGCATGGAATACTCGGCCGTAATCCAGCCGCCGCCCACGGCCTGCTCCTTCATCCAGCGTGGCACGGATTCCTCGACGGTGACGGCGCAGATGACACGGGTGTGACCCCATTCGATGAGGGTGGAGCCGGCGGCATGCGGGGCGATGTGGTTTTGAAAGCGGAGCGGGCGGAGTTGGCAGGCGGTCCGGCCGTCGGCGCGAATGGATGTGTCAGACATAGTGCGGCGCAATTGTAGCCCGGAAGCCGGGCAAACCGCAAACCGCGAATCAGGGGCGGGGAGGTTTGGCTGTGGCTGCGACGCCCTCGTCGCCGGAGGGTGATGGCGACGCCCCCGTCGCCCGCCACCACCGCTGGTTCGCGCGTGGCAAAGCGGCGTCGCGCTGCGCTTGCCGCCGCAGTCCAAATTCGCCTTGTCCCCTGCGGAGGCAGGCCAAAATCTACCAACCCCGTCTCACTTCTTTTCCAGTTCGATGCTGGCGAAGATATTTTCGAGGTTGTTCAGCGCGGTTTCCCGGCCCACGGCGGACTCGCGCCGGGCCCCCAGCGCTTGGCGCAGGAATTCCACGCCGTCCTCCAGCGTGCGGACGGACTTGGGCAGCACGGCCCCGGCCGCGTTGCCATGACCGCCACCCTGGAAGCGGGTGGCGATTTTCAGGGCGTCGCCGTTCCGGCTGCGGAAGCTGGCGAAGATGGCGTTCGACCGGCGGAACAGCGTGACCAGCACCGGATATTTCGTGGCCCCCGATTCCAAAAGCTGGTGGACGATGGCGTTGGTGTTCCCAACAATCGTGTCCACATAGCCGACGGTGGACGAAATTTCCGTGATGTTTTTTTTGCTCCACTCCAAACCGATGGGATCCTCGATGCGGCGCTTCACCGCCATGACTTCCAGCAGCGGATGATCCAGCAGGCGTTCCAGCTTGCCTTCGATGAGCGTGTGCAGGTTCCAGAATTGGTAGATTTTCACCAGCCCGGCGTAATCCCCGGCCACGGCGAAGTCGGGGTCGTTTTCCAGAAAGAGGTCGGCCACGTTGTTCAGGTGGACGAGCCGGTCGAGTTCCGGCGAGCTGATGCCTTGGGACTGGCAGAGTTCGTAGCAGAGTAGGCCGGCGGACTTGTTGACATCGTGGTGCAGGTGGGCGGCCCGGGCCTTGTGGTCGGTCACATGGTGGTCCACCACGAGCCAGTCGGTTTTGTCCACGCGGGCTTCAAATGTGAAATCCGTGACCCAGGCGGATTTTTCGCGGAGGTCGCGCTGTTTCCACAGATTGTAATGGTAGGCCTGGAGGGGAACGGTTTCGCCAAAAAGGTGAAACGCGAGCCGTTGCAGGAGCAGGCCCGCGACAAAGCCGTCCAAGTCGCTTTCGTGGGTGAAAATCACCTCGGGCTTGGGGAGTCGCAACATGGGGCACAGGCTAGGCCAAAGCGCCGCCGCTGGCGAGCGCGAAACGGGCGGGGCGGTTTTTGACCGAATGACAGAATTAACAAAAAAATCCGGCGAGGCGATGGTGGCGGCAATTGAGCATTGGAACCCGCCGCCGCCCGGTGTTATGCTTTACCTGTGAAAATTCCGGCCACCCTCGTCCTGTTGCTTGCCGTCGGCAGTCTGGCGGGCGCGCAGACCAATGACTTGGAGTTTGACCTGTCCGACACCTTGGCAGCCGCCCAAGCCTGGGCCACCAACAATCTGGATGACGATGTCCTCCGCGTCCTCTCCGATGTGGATCAGGTCCGGGTGCGGGATTTTCTCGACCAAGTGCAGGCCGGGCTCCAGGGCGACTCGGTGCCGGATGTGGCGCAGTGGCAGGCCGCCGCCACCACCATCCTGCCCCTGCTGGAAGCCCATGAGGAAACCCGGCCCTACGCCGCGTGGCTGCGGGAGCGGTTGGATTACTTTGCGGTGGCTGGCGAATTGCAAGCCCTCACCCCGTCCCCACCGAAACCCAAGCCCGGCCAACCCGCCCCGCCCCGTCCCAATCCCCCGTATTCGGCCGCCCAGACCGTGTGGGGGCGACAAATGGCAACGCGGCCATGGCCACCGGGCGCGGCGGAGGTGGTGCCGGGACTGAAACGGATTTTTATCAGCGAACAGGTTCCGCCCGCCCTCGTGTGGTTGGCGGAGGCGGAATCCGGCTTCGACCGCCGGGCGCGCAGCCCGGCTGGGGCCGTGGGGCTGTTTCAACTCATGCCCGCCACGGCGAAGCAATACGGCCTGAGCCTCTGGCCGCGCGACCAGCGCCGGCAGGCGGACCCAGCCGCCCACGCCGCCGCCCGCTGCCTGCGCCAGCTGCAGGCGCAGTTTGGCGACTGGCGGCTCGTGCTGGCCGCCTACAACTCCGGAGCCGGCAC